>ERZ1046367.1083-NODE-1083-length-16728-cov-5.382595_pt1 | contig 16728 bp, 15 predicted proteins | sample MGYA00383091_ERZ1046367 | MGnify/ENA primary metagenome ERZ1046367 (study PRJEB29581, sample SAMEA5548361) | metagenome | biome: marine; feature: coastal; material: water | depth 50 m | study: Short-term variability in the microbial, nano- and picoplankton... | reverse complement strand
TTTGTTATACCCATTCATAATTAGATGCACTGCAATAAGTAACAACCCTATTGGCATAACAAGTATTGCCACCCATCGGGGTAAAAATGGTGCAATATTCACCGGATAGGCCATTTCAATTTTTACTAATTCACTACCTTTCTCAATAATTCTAAGTTGATGGGCAGCTGCGTATGATAAATCTACAATTCTTTCATCAATAAAAGGCCCTCTATCATTAACACGAATAATTACTGAACGTTTATTTTTTAGATTAGTTACTTTTATATAGCATGGAAGTGGAAGGGTTTTATGTGCTCCAGTCATTTGGTACATATCATAAGTTTCACCAATTGATGTTTTTTCCCCATGGTATTTTTTACCATACCAAGATGCATAACCTTCTTCAATGAAGGGAATAATTTTTTTCATAGGCACATATTTTTTATCGAATGCAACATAAGGACGATTGGCTCTTTTTGAAAGTGGTTCATATTTTGGTTTTGCATTTGGAATTTCATCTAAATCTTTTGGTGGATTTTTTTCAGGGCCATCATCTAAATAATAAGCTCCAGGCTTAGTCTCTTTATTTTTATCTTTAGTTTCTTCTCTGCTTATATCTTCTTTTAATACTGGTTCTATTGATTGACAACCGATTAGTAAAAAAATAATTATTAATTTAGATATATATTTAGTCATTAGTTTGCAATTAAGGATTTATGCGAATGTAAGCTCATAATAATACCAATCATGATTAAAGATACAACCATAGATGTTCCTCCGTAACTAATAAACGGCAAAGGAGCTCCAACAATAGGTAATATTCCACAAACCATTGCGATATTAATAATGCTAGAACTAAATAATGAGAATGTTAATGCAGCAGTTGTTAATCTAGAAAAAGTATTTTGCATTTTTTTTGCCATATCAATACATCTATAAAGTATCAAAAAATAGATAATAAAAATACCAAAAGTTCCAATAAAACCAAATTCTTCTCCAAATACTGAAAAAATAAAATCTGTTGTTGTTTCAGGTAAAAAATTAAGTTGAGTTTGGCTTCCATAAAACCAGCCTTTTCCAAGAAAACCACCAGAACCGATAGCAATCATTGATTGGATACTATGATACCCCGTACCTAAAGGATCCTTTGTGGGATCAATTAAGCTGAGAATTCTATTTTGTTGGTATAAATGTAATGTTGACCATAAGTAAGGGGACAAAATTAAGAAACTAAAAATACTAATTATAATAAATTTTAATGAAAGCCCAGATAAGAAAATAATTATTAAACCGGAAAACCCAATTAAAATAGTAGTTCCTAGATCTGGCTGATACCATATCATTAAGCATGGAATAGATAAAATTATAAATGCAATTAAGTGCGTTTTATAATTGATTGAATTTTGGAATCGATGATATAACCAAGCAAGCATTAAGGGGATAGTAATTTTAACAATCTCAGCAGGCTGGAAATTAAAGAATAAAATATTTATCCAACGTTTAGCTCCATGACTTTCAAGCCCAATAAAATTTACGGCTAATAGTAAAAATAAGCTAAGTATATATAAGTGCGGGGAATAAAAAAGAAAACGTTTTGGATCTACATGGCTTAAAAAGATTAATAAAATTATTCCAATTAAGATATTAATTATTTGACCCCATAATAAAGGGGTATTTTGTTGTGCCGCACTAATTAGAGTTATAAAGCCTATAGTAATTAGAAAGATAATTAATGTCATTAAGATATTATCAATATTTTCAAATAATTTATATAAAGTTAATTTAAACATTAGTTAGCCTCATTTATATATGCATCAAAAACTTTTTTTGCAATTGGGCCAGCTGTAGATCCACCATGACCTCCATTTTCAATAACAATAGCTATAACTAATTCTGGATTTTCAGAAGGGGCAAAAGCAATAAAGAGAGCATGATCTTTAAGTCTGTCTGGAAGAGTAGCTTCATTATAAACTTGACCTTCTTTTAAGCCGAATACTTGAGCTGTGCCTGTTTTTGCTGAAACATTATAATCAGTAGTTCTTCCAATAAATGCTGCTGTACCTCCTTCTTTTGTAACAAGCGACATCCCTTCTTTAACCAAAGATAAGTTTTTATTTTCTTTAATATTTTCTAATTCTTTTTTCATATATTTCGGGGATATATTTTGTTGAAACAGATAAGGCTGAATAATATTATTTGGATTAATAAGTTTTGTAGTAGCCAAGGCTAATTGAATCGGAGTAGTTTGAGTATAACCTTGTCCAATTGCAGTGATAGCGGTTTCACCTTGATACCATTTTTTTTTGTATTTATTTTTTTTCCATTTTGGAGAAGCTATAAGGCCTTTTTTTTCATTAGGGATATCAATATTTGTTTTATCTCCAAAACCAAATTTTCTTAACATATTATTTAGTTTAGGAATTCCTAATTCAATTCCTAGCCCATAAAAAAAAGTATCACATGAAACAGCTATAGCTTTAATTATATCTACTTCTCCATGTCCACCTTTTTTCCAATCTTTGAATATTTTTGATGAATTAGGCATTATAAAAAATCCTTTGTCTTGAATTGAAAAAGGAGGATTTCTAACATTATTTTCTAAAGCTGCAAACGCAACGAATGGTTTAATTGTTGACCCTGGAGGGTAAAGACCAGATACAACTCTATCTAATAGAGGTTTATGAATTGAACTATTTAATCTTTTCCAATTTATTTCGTCAATACCATTGGTAAATAAATTTGGATTAAAAGTAGGTTGGCTAACATAGGCTATTACCTCACCATTTTTTGGATTCATTGCAACCATTGCTCCTTTATATGAACCAAAAGCTTTTTCAGCAACTTTTTGGATTTTATAATCTACACTTAAAATTATATCTTTACCATGCTTTGGCTCAACCGTTTCAATTGTTCTAATGACTTTATTGTTAGCATCAACTTCTATTTTTTTATAACCCGGAAATCCATGTAATTTATTTTCATAAAAAAACTCAATACCTGTTTGCCCAATATGATCTAAACCCATATAACTTTTATAATTATTAGATTTTTTTAATTTTTTAATATTTTTTTTATTTATTCGATTTATATAACCAATAAAATGGGCTCCTGATTTTTCCTTTGGGTAAGATCTAGAGAATTTATGTTTTAAGATAATATTAGGATATTTGTAGTTATTAGCTACAAATTTTGCAACTTCTATAGTGGATAGATTTGTTTTTATAGGAAGAGTTGAGGAATAATAACTTTCTTTAAAAATTTTATTATATTTTTTAATATCGTATTTTGTTATCTCAACAATATCACTTAATTGGTTTTTTATTTTATTTAGATCTAATTTCATTTCAGGATCTATTTCTAATGTATAGATTAATTTATTTGCAGCAAGTATTTCTCCATTACGATCTAAAATTTGCCCTCTAATTGCTGGAATTGGAATAATTTTTATTCTGTTACTTGTAGAAAGAGAAGAGTACAAATTAAATTGTATTATTTGTAAATAAAAAAACTTTATTAGTAAAACCAAAAAAATAAATATTATTAATCCAAATATAAAGTTTAATCTTTGTTTAAAAGTGTATTTAAATTTATATAGATCCATAATTTATTTAAATATATTTATGACAGTTTTAAAAATTAGGTATGTAAAAAACGTCAAGATTCCTTGTAATAATAGTAAATTAGGAGATCTAAATATATCGTGACTTTGGGAAGTTAACCATATAATAATAAAACTAATCAAAATTAAAAAAATACTTAAACTTGACAATTGTATTTCAGTTTTAATAATTAAAATTTTATTAATTAAAAAATATAATAAGTAAAGAATTATGAAGATTAGGCTATGTTGACCTAAAAGTTGTCCAACAAATAAATCAATTAATAAGCCAAAAGCCATTAATTTATATAAATTTAAATCAGTTGTATTAGTTATAAGAAAAGCTAAAATAAGGCCTATAAAATAATTAGGCATAATACGAGAATCTTCAAAAAAGATAATTCCTATATTTGAAATAATTAAAGATATAAAAATAAGAATATAAAATAAGTAATTCTCTCTTCTTCTTTCAATAATTGATTTTTTATTCATTTTTATTAATTTTAAGTACTGTGATTTGAGAAAAAGTAGTAGGCTGAAAAAAAGGTTTAATTAATATGTAATTAAATTTGGGAGATTTTGTGAGTTTAATTTCAGTTACTCTCCCAATATTTATTCCTTTAGGATAAATATCATCGATACCTGATGTAACAAAAATATTATTAATATCAATTGGAGAACTTGCAGGAAAAAGTGGAATTTCTAGTTCGCCATTTCCATTTCCATAGAGAATTACATTTTCTTTACCATTATTTAAAATTGCTGGGACAGCAAAAGTTTTTGAGGTAATTGGTTTTACTTCACTATAATTATTAGAAGCATTTATTATTTGTCCAATTAATCCTTTATTATTAATTACTGGAGCCCCATTTTTTATATTATTTTTGATACCTTTATTAATTGTGATTAATGAATACCCATTTCTAACGTTTGGTAAGATTATTTCAGCATTTTCCCCAATTATTTTATAATTTTTTTGTATTTCTAATATTTTTCTTAATTGTTCATTTTCTGAATTTAGTAGTTCATTTTCTTGAATCTGAATAGATAAATTATAGATTTTTTTCTTTAATATTTTATTTTCTTCTGTGAGAGAATTTATTTCTTTAAATTTTATTTCGATTCCATGCAATATCTCTATAGGCTTATTAATTAAATAGTTGATTGATGAAGTTATTATTGAGAATTCAGATCTAATTTTTTTTGAGATTTGATGGCGATAATCAAATCCCATAAGAATTAAACATGTAGTAAATGCTAAAAAGAAAGTAAATAAAGGAAATGTATTCCGATTAAAAAGCTTTAAGTTATTACTAGTATTTTTTCTTTGCACCATTTTTTAATCATTAGCAAAAGCATATTTAAAGCTATCAATATCATCTAGAGTTATTCCACAACCTCTGACGACACATGTTAGAGGTTCATCTGCTATTATTACTGGCACTCCTGTTTCTTCCATCAATAGTCGATCTAGATTGTTTAAAAGAGCACCTCCTCCTGTTAGCACCATTCCATTTTCTGATATATCAGATGCAAGCTCTGGAGGGGTTTGTTCTAATGCTGTTTTTACTGCACCAACTATTGCATGTAAAGGATCGGAAAGAGATTCGAGGATTTCATTGCTACTAATGGTAATTTTTCTTGGAAGACCTTCGGCAAGATTTCTTCCAGTTACTTCCATTTCGGTAAGATCGGTCATTGGAAATGCACTTCCTATTGTATTTTTAATTTTTTCAGCGCTTGGTTCAGATATTAGCGTTCCGTAATTTCTTCTCATATAATCAATTATTGCATGATCAATTTTATCTCCACCAACTCTAGCTGAACTTGCATATACAATCCCTCCAAGAGATAAAACTCCTACTTCGGTAGTTCCTCCACCAATATCGATGACCATAGAACCAATCGCTTCATTAACTGGCAAGCCTGAACCAATTGCTGCGGCCATAGGTTCTTCTATTAAATAAACTTGTTTTGCACCAGCTCGTTCTGCAGATTCACGAATAGCTCTTCTTTCTACTTGAGTGGCTCCAAAAGGAACACAAATTACAATACGTGGATTAGGAGTAAACCAATTTACGCTATGCACTCTATTAATAAAATATTTAATCATTTCTTCAGTAATATTAAAATCTGCAATTACACCGTCTTTCATAGGTCTAATTGCTTGAATATTTTGAGGAGATCGACCCAGCATATTTTTTGCTTCTTTACCTACAGCTAGTATTGATTGTTTTGAATCAGGGCCATTAGGGCCAGTTTCTTTTCCAATTGCAACTACTGAAGGCTCATCTAAGACGACACCTTGTCCTTTAAGATAGATAAGTGTATTAGCTGTACCTAAGTCAATAGCTATATCATTGTCTATAAATTTTTTGAATATATCATGTACCATTTTTTGTCATCTTTATAATATGTTATTTTAATAAATGTCTAGTAAATCTAGCTTTAAACCAATGTATAATAACTGATTATTTGCAATTACTTAAAAAAAATTATTGAATTTTATCGGCTATGAGTATAAAAAAAGAAGAAATCAAAAAAATTGCATATTTAGCACGAATAAATGTTTCTCAAGAAGAAGTTAGTAAAGTTGAGAAAAAGCTTGTTGGAATTATGGCTTTGATTGAAAAAATGCAAGAAATTAATACAGAGTCTATTGAGCCAATGTCTCATGCTCTTGATATTTTCCAACCTTTAAGAGAAGACGAAGTTACTGAAAAAGATATCCGGGATAAATCACTTTCTTTAGCCCCTCATTCAGATCAAGCTCTTTTCATTGTTCCTCAAGTTATAGAATAAAATGCTTAATTTGTCTCTTAAGGAACTTTCTCAGGCATTAGAGAGAAAAAAGTTTACTAGTGTTGAATTGACACAATTTTTTCTTGATCGGGTGAAGAAACATAATCCATTGCTTAACGCATTTATTACAGTTGATGAAAATAAAAGCCTAGCAATGGCTAAAAAATCTGATCAATTAATTCAATCAGGAAAAAAATTTATTTTAACTGGTATACCGATAGCTCAAAAAGATATTTTTTGCGCAGATGGATGGAAAACAACATGCGGTTCAAAAATGCTAGAAAATTTTATTTCTCCATATGATTCGACAGTTATTCAGAAATTTAATGAAATTGGGGCAGTTAATTTAGGTAAAACAAACATGGATGAATTTGCCATGGGATCTTCTAATGAGACTTCTTATTTTGGATCTGTTAAGAATCCTTGGAATCTTGATTGTGTTCCAGGGGGAAGTTCAGGAGGAAGTGCAGCAGCAGTTGCAGCTAGACTAGCTCCAGCAGCTACTGGAACTGATACAGGGGGATCTATTAGACAACCCGCTTCACTTTGTGGATTTACTGGACTTAAACCGACTTATGGTCTTATATCTCGTTATGGAATGATTGCATTTGCCTCTAGTTTGGATCAAGCTGGCCCTATGGCAATTAGTGCTGAAGATTGCGCGCTGATGTTAAATGTTATGACAGGACATGATAATAAAGACTCTACAAGTATTAATAGAAAAAAGGAAAATTATACAAACTCTCTTGATAAGAAAATAGATGGCCTTAAAATTGGAGTTCCAAAAGAATTCTTTGGGGAGGGTTTAAATCCTGATGTTCAAAAAGTGATTGAAGAAGCATTAAGATATTATGAAAAGTTAGGAGCAGAAATTGTAAATATTTCGTTACCAAATAATCATTTAGCGATTCCAGCATACTATGTAATTGCTCCAGCAGAAGCATCTAGTAATTTATCAAGATACGATGGAGTTCGTTACGGTTACAGGGCTAAAGAATATGATGATTTAATGGATATGTATTTTAAGACTCGACAAGAAGGTTTTGGTGATGAAGTAAAAAGAAGAATATTAATTGGTACCTATGTTCTAAGTGCAGGTTATTTTGATGCTTATTATCTTAAAGCCCAAAAGATTAGACGATTAATTTCTAATGATTTTAAACTCGCTTATAAAAAATGTGATGTTATTATGGGCCCTTCAGCTCCTTCTATAGCATTTAATTCAGGTGAAAAAAAAGAAGATCCGCTTGAAATGTATATGCAAGATATTTTTACAATTTCAACAAACCTTGCTGGATTACCAGCTATAAGTATTCCAGTGGGATCAGTTAGAGGCCTTCCTGTTGGTCTTCAATTAATAGGGAATCATTTTGAAGAGAGTAAGATTCTTAATATAGCTCATATTTATCAAAAGAATACGGATTGGCATTTACATAACCCTAAAGGAATAGATTAATGGATTGGGATATTGTAATTGGAATTGAAACACATGTTCAATTAAAAACAAAAACAAAGCAGTTTTCAGGAGCTTCTGTTAAATATGGGAGCGAACCAAATTCACAAGCTTGTTTAGTGAGTATGGCATATCCCGGCGTTCTTCCAGTTCTTAATAAAGAATCAGTTAATAGTGCGATTCGTTTTGGTTTGGCAATAGATGCTGAGATTGCTGAAAAATCAGTGTTTGCTAGAAAAAATTATTTTTATCCTGATTTACCAAAAGGATATCAAATTAGTCAGTTTGAGTTACCAATAGTGGGTAAGGGAAAATTATCAATTGATATTGGCAATGAGTTGAAAGAGGTAAGAATTTTGAGAGCTCATTTAGAAGAAGACGCCGGTAAATCTACTCACGGACTAATTGATGGGAAATCTGGTATTGATTTAAATCGCGCGGGGACTCCATTACTTGAAATTGTAACTGAACCAGATATGAACTCTGCTGAAGAGGCAGTTTTTTATGCAAAAAAACTTCATAATTTAGTTCAGTGGATAGGAATATGTGATGGCAATATGCAGGAAGGCAGTTTTCGTTGTGATGTAAATGTATCTGTTAAAAAGAAAGGAAGTAATGTTCTTGGTACAAGAAGAGAAATTAAAAATTTGAATTCTTTTAGATTTATTAAACAAGCAGTTGATTATGAAGTAAATTGGCAAATTGAAAAACTTGAAGATGGTGGAAAAATTGAACAAGCTACTATTTTATTTGATCCAGATTCGGGGGAAACAAGATCAATGAGATCAAAAGAAGAGGCAAATGATTATAGATATTTTCCAGATCCAGATTTATTACCTTTAATTATTTCTGATGAAGAGATTAAGGGAATAAAAAAATTAATGCCTGAATTGCCTGAGGAAATGAAATCACGCTTTCAGAAAGATTTAGGTTTGTCCATTTATGACTCTGAAGGAATAACTTCAAGTCGTGATGTTACTCAATATTTTTTAAAACTTGTAGATTTAGGAGTAAGTGCTAAATTAGCTGCTAATTGGATTCTTGGAAATTTATTTTCTCAATTGAAAGATAAAGATATTGATATTTTAGATAGCCCTATTCTTCCTGAACAATTAAGCAAGCTTATTAATCGAATTGAAGACGGCACAATTTCAAATAATGCTGCTAAAAAAGTATTTGAGATTTTATGGGAAAATACCGGGAAAGGCGTTGATCTAATAATTGATGAGTTAGGATTAAAGCAAATATCTGATAGCAATGAAATTGATGGAATAGTTGATGCAGTTCTAAAAAGTAATTTAACTATGGTAGAAGAGTTTAAATCTGGTAAGGATAAAGCTTTTAATGCTTTAGTTGGGCAGGTGATGAAGGTATCTAAAGGAAAAGCAAATCCTGCTCAGGTTTCATCTATTTTAAAAGAAAAACTTTCTAAATAATCCCGTAAGATTTTTGATAATTTTTAATTAATTCTAATTTATTATTAAAATCATTTTTTGTTTCTAAATAATGAATAATATCTTCTAAATTAATAAGTGAGAATACTGGTATTGAATATTTTTTTGTAATTTCTTGAGTTGCAGATAATGTATCTTCACCTTTTTCTTGGCGATCTATCGCTACAACAACGCCAGCTATTTGAGCTCCATTATTATGAATAATATTATAAGATTCATTAATTGAAGTCCCAGCAGAAATAACATCATCGATAATTAATACTTTTCCTTTAATATCCGATCCAATAATTTCCCCTCCTTCACCATGGTTTTTAGTTTCTTTTCTATTAAATGAATAAGGCATATTTATATTTTTATTTGATAATGCTATCGATATTGCACTAACAAGAGGAATGCCTTTATAGGCTGGCCCGAAAATTAAATCAAATTCTATTTTTGTATCTATAATTTTATTAGCGTAAAATTCACCCAGGAGCTTAAGACTTTTACCGTCATTAAATGCGCCTAGATTAAAAAAATAAGGGCTATTACGCCCTGCTTTGGTAATAAACTCACCAAATTGCAGTACTTTTTTTTCTATTGCAAATTCAATAAATAATGAAGTAGATGATGTCATATAAAATTAAATAATTTATGAAGATTATAACCCTAAATTTAAACGGAATACGCTCGGCGGCAAGAAAAGGTTTTTATAATTGGCTTCTCCGTCAGAAAGCAGATTTTATTTGCCTTCAAGAATTAAAAGCTCATGAAGATAATTTAGATGATCAAATGAAGTCACCAAAAGGATATTTTGGTAATTTTAGTTATGCAAACAAAAAGGGATATAGTGGAGTAGGTATTTATTCTAAGGAAAAACCTAATAAAATTATTAGTAAAGTTGGTATTCCAGAAATAGATAATGAAGGGCGTTATATTGAAATAGATTTGGATAAAATAGTAGTTATTTCAGTATATTTACCATCCGGCTCTAGCGGGGAAGAGAGACAAACATTTAAATATAAAGTTTTAGATAAAATTCTAGTGATATTAAAAAAGAAATTAAAATTAGGTAAAAATATTGTTGTTTGTGGGGATTTTAATATTGCTCACCATGAAATAGACTTGAAAAATTTTAAAGGAAATAAAAAAAATTCTGGGTTTTTACCAGAAGAAAGAGCATGGCTTACGCATTTATTTTCTGAGGTTGGCTGGGTTGATATATATCGTAATTTATACCCTAACAAAGGAGAAGAAGGATATACCTGGTGGAGTAATAGAGGCCAAGCTTGGGTAAAGAATGTTGGATGGAGAATTGATTATCAAATAACCAATTCTGAGCTGGCTGCAAAAGCAAAGAAAGCAACAATATTAAAAACACAAAGATTTAGTGATCATGCCCCATTAATAATTCATTATGATGATTTTTGATTCCATGGGGCAATTTTAAATAGCAAAAGTATTCCAGGTATAGCAATAAGAGCACAAAAGATAAAAAAGTTGTACCACCCAAAAAATTCTACGAGATAGCCAGTTGATGCATTTGTAAATGTTCTAGGCACTGAAGCTAAACTAGTAAATAATGCAAATTGTGTCGCTGTATATTTTGGATGTGTAGTTTTTGCAATGTAGGCAATGAAAGCTGTAGTTCCAAGGCCAGCTGCAAAAAATTCTAAGCCTACTGTAATAGCTAAAATTAAATTGTTATCTCCTGAAATTGCAAGCCATGCAAAACTTAGAGTTGCAAACATTTGCATAAATCCAAATATCCATAAAGCTTTATTTATACCTAGTTTTACCATCCAAATACCTCCAGCTAGCCCACCGATGATACCTGGCCATAGCCCAGCATTTTTAGCAATCACACCTATTTCAGTCATTGAAAAACCAAGGTCTAAATAAAATGGTGTAGCAAGCGCTGTTGCCATGCTGTCACCAATTTTATATAAGAAAATAAAAAGAAGAATAAGAAGAGCACCTTTTATTCCCTTTCGATTTTTAAATTCTTTAAAGGGTTCAATTACTGCTTCTTTTATAGTTTTAGGAACGCCATGTCTTAAAAGAGGCTCTCTAATTAATAAAGTCATAATAATTCCTGGCAACATAAATAATCCTGTAACTAGAAAAACAAATTCCCAATTAAAAAAGTCAGCAAGTATTAATGATAAAGACCCTGGAACGAGACTAGAAATTTTATACGCATTAACATGTATAGCATTTCCTATACCTAATTCATGATCAGAAAGTAATTCTCTCCTATAGGCATCTATTACAATATCTTGACTAGCACTAAAAAAAGCAATAACAGTAGAGATTATTACAATTACACTTAATTGACTGTTAGGCTCTACAAATCCAAAACTACAAATAGTTGTTAAAAGTAACAATTGAAAAATAATTAACCATCCTCTTCGGCGACCCATTCCAAAAGAAAATCTATCAAAAAGAGGAGCCCAAATAAATTTCCAAGTAAAGGGAAATTGAATAAGTGCAAATAATCCTATGGTTTTAAGATCTATACCACTATTACTTAACCAAGCTGGCAAAAGACTAATTAAAATAAATAATGGTAGACCAGAAGTAAATCCTGTAAAAATACAGATAAGCATTTTTTTTGTAAATAAATTACGCCAAATTATTGATGAATTTGACATTAATTTAATTACCGATTTACCAAATTATATAAAGCAAGAGCCCCAAATAAATTTGGAAATATAGTTACAGATTTGTTGTCAGTAAGAACTAATCTATCAATAACTTTGTATTTATTTGATTTGCATAAATCATCAAAATCTTTAATGGTGCAAAGGTGAACATTTGGAGTGTTAAACCATGAATATGGTAATTCTTTAGATTTAGGCATTACTCCTTGAATTGATTGGAGTCTATTTTTCCAATATCCAAAATTTGGAAATGTAACAATAACTTGTTTTCCGACACGTAGCATTTCGTTAATAATTTCTACCGTATTATGCATAGATTGAATTGTTTTAGACAAGATAACAACATCAAATGAATTATCTTCAAATTCTGATAATCCAGCTTCTAAATCTACTTGAAGAACATTGATCCCTGCTTTAAGTGATTTTAACCAGTTATCAGGGTCTTTTTCAATTCCATATCCTGTTATATTCTTTTCTTTTTTAAGGTAGTTTAATAATTCACCATCTTCACAACCAAGATCAAGAACTTTTGAGTTTGGATTAATCCAATTAGCTATAATTGGAAAATCGTATCTAAAATTTTTCTTTTTCAAATTCATTAATTTCCTAGGACTTTATTAAAATAAGATTTTAAAATTGCATGGTATCTAGGCTCAGCCATTAAAAAAGCATCGTGGCCACTAGCAGCTGTAATTTCTGCATATTTAACATCAATATTATTATCTAACAGAGATTTAACAATTTCTTTAGATCTATTAGGTGAAAAACGCCAATCACTTGTAAATGAAATTACAAGAAATTTTGATTTAATTTTTTTAAAAATTTTACTAAGATTTGCTTTATTTCCATTTGAAGGATCATAATAATCTAAAGCTTTTGTCATTCTAATATAGGTATTTGCATCGAATTCTTTTGCAAATTTATCACCTTGATAGTTAAGGTAAGATTCAATTTCAAATTCTGTATTAAAATCATACTGATAATTTTTATTTTTTTGTTTCCTGCCAAATTTTGATCCCATTACGTCATCTGATAGGTATGTTATGTGCCCAAGCATTCTAGCAATTCTTAACCCTCTTTTTGGACGTTTATTTTTTTCATAATAATTACCTTTATTAAAATCTGGATCGGTAATAATAGACTGCCTCGCAACTTCATTAAATGCTATATTTTGTGCAGTAAGATTTGGCGCTGCGGCTATTACAATCGCATGTTTTATTTTTTCTGGATACTGTATAGACCATTGAATTGCTTGCATTCCACCAAGGCTTCCTCCAATAACAGCTGCTAATTTTGAAATATTTAAAGATGTTATTAATGCTTCGTGTGAATTTACCCAATCTTCAACTGTGGTAATTGGAAATTTTTCTCCCCAAGGTTTTTTTGTCTTTTTGTTGATAGATTTTGGCCCAGAACTTCCATCACTTCCTCCTAAGTTATTTATACCAATTACGAAGAATTTATTTGTGTCTAGGGGTTTATTTGGCCCAATAAGATTGTCCCACCATCCAGGATATTTATCTTTAGAAGAATATTTTCCAGCTAAATGATGATTACCAGAAAGTGCATGACAAACTAAAACAGCATTATCTCTTTCTTTATTTAGTTTGCCATAAGTTTCATATATTAAATTATATTCTTTTAATATTTTCCCACTTTGAAGCCTTAAAGAAGTCAAGGATTTAAAGATTTTTGGCTTAATGATACCGATACTATTCTTTAATGTCATTGGTGAATTATACTATTGAGTGTTAATTAAAACATTAAATTTTAATTTCACCTGATGTAATTCTAATAATTCCATTTAAATCTTTCTTTTGTTTAATTTTTATAAAATTATTTTTTAAAAATAATTCTTTGATTTTTTTAGATTGATTATAACCATGTTCAATATATAAAGCGCCATTTGAGTTTAAAAATTTTGGACTTAATTTTATTATTTTTATAATATCTGCATATCCTTCCTGCTCTGAAATTAATGCATCTTTTGGTTCAAAAAGTAATTCTTTATTTTTTAAATGAGAGTCTGATTTATTAATATAAGGAGGGTTACTTATAATTAAATCAAATTTTTTATTAGCAATATTGGTAAACCAATCACTTTTAACCGTTGATATATTTTTTAGTTTGTGAAATAAAATATTTTTTTTCGCAATATTAATAGCATCAGATGAAATATCACTAAGTAAAACATTGGCATTTTTAAATTTATTTGCAAGAACAATACCAATTACACCTGATCCAGCTCCTAAATCAAGAATGTCGATATTTTTTTGTTTATGATATTTTTCAAGAATTAAATCAATAACTAATTCAGTATCTTGTCGTGGAATTAAGACATTATTAGTTAAAAAAAACTTCATATCGTAAAATTTCCACTCTTTGAAAACATATGCGAGAGGTTTATAAGATAATCTTTGAATTACATATGACATTATTTGCTTAAATTTATTAGTTTCAATAAGTTGATTAGAATTTTTAATTAAATATTGATGATTTACTTTTAGCGTTTGTTCAAGAATAAACCTCGATTCTAATTTTGCTTCTCGTAAATTAAGGTTAAGATTTTCTGATAGTAATTTACTGATTTCCGAGTAAAGTTTTTGAATAATCATAGGCTCATAGGGAGAACTAAATAAATTCTTATAATGTTTTTTAATCTTCATCAAGTTGCGCTAATAAGTCTGCTTGATGTTCAGAATTTAAGGCTTCAATTAGTTCATTTAAATCACCATCCATTATGAAGTCAATTTTATAAAGCGTTAAATTTATTCGATGATCTGTAATTCTTCCTTGAGGAAAGTTATAGGTTCTTATTCGTTCACTTCTATCACCGCTTCCAATGAGGCTTTTTCTTTCTGAAGCAATTTTTGATTCTTGTTCTTGTATTTGCCCATCTTTAATTTTAGCTGCTAAAATACTCATCGCTTGAGCTTTATTTCTATGTTGCGATCTATCATCCTGACATTCAACTACAATACCTGATGGTAAATGTGTAATTCTAACCGCAGAGTCTGTTTTATTAATATGTTGACCGCCTGCACCTGAGGCGCGATAAGTATCTATTCTGATTTCAGCTGGATTTATATCTACATCACTAATTTCATCTGCTTCAGGTAAAATTGCAACAGTACAGGCTGAAGTATGGATGCGTCCTTGAGTTTCAGTATCTGGAACTCTTTGAACTCGATGCCCTCCTGATTCAAATTTAAGTTTTGAGTAAGCTCCTAATCCATTAATTTTTGCAATAACTTCTTTATAGCCTCCAACCTCTGCTTCGTTAGTAGAAATTATTTCTATTTTCCAATGCATTCTTTCTACATATCGCGTATACATTCTAAAAATATCTCCTACAAATAATGCTGACTCATCTCCTCCCGCACCAGCTCTTATTTCAAGAAAAATATTTTTTTCATCATTAGGATCTTTAGGCAATAATAATTTTTGTAATTGTTCTTCAATATTTTCTAAATGTTCTTTTCCTGAATCAATTTCTGCTTGGGCAAATATTTTCATTTCTGGGTCATTAAGCATTTCTTTTGCGTCTGAAATATCTTTATTAAATTTTAAATATTCGTTATAAATATCGACAATGGGCAATATATCCGAATGTTCTTTAGATATTTTTTTAAATCTTTTCATATCTTTTGTAGCATCTTCTTTACTGAGCTCATTATTGAGTTCTTGAATTCTTTTAGATAGAGCACTTAATTTATTTTGCATTGATGATTTCATAATCATTTATTCTTTTAGGTTATATATTTTTTTTAGTAGGTCTGAAATTTCTTTAGTTTTATTTGCTGCAGATTCACTTAATGCTTTTGTTGGATGGTGTAAAAATTTATTCGATAAATTATTACTAAGTGACTCTAAAATTTCGTCAATAGATTTTCCTTTTTTTAATTGTTTTTTTGCTTTATTAATTTCTTTTAATCTATTTTCTTCAAATTTACTTCTCAGAGATTTTATTGTTGGCGCAGCTTTTTTTTGATTATTTTTTTGTAAAAAATCATTTACTTTTTTTACAATAATTGCTTCTGCATCTTTAATAGAATCAGTTTGATTATCAATTCCTTGTTGTGTAATTTCGGAAATCTCATCGAGAGTGTACAAGAAGATATCATTTAATTTTGAAGTTTCTGATTCAATATCTCTTGGAATTGCAAGATCAATTAATAGCATAGGCTTATGTTTTCTTATTTTTATCGCTCTTTCAATCATTCCTAGTCCAATAATAGGTAATTGACTACCTGTACAACTAATTACAACATCATAATTATGTATCTGATCATTTATTTCTCCAAGAAGGCATGCTTCCCCATTAATTTTTTTCGCTAGAGTGTTTCCTCTAAGAATGGATCTATTAGCAATTACAATTTTTTTTGGACGATACTTATTAAAATATTTAGCAATTAATTCTGTCATTTCACCTGCTCCGACAAAAATTATTTTATTTTGGGAAATATCTCCAAATATTTTTTTTGAAATTGAGACAATTGTAGTTGCTATAGTTGTATTACTTGTTCCAATATTAGTTTGAGATCTTATTTCTTTAGCCGCTGAAAAAACTGTTTGAAAGAAGGAGGATAGAAATTTTCCTTGTGTTCCAGCATATTCGGCAATTTTAAATGCTTGTTTCATTTGTCCTAAAATTTGTGTTTCTCCAAGAATCATACTATCTAATCCAGAAGCAACTCTATAAGAATGAATTAAGGCAGATTTATTTTGATAGTGATACAGGTGTTTTTTTAATTGTGTTAATTTTAAATGATGATAATTTGCAAGCCATTGATAAAT
>ERZ1046367.1079-NODE-1079-length-16759-cov-6.894337_pt1 | contig 16759 bp, 8 predicted proteins | sample MGYA00383091_ERZ1046367 | MGnify/ENA primary metagenome ERZ1046367 (study PRJEB29581, sample SAMEA5548361) | metagenome | biome: marine; feature: coastal; material: water | depth 50 m | study: Short-term variability in the microbial, nano- and picoplankton... | reverse complement strand
TCAAATCTTATCTGAAAGAGACTGGGAAGCAACCGAATTCAATTATCAGGGCGAGTTGTTATCTTTGACTCTCGCCGCATCAGCATCAGGTGAAACGAGCATGATGTTGACAATGGTTGCTGATAATTCCACCCAACTACACAAGTTGGAACATGCTAATGATGGTAGTCCAATAGGGGTGTGGTTAGATCAATTAATCACAACATCAAATGAAAACAACACAACTGTTGAATATGCTGTTTCAAATGCTGGAAGGCCAATTATCCTTACCAGCGATGCCGCAAATGGAATTGTCTATCACACCGCTTCGGCATTTTCAGCAGTAGAGAATGAACTGGTAACCATTGGAACAATGGGTCAATATCTCGGAAGTACAATTGATGAACAAGGACGACAACATCTTGCATATACTTCCGGAACAGGAAATCAGATTTTTGTTAGCGTTGAGGATGAATCTTCTTGGACACATGAAATGGTTAGGGGTTCAATAGCATTAGATTCTGAGATTTCAGTTATCGTAGATTCTAATAATAATACAAATTTGATTTATAGGGATACATCAGACGATAGTCTTGAATTGGCTACAAAGATAGGTTCATGGTCATTAACAACTATTGGAGATGTAGGTGACGCGGTAAGTTCGGACCACCCTGCAGTATTACTGCCAAATGGTTCATTTGCAATAGCGTTGATTGAGTCAGATGGACTAAACTCTAACTTGAGTCAATGGGTTTGGAATGGTACCGATATAACATCAACAGTTCTTCAGACAGAAACAGATTTATCCTCTGATATAGATATGGAATTATCCGATGATGGATATTTGTACATCACTTCAATGACTAATTCGGGAACTCTTTCACTCTTCAAGAGCATGTGGAATGAAAGTAACTGGTCTAATCCAACAATGCCACAACCACAAGGCGGAATTAATGATTACCAAGTTGATTTAGAAGTTACCACTACTGCAACAATGGCGATAAGAGGAAATGGAAATAGTGATGTTATCTATATTGAAGATGATGAAGGTAACTGGACGACAATTGCTACACAACCTCCATCATCACCATCAGGTGCATGGGATTTGATAGAACTTGATGACCACTATGTCATATTGACGAGTGAGCCAACCAGTAATTTACTAACATGGAATTCATTATCAAAACATCAAATCAATGGCGAAGCAGCACCTTGGATGAGTATGTCCTTTGGAGATATTAGCACTGGTAATTCCATAGATGCAGATATTGATTCTAATGGAACCATCATTCTATCTATTTGGGATTCGACAAATAATGATGTAGATTTATTGAGATTATATTCAGATCAAGACAGAGATTTAATTTTCGATTTATTGGATTTGATGCCGACAATAGGCAATCAGTGGGCTGATAATGACGGTGATAATTATGGAGACAATAATTTGGGGCCTTCATTTGATAGTTGCCCTACAGTTTCTGGCTCTTCTTCTTTCTTCGAAATGGGTTGCTCCGATTTTGATAGCGATGGATATTCAGATTCAGTAGACGATTGTTCAGATGTTGGAGGTACTTCATGGATAGACCGACAAGGGTGCATAGATGTAGACCAAGATGGTTGGTCAGATAATGATGGAAGTTATTATTTGGGCGATGAATTTTCAACCAATTGGAAACAATCTAAAGATACAGATAATGATGGATATGCAGATAATTATGGTCCTGATTGCTGTACTACATGGCTAGACCCTTCCGCAGCACCAGGTGATTTATTCCCATATAATCCAAGCCAGTACCAAGATTATGATGGCGATGGTTGGGGCGATAATGATTCAGACCCAATAAGTGGAGATAACTGTCCATGGGATTGGGGCTCTTCTTGGCGTGACCGATTTGGTTGCCTTGATAGCGATGGTGACGGAGCAAGTAATCCTTCAGAATTGGGGACATTCCTTGAATGGAATGTATCACGTGGTGCTGATGCTTGGGAAAATGATTCAACCCAATGGGCAGATTCTGATGGTGATGGATTCGGAGATAATAACTCAGAGGGAGCTACAAACCCTGATTATTTCCCTAACCGAATAGCTGCGGCCAATGATAGTGATTTTGATGGCTATCCAGACCAATGGACGATTTATTACAATGGTACAAATAGTGCAGGACTTGTATTAGATGGCTGTGAAGGGCAGTGGGGTAATTCAACAAAACCATTCCCAGGTTGTCCAGATACCGATGGCGATGGTTGGATGGATTCACAAGATGATTTCCCATTGGAAAAAACCCAATGGTATGATACCGATGGTGATGGCTTTGGTGATGAAGCCGATGGTTTTGAAGGGGATGAATGCCCTCTTGATGTTGGAGTTTTCAATGGCACAGATGGAATGGGCTGTCCTCTGATTAATGCTGAAGACGATGACCTTGATTCGGTCTATGATGACTTTGATCAGTGTCCGAATACAGATTTTGATTTAGTAGTCGACGCTAATGGTTGTGCCCAAAATCAATTGGACGATGACCAAGATGGTGTAATGAATGATGCCGACCAATGCCAAGATACTGAATTTGAGGAGGATGTGGATGAATATGGGTGTAGCCTAACCCAACAAACAACAGATACTGATGGCGATACTGTGTTTGACCCAGTAGATCTGTGTCCATTCACTCCAGTTGGAGAGGCTGTAGATGTAAATGGCTGTGGAGATTCACAAAAAGATGATGATTCTGATGGAATCAACAATGATTTAGATTTATGTCCAGACACTGCGATTGGTTTCCCAGTAGATTCAGATGGCTGCGTTGATGAAACCGCATTAGATACGGATATCGACGGCGATGGTTGGAAAGGAAATTATTCCTATACAGTTAATTCTACTACCGGATTAAGAGAAAACCAAAGCGGTGATGCCTTCCCTCTTGATGCAACACAATGGCATGACCAAGATGGTGATGGATATGGTGACAATTTACTCGGCGAAAATGCAGACGAATGCCCTGAGGAGCATGGTTTGTCTTTCGAGGATTTCCTTGGTTGCTATGATGATGGCGATGGCTGGAGAGACCAATTTGAACCAATTTCACTACGTGATAATCCAACTCAATGGGAAGATAGAGATACTGATGGATACGGAGATAATGCCTCAGGAACTAATCCAGACCTTTGTCCTGACACACATCCAAATATGAAACTCGAAGTAAACGAGTTTGGTTGCCATCCTACAGAATTTGATAGTGATGGAGATGGTGTCTTTGACTTCTATGATATCTGTATTGATGTTCACAAAGGTGTAGATGGTTATGATGATGGTTGTCCTAAAGAAAAAGCAACCGATACCGGTTCATCTTCAACAATAATGGGTATTTCCAAGACGGCGTTTATTAGCATCATTGGAGGGGTAATCGGATTATTAGTAGTCATTGTAATCATAATGAGACTGGTCCGTGGAGATGACGATTATGATTTCGATGACGACGATGATGAGGATTGGTACGATGATGATGATGAAGATGACTTCATGTCTTCAATGAGAAGTACTCCGAAGAAGAGTCCTGCGAGAAACCCACCAAGTAGAGGTTCGGACAGGCCTGCAGCAATGCCTCCAAGCAGAGGTCCACCTGGAAAGGCGAGTCCAAGCAGAGGTCCACCTGGAAAGGCGAGTCCAAATAGAGGTCCACCTGGTGCAAACAAAGCTAAAGAAAATTCAAAATCTAGTGCAGAAGATGATGATTCAGAAAACGAAAATGGAGAAGAGAAAGTTGCTAAGAAGACAAAGAGAAAGGCTACGATGAGAGTCGATCTCAGCATCTTTGAAAGTCATCAAACTGCAGATAGAGAATCAGCAGCAAATTGGGTTAAACAAGCCTTAGCAGACGGTGATGAACAAAGGTCAATTATGATGCAACTTCAAGAAACTGGATGGACAGCCCAACAATCAAGGGCTATTTTTGACTTAGGACGGAGTAGATAAAGTGTCAATAATATCTTCCAAAAGGGAGTTCCCGACGGCATCATCCATAAGAAGGAGACTAAGGTCGCAAACAATTGAGAGGGTTGAAAATGTCTAGTGCAGTACCTGAGGGAGCAGTTATGCCGGAAGGCATAGAGGTCGATGAGGCCGCTGCATATTTCGGTGTTGTAGATACATCCGATGCTGTTTACCAAATGATGGCAATGGGAAGAATCGAAGCGATGGAGAATTTCTTTGCTAAATTATCAGACATTGTTCTAACTCCTGGAGAATTTGATTTTGAAGCTGCTAGCCAGCGAATGCAATGCGAAGGTGGAGAAATTTACTATTTAGTTGCAGGTCATCTTTCACTCTTGAGTATTACAGACCCACTGTTGAATTACCTTGGGCTTGAAAATTCACAAGGAGAGGGCGCAGGTAATTGCCAGAGAGAATCATCAGGTGCAGATTTTGAAGCCTTGAAGAAAATATCAGACCCGATGAATGTTCTAAAATTATTAGCGATTGCATATACTACTGGTGGTGCAGGTGAAGTAACTCGATATGTCAATGAGTTTGAGGCACTAGTTGCTAATCCAGGGTCTAATGAAATTGCATTATTGTCAATTGCAAACGAATTAATTGCTTCTTTAGATGTAGCGGGCCATGCACTTCCAATCACTACTCTTGCAAGCGGTAATGCCGCATCTTCTGCTGTAGTTGCACTTCCAACCACAACAACACAGACAACAAAAGAAGAAGTAAAATCAGTTCCAATTCCAAAGACTACTAATGTTCCAATTCCAAGCAAGGAATCAGTTCCTTTACCAGTGGAAACAAGCAAAGTAACATTACCTGAAATTGAAGAGGAAATTGAACAACCAATTCAAGTAAACATTGAGAATCAAAATGAAGTTGAAAAAGCCACACAGGATGCATTTGCTGGAGCTTTCAGTGTAGTTTCAGAAGAGAAGAAAGAGCCTGTCGTTGAAGAAGTAATTGTAGAAGAAGTAATTACTGAAGAAGTTCAACCAGAAGTAGTTCAAGAGATTGTTGAAGAAACCCCTCAACAAATAGAGCCGGAAAGCCAACCGATTGCAATAGTGCCAGAAGAAAGTGAGCCTGAAAAAGAAGAATTTGTTAGTGCTGCAGAGCATTTTATTGCTGCCGATACCGATGAAAGTGGCCAGTTATCAATAGAAGAACTGGCAGAAGCAACTGGTACTACAATAGAAGAAGCCACAGCCCTGCATGCACAAGCAGATACCGATGGGGATGGTTCTGTTTCACTTTCAGAATTTATGTCATCTGCTGCTGCTGAGAAAGCAGCAGCACTACCAAGGCCTGTTGCCCCTGTACGTAAGCCACTTGGAGAAAAATCCCAGCCAATTCAACATCAAGAAGTTGCAATCCCTCAACCAAGACCAATACAGAATCAACAACCGCAACAAGGTTGGAATCAACAGCCGCAACAACAGCAGCCGCAACAAGGCTGGAACCAACAACCTCAGCGACAACAACAACCACAACAAGGCTGGAATCAACAACCACAACAGCAACCACAACAGGGTTGGAATCAGCCACAATCGCCAATACAACCTACTATTCGTTCAGGTGTATTATGCCGTGGCTGTGGAATTGGATTAGATCCGAATTGGAGGCATTGCCCTATTTGCGGTTCTCCAAATGCTGGTTTTTAATCAAACCAACATCTTGCCATTTTCGATAATCGGTGTATCATCTAGCCATACACTTGCATTTTTTAGTACACCTGGGATATGGATTCCTACTGCTGCCGAGCCACCTAATGAGGTATTATCTCCAACAGCAAAATAGCAGGTACCCAATCGTTTTTCATCTTCAAGAACATTTCCAAGTAATCTTGCCATCGGATTCATTCCGAAACCAAATTCTGCAACAGTCCAAACATTTTCCCTATATTTTGTATTTTGTCTTCTTGCTGCTTCACCAAACTCTTGGCGTATTGAAGCTGCTATTGCTCCCCCTTTGACATCAATTACTAAACCATCTTCAATAGTGAAAGTGACCGGCTCATCAACTAGGTTAGATTCCCAAGATCCATCTATCACGATAGTTCCATTCATACTATTTTCTCTAGGTAATACGAATACTTTTCCTGCAGGTAAATTTGTCAGCATCTTAGGACGGTTACAAATGCCATTATCATCCATTTTCCATTCTCGCCAATTTACCTCAAATGTAACATCAGTTCCATTATCTGATTTTACATTAACAATTCTTTTTCGTCTAAACAGTGGCGATAAATCACTTATTTTACGCTTTATTTCTGTAAAATCAGCAGAGATACCTCCTTTGGTGAACATTTCGACATTCATTCCAGGCATTGTTGCAACACGTGCCCCATCTTTTAGTGCCTGACGTATCGCTTTTGTATGGGTTAAAGAGTACCTTGTAGGGGCAATAATTACCGATTGCTGGCGCATTAAATTAGCAACAGGAGTAGGTGGTTCATCTCCATGGTGGCGTCCTTTTGGCATTACTATCAACAAAACCCTGTCCGTTCTTTCTATCGCAGCCTCATGTAGTGATTGGCCAATTTCTCCCGTGGTTGGGTCACATACAATGAGCACATTATCTGCTCGACGAATATCAAGGCAAGTACAAACGACAGTCTGTGAACTATTTTTCAATAACTTAGTAATGTCATCTTTAGTTTCTATTTCATTCTCATCAGAAATTGCTTCAATCTCACTAATTTCTGCCTTTGTTCTAGTTAAATCAATTTCACTATCCGGTTCTATAGAATCGTCATCAACGACTCCAACCAAATCCTCATCATCTAATAGCGGGGGTTGTTCCTTTCCGCTTTTTCGTCGGAACGGCCTCACCATGAGTAAGCCAATCCGCTTGAAGTCTTCAATGTGTGCCAGTATTATCAATAATATTCATCATAGAATGAAAATTATTGCATCGTATATTTGATGAAGAAAGACTCTTTCGCTATCGCTATGAGTACATATGATGAATTCATTGAATTGGTAAAAGACATCTATCGCTTAGGAGCACTTCAGGGGCATTTGGGCTGGGATCAGGAAACAATAATGCCTGCTAAGGGGGCAGAAGTACGTGGTGAGATTTTAGCTTGGCTGGCTAAAGAAAGACATTCACGCATTACTGACTCAAATCTAGGACAACTATTACTGAAGTTAGAATCAGAAAGCGGACTTGATGCAGATCAATCTGCCAATGTTAGAGAAATGAGAAGAGTTTACGACAAATCGATAAAACTTCCAAGCGAATTCGTATCAAATTTTGCAAAAGTACGTTCTGAAGCATTACTGGGTTGGCAAAATGCAAGAGCAGAATCAGATTTTTCTGCATTTGAGCCACAATTGCAGAAATTAGTTGATATGACTAAACAAAAGATAGAATACTTCGGTATTGTAACAACCCCGTATGATGTCCTTCTTGATGAATACGAAGTTGGTATGACCGTTGCAGATTATGATCCGTTATTTGCAGGATTGAAGGAGAAGTTAGTACCTCTATTGCAAAAAATACTACAATCACAAAAACTCAACCCACTACCACAATTACCATCAGATCTATCATTTTCAATAGCGGCTCAAACAGAATTCTGCGAGAAAGTTTCAGCCAACATGGGTTTTGATTTTGAAGCCGGACGGATGGATGCATCCACACACCCATTTTCCGCCGGTTTATGGCCAGGAGATACACGTTTTACCACTCGTTTCGATGAGAAAGACCCGTTCTCATGTCTATACGCTGTAATGCACGAAACGGGACATGCATTGTACGAGCAAGGTTTGGCGCGTGAATTTTCATTCACACCAAGAGGCCAAGCAGTTTCTTTGGGAGTTCATGAATCACAAAGCCGTCTATGGGAAAATCAAATTGGTAGAACAGAAGCGTTTTGGAAAGTTGCCAATCCGTGGTTTAGAGAATTATTTCCAGATGCACCTCAATGGGATGCAAAAACTTTGAACAAAATTGCCAACACAGTTTCAACAGGTTTTATTCGCGTTGAAGCAGATGAAGTGACTTACAATTTGCATGTGATGTTGAGATACGAAATAGAAAAGAAATTATTCAATGGAGAATTAACAGTCAAAGAATTACCTAATACATGGAATAAGATGTTTGAAGAGTGGTTTGGAGAAACAGTACCAAATGATTCACAGGGTTGTCTACAGGATGTTCATTGGTCTATGGCCGCTTTCGGCTATTTCCCAACATATACTCTTGGCAATCTATATGCTGCACAAATACTTGAATCAATGAGTGTTGACTTAGGAGATATTGACCAGATTATTGCAGAAGGTGATTGGTCTTCTCTATTGCAATGGCTTCGTCCTCGTATTCATCATCAAGGTTCTGTGATGACCCCTGCACAATTGATAGAATCTGCAACTGGAAATCAACCTAGTCCAGACGCCTTCATTAGGTATATTGAGAGCAAGTATGGCGAACTATATTCGCTAAGCCCCAACTGATTAAGTCGTTGCCTATTGCCAAGGAGTCATTACAATTGGAGTGCCGACTTGGCCTTTTTCAACAAGTAATTTTCCTTTTTGACCAGTACTTTGGTTACGTTTGAAAACAGGAATTCCTGCAACGATTGTTATCTGTGGCCAGCCGACCAGTTTTTGCCCTCTAAAAGGACTCCATCCGACTCTAGTCCAAGTGTTTTCATCAACAACTTCTACTTCATTTTCAAGGTCGACTAGCACAACATCGCCATCATAGCCTACTGTCAAATTACCTTTGCCAACCATATTGTAGCAATCGGCAACATTTGTAGACATCCACTTCACAACATCCTCAACACTACACATTCCATTCTTTGCATGGGTGAGCATTACGGGCAAGGAGGTTCCAACTCCAGGCATTCCACTAGGTGCATTTGGAAAACCAGCAGCCTTTGAATCAAGAGTATGTGGGGCGTGGTCAGTAGCAATACATTGGATGGTACCATCATGGATACGTTGCCATAATTTTTCCTTATCAACTTGATAACGGATCGGTGGATTCATCTTTAATCTAGTTCCTTCCTTTTCAACATCAATATCGGTAAAGGATAGATGTTGAGGTAATGTTTCAGTGGTGATAATTGCACCTTCCCCAGCCTCTGAAGGTAGACAAGTTCTTTCTGCCAACCAGTCAGCTTCCAAGCCACTTGTTAGGTGCAGTATGTGTAATCGGTGTCCACTATTTTCTGCTAACTCAACTGCAAGTTGAGTTGCAAGTAGTGCTGTGATATCATCTCTCCATTCTGCGTGGGCAGCCATATCTGTTCTATTTTTGTAACTTTCAAATCGCTTAACTAATCGTTCTTCATCTTCAGCATGAACGGATATTAATCCAGCAGTACTATCAAAAATAGTTTTCAAAGCCTGCCGTTCATTTACAAGTAGATTTCCAGTAGATGAACCCATGAATACTTTGATGCCACAAATTCCAGGAATTGAAATTGGTTGTTGTGGTGAACCTACTGCCAATTGTAATTGCTCAACATTTGTAGGAGTTGCACCTATGAAAAAACCATAGTTGTTGACACATTTTGCTGCTGCTGTATCCAATTTACCTTGCATGCCTTCCATCGTTGTTATCGATGGTTTGTTATTTGGCATATCTAAGAAGGAAGTAATTCCACCGCTAACAGCAGCAGCACTACCACTTTCCAAATCTTCTTTTTCTGGTTGACCTGGGTCTCTAAAGTGACATTGTGGGTCTATTCCACCCGGGATTAAATGTAGTCCACTACCATCTATTAGCAAATCATTGTCATTGGGTAGTAATCCACCACCGATGGAGATTTCAGAAATAATTCCATCACTTATTCGCAAATCTCCGATTGCAGTTTGACTAGGAGTGACCATTGTCGCTCCACAAATCAACACATTACCATGTCGTGACATTATCTTCCCCACATCATATGGCGATGAATCTAGCCCATCAACTAATCGCATAACAGATGAACAATATTATTTTGATTTTGGTCTAAATGCATTACAAACTTCTAAGTTCATTTCAATAAATGGACCTTGCATCAGATCAATACAATATGGTACAGCCTTCCAAATTTCATCAATTGTTTCTCTTATTGCTTTAGGCCGACCTGGCAAATTGAAAATCAAGCAGTTTCCACGTGTGCCACCTATTTGCCTTGATAGAATTGCAGTAGGGACAAATGCCAATGATATCGCTCTCATCTGTTCTCCAAATCCATCTAATATCCTATCACACACCGCAGCAGTTGCCTCAGGGGTGACATCACGTTTTGTGGGGCCAGTACCACCTGTAGTCACAACAACACAACATCCAACAGTATCTGCCAATTCCTTGAGTGTTGCTTCGATGATTTTTTGCTCATCACTAACACATCGGTAATGAACAATTACAGGGCTTTGGATTGCTTCCTCAAAGAAACCCAGAATAGCAGGCCCTCCTTGGTCCTCATACTGGCCGCTACTGGCTCTGTCGCTGATGGTTACTATCCCAATATTAGCCAACTCACCCATGTGGTTTTCTTCACCTTCAAGAGTGGTAATTGGTTGCAATACAACACCTCAATTTTCGCCATACTTTGCTTGAACATCAGCGTGGAAGTTGTCGAGTAATGTGTCTTCAAATAATTCGGTCTTTCTACGCATTTTTGTAGAGCGCATGTGGAATACTGCTAGTAGAATAAATACGATAATTACCAATGGAATAACTGCTTCTAGTTTGTATTGGTGCATTACCTTGACAATACCTTCAGCAGTATATGCCCATGTGATTGAAGCAGCAACGCCTCCAAGTCCTGTTGCCAATAATACTCTTGTGAAATTCATTCTTGACAATAGCCCTAGCATAGCACCAACTAATACTCCTGAAGCCATAAATGGAATCCAAACGAATGCGATAAGTCCCCAGAATCCCCAACGATTAATGAAATCACGTTTTTCATTAGCCATATATTCAACAGTGGATAAGGTGTTGCCAATGAATTTTGTTTGCAACATTTTTCCACCAAGACCATCTTGTTTTGCAATAGCCACAACTCTGTCATCATCTGTGCCGCTATGTTCTACTCTTCCAGCACCAGATCTATCCGCAAGTGTTGAAACTTGATTTCTAGTTTTTATTATCAACTCTTGACTACCGAGCAAGTCTGAATTTCGTTTTGAGATATATTGATACAATTCATCTTGAACTTGGTCAGATGTCTTCTTGAATCTGAAGAAAGCAAATCTTTGCGTAGGATAATAGATTACAGATACGAAGATTACCTTGTCATCACTAGTGACAATTGCGCCTTCCAAATTGACATCAGAACGACGTGTGAAAAAGAGGTCGAGAGAATCTCTAACCTCGTCTTCAACGACAGACAATGTATGCAATTCAGAAAAGAACGAGGTGTAATCTTGTTCAGATTGCTCATCATCTTTTCCTGCAGAACCGACTCCTACTCCTGAATCAAAGTCAGCAACATGGCCATGACCAATAGTTCGAACAGTTAACTGAACTGGCTTGAATACTCTGAAAATTGCAAACTCTTCAAGAATCTCTCTCAATACTTCAGCACGAACATCTCTATTGTCAGAGAATGTACCGCCTGTATTCTGATATGGGACCATAATATCAATTGACAATTCTCTGGGTTCAATTTTATATAATTCCCAATCGACATCAATATTCAACCTTGATGCTGTTTTTGTTATTGTATCTTCAACCAATCTAGTAATGTGAGCACGAGACAGCATGTCGTCAGATTCTTGGTGATATACTTTGTATGTAATTGGGTACAAAACCATCAAAGAAACAACCGAAAGTGAAAGTGAGATATAAGCCATCCACCATGCTGGAATTCCTGCAGAACCGCCAGAAAGCATTGCTGTTTCTCTTCCACCGCCCAATTCGGCCCCCATCAATAGATAGCCCCAGTCACCCAAATCTTGTAGACCCCAACAAGACCTTGCTCCTTGATCGGTGATTCTAATATCTCTAATTGTACCACCTGAAACGAATGGCAGGAAATCAAAATTTTTCTCCTTCTCTTCGATTTCAAACAATACTTCTTTACTAATCTGTTCTCCACCTTCTACGGTCGTTGCATTAAGAATATCTGAATTATTATACACAGAAATATGAAGTACAATTTCAAAATTTCCTGCTTCTAATTCAGCATAGGATGCCCGATGAGAGGCTCGGCCCGCTTTCTCTTCTCCTTCCTCTGCAACCTCTCTAGTGATTTCTTCAGAAATAACAACAAATTGACTAGCCTCTAAGCTCTCTTTGATCGTATAATTCATCACCGCTGTTCCAGCAGGGAGATTATGTCCGGAGATTGAAAAGAGTTCGCGGTCATTATCAGGAAATATGTGCAACCAAGGCTCATCGGTAATATCTTCACATTCACCCCCGATATCCAAGAATGTAGTCGATGCTGAGTGGTCAATAGAAGTGGTATTTCCAAGCATTCCTGATGACATAGTAAAAAGAAGAATAGCGAAAAAGATTCCATATGAAATTCCTCCAAATAGGACAAAATCTTCCTTACTACTCAGGAAAGATTTGTTATCTTGAGTTCTTCTTTTGCGAATAGCAGCAAGTTCCTTTACTGTTTTGTCACGGATTTTAACATCAGGGTCTTGGCTTTCTTTTGGCATGTCTTGCCCGCTCGCGACCTTCCCCATATTTTGCGAAGAGAGGCATTAGCACATGAAGTATACTCTTGAAGTAGTTAGAATCATCTTTAGTAAATGATGCAAATGCATACGCGTTTTTCTCAAAGTTGGTGGGTAAGGCCGGACTTGAACCAGCGACCTCGGCATCTTCAGTGCCGCGCTCTCCCAACTAAGCTACTTACCCGTATATGTTGGCGAGCCCCCTCGCCATATCAAGGCTTTTGTTGCAGTGCTTTGCTCCTTATGGGGTCAAAGAATTACTCAATGCCTTCAAGAATCAGTTTCTGTGCATCAAACAATGCATCTAATCCACCATCCGCACTACCGAGTAATGCAAGTAGTTCATCTCCGGAGAATGTTGCTTCTTCTCCAGTTCCTTGGATTTCAACATATTTTCCATCTGCAGTTTTGATGACATTCATATCAACATCAGCATTTGAATCAAGTAGATAATCGAGATCTAACCAGACTTCATGGTCTATCAATCCAACAGATATCGCTGCTAAGTCATGAGGGATAACTGCATTTTCATGATTGGTTGCTTCAATATCAGATAATTTTGGAGTTACCCAACTTGCATCTTTCTGCTGTTCAAATGTAGGGCGAAGGTCCTTTGGAAGACATATACCCTTAGCGATTAGTCTTCTTACAGCTAATCTCAGCGCAATATTTCCTGCTGTTATTGATGCACATCGTGTTCCACCATCTGCGTTTAGTACATCACAATCTACATTGAGGGCGATTGGGCCAAGTGCTTCTAAATCAACAGCAGCGCGTAATGAACGAGCAATCAAACGTTCAATTTCTTGTGTTCTACCCTTTGCTCCTCTTCTCTCACGACGGAAGCGTGAATCGGTTGAACCTGGTAGTAATGAATACTCAGCATGAACCCAACCTTTTGTTGAATCTCTTGGAAACCATCCTGGTAGTCTTGATTCCTTTGTTACGCACGCTAATATTACTGTTTCTCCTTGTCTGTAAAGAATTGACGCAAGTGCATTTGGTGTGAAATCAATTTCAACTTCAACATGTCTCATTTCGTTTTTTGCTCGCGTCGGTTCAAAACCGGTCTTGAATTTGCCCATGATGGGCCGAGTAGGTTTGCTTCATCAAGGCTTCTCAAGGCAATTATTGTTCTGCATCACATTGAAAGGTATGCTTTTGCTCGCATGGTTATGGCCCTACCTCGAGTTGCTATTTGTGGCGTCGCCCGAACACCAATCGGTAAGTTCATGGGAACCTTGTCAAATTTTTCGGCTGTTGAGTTAGGTATTCTCAGCGTGAAGGAGTTATGCAATAGAATGCAACTCAACCTTGAATCCGGAATTGTTGACGAGGTAATTTTTGGTCAAGTTCTACAGGCAGGAGCAGGGCAGAACCCAGCGCGGCAAGTAGCCCTAGGTGCCGGATTACCGGTTTCGACACCGTGTATGACATTGAACAAAGTGTGTGGTTCTTCTCTCAAGGCTGCAATGACTGCAGCAAACAGCATTCGTTCAGGCGAGTTTAACGTAATTATCGCTGGAGGTATGGAAAGTATGACCAATGCTCCTCAATTATTGATGGGACAAAGAAGTGGTAAGAAAATGGGTGATTCAAAACTCGTCGATTCAATGATACATGATGGGCTATGGGATGTCTATGACAATATACACATGGGAAATACTGGAGAAACAGTTGCTCAAGAATGTTCAATTTCTCGCCAAGATTCTGATACTTTCGCAGCAAATTCCCACCAAAAAGCAGCAACTGCATGGGAAAATGGATGGTTTGATTGGGAAACCTTTAGCATTGACGTTCCTCAAAGAAAAGGCAATCCAATTCAATTTTCTCAAGACGAAGGAGTTCGCACCGGAACTACTGCCGAATCACTTGCAAACCTAAGGCCAGTATTCAACAAAGAAGGACAAGTAACTGCAGGCAATGCAAGTACAATCAATGATGGAGCAAGTGCAATCCTACTCGCAAATGCAGATTTTGCCAAGCAACAAGGTTGGGAAATAATTGCTTATGTTGAAGATTATGTTACTTCAGGTGTTGAACCATCACGAGTCATGAGTGCTCCAATTTCTGCGGTAAAGAATCTCTTAGAACGAAATAATTTACAAGTTCAAGATGTAGATATTTACGAGCACAACGAGGCATTTGCAAGCGCTTCGTGTGCAGTTGCAAAAGAAGTAGGCATTCCCTTTGACAGATTCAATCTCCATGGCGGTGCAGTCGCACTTGGACATCCATTGGGTTCAAGTGGAACAAGATGCTTAATCACTATGCTTGGAGTAATGCGTAGAACAGATAGTAAATCAGGAATTGTCACACTATGTTTAGGTGGCGGCAACGCAGTTGCAATGCTTGTCCGCTCTGAATAATCGGTTATTCAGTGATTATTTATTGGATTTTTTATACTGATGGTGCTAAATAGGGTTGGGAGTCGGCCACAGACATGGACACTGAGGATGTTTCATTCGCCGACCTCGGCGTAGACCCTAAGGTCGTACGCATTTTAGAGGCTCAAGGCATCGTTTCTCCATTTGAAGTACAACTTGCTTCGATTCCAGATGCTATGGCGGGAAAGGATGTTTGTTGCCGCGCTCCAACAGGTTCAGGTAAGACTCTAGCATTTGGCCTTCCATTATTGGCAAAGACTACCGAAGCCCACCCATGTAGGCCAACCTCTCTAATTCTAACACCTACTCGTGAATTAGCAGAGCAAATATACACTGTATTGGAACCTTTGGCATGGGAACTAAAACTGTATGTTCTTGCAGTCTATGGTGGCGTTTCCTACACTAAGCAATTTAGAGCATTAGACCGTGGTGTTGATGTTTTAGTAGCATGCCCAGGTAGATTATTAGATTTGATTGACAGAGGTAATGTATCTCTCCAAGATGTTAACTGTGTAGTTCTTGATGAAGCAGACCGAATGGCTGACATGGGATTCATGGAACCAGTTTGTAAGATTCTTGATATGTGCAAAAGTCACAGACAAACCATTCTTTTCAGTGCAACTTTGGATGAAGAAGTTGCAGATTTGGTTCGAGATTATCAAACCGATCCGGTGACTATTGAAGTTGGGCCAAAGGAAGTATCAATGGAATCAATGCAACATCTATTTTGGATGATGCCAGGTTCAAAGAAAGGACCGATGAGTGCTGAATTAATCAGAAAAACGGGCCGAGCTATTGTTTTCTGCCGAACTCGTGCAGGTGTAGATCGAGTCGGAGATGAATTGGAATACGACGGTGTTTCCGTTGAAATATTACATGGCGGATTAAGCCAGCGCAATCGTGATAGAGCAATGGAGAGATTCCAGCATGGAGAAACAATGGCCTTAGTTGCAACAGATGTAGCTGCAAGAGGAATTGATGTTGCAGGTGTAAATTGTGTAATTCATTATGACCCTCCAGAAAATGGTAAGGCGTACAAACACCGTAGTGGAAGAACTGCACGTGGAGGTGCTTCAGGAGTAGTAGTCTCTTTAGTTCAAAAACCTCAGAAGCGGTCCTATGCAAGAATTCAACATCAAGTAGGAATTAATTGTAATTTCGTCACTCCTGAATTTTCAGAAATACCTGAATTCGAAGTAGAATTCATTGCTCCAAGAGCAAAATCATACGGTCGTCAAGGTTCTAATGCTAGAAATGACCGTGGTGGAAGACATAACCGAAGTGGAAACAATCGAAGAAATGACCGTGGAGGCTACCGAGGCGGTCGTGATGGCGGCCGAGATGGTGGTCGTAGCGGTGGATACCGAGGTGGCCGTGATGGTGGTCGTAGCGGCGGCGGAGGCTACAGAGGCGGTCGCGATGGCGGAAGAGATTCTGGTCGAAGCGGTGGCGGTGGATACCGAGGCGGCCGAGATGGCGGAAGAGATTCTGGTCGAAGCGGTGGCGGTGGATACCGAGGCGGTCGTGATGGCGGAAGAGATTCTGGTCGAAGCGGCGGCGGTGGATACCGAGGCGGTCGAGATGGCGGAAGAGATTCTGGTCGAAGCGGCGGCGGTGGATACCGAGGCGGTGACAGAACAGTATACCAAGGCCGAGATTCTGGCCGAGACTCAGGTCGTGGAGGCGATAGAGGCGGATACCGTGGTGGAAACGATGGTGGCCGAGACTCAGGTCGTGGAGGCGATAGAGGCGGATACCGTGGTGGAAACGAT
>ERZ1046367.1078-NODE-1078-length-16766-cov-8.009275_pt1 | contig 16766 bp, 16 predicted proteins | sample MGYA00383091_ERZ1046367 | MGnify/ENA primary metagenome ERZ1046367 (study PRJEB29581, sample SAMEA5548361) | metagenome | biome: marine; feature: coastal; material: water | depth 50 m | study: Short-term variability in the microbial, nano- and picoplankton... | reverse complement strand
CGACGGGGCCCGTGGCTGTCGCTGCTGGATCGCTTCGGCATCGGCTTCGACAGTTGAGCGGGCACGTGGACCGACACGACCATCGGGACGTCTCGTTCTGGCACGACACGGTGCCCGGGTCGCTCGAACCACGGCCCGCGCTGGACGGCGACCGGGACGCGGATGTGGCCATCGTGGGGGCCGGCTTCACCGGTCTGTGGACCGCCTACCACCTGCTGAAGCTCGACCCCTCGATGCGCGTCGTGGTGACCGAGCGGGAGATCGCCGGCTTCGGCGCCTCGGGCCGCAACGGCGGCTGGGCGCTCGGCGAGTACAGCATCAGCCCCATGGACTGGGCGGCCCGGTCCACCCCGGAGGCCGCCGTCCGTCAGATGCGGGGCCTGTACGACGCCATTGACGACATCGGTCGGGTGGCCGACGTCGAGGGAATCGACTGCCACTACGCACCGGGCGGATGGATCGACATGGCCCGCAGTGGCCCGCAGGCCGAACGGATCGCCGCCGGGGTCCGGGCCCGGCACGCCCTCGGCCTGACCGAGGACGACGTGCGCTGGGTCGACGCCGATGAGGCCCGATCGTTCTGCAACGCCACCGACGTGGTGGGCGGCTGGTTCAACCGCCACGTGGCGGCCATCCATCCCAGTCGGCTGGTGCGCGGCCTGGCCGAGGTGGTCGAGGGCCTGGGCGCCACCATCTGGGAGGAGACCGCCGTGGCGGCCATCCACCCGGCCGATGGAGACGGACCGGCCCGACTGGTCACCGACCGGGGCACCGTGCGGGCCGACGTCGTGGTGCGGGCCACCGAGGGCTACACCCGCGATCTGGCCGGCCACCGGCGCACCATTGCCCCCGTGTACTCGATGATGGTGGCCACCGAGCCCCTGTCGGACGACGTGTGGGACGAGATCGGCCTGGCCGACCGCCCGACCTTCGGGGACGGTCGGAACCTGATCATCTACGGCCAGCGCACGGTCGACGGTCGCATCGCCATTGGCGGCCGGGGGGCGCCCTACCAGTTCGGATCAAAGGTCACCTCGACCACCGGCGTCCACCACGAGGTACACGACAAGGTGGAGGCCACCCTGCGGCAGCTCTTCCCGGTGCTGGGGGACGCGACGATCACCCACCGCTGGGGCGGCGTGCTCGGCCTGGCGCGCGACTGGGTGCCGTCCTGCGGCTTCGACCGGGCGTCGGGAATGGCGTGGGCCGGCGGATACGTGGGCGACGGTGTGGCCACCGCCAAGTTGGCCGGCCACACCATTGCCGAACTGATCACCGGAACGGAGAGCGACCGCACCGACCTGCCGTGGATCGGGCACCAGGCACGGAAGTGGGAGCCCGAGCCCCTGCGGTGGGTGGGCATCAACGCCGGCCTGTGGCTGGCCGGCGGTGCCGATCGGGCCGAGGCCCGTACCGGGCGACCGGCCCGCCGGGTGGACTGGCTGAACCGCCTCCTGAGGTAGCGCCCGGGTCGTCCGGCGAGCCGGTGCCGGGCGTGGAAACATCAGGCCGTGTCGCACTTCCCCCGGCGGACGGGAACCGTCGCCGCCTTTCCCCTTGTGGTCCTGCTGGCCGCGGCATGCTCCGGCGCTGGCTCCCCGACCGTCGCCGACGCCGCTCCGACCACGACGACCACGCCAGCCGCGCTCTCGTCGACCACCACCGTCGGCCCGACGACCACGGCGGCCCCCACCACGGCTCCCCCCTCCACGACCGCTCCACCGGCCACCAGCACCAACTGGCCCCAGTCCGTGCTCGGGCAACTGGTGGTTGACGACCACCCCCGATCCGAGGGCTACGACCGGGACGACTGGGGTGGCGGCTGGTCCGACGACGATCGTGACTGTCTCAATACCCGTCACGAGGTCCTCATGACCGAGGAGATCAGCGGATCACCGTTCCTGCGTGACGACGGCTGCCTGGTGACCGGCGGCCGCTGGTTCGCCGCCTTCACCGGCACGTTCGTGGACGACCCCCGGAGCCTCGACGTGGACCACTTCGTCCCGCTGGCCAACGCACACCGCAGCGGCGGTTGGGCCTGGGACCGGGCCAGCAAGCGTCGCTTCGCCAACGATCAGGACGAGCCCCGGCACCTGATCGCGGTGACCGCCTCGGCAAATCGGTCGAAGGGAGACCGGGGGCCCGAATCCTGGCGACCCGTCGACGAGTCCTACTGGTGCACGTACGCCGACACCTGGATGGACATCAAGGTCCGCTGGGCGCTCACCGTCACCTCGAGAGAACTCTCGGCCCTCCGGGAGATGCTCGCCACCTGTGATGGCGACCCCGGGGTCTTCCGACCACCCGACGCCCCCATCTCGCTCGGCGAGCCGGTGGATCTGGGTGACCCCATCGATCTGGGACCCTCGCTGGGCGACGGTTCCCCGGCCACCGACGACACGCTCCCGAACCCGGGGGATACGAAGAACTGCGGTGACTTCGACACCTACCCGGAGGCCAAGGACTGGTTCGACCGATACGTCGAGGCCTATGGCGACGTGGCCCGCCTGGACCGGGACGGTGACGGCGAGCCCTGCGAATCCCTCCCCGGTGGCCCCTAGGCGCCAGCGGCCTCCAGGGCCCGTCGGGTCAGGACCCGGGCCAGGTGCTGGCGGTACGGACCGTCAGCCTGGTTGTCGGTCGGCGGTTCGGTGCTGTCGGCGGCACCTGCAGCGGCATCGGCCGCCGATGCCCCTCCGGCCAGCGCGGCCTCCACCGACGACGCCCTGATCGGTGTCGAAGCCATGTTCACCAACGCCACCCCGGCCCCACCCTCGGCGACCATGGCCCCGACAATGGCCCAGTCCTGGGCCCGCCGGTTGAACTTCTGGTAGGACCAGCCGCCGGTGGACACCGGAACCCGCACCTCGGTGAGCACCTCGTCGGCAGCCAGATCGGATTCCAGGAACCCGGTGAAGAAGTCGGTCGCCGCGATCTCCCGGGAACCTCCGGGCCCGCTGACCACCAGTGTCCCGCCGAGGGCCAGCACGGCCGCCGGTAGGTCCGATGCCGGATCGGCATGGGCCAACGAACCCCCCAGCGTTCCCCGGTGGCGGACCGCCGGATCGCCGACCACCGAGGCCACGTGAGCCAACAACGGACAGGCCGCGGCCAGTTCGGCCGAATGCTCCAGCGAACTGTGGGTGGTCAGGGCCCCGATGGACACCGTGTCGCCCCCCACCGAGATGCCCGACAGGCCCGTGGCACGGCCCACGTCGACCAGCACGGTCGGGGTGGCCAGACGCAACCTCATGAGCGGGATCAGTGACTGGCCGCCGGCCAACAACTTCGCCTCGTCGCCGTGCTCGCCCAGTGCCGCCACGGCGGCCTCCGCCGAGTCGACCCGCAGGTAGTCGACCGCTGCCGGAATCATGACGCACCTCCCCCGGCCATCTCGATGGCTCGTCGGACACGCATCGGTGATGCCGGCATGACGATGTCGGTGATGCCATGGGGCCTCAGGGCATCGACCACGGCGTTCATCACCGCGGGCGTCGAGGCAATGGTGCCTGCTTCGCCGATGCCCTTCACCCCCATGGGATTGGAGGTCGACGGGGTGACCGTGTGGTCCAACTTCATGTCGATGCACTCGGCGGCCGACGGCACCAGGTAGTCGGCCAGGTTGGCCGCCCGGAGCTGTCCGTCCTCGTCGTAGATGGCCTCCTCCCAGAGGGCCTGGGCCACACCCTGGACGATGCCGCCGTGCAACTGGCCCTCGACGATCATCGGATTGATCTGGTTGCCGCAGTCGTCGACCGCCGCGTAGTCGACCAACTCGACGGCGCCCGTCTCCTCGTCGACCTCGACCACCGCGATGTGGGTGCCGAACGGGAAGACGAAGTTCCCCGGATCCCAGGTCACCTGGGCCTCCAGGTTGGGCTCCATGCCGTCGGGCAGGTCGTGGGCGGTGAACGCCCCGAAGGCCACACCGGCCAACGGGACCTCCTTGTCGGGGCTCCCCTTGACGGAGAACACGCCCCCCGAGAACTCCAGATCCTCGGCACTGGCCTCCATCATGTGGGCGGCAATGGTCCGCGCCTTGTCGATCACCTTCTCGGTGGCCATCCACAGCGCGGTGCCACCGACCGACAGCGACCGCGATCCGTAGGTGTCCATACCCAGAGGACTGATGGCGGTGTCCGAGTGGAGGACCTCGACGTCATCGGGGTCCACGCCCAACTGGTCGGCCACGATCATCGACCAACTGGTCTCGTGACCCTGCCCGTGGGGCGTGCTGCCGGTGACCACCTGCACCTTGCAGGTGGGCAGGATCCGCACCGTCGCCGACTCCCAGCCACCGGCGCCGTAGTTGAGGGCGGCCAGTGTCCGGCTGGGGGCCAGGCCGCACATCTCAACGTACGACGAGATGCCGAGGCCCAGTTGAGTGGTCGATCCGGCGGCCCGGCGTTCGGCCTGCTCGGCCCGGCGACCGTCCCAGTCGACCAGTTCCTTGGCCCGGTCCAGCGTGGGCTGGTAGTTGCCCGAATCGAAGATCAGGCCGGCCGGCGAGTCGTAGGGGAACTTCTCCGTGGGGATGAAGTTCCGCGACCGGATCTCGTCGGGACCGACGCCCACCACGATGGCCAGAGCGTCCATGGCCCGCTCGATGGCGTACGTGGCCTCCGGTCGACCGGCGCCCCGGTAGGCGTCGGTGGGCGTCAGGTTGGTGAACACACTTCGACAGGTGAAGGCGTAGGCCGGCACGTCGTAGAGCCCGTGGTAGAGGAATGCCCCGAGCAGCGGCACGCCCGGCGCGACCAACTGCAGGTAGGCGCCCATGTCGGCCAGCAGGGTGGCCCGCACGGCGGTCAGCTTCCCGTCGGCGTCGGCAGCCAGCTCGATGGTCTGACGCTGGGCCCGACCCTGGATGGTCGACGTCGCGGCCTCGGTCCGGCTCTCGGTCCACCGCACGGCACCACCGTGGCGATTGGCCAGTGCCATGCAGATGAGTTCCTCGGCATACACGTTCAACTTGCAGCCGAAGCCCCCGCCCACGCTGGGGGCGATGACCCGCAGCTTCTGCTCGGGCATGCCCAGCGTGAGAGCAGCCATCACCTTCAGGACATGGGGGATCTGGGTCGACGAGTAGAGGACCATGTCGCCGTTGTGGGGCGACGGCACGGCGGCCACGCCCCGGGGCTCCATGGGCGCCGGGATCAACCGCTGGTGCACATAGGTCTCGGTCACGTGGTGCACGGCATCGGCGAAGGCGGCATCGACGGCATCGGGATCGGGGACCAGCGCCCAGTCGTAGGACACGTTGGTGCCACAGTCCTCGTGGATGACCACGCGGTCGCTGGCTGCGTCCTCGATGTCGACCACGGCCTCCAACGGCTCGTAGTCGACGACCACACCCTCCACGCCGTCGGCCGCCGCGTAGCGCGACGAGGCGACGACCACGGCCACGATGTCGCCCGCGTAGTTGGCCTTGCCCACGGCCACCGGGAGGTGGGCCGGGTTCTTCATGTCGTCGGTCACCGGCCACGCGCACGGCAGCGGACCGGCCCAGTCGCCCTCGAGATCGGCGCCGCTGTAGACGGCCACCACGCCGTCGGCAGCCAGGGCGGCACTGCTGTCGATCGACGTGATCCGGGCGTGGGCGTGGGGGCTTCGCACGCAGGCGATCCACAGGGCACCGGGCAGCACCAGGTCGTCGATGAACCTGGACTCACCGGTCAGCAGGGCCGGGTCCTCCTTGCGGAGACGGGCCTGACCGACGATTCCCCCGGTGAACGGGCTGGCCTCGTCGAGGGTTCGGGTGTCGAGCGTGTCGGTCATGTCATGCTCCTCACTCGCTGGCGGCCAGGACGGCCTTGACGATGTTCTGGTAGCCGGTACACCGGCAGAGGTTGCCCTCCAGGCCCTCGCGCACACCGGCGGCATCGAGATCCTCGTACTCGTCGACGAGGGACACGGCGGCCATGACCATGCCCGGGGTGCAGTATCCGCACTGCAGGGCGTGGCACTCGTGGAAGGCCTGCTGCATCGGGTGGAGACCGTCATCGCCGGCCAGGCCCTCGATGGTGGTGACGTCGGAACCGTCGGCCTGGACGGCCAGCAGGGTGCACGACTTGGCGGATCGACCGTCCACCAGAACGGTGCACGCGCCACATGAACTGGTGTCGCACCCGATGTTGGTCCCGGTCAGGCCCAGATCGTCGCGCAGAAAGTGCGCGAGCAGCGTGCGTGGTTCGACGTCAGCGGAACGCACCGTTCCGTTGACGGTGACGGAAACCTCCATCACCAACCCCCTCGTCTCCCCGGCCGGCCCGTCGCCTCGCCATCGAAGCGATCCCCCGGATCCGGCCGGATCCCGATGATGCCACGCCCCGGCGACTTCCACCAGCGGAACCGCTACCGGTTACCGACCCGCGAGGTGGGCGATGAGGGCTTCGGGTGGTGGGTTGGTGGCCGTGCGGCCGTCAGGGAGCACCACGGTGGGCACCGTCTCGGCACCGTTGTTGACCGACCGGACGAACGCCGCGGCCTCCGGGTCGTCCCAGATGTCCCGTAACTCGACGGCGATTCCGGCCTGTTCCAACGCACCGAGCAGTCGGGCGCAGAACCCACACATGGGTCGCCAGTAGACGATCGGAAGTTGTTCGGTCTCTTCTGCGGTCATGAGGGTCCAGTGGTCATGGGGATCCATGCGGATCAGGTGAAAGGGCGGCCACCATGGCGGCGGCCAGGCGGGCACGGAGTCGACCACGATCCGACGCCCCGAGCAGCACCGGGTTGTTGATGCCCTGGCCGAACACGACGAGCAGGTCGGCCAGCTCGTCGGGGTCGCCCGGGCCGATCAGTCCGGCGGCCTGACCCAATCCGATGAAGCGCCGGTTGGCGTCCCGGGCCGTCGACTCGTGTCGGCGGTAGGCCTCGCGTAGGACACGACTCTCGGGGAGTCGGGCCAGTGCGGCCCGCATGACCAGCGCCTCGTCGGCGAAGGCCTCAGCCAGGCCGTCCACCAGGGCGCGCATCGTGGCGGCCAGCCCGTGGTCGAGGAGGTACTCGGCAGTCAACGGTCCGGTGCTGGCCGCCACCACCCGGTCCAACGCCCGGTCGAAGGCCGCGGCCAGCAGGCCGTCGCGTCCGTCGGGGAAGCGGTTGTAGATGGTGGCCACGCTCACCCCGGCATCGGCGGCCACCTGTTCGGCGGTGAACGACCCGTCGGTGCGGAGCCGGATCAGCGTGGCCTCCACGAGGGCGGCCCGGGTCCGCGTGGAGCGGCTCGTCAGGGCATCCGTCGGATTCTCGGCCGGTCTCCGGGTCTCCACCACCCCTTGACTGTAGATCACTTCCACTTGGATTTGACGTTTCTAGAAGGTTCTTCTAGATTTGCCGACCATGGAAATGACTATCCCGAACGGCGTCACCGCCGCCGACCTCCTTCCGGCCGCCCGGGCCCTCGGACCGTCCCTCGCCGAACGGGGCAACCGCATCGAAGCCGAGCGGACGCTTCCCGACGACGTGGTGACCGACCTCCGCGACGCCGGGCTCTTCCGACTGCTGACCCCCACCGACCTCGGCGGCCCGGAAGCCGACGTGGCCACGGCGGCCGACGTCATCGCCGAGGTGGCCCGCCACGACGGGGCCTCCGCGTGGTGCGTGATGATCGCCGGCACCACGTCGCTGCAGGCGGGATTCCTCCCCGACGACGTGGCGACCGAGATCTTCGGATCCCCTGACTCCATCGCCGGTGGATACGCCGCCCCCGTCGGATCGGCCACCCCGGTGGACGGTGGCCTGCGGGTCACCGGCACCTGGGCCTGGGGGTCGGGCACCCGCCACTGCAACTGGATCGGCGGCGGTACCCGCATCGTCGGCTCCGACGGGAAGCCCACCCGCCGCGACGACGGTCTGTTCGCCCCCTTCGTGTTCTTCGACCGCGACGACGTCGAGCACCTCGACACCTGGCACGTCACCGGCCTGTCGGGAAGCGGATCCGCCGACTACCGGGTCGAGGACGCCTTCGTCCCCGAGGGTCGCTGGCTCCAGATGATGGACGCCACGCCCCGGCTCGACGGCCCCACGTGGCGCTTCCCCTTCTACGGGATGCTGGCCATCGGTATCGCCTCGGTCTCCATCGGCCTGCTGGACGGGGCCGTCGACCGGTTCACCGAGCTGGCCACGGCCAAGAAGCCCGAGGGCTCGGGCCGCACCCTGGCCGAACGGACTTCCGGACAGACCGCCCTCTCGACGGCCGAGGCCACCGCCCGCTCAGCCCGGGCCTTCCTGCACGACGTCATCGGCGCGGCGTGGACCACCGCGGCCGCCGGCGACCCCCTCGCCACCGAGCACCGTCGCAGCCTCCGCCTGGCGGCCTGCGACAGCGCCCAGCGGTGTGCCGACGCCCTCACCGCTCTGGGTCGCGAGGCCGGCGGCGCCGCCGTCTACCTGCGCGAACCCCTGCAGCGAAAGGTCCGCGACGGCCAGGTGGCGGCCACCCACGCCATGGTCGCCCCCCGGATCCACGAACTCACCGGCCGCCTCGCCCTCGGGCTCGAGACCGACACCACCCTTCTCTAGGCACCCCGGGAACCTCCAGGTACTGGCACGACTTCGACATGGACTTCACCCTCCCGCCGGTCGACGACCCGCGTCGCCTCGAGATCCGGACCTGGCTGTCCGACCATCCGGAACCCGACCGGGCCGCTCTGGCCGCCGGTGGGTTCATCGCCCCCCACTGGCCCCGCCCGTGGGGCCGCGACGCCGATCCCGTCACCCAGCTCATCATCGACGACGAGTTCCGGGCCGCCGGCGTGCGGATCCCCGGCGCCACCATCGGTGTGGGCTGGGCCGGCCCGACGATCATCGCCGGGGGCACCGATGCCCAGAAGACCCGCTTCCTGCCCCCGATGCTCGACGACACCGAGGACTGGTGCCAGCTGTTCAGCGAGCCCGAGGCCGGTTCGGACCTGGCGTCGCTGCGTACCCGGGCCGTCCGCGACGGCGACCACTACGTCGTCAACGGCTCCAAGATCTGGTCGACCCGGGCCGACGTGACCGACTGGGGCATCCTGCTGGTGCGCACGTCGGACGACGGCCCGCCCCAGAAGGGCATCTCCTACCTGCTGCTGGACATGACCACCCCGGGCATCGAGGTCCGTCCCATCGTCGAGATGACCGGCGGCCACCACTTCAACGAGACCTTCCTGACCGACGTCGAGGTACCGGTGGCCAATCTGGTCGGGGCGGAGAACGAAGGCTGGCGCCTGGCCAAGGTCACGTTGGCCAACGAGCGGGTCTCGCTCTCCCAGGGCGGGGTGCTGTGGGGGCGGGGGCCCGATGACCCCACCGTGCTGGACCGCATCCGGACGCTGGGCTGCGACGACCCGGTGCTCCGCCAGCGGATCGCCGGCCTGTACACCGAGATGGTGGTCCTGCGCCTGCTCAACCAGCGGGTCATGAGCGCCCAACTGACCGGCGGCGACCCCGGCCCGCTGTCGTCCATCCGCAAGGCCATCGGCGACGAGCACGGCCAGAAGGCCATGGCGCTGGTGAAGGACCTCGAGGGACCGTCGACCATGCTGGACGGCCACTACCCGTACGAGGAGCACGAGGACCTCTGGGCCTGGGGGCACTACTTCTCCCCGGCACTCACCATCGGCGGTGGCACCAGCGAGGTCCAACGCAACATCATCGGCGAACGGCTGCTGGGCCTACCCCGGGAGCCCCGCCCCCGATGACCGCCCCACAGGATCCACCCCGGCAACAGGAGACACCCGATGGCTGACGATTCCCGATTCGACGAGTTCGAGTACCTGCACTTCAAGCGTGACGGCGACGTCCTGGTGGTCACCGTCGACAAGCCCGACGATCACCTCAACAAGGTCGACGCTCAGATGCACCACGAGCTGGCCGGCCTGTTCAAGGTGCTGCGCGAGGAGCGCGAGGCCCGGGCCGTGCTGCTGGCCGGCACCGAACGGGCCTTCACCGCCGGCGGCGACTTCAACTGGTTCCCCCGCTTCTCCGAAGCCGGCTACGCGGCCGACATCCGCCTCGACGGGAAGTCGATCGTGTGGAACATGCTCGACGTGCACCTCCCCATCGTGTGCGCGGTGACCGGCCACGCCATGGGCCTCGGCGCCAGCATCGCCCTGCTGGCCGACATCACCGTCATGTCCGACACGGCCCGCCTCGGCGACCCCCACGTCAAGGTGGGCATCGTGGCCGGCGACGGCGGCACCATTGCCTGGCCGCTGGCCGTGGGCCCGCAGTTGGCCAAGCGCTACCTGCTGACCGGCGATCCGGTCACCGCGGCCGACGCCGAGAAGATGGGACTCATCGTCGAGTCGGCTCCCGACCCCGAGGCGTGCGTGGCCGCCGGGCTGGCGTGGGCCCAGCGGCTGGCCGCTGGTGCCCCGCAGGCCGTGCAGTTCACCAAACAGGCCATCAACACCTGGATCAAGCAGACATGTGGCCCGGCCTTCGACCTGTCCACCGCACTCGAGACGGTGACGTTCGCATCCGAGGACTTCTCCGAGGCGCTGTCCGCCCTGGCCGAAAAGCGCGAGCCCCGGTTCACCGGGAAGTGACCCCCTACTCCCAGTACCCGACCCCTGATCCCCGCTCTGAAGGAGCAACCTCATGACGTTTGAGACGGGCAATGCCCGCGGCAACCAGATCGGCCTGCTCGATGGCCTGATGACCAACCGGGCCATGCGTCGCTACAGCGACGAACCGGTGAGCGACGAGGACATCTGGACCTGCCTGCAGGCCGCCGTCCAGGCTCCGAGCGGCGGCAACATCCAGCCGTACCAGTTCGTGATCGTCCAGGATTCCGAAACGAAGGCCGAACTGGCCGAGATCTATCGGCGGGGTTGGCGACGCTACGAACCGGCCATCGCCCCCACCGAGTTCCCCAACGACTCGGTCCGCGAGGGTTGGGAACGCAACAACCGGGCCACCGTCCACCTGGCGGAGAACCTCGAGAACGTGCCGGCCCTCGTGCTGCTGCTGATGCCGTCCATTGACATGACGGTCCATGACGCCGAGGGCCCGATGCCCGTCGGTCCGACCCACGCCTCGGTGTACCCGGCCATCCAGAACTTCATGCTGGCCGCCCGCTCCCTCGGCCTGGGCACCGCCATGACCACGCTGCACCGCATCTACGAGGACGACGTCCGCGAGTTGCTGGGCATCCCCGAGCGCTACGAGGTCCTGGCGCTGCTGCCGCTGGGCCATCCGACCGGGAAGTGGGGGGTGGCGCCGCGCTACCGGGGCGCCGAGAAGATCACCTCGTGGGACCGGTTCGGGGAGAAGCGAACCCCGTGACCCATGGTTCGGCCGCGGCCGCCGGCTCGTTCGACCCGGGGATCCGGGTCGGACTGTCCCTGCCGCCGGCCGGATTCTCGTCTCACGATGACGCACTGGCCTACGTCCATGGGGCGGCCGACGCCGGCCTCGACCACCTGGTCACCGCCGACCACGTGGCGTTCTTCGACGGACGGGGGATGGATGGCCTGATGACCGTGTCGTGGCTGGCCGGGCTGCATCCGACGATCGGCGTCTACGTCGGCGTCTACCTGCTGGCCCTGCGCCACCCGGTGGCCGTGGCCCGGCAGGTGGCCACGCTGGCCGGACATGCACCCGGCCGACTCACCTTCGGCGTGGGGGTGGGTGGCGAGGACCGCCACGAGATGGAGGTGGTGGGCGTCGACCCGGCCACCCGGGGGAGACGCACCGACGAGGCCCTCGACGTGCTGCGGCCCCTGCTGGCCGGCCAGACCGTCGACCATCACGGCGAGTTCTACGACGCCCCCGAGGCCGTCATCCGGCCGGCACCCGTACCGCCCGTGCCCGTCACCATCGGTGGACGATCAGATGCCGCGGTCCGACGGGCCGGACGTCGCGGCGACGGCTGGTTGGCCTCGTGGTGCTCGCCCCGCCGGTTCGCCGAGGGCGTGGGCATTGCCGAACAGGAGGCCGCCGACGCCGGGCGAGCCGACGTGGCGTGGCGGCACGGCTACCAGATCTGGATCGGCCTGGGTGACACGCCAGCGGCGGGGGCCGCCGTGTTGGGCCCGGCCATGGAGAAGTTCTACGGCGCGCCGTATTCGGCCTTCGAGCGCTACTCCCCGGTCGGCACACCGGCCGACATCGCCGAGTGGCTCCGCCCCTACGTGGAGGCCGGGGCGGTCGACTTCAACCTGGCCCCCATCGCCGCGACCGACGCCGAACGGGTTGAGGGCGCCGCCGAGGTCCGCCGCCTGCTCCTGACCTGAGTCGTCCGGTCAGCCGAGGGGGGCGGGCTCTCCGGGGGCGGGCATGGCGTCCTCCGGGCCGACCACCGTGATCTGGTCGTCGGCGGCCAGCACCAGATCCGGATCGGGCGCCAACGGCGCGCCGAACCGGGTCACCGCGGCGACCGCGGCATCGTCGGGCAAGCCCAGGTCACCGACCCGCCGTCCGATCAGCCCGGCGTCCAGCCCCTCGGGAAGCAGGGCGTACTGGCGGACCGTCCGGCCGGGCAACAGCGCCGTCTTCACCTCGTCCTCGGTGGCCGCCTGCCCACAGGCCCGGGCCCCGGTATGCAGGAACCCGGCCAACTCCCCGGCCAGTCGCAACGCCCGACCCGGCTCGTCGGTCGTGCCGGCCAGGAAGAACAGGGCGTTGACCCGCTCTCCGGATCCGCCCCACGCCGCCGGAATACGGATGCCCGACGCGGCCCGGACGATCACCAGTTGGTCGACATCCAGCACCTCGAACAGAGCCACCGGCGTGGCTGTGGGATGGTCGGTCGACGGTTGGATCCACAGCGACCCCGTCTCCAGGAAGCGCTCAGCCACCCGCTCGGTGGACACGCCGATCCGGTCCGACAGCACGGCGGCGGCCCGGGTGGCCGCCTCGGTGATGTCGGTGCCCTCGGGGATGGACAACACCACGGCCCGGGCGATCAGCCCCGCGTAGTCGTCACGGTCCCGCAGGCCGTGACCCGCCATGGCGGCGCTGATCTCCCGCTCCAGCGCATCGTCCGCTTCGCGTCCCCACCGGCGGAACACGTGGCGGATAGCTCCCGTCCGATCAGTGCGCGGCGTGGCGTACAGGTGGTGCCATGCCCAACCGACAGCCGTCACCACCCCGACGAAGATGAGCGCGGCCGAGCCCAACTGCGAGATCAGGTACCCGGAGATGGCGATGCCGGCCAACTGGGTCCACGGGTACAGCGGCGACCGGAAGGACGGCGCATACGAACGGATCTCCGAGGCCCGCAGCACCAGCACGGCCAGATTCACCAGACCCAGGGTGAGCAGCACGAAGGCGCTGGCCAACTTGGCGATGGCCTCGGCATCGAAGGCCAGCACCACCACGGCGATGGCCGAACCGGTGGACACCACGCCGAACACCGGGGTTCCGAAGCGGCCCAGGCCTCCCATCCAGCCGGGGAGAAGGCCATCGCGGGCCATGGCCATCGGGTAGCGCGCCGCGGCCAGGATTCCGGCGTTGACCGCCGAGGAGAATGCGGCCAGGGCGGCCACCACGACCAGCCACACCCCCACCTTCGGGAGCACCGCCTCGGCCGCCGTATGGATGGGGGCCAGGTCGCCGTGCAGGACGTCGGGCGGCACCACGGCCACCACCACCAGCACCCCGAGCGTGTAGAGAGCGGTGGCGGTAGCCAGCGACAACGCCATACCGAGCGGGATCCGATGGCTGGGGTCCTCGACCTCCTCGGCGGCGCTGGCCACCTTGGTCAGGCCGCCGTAGGACACGAACACCAGCCCGATGACCGCCACCAGCCCCGCCCCCCCGTGGGTGAAGAACGGATCCAGGTTCGAGCTGTCGATCCCCCGCTCGGCCGTCTCGATCAGGCCGCCGACCAGGAACCACGCCATGGCGCCGAGGACGACGACGACCAGACCGAGCTGCATCGACGCACTGGCCTTGGATCCCACCACGTTGACCAGTGTGAACAGGCCGATCAGCACCAGGGCCAGGGTCGTGGCGTCGACGTCAACAATGAGCACGAGGTAGGCGCTCATGCCGACCATGGCGAAGGCGTCCTTGAGAACGAGCGACAGCCAGGTCCCGAAGCCGGCCACCGTGCCCACCGCCGGACCGAGCGCCCGCTCCAGGAAGTAGTAGGCGCCGCCGGCCTTGGGGAGAGCCGTGGCCAGTTCGGACACACTGAGCATCGCCGGCACGGCCAGACAACCGGCCAACAGGTACGCCAGCACGGCCGAGGGCCCGGCCTTGGAGGCAGCCAATCCGGGCAACAGGAACAGGCCCGACGAGAGCATGGCCCCGGTGGACAGGGCGAAGACGTGGCGAAGGCCCAGCGACCGGGTCAACTGGCCGCCGTCCCCCTTCCCCATGGTGGGACCCTAGGTGGTCAGCGACCCCAGGAAATCCAGCAGGGCGGCGTTGGTACCGACCATGTCCTCCTGCTGCATCCAGTGGCCCACCCCGGGGAGGATCACCGAGTCGTGGAGGCCGGGCAGGGTCTCGCCGTAGCGGGCGATGCTCCCGGCACCCCAGATGGTGGGACCGTCCTTCTCGCCGCCGATGTAGAGGGAGGGCTGCCGGATCGGCGCCTCGCGCCAGGCACGGAGGTCGACCCAGTCGCGGTCCACGCAGCGGTACCGGTTGAGACCACCGGAGAACCCGGCACGGGCGAACTCGTCGACGTAGAAGGCGAGGTCGTCGGCGTCCTGCCACGCCAGCGGTCCGTTCGGGTAATGGAACCGGTCATCCAGGTGCCCTCCCGGCGCCACGGCGAACCCCGTCGGTTCCCCCGGAACCCGCGGCGGTGCGTCCCCGGAGGCACTGAAGATCATCCCCTCCAGCCAGCGGGCCGGATCGGCCCCGATCTCGGCCTCGGCCACACCCGGCTCCTGGAAGTACTCGATGTAGAAGGTGTCGTCGCCGCCCATCATCCGGAAGACGTCGGTCGGCCTGACGGCGTTGGGCGGGGTGTAGGCCACGCTCAGGAGCGCCACGGCCCGGAACACGTCGGGCCGCAGGAGCGCCGCGGTACTGGCGATGGGCGACCCCCAGTCATGGCCGACGATCACCGCCTGTTCCTCGCCGAGGGCCTCGACGACACCCACGCAGTCGCCGACCAGTTCGACCATCCGGTAGGCGTCGATGGCGTCGGGAGCCTCGGACGAGCCGTAGCCCCGGACGTCGATGGCCGCCGCCCGGAAACCCGCGGCGGCCACGGCCGGCAACTGGTGGCGCCACGAGTACCACGATTCGGGGAAGCCGTGGACGAACAGGACCAGGGGGCTGGCTCCTGCATCGGCGCCCATCTCGGCCACATGGATACGCGTGCCGTGGGCGTCCACGTCATGGCGGACCAGGCCGGCCTCCGTCAGATCATCGAGCATCGTCATACCCGTGATACCGGTGGTTCCCCGTTCGTCCCGGCGGGATCCTCGATCCGGACCCCACGGGCGAGGCTCCCATGGGCCATGGCCTCGGTGGCCATCCGGTCGCACCCGCCGACCACCGCTGCCTCGACGGCCAGTGCGTCACGGATGGTCAGGTGCATCTCAGCAGCAGTGTCGGCGGCGGCCGACACGAGCGAGGCATCGAGGGGCACCACGGTGAGTTCAGCCAGCTCGGCCAGCGCCCGCCGGGCCACCACCGCCGAGAGGGGGCGTGCCATCCGGGTGGTGACCGCATCCATGAACTCGGCCAGCACCGGGCCCGACACCACCAGGGCCGGACCGTCGGCCGCCCCGACCAACGCCCGGGCCGCGGCCTGACGCACCGGCTCGTCATCATCGAACAACCTGACCAGGATCGAGGCGTCCACGAAGGTCCGACCCACCATCAACCACTCCCTCTCGTGACGACGTCACCGCCCGTGCCGGAGTTCCCCCCGGAGATGGGTTGGCCACCGGAACCGGCCGCCGAGGAGACCGACAGGGCGACGAGCCGTCGACGGGCCGCATCCACCCGGTCGGCGGCCGAGTAGGCGATCAGGAGTTCGCGGACCACGGCGTTGACCGAGGTTCCCTCCTGGGCTGCCCGCACCCGGGCCCGGTGGAGCAGGTCGTCATCCACGGCCAGCGTCAGGTTCGCCATGGTTCTTGTTCCTCTGGTATCCCGTGCTCCACGTATCTCGTGTTACACGGAAGCCTAGGTTTCAGCCAGATGCCTGCCGTGGATCCAGTCCCGGTCCAGATAGCAGCCCTGCAGGTACCGCTCAGGATCGGCCTCGCCGTGACGCCCGTGGAGAACCCGTTCGTTGTCGAACACCATGCACTCCCCGGGGGCCAGGGTGAACCGGTACTCCAGTTCCTCACGATGCAACAGCTGGGCGAAGGTCCGGAAGGCCTCGTAGAAGGCCGCCATCTCGTCGAAAGCGACGTCGAACGGTGCCCCGGACCGGTTGTTGTACCGGACGGCCCGGATGGTCCCCGCCCCGGGACCGCCCTCCTCCACCTCGATCAGCGGGCCCCGATTCCGGAGGTCGAAGCCGTCGCCGGACCAGCGGAACGGCACGCTCCGGGTCGACAACAGGTCGAAGGCCCCCGGTTCCTCTTCCCGCAGCAACTCGGCGGCCCGGAAGCCGTCGACCAGCACCGTCACCCCACCCACGTCGCTGGCCACCAGGCAGTGCAGCAACTGGTATCCCGGTACCGGCCGCCGGTACGGGTTGTCGGTGTGCACGTTGAGCGCCCTCGGCGTGAAGGCCAGGTTGGTCGGGTTGGCCTCGGCCCGCACGTGGAACACCTCGCCGTAGTTCGTCTCGCGTACCGGCCCCCACAGGTTGGCCACGTCCACGATGCCGGCACCCGTTTCCTCCGCGTCGGCCC
>ERZ1046367.1052-NODE-1052-length-17033-cov-5.597479_pt1 | contig 17033 bp, 11 predicted proteins | sample MGYA00383091_ERZ1046367 | MGnify/ENA primary metagenome ERZ1046367 (study PRJEB29581, sample SAMEA5548361) | metagenome | biome: marine; feature: coastal; material: water | depth 50 m | study: Short-term variability in the microbial, nano- and picoplankton... | reverse complement strand
AACTTATTTAAGAGGAATAGACTTCATACAAATTCCAACTACCCTTTTAGCTCAAGTGGATTCTTCGGTTGGAGGAAAAACTGCCATTAATATTAAACAAGGTAAAAACTTAGTAGGTGCCTTTAATAATCCTAGCTTAGTTCTTATTAGCAGTAAATTCTTAGAAACGCTGCCAGAAATAGAATATAAATCTGGCTTGGGAGAAGTCATTAAATATGCATTTATAGGAAATAAAAAACTATATAAATTGATACATGAAAATTCTAAAAAAATAAAATCAAGAAATCTTAATATACTTGAAAATATCATAGAGGAATCAATTCTTACTAAATCGAAAATAGTTACTCAAGATGAGAAAGAAAATGGCATAAGAGCTATTTTAAATTTTGGCCACACCTTTGGCCACGCTATCGAAGCTTCTAATAATTATAAAGGAATAACTCATGGTGCAGCAGTGACTCTAGGAATGATAATAGCAGCAAAAATATCATATTTTGAGGGTCATATTAAAATTCATCAACTGGATAATATTATTAACTTGATTGATTCATTAGGCCTTGAAAGCAACTATGAAAAATATAAGTTTAAAGACTTAAAAAAGTTTTTATCTAATGACAAAAAAGTGTCTTCTGGAAAATTAAATTTAGTTCTTATTAATTCAAAAGGGGCAGCCTTTAAAACTAACCAATTTAATAATAAGAGTTTAGAAAAATCTTTTAGTTAAGCTGCGTTTGCAGTAGTTGCCTTTAAGAGGTCATGAATATTTGATGCTGCAGGAACAACAAGCCAAAAATATGGTTCAAATTTATCAAAATCATCAACTAGTTCCTTGGCTTTAGAGCTATTAGTGAGCTTATAGTGAGCTCTAATTATCTCTTTAAGGTGCTTTCTGTGTGATTGCATATCTTCTGTTGTGATTCTTTCAAGATTTACCAAGCCTCTATTACAGTTATCAAAAAATGTTTTGTCTTCATCTAAAACATAAGCGAAACCACCAGTCATACCGGCTCCAAAGTTAGCACCAACCGATCCTAAGACGGTTACATGCCCTCCTGTCATATACTCACAGCAATGATCTCCAGCCCCCTCTATGACAGCATTAGCTCCTGAATTTCTTACTGCGAATCTTTCTCCAGCTCTTCCAGACACATATAACTCACCACCAGTTGCTCCGTACAAACAAGTATTTCCGACGAGAGATGTATTAGAGTTTGTTGTGGCATATTGACTGTTGTTTTTAACTACAATTCTTCCACCATTCATACCTTTACCAACATAATCATTTGCATCGCCTTCTATATTTAGATTAATGCCATTTGCGTTCCAGCATCCAAAGCTTTGACCCGCTGATCCAATAAAATTAATATCTAATTGTTCCTTAAACCCTTCTTCTCCAAAATTCTTAGCAACATAACCAGACAAGGAAGCGCCAATAGATCTATCAGTATTAGAAATCTTATAGTCTTTGGAAATTGATTGATGTGAATCAATTAAAGGTTTTATATTCTTTAGGATTTTTTTTGAAAGTGTTCCTTTATCCCAGGGAGCATTCTTTTTTGATGTACAAAAAAATGTTTCACTAGTTTTGGTGTCTTTATAAAGAAGATCACTAAGATCGATCGATTGATACTGAGATTCAATATCGTTGATCTGCTCTAAATACTGCGTTTGTCCAATAATATCTTCTATTTTAGAAACTCCCATGCCACTCAGGTGCTCCCGAACATCATTGGCAATAAATTTAAAATAATTCATTACTTTTTCTTTTTCGCCGACAAAATGATGGTTAATTAGATCTTCTCTTTGAGTTGCTACACCTGTCGCACAATTATTGAGATGGCATATTCTTAAATATTTACACCCCATTGCTATCATGGGCCCAGTGCCAAAACCAAAAGACTCTGCACCTAGAATAGCTGCCTTTATAACATCTAAACCTGTTTTCATGCCTCCGTCAGCTTGAAGTCTAACCTTATGCCTTAATCCGCTTTCTCTGAGGCTTTGGTGAGCCTCAGCTAGACCAAGCTCCCATGGAGATCCAGCATATCTAATAGAGGTTAATGGACTAGCTCCGGTGCCGCCATCATGCCCTGAAATTGTAATTAGGTCTGCATAGGCTTTTGCCACACCAGAGGCTATAGTTCCCACTCCCGGCTCAGAGACTAGCTTTACAGAAACAAGTGCTTTTGGATTAACCTCTTTTAAGTCATATATAAGTTGAGCTAAATCTTCTATTGAATAGATATCGTGATGAGGAGGAGGAGATATTAAAGTAACTCCAGGAGTTGAATATCTTAATTTTGCAATAAGTTTATTAACTTTCCCTCCAGGTAGTTGTCCACCCTCTCCAGGCTTGGCGCCTTGAGCGATTTTGATCTGAAGCACTTCAGCATTTACTAAATAATGAGGGGTTACACCAAATCTTCCAGAGGCGATTTGTTTAATTTTAGACATTTTTGATGTGCCATATCTCTCAACTGCTTCTCCACCCTCTCCAGAATTAGACCTGCCACCAAGCTCATTCATTGCTTCAGCTAAAGTTTCATGAGCCTTAGGAGACAAAGCACCTAAGCTCATTCCGGCTGAATCAAACCTTTTTAGTATATTTTTTTGAGATTCTACTTTTCCTATATCTATATCTTTTTTTCTAGTATTGACCTCTAGCAGATCTCGTAGCATCGCCGGAGGTCTGTTATCGACTAATTGCGAGTATTCTTTATAAATAGTATCTGAACCAGAACTAACAGCTTCCTGAAGTTTTTTAACAATCTCGGGATTATATGCATGATACTCACCACCATGAATATATTTAAGTAGCCCACCTACATTCATATCAGATAGGTTTGATCTTGCATAATCATCTAAAGATCTAAGCTCTTTATCTATATCTTTAAAATTTTTACCCCTGACCCTGCTTGTTGTATTAGTAAAACAAAGGTTAACTACATCATTATCCAAGCCTACTATTTCAAATAACTGAGACCCTCTATAACTTGATATGGTTGATATGCCCATTTTAGAAATAATTTTTAAAAGCCCCTTATTGATGCCTTTTCTATATCTTGAGCAATTTTCATGAGGATGACCTTTTAGTTCATTTCTTTGAGTAAGATCAAGGATGGTCTGATATGCCAAAGAAGGATATACAGCAGTTGCCCCAAACCCAATTAAGCATGCAATTTGATGAGTATCTCTTGCAGATGATGAACTAATGACTATATTTGCATCTGATCTTAATCCAAGTTCAACTAAATTTTGGTGAACTGCTCCAACAGCTAATAATGCATTAATTGTTAGTTTGCCTTCTGGAGGTACATCTTCGATCAAATGAATTATTGATGCGCCTTTTCTTACTTCTTTAACCACATCTTTTTGTAGATTTTTGATAGCTCTTTCTAAACTCGTTGATTGGTCAAAAGTTAAATCTATGTTTTTAGATTTAAAATATTTATTTTTTAAAACTGCATTTAATTTTTTGTGCGACAGAACTGGAGAGGTTGTAACAAGTCTTTTTGCATGCTCAGGAGTTTCTTCATAAATATTTAACTCTGGGCCAAAACAAGTCTCTAATGTCATAACCCCAACTTCCCTTAATGAGTCTATTGGTGGATTTGTTACTTGTGCAAATTGTTGCCTAAAAAAGTCATACATCTGTCTATGCATTTTGCTCATAACAGCTAGAGCTGTGTCATCACCCATTGAGCCAGTTCCTTCTTGAGACTCAATTGCTAGTGGTTTAATAACTGATACCCTTTCCTCTTTAAATAAAAGAAAAAGTTTTGATGCAGTTATAAACTTACTGGAATCTATCTTTTTTAAGCCTGGGCCCTCATATGCATCGAGGCTTGACTCAATATATATAGCATTGTCTTTTAACCATTTTCGATATGGGAATTGTTCCTTTAGGACTTGATCGATTTCTAGCTGGTTATAAACTTTTCCTAAAGAGGTATCTACAGCCAAAATACCACCAGGCTGAACTCTTCCTTTTTCTATAATATCTTTCTCATCGATTGGATTCACTCCTGTTTCTGAGGCTACTGTAATAATATTATTTGTATCTATTTGGTAACGTGCAGGTCTAAGTCCGTTTCTATCTAAAATGCAAACAGCCCATTTTCCGTCAGCCATTACAATCCCAGCTGGCCCATCCCATGGCTCCATATGCATGGAATTATATTCATGGAAGCCTCTTATATCAGGGTCCAAAGTTTGAGTATTTTGCCATGCTGGTGGAAGAACCATACGAACAGCTCTAAAGAGATTAACTCCACCTTTAACAAGTAACTCCACCATATTATCTAGTGATGAAGAATCTGATCCAGATTCATTCACTAGTTGCTTAAATTTCTGAATTTTTGGTATGAGGGGTGTAGAAAATTTAGATGATCTGGCTTTAACCCAGTTCCTGTTCCCTCTAATTGCATTGATTTCACCGTTATGTGCAAGAAGTCTAAATGGTTGAGCAAGATGCCATCTTGGGCTTGTATTTGTTGAAAACCTTTGATGAAAAACACAAGTTGATGCTCTAAAGTCTTTTTGATTTAAGTCGTAATAAAACTCTGTTATTGCCTTGGGAAGCATCAATCCTTTATAAACAATTGTCTTCGAAGACATGCTGCAAAGGTAAAGAGTTTCATCATCCATGAAAATTTCCTCTATAAATTTTCTAGCTTGTAATAGTTTGGTTTCGAACTCTTGATGATTAAAATCTTTAGATTTTGGTTTAATAAACAGCTGATAGATATTTGGAAGGCAATCTAATGCTATTTTACCAAGAATCTCTTTTTGAACAGGTACTTCCCTAGTTGCAACAAGTGTTAATGACTCTTTGTTTAAAATTTCTTCAAGTTTTGATGTGATGCTTTTAAGTTTTTTTGTAAAAAATAACTGTCCTATAGCAAAATGGTCACCAATATCTAGATTTTGTTCTTTCAAAATTTTATTTTTGAAGTAGCTATGATCTATGTCAAAAAGAAGTCCGCAACCATCTCCGGTCTTTCCATCAGAACCAACCCCGCCTCTGTGGGTCATACTAATCAAAGCATCTACTGAGGTAGTAATAACCTTATGAGATTTTATACCATGTGTATTGGCAACTAAGCCAAACCCACAGTTATCTCGAAAATCTTTCTTGTTGAATAGTCCCGGCATAATGTAAATGTTTTAATGAAAACAAATTATAGCATGTAATCTTTCATTTGTTTTCTAAAAGTGTCATACTGCGTCATACACTCTCACAATATGAAAAATAAGCAATATAAAATTGAGAAAGGAGTCTTACTCTTTACTCAGCCCAAATCTCCATTTTTTTATGGAAAGCTTAGAGTAAATGGTAAATACATTACCAAGTCTTTTGCGCCTATAGAAGATTTTGAAGTTGCAAAAAATAAACTTTTACATTGGAAGGAAGAAGTTTTCAAAAATCAAGGCAATAGCTTTTCCTTAACAGGCACAAAAACTCCAATTAATTACAGAGATGAGTATGTTAATCATGAAAAACTTGAAAATGATTTTCAATTCTTAGACGTAAGAAGATTTGATCCAGCTAAAAAATCTGCTGAAGAAAGAAAAATTAGCTTTGTAGAAATCTATGGAGAATATAACCAAGTCCAAGCATCTAATCAGGCTCACAGATGCTTAGATTGTGGAAATCCATATTGTGAATGGAAGTGCCCTGTTCATAACTTCATTCCAGATTGGTTAAAATTAGTAAATGAAGGGAATATTATAGAAGCTGCTGAGTTATGTCATTCAACGAATAGCTTGCCTGAGGTTTGTGGAAGAGTTTGCCCTCAAGACAGGTTATGCGAGGGTGCTTGTACTTTAAACGATGGTTTCGGGGCAGTAACAATTGGTTCAACTGAAAAATATATTACTGAAAAAGCTTTTGAAATGGGCTGGAAGCCAGATATGTCTTACAGAAAATGGACAAATAAAAAAGTAGCAATAGTTGGCGCCGGGCCAGCAGGAATAGCTTGTGCTGATGTGCTAACTAGGTCAGGTGTCCACAGCCATGTTTTTGATAAAAATGAAGAAATAGGTGGATTATTAACTTTTGGAATACCTGAATTTAAGTTAGAAAAATCTGTTGTGAAGAGAAGAAGAAAGATTCTTGAAGAAATGGGTGTTGAATTTAAGTTAGGCAAAGAAATTGGTAAAGATCTTCCCTTCAAAAAATTATATGACGATTATGATGCTGTCTTCTTGGCCATGGGAACATATACCTCTCTTGAAGGAGGTTTTGCGGGCGAAAAACTATTAGGCGTCCACAAAGCAATTGATTATTTAATTTCAAGTACAAAAAAACTTCTTAAATTACAAACAAGAAAAAACGAGTTTATTAATCTTAAAGGGAAGAACGTAATTGTTTTGGGTGGTGGTGATACTGCTATGGATTGCAATAGGACTGCTATAAGACAGGGTGCGAAATCTGTAAAATGTTTGTATAGAAGAGATGAGGAAAACATGCCTGGATCTAAGAGAGAGGTCCAAAATGCAAAAGAAGAAGGTGTTGAATTTGAGTTTAATATACAACCTATAGACATAGTCGGTGATGAAAAAGTTAAAGGTGTAAAAATTGTTAAAACTCAATTGGGTGAGCCGGATCAAAATGGAAGAAGAGTTCCAATACCGATCCCAGGATCTGAGGTAATTTATGAAGCTGATGCTGTTATTGTTGCTTTTGGTTTTAGGGCAAGTCCTTCTAGCTGGTTCAATGATTTTGATATTGATATGCAAAAAAATGGTCTTGTGATTGCTGAAGAACATCAGGAATTTAAATTCCAAACATCTAATAAAAAGATATTTTCTGGCGGTGATATGGTTAGGGGGTCAGATTTGGTTGTAACAGCAATATGGGAAGGACGTGAAGCAGCAAAAAGTATTATAAAATACGTATCATGATAGAAAAAGAATCCATTTTTTTAAAAGCACTCAATAAAAAAACTTTGCCCGTCCCTCCTATTTGGTATATGCGCCAAGCGGGAAGATATATGCCTGAGTATAGAGCTGTTAGAAAGAATTTTAAGAACTTCCTGGATATGTGCAAAGAACCAGAAGTTTGCTGTGAATTGGCACTTCAACCTATAAATGCATTCGAGCTAGACTCAGCCATACTTTTTTCCGATATCTTAACAATACCTGATGCAATGGGTCTTGATGTAAATTTTTTAGAGGGAGAAGGTCCGGTATTTGGCAATCCAATAAAAACTGCTCGGGATGTTTTAGATATTGAAGATTTTGATACCGAAAGCCTTTCTTATGTATATAAAGCTGTGACTAATATTAAAAATGCTCTTCCAACTCACATCCCTTTAATTGGTTTTTGTGGCAGCCCTTGGACATTAGCAGCTTATTCCATAGAGGGTAGATCGTCGAAAGATTTTTTATTTACTAGAAGCTTTATTAAAGAGAATAATGTTGAGGCTCATATATTTTTAGAAAAGTTAACTAATGCCTGTTTTGCTTATCTTAAAAGACAGATCGAAGCAGGAGCTGATGTAATTCAAATATTTGATTCATGGGCCAATTTATTAAGCGAAGAGGAATATAAGATATATTCTTTAAGTTACATCACAAAATTAATTAGCCTCTTAAAGAAAGACCCTACTACTAAAAATATTCCTGTAATTTTATTTTCTAGAGAGCCAAAGGCAAAACTGCAAACCATTATGACTTCAAATTCTGATTGCTTGAGTCTTTATTGGAGTATGAATAATATTGATTTGGATCAGACTGCCGACAAGGTAGCGATTCAAGGAAATCTTAATCCTGAAATTCTTTTAGAATCTAATGATGTAATTAAAAGAGAAACTTTAAAAATTCTTCAAAAATATAAAAATTATCCAGGGTACGTTTTTAATTTGGGTCATGGGATCACACCAAATATAAATCCAGAAAAAATTAAATATCTTACAGATTTGATACGAAGTATTTAATTACCCTCTTTCGTTTCAGGCCAGAGCCTTATTAGGCCCTCTTGGGTACAAGAAGCAACAAGATCTCCGTTGTGGGAAAAAATAGAGCCTCTTGAAAACCCCCTAGCATTCCTAGTAATTGGACTATCTATTGAATATAAAAACCAGTCATTTAGATCAACTTTTCTGTGAAACCACATTGCATGATCAAGACTAGCATTTTGAAGGTTTTTAGTTAAAAAATTCACTCCTATGGAGTTATTTGCTGCAGCAATTAGGCCCATATCAGATATGTACAAAAGAAAGGCTTGTTGTATTTTTTGATCATCGGGGATTACACCTTCAGGCTTGATCCATGTGTTTTTATAAGGAGGTAGTCTTTTTGGATTAAAGTAATCTTGTTGCTCTACTGGTCTCATTTCAATTTCTTTTTGACGCAAGAAAACAGGCATATCTTCTGCCTTCATATTGAGTTTTTTGAGTAAATCTTCTCTTATTTCAATCTCATTTCTTAGATTCTCAGGCCCAGGGATATCTGGCATTGGAATTTGGTGCTCAAGACCACCTTCGTCTTTTTGAAAAGATATTGAACAGCTAAAAATTGCCTCACCATCTTGAAGCGCCTTAACAGTTCTTGTTGAAAAGCTTTTACCATCTCTAATTCTATCAACCATGAAAATAATTGGCTTATCCATATGCCCTGGTCTTAAGAAATAAGAATGAAAGGAATGAGCATAATGATCAACACTAATTGTTTTATAGGCTGCTATCAAAGTCTGAGCCATAACTTGGCCACCAAATACTCTTGCCCAACCAACATTTTGACCTGTCCAAGTATAAATATCTCTATCTATTTTATTTAATGAAAATAGGTCTAAGGACTTTTCTAAAAGATTATTTTTTTTGTCCATTTTCTCAAGCTCCTTTGAGTTGATTGCCGTGATGATCGAAGACTATCTTACATTGTTTACAAAAAAACTAGAACTTTGATATGTCAAAAAGTATGATGGTTACAAATTACACTAAATAAAAATTAAGCATGGCCATTAATTCAAATATAGATCTTCCAATAAAACCCAACCTTAAGATTGATGTTTCACAAACATTTAATATTGACTCTAAGATCACCGTTAAAGGATATAAAGAAAAAACTGAGTGGGTTCCAGAAATAGACCCTAATTATGTATTTGATAAAGAAACTACTTTATCTATTTTAGCTGGCTTTGAGCATAACAGAAGAGTGATGGTTCAAGGATTTCATGGAACTGGAAAATCAACCCATATTGAGCAAGTTGCAGCGAGGTTAAATTGGCCTTGCGTAAGAATAAACCTTGATAGTCATATCAGTCGAATCGACCTACTGGGTAAAGATGCTATAAAACTTCAAGATGGCAAGCAAATAACAGAATTCCAAGAAGGGCTTTTACCGTGGTCAATTCAAAACCCTGTTGCTTTAGTGTTTGATGAATATGATGCAGGTAGGCCTGATGTCATGTTTGTAATTCAAAGAATTTTAGAAGTGGAAGGAAAATTAACATTGTTAGACCAAAATAAAGTTGTGACTCCTCATTCGTCTTTTCGATTATTTGCAACTACAAATACTGTAGGATTAGGAGATGTGACTGGTCTTTATCATGGAACACAACAAATTAACCAAGGCCAAATGGATAGATGGCATATCCTTTCAACATTGAATTATCTAGATCCTAAACAAGAATATAAAGTTGTTTCATCCCAAGTTGGCGAGATGAAAAGTGCAAAGAATCAAGAAATTCTTAAAAATATGATTAAGTTGGCAAACCTCACGAGATCGGGTTTTAGTACTGGGGATATCTCAATTTTAATGTCGCCTAGGACTGTAATTTCATGGGCACAAAATTATAAAATTTTTAAAGATATAGTAGGATCCTTCAAGCTAACTTTTCTTAATAAGTGTGATGAGATGGAGAAGCCTATATTGTCTGAATATTTCCAAAGATGCTTTGACTTGGATATTGAAAGTGACGGTCCTAAAAGCTAAATAAGTAATGGGGTGGATAAAAAATAGAGATAAACTTCATGAGGCTTCGCTTGCTTCAATTAAAGCTATTTCAAATAATAAAAATATCACATCTAAAAATGGAATACCTCAGAGGCCCCCTCTTTTAGACCAAGCCTCAATATCTGCAACACCGAGATCTACAAAAGATCTATCTTCTTGGAGAGGCGAGTCAGACTTTCAAGCTTTTTGGTTTGCTTATCATAAAAAATTAAAAGACATCCCGCTTACCCTTCCCGCAAGATTGGTTTTTAATGAGCTTGAGATGTCACGAGTCGAGATAGTCGGATCTAGAAACTTTAAAGGCTCTAAGACAAATATAGTTAAATATTTAGAATCTAAAAGTCTGACTATAGGTGATAAAAAATCTCCTGCTTATGAGGCTCTTTGTGCAAATTTATGGCTTAAAGATCTTGCTGGATTCAATTTGCTTCCAACTTCAAAAGAAATTCTTAGTGACTTTAATAAAAAATATAGTTCTATAGATTTTAGTCTCTTAAAAAAAGATCTGATTCAAGAGCTGTCAAATCAAGAAGAGTTCAGCAAACTATCTGAAGAATTCCTGAAAAAAATAAATTTACTAACATCAACTAGCGATAAGGAAAGTCTTGATGAAGATGAACCTTTTGAATCTCCCGGAAGTTCAAACGAGATTGAAGATGGAGACCTAGAACAGCAACAAGATGATGAGGAGAACTCGGATTCTGATGCTTCTCTTGAAGAGATGGATATTGAAATAGATGAAAATATTGAGCAGGTTGCATCAACATCAGATGGGGCATCCATTGATGAGGAAATTGAAGCGCTCTCTTACCCTGATAATAATTTTACAGAATCCTTAAAAACTGATTACTCAATCTTCACTTCAAAATATGATGAAATCATAGAGGCTAAGGATCTGACTACCCCGGATGAGGCTATAAGATTAAGAGTTCAATTAGATAATCTTATTAAACCTTATCAAACTACAATTGGAAAACTGGCAAATAGATTGCAGCGTTTACTGCTAGCAAAACAAAATACAAGCTGGAACTTCAATCTTGAGGAAGGAATGCTTGATACAGCTCGACTTCACAGAGTTATTGCAGAGCCAGGGCATCCTTTAAGCTATAAACAAGAAACAGAAGCTAATTTTAAAGATACTGTAGTAACAATTCTTATAGATAATTCTGGTTCTATGAGAGGAAGATCAATAAGCTTAGCTGCAATATGTGCTGATATTATTGGAAGCACGTTAGAGAGGTGTCAAATAAAGACAGAGGTTCTTGGTTTTACTACCAAACACTGGAAAGGTGGAGATTCAAAACAAGAATGGATAAGCAAGGGAAGTATTTCTCAGCCTGGAAGACTTAATGATATTCGACATATTATCTATAAAAGTGCTGATAATACATGGAGGAGATCAAGAAAACATTTTGGTGCAATGCTAAGAGAGGGTCTTTTAAAAGAAAATATAGATGGCGAAGCTCTTAGCTGGTCTCATGAAAGACTCATAAGAAGAAATGAAGAACGAAAAATCTTGATTGTTATATCAGATGGTGCTCCGGTTGATGATAGTACTCTATCAGCAAACAGAGAAGATTATTTAGATAATCACCTTAAAAAGATAATATCGCAAATTGAAAAGGATAGCCCTGTTGAACTCCAAGCAATAGGCATTGGGAATGATGTAACTAAGTACTACGAAAACGCAATTACAATCCATAGAGCTGAAGAACTAGGCGAGGTTCTTCTTGACGAGTTAACAAAACTTTTCAAAAACTAGATTCTGTTATAAAATAAGTTAATGTGTGCAGTGCAAACATTAATTAGATATTATAGGGAGCAGGATGAAAATTACTAAACAAAACGGACCACCTGAGGATTTACTTTACTTTGATGATGAGGTGAGCCTGACATCTGAGCAAGTTGAAGATGTTGTGGAGATATTTAATACGCCTCTAACAGGAGCTTATAACTGGGACTACACTGTTGCAGACAATAGAATTAAAAAACTTTATGAGCTTGGTAAAGAGTTGAATTGGAATGGGTCTATCGATTTAAATTGGGATTACACACACCCAGCAGATGAGAAAATAGTTGAGCCAGATGAAGAATTACCCCATGAAACACTTGAGGCCTACCAAAATCTTTCAGAGGAAGAAAAAATACTCTTTGATAGGCATTCAACTGCAGAATTAATGAGCCAGTTTCTTCATGGAGAACAAGGTGCTTTGCTTGTTGCATCTCAGCTTGCATGCTGTGCACCAACTTATAATGCTAAGCTTTATGCAGCATCCCAAACCTTTGATGAAGCCAGACATGTAGAGGTTTTTAATAAGTATCTCCAGGATAAAATTGGAATTCACTACCCCATAAACCCTTCGCTAAAGTTACTTCTTGATAAGATACTCACAGATGAAAGGTGGGATTTAAAATTCATTGGCATGCAAATCATCATTGAGGGATTAGCACTTGCTGCATTCCAAATGCTTAAGGCTATAACTAAAGATCCTCTTTTAAAGCAACTACTTCACTACGTGGTTAGAGATGAGGCAAGACATGTAACTTTTGGTATCAATTATTTAGAAGATTATATTAAAACATTAACTCCAGAAGAAATAGAAGATAGAGCTGAATTTGCATATGAGGCATGTGTTATTTCTCGTGAAAGATTGATAAACACAAAAGCAGAGCAAAGATTTTTAAAAATGACTCCTGAAGAAGCGAGAGAATTTCAAATGAATACAAAAACATTTGAAATGTTTAGAAACTTTTTGTTTTCAAGGGTTATCCCTAACCTGTCAAGAATTGGCTTGTTAACTGACTCGGTAAGGCCAAAATTTGAAGCATTGGGCTTGCTTGAATATGAGCATGCACCAGATGATTTTGAGTGCGATTGGGGCGAGTTAAAGAAACCTCTTGAAAGTTTTGAAGATATTCCCGAAGCAATTTAGGCTATATTGTCTAGGACTGTTTAGCGCTGCTTGTTTCGCAGGCACTGTTTATATCTCTCCGTCTGAAGACCCTTATACAGAAATACAAGAAGCACTCATTCTTGCTAGCCCAGGTGATGTTATTCACCTATCTGCTGGGTTATATGAGCTTGAAGATAGCCTTTCTATAGATGTTAATAATCTTATCTTAGAAGGCGAAGGAATTAATGACACTGTACTTTCATTTAAAAATCAGCTCTCAGGCGCTCAAGGGCTATCGGTAACTTCTGATAATGTAATTCTAAGAGACTTTGCTGTAGAAAATGCCAAAGGGGATGCAATAAAAGTTAAAGGAGTAGACGGGATAAGCTTTATTCGTGTTCGAACAGAATGGACTGGTGGGCCGAGTTCTGAAAATGGAGCATATGGGTTGTACCCAGTTGAATCAAAAAATGTACTCATAGATTCATGTGTTGCTATTGGAGCATCTGATGCTGGTATATATGTGGGGCAATCAGAGAATATCATTGTAAAAAATTCAGTTGCTGAATTTAATGTAGCTGGAATAGAGATTGAGAATTCATATTATGCAGATGTATTTAATAATTACGCATCTAATAATACGGGTGGAATATTAGTTTTTGATTTGCCAGATATTCCTCAACAAGGCGGTCATCATATAAGAGTTTTTAACAATAAATCAGTAAATAATAATACAGATAACTTTGCTCCTGAGGGAAATATTGTTGGTGAAGTTCCCAGAGGATCAGGCATCATTATTCAAGCAAATTCACATGTTGAAATATTTGATAATGACATTGGTGATAATGACACCATAAATATAGCAGTTGTAACCTATGGTTATGACACAGAGGATGAAAACTACTACCCTCACCCAAGATCAATTCAGATTCATGGAAATAGATTTGGAAAATCTGGATATAACCCAGATCTTGAGACAGGTGAGCTAGCTAAAATTCTATTTGAGATATCAGGTGGTGATATGCCAGATATTTTTTGGGATGGGATACTCCCCCTGCCCCAAATTGTCTTTGGGCAGCCTGAGGAAGATAAAATTGTACTTGGTGATAATGGTGATGCCTCTTTTTTAACTATTAACGCATTGAAATATATATTGCCATTTTTTGATCCTGTAGAAACTAGCTATGAAAAATTCTCTGGTGAGATAACCCCCCTCCCTCCAGTGGTTCTAAGTGAAACTTTATAATTCATTAATCCTTATAGCCTTTGCTATATTTTCACTATCAATAAATGCGGGTGTAAATCATTCAAAAATAATAAGCCAAGATGTTGCATTAAAATTATCAGACTATGGTTTTTTTGCTAATTTAAGTAAGCAAATACCAACTGAAGGAGTGCTTCCATATGACTTAAATTCCGCTTTATTTTCTGATTATGCTGATAAATTAAGATTCGTTTATGTTCCAGCAGGTGGCTTTGCAGAATATCATCCAGATGAGGTTTTTGATTTTCCAACTGGATCCGTTTTAATAAAAACCTTTGCATATCTTAACGATTCTCCAGAATCAGAACTTGATCCTCAGCTTTTAGAAACTCGATTGCTTATAAGGCATGATGATGGGTGGAAAAATGTAAGTTACATTTGGAATAAGGAGCAGACAGATGCATATAAAAGTATTGCTGGAAAAACAATATCAACTCAATTTGTAAATGAGTATGGTGATATGCAAGATATTAGGTATAGAGTTCCTAACATCAATCAATGTAAAGAATGTCATCAATCAAAAGAAGCTATTACTCCCATAGGGCCTAAAGCAAGAAATCTTAACAAAGATATAAGCTATGCTGATGGCTCAATGAACCAGCTTTTAAAATGGCATCAACAGGGATGGATAAGAGAAAACATCTCTACTAACTCAATGGTGGATTGGTCTAATATTAATGAGAATTTAGATACCAGAGCTCGCTCATATTTAGATATTAATTGTGGCCATTGTCATATCGAAGGTGGATCTGCTGATACAACAGGCCTTTATCTTAACTTTACTGAAAACAGAAAAATAAACTTAGGTTACTTTAAAAAACCAATAGCTGCTGGACGAGCAAGTAATAATTTAAAATATTCGATAGTTCCCGGAAATCCAGATGAATCTATATTGTTATATAGAATGCAATCTCTTGATCCAGGAATAATGATGCCTGAATCTGGAAGAGCTCTGCAACATGTTGAGGCTGTAGATCTATTAAGAAAATGGATTCATCAGCTTTAAATTTGTTATTAAGGCCTTAAATATTTAATATATGAAGGTAATTTTTAAAGGAGTTATTTATGTCTAAACATTCTGCAATTAATCGATTTGGTAGATCTCGCAATCCTGCATTTTCAAAAAATTTTGATCAAGGTGGATTTAGAACTCAATCTAGCAGTGAGATGGATGCCGGCAGTGGCTTTAGAACCACTTCATCGGTTGTTGAATCTGCTGATATCATGACTTTGGACGGGGCTGTTAATAAGACAGGCGTTCTTTTAGCTCTCTGCTTTACTGGTGCTGCAGTAGGTTGGAATATTCCAGCTCTTGCATTGCCCGCTGGTATTTTAGGTTTTATTCTTGCCCTTGTGACAATCTTTAGAAGCCCATCAAAGGCTGGAACTACAGCTCCTTTTTATGCACTTGCCCAAGGAGTTATGCTTGGAGGGATTTCATTAATGTATGAAAATCTATACGACGGAATAGCCATACAAGCCATTGGGTTAACTTTTGGAATACTTGCGTCTCTTTTGGTTTGTTATAAAAGTGGTCTAATAAAACCAACTGAAAATTTTAGATTAATGGTTGGTGCTGGTATTGGGGGAATATTCATACTTTATATGGTTAGCTTTGTTATGAGTTTTTTTGGATCGGGCATAAGTCTCCTATCGCCAACTAATGGATCCTTAATGAGTATTGGGCTTTCATTGGGCATTGTATGTTTTGCATCTTTATCACTAGTTCTCGATTTTGACTATATTGAAGAAGGTGCAGAGAAAGGACTTCCAAAATACATGGAATGGTATGGTGCTTTTTCATTAATGGTTACTTTGATATGGCTGTATTTAGAAATATTAAGGTTACTTGCAAAAATAAATAGCAGAAGATAGATGTCTAACGCACTTATATTTGGTGGCATGGCCATCGTTTCACTTTTTGTATTCATGAATTTGGGTAAGATAAAGGCATCAAAAAATCAGACTAATAGAGAAAATAGAATTCATAGGTTTAAAGGAACTAATCAGAAAAATATCATAGATAGTTCATCTAAAGAGGTTACAAAAAATGAAGAATAGTTGCGTTGTTTTGCTGATATTCTTTTCAGTCTTTACTTTTTCACACGGAGCCCATCAAACAAAGGGGACATTTGAAGATAAGTTTAGACAGCTAGAAGAGAAATATCCAGACCCTAACATGTATAGGCCAGCCACCGGTGAGCCTGGAAAATTATATTGGCAGCAACAAGCTGACTATAAAATTTCTATTATTTTAAATGAGGATGATAGATCGCTGTCTGGATCAGAGGTGATCACATATAAAAATAATTCACCATTGGATCTTCGTTATATCTGGGTGCAATTAGATCAAAACATATTTAAGAAAGATTCAATTAAAAATATGACTGCTACAACTGGCAGTACAAAAAGTATTTCTTTTGGTGAGTTAAGAAAAAATAATTTTATGGATGACTTTGGTGGTGGTTTAAAAAATCTTAAAGTTAGAGTGAATGGCAAAGATGCTTCAACTCATCTTGTTGGAACTTTGATTAGAGTAAATTTAGATGAGGCTCTAACAAGCAATAACTCAGTTGATATTGAAATTGATTGGGAATACCAGCTAGTCGAAGAAAATGCTGTAAGAGCTAGAAATGGCTATGAAACATTTGAGGATGGTAATGATATCTTCCTTGTTGCCCAATGGTATCCAAGGGTATCAGCATATACAGATTATGAGGGATGGCACAATAAAGAATTTATTGGAAATGGAGAATTCACTCTTGAGTTTGGGGATTTTGAAGTTTCTATTACAACCCCATCGGATCATATTGTTTCTTCAACAGGAGTTCTGCAGAATCCTGAAGATGTCTTAACAAAAAAACAAATAAAGAGACTTAATAAGGCAAAAAAATCAGATAAACCGATTTTTATAG
>ERZ1046367.1051-NODE-1051-length-17035-cov-12.591755_pt1 | contig 17035 bp, 17 predicted proteins | sample MGYA00383091_ERZ1046367 | MGnify/ENA primary metagenome ERZ1046367 (study PRJEB29581, sample SAMEA5548361) | metagenome | biome: marine; feature: coastal; material: water | depth 50 m | study: Short-term variability in the microbial, nano- and picoplankton... | reverse complement strand
AGGAATATAACATAATGAGCGATCAAAATCTGACCGATTGGAGAAAACTTGGGCTAAAGCTAGAGGCTGAAATTAATAAAGTCATCCTAGGGCAAGTGGCTCCTATTAGACTTATCACAAATGCAATATTTGCTAGAGGGCATGTTCTGCTTGAGGGTGATGTAGGCGTAGGAAAAACGACTTTGCTTAAAGCATTTGCGAGATCAATTGGTGGGGGATATGAAAGAATTGAAGGCACAATTGATTTAATGCCTAATGACCTTATTTACCATACATACCTTGGTGAGGATGGTAAACCTCATGTAGATGAGGGGCCTATTTTAAAATCTGGCGAGGACCTATCAATTTTCTTTTTTAATGAAATTAATCGAGCACGACCTCAAGTGCATTCATTACTATTAAGGATAATGGCAGAAAAAACACTATCTGCTTTTAATCAAGAATTTACCTTCCCGCATCTAACTGTATTTGCTGATAGAAACCAAGTGGAAAAGGAAGAAACTTTTGAAATCCCCTCTGCTGCAAGGGATAGATTTATGATGGAAATACCCATTATAATTCCTCAAGTTGATAAATTAATGAACCAACTGATTTTTGACACAAAATTTCACGATGCTGATTTATTAATCTCTGAAGTCACACCAAATATGCTTAAATTTGATCAATTAAATAAGCTATCCACTCAAATTCAAAGCACAATTAAATCAACTTCTGCACTTGAAAAATATTCATTAAATTTATGGAAGGCAACTAAAAATCCAGAAAAATATAATGTAAAGATTAGTGGGATAGACACGGAAAGATTAATTGTTTCAGGGGCAAGCCCACGTGGAATAAGTATGATGATGAAGTGTGCACGAGTAAATGCATGGTTAAACAATAGAACTTCTATTCTACCTGAAGATATCCACGCTATCTTTCATGAAACAATTGCACATAGATTGGTTTTTAATCCTGTTTATGAGCTCAAAAGAACTGAGATATCGCGTGAACTATCAAATGAGATCTTAAATAAGGTCAGTGTGACCTGATGCATAATCCACTCGATTCATTTAGCTACCATATTAATTGGAAATCTAGAGGTCATCATCCAGGCCAACATAAGAGTGGTCAAAGAGGAATGGGGATGGAGTTTGCAGGCCACTCAAACTTATTGGATTATCCAGACCCGAGAAGGATTGATATTAGACAAACAATAAGAGATCCTCTCGAACAAGTTCATGTAAGGATATTTAACCAGAGAAGTGCAACCCCAGTCATGATTATGGCTGACCTATCATCAAGCATGGGGTATGGTCTCAAAAAAACTAAATTTGAGGTTTCATCAGAAATTGCAGAAATAATTACAAATTCTGTCACCGCAAAAAGTGATGCATTAGGGTTTATTGGTTTTGATGACAAAATTAACTCACAATGGGTAGCCCCACTCTCTTATAAACCTTTTAGAACGAAATTATTGATTGAGAAGTTGAAAAATCATAGATCAAAAAGCTCATCTCATGCAGGCTTTATTAAGATTGCAGATACCCTACCAAAGGACCGGACATTGATATTTTTAATATCTGATTTTCATATGCCGATTAAAGATATTGAAGAGGCTTTATCGACATTGGTAAAACACCAAGTTGTCCCTATTGTTTTATGGAATAAAAGTGAATTTGATAATTTACCTAAATTTGGTCTGCTTAACATTGAAGATGCTGAGACAGGAAAAGAGTCAACGCTTTTTCTTAGAGAAAAGATTACAAAAAAGATTAAAGCTGACTTCGCCGCCAGAAAAAAACTTCTTCAAGAAACTTTTCTAAAGTACAACTATCCTCCTTTTTTTGTTGAGGATGATTTTAAATCTCTTGAAATGACTAATTATTTTAACGAGTACTTCTATGCATAAAATTTGCCTGCTTTTCTGCTTGTTAATGTTTTCATCAGCAAACAACTTTGCTTACGAGGATCCAAGAAAGTTCCCTGATATGGATCCAAAATATGTAGACATTAGCATTCTAGATCCGAATCAAAAGGTTGGTTATACGGTTGGGGATTATATAAATAGGGAGATTACTTTAACTGTTAAAGAGCCGTTTAAACTAATTGAAGAGTCATTACCCATAGTAGGCTATGAAAAAAGATATCGGGGACAACTGTTAGGAATTTCCCTTAAGGCAATTAATGTTTCAAAGAAAACTAAAGATGGTCTCACTACTTACGTTATCAAGCTCAAGTATCAAATCTTTACAAATAATGTTGTTGCTAAACCCGCTTCCATTACAGCAGATTATTATAGATTTATAAATCCTAACGAACCAAAAAAAATACAAAAATTTAGAGTGCCTGCGTTTACCTTTGCCATCTCACCTATTGCGATATTTGGAGACGTAAAAATAGAAAATGATATGAGTCCTTATAGAGGCCCATTTTTGAAAGATAAAATTCCGGACGAAAATAAAATTAAATTTTCTTTGTTTGCATTAATTATAATATTACTAACATTTATTTACATTTATGGAAGATACACATGGCTTCCAAATAGAACCTTTAGTATGGTTTATCGTAGGTTTAAAAAACAAAAACCTTCTGCCGCAAATACAAAAAAAATTATCACTGCCCTTCATGCAGGTTTCGATAACCTTATTGAGCAAAGCCTTTTTGAAGATAACATTGCGCTTTTAATTAAAAAAAATGGGAGCTTTAAGCATATAGAAAAGGAGCTTCATACATTCTTTAAGATTTCTCGGGCATTATTCTTTCAAAAGCATATTAAGCTTGATCAAGATGAGCTTAATAAATGGTTAATTAATTTTTCACTCCATTGCAGAATGTGTGAAAGAAAACTTATTGTAAATCCAAAAGACATTAAAGGTATTTCATTTTAATGAATTTTGTATACCCACTGGTTTTAATTCTTCTGCCTCTTTCACTCATTCCTTTATTTATAAGCCAAACTAATAAAAATATATATTCTTGGAGTGAAATGCTTCATATAGACATAGTATCTCGCATAATTTCTTTATTTTTTAAAATTGTAAGTACAGTAATTATCTTGTTGATAATCCTGACATTAAGTGAGCCATACGCAGATCAAAAGATTGTTCTTAAAAAAGGTAAAGGCGCTCAAATTGGGCTTGTTCTGGATAGAAGCGCATCAATGGATGATCCTTTTGCAGGAGGCGATAACAATAAATCTATTGCCGAGTCAAAATCAGCCGCAGCAAGCAGGCTTATTGTTGATTTTTTCGACTCCAGAACAGATGACATGGTTGGTGTTATTACTTTCAGTAATTCTGCTATGTTTATTTTACCTCTTACAAACAATAAAGAGGCAATTAGAGCGGCCGTGAGCGCCACAGCTGGGAATGCCTTATTTCAAACAAATATTGCTGCAGGTCTTACTAGTAGTGCAGAACTTTTTACGTCAATTGAAAACTCTGGTTCAAGAGCAGTCATCCTGCTTTCCGACGGAGCAGGAAGAATTGATGCAAAAACTCAACAAAAAATAAAAGAGTGGTTTGATAAATATGAAATAGGTTTATATTGGATTGTTCTAAGGCAGCCTGGTGGAATCAGTATTTTTGAAGAAGATGTTCCTCTTCACCAAGATTATCAATTGCCACCTCAGGTTGAGCTTTATGAATTTTTCAAGACATTTAAATCACCTTTTCAAGCGTATGAAGCTGAAGACCCCAAATCATTAGAACAAGCAATTAAGGATATTAATTTGAAGGAAAGGAAGCCTATCGTCTTCGAGGAAAAAGTACCTGGAGAGAAATATGCACCCATACTTCTTTTAGTATCAATAATTTTGAGCTTAATGCTTTTATTCTTAAAATTTATTGAGGTAAAATCAATCAAATGAATATTATCAAATTTTTTAATGTTAAAAACATAACCGTCTTTTTAATTATTGCTGCCGGATATTTTTTATACCTTTTATCATTTTCGTCTTTTGAGCTTTTCCAGATTAGTAAATTTAATGAAAGTTTAAAAAAGGGTGAGGCACCTCAACAGTTTGAACAAGGCTACGAGGCAAGATTTTCAACTGCTTTTCAAATTGCAAAAAAAGGTTATTTTAAAGAGGCGACAATACTTTTTAATAATTTGTCTAAGGAAGGAACGGATGATCAAAAATCAGCTGTTTATTATAATATTGGCAATATTTACTTCAAGCGCGGTCTTTTTGTAAACGGTACGAGTAATAGCTCAACGGTAAGAGATGAGGCTGAATATTTAATGCGACAAGCAAAAAAAGCATATGAGCAATCACTATCATTTAATAATAATCACTGGGATGTGAAGCATAATTTAGATCGTGTTCTAACGATGCTCCCTAAGGACCCCTCACCGGGTATTGGTGACTCAGATTCACCAGGTTTGATCATGGGCAATATACCGGTTGGTTTACCGTAACTCTCCATGAGGGAACTTTTTCAAAAAATTATTGGTGATAAAAATATCATTTTTTTATGTCTGTCTGTTATTTTCCTTATTTTAGGGCTAATAAATCCAAAGGTAACCATAGAAAGAGATATCCACAATTATATATTTGTTGTTGATATATCTCAGAGCATGCTCACAAAAGATATGTCTATTGACGGTCAGGAAGTATCACGCCTAGACTACTCAAAAAAATTATTGCAAGGTATTATGGACCAGCTCCCTTGCAAAACAAACGTCAGCATTGGAATGTTTGCGGGTGTAAGTGTTGCAGCAACCTATACACCAATAAATATTTGTGATAACTACAGTGCTGTAAATTCCACCATTCAGCACCTTGACTGGCGATCTGTTTGGTCAGGTAATAGTCGAATAAGAGAGGGTTTAAGTAATTTAGCCAGACTAATTCGCAGTTTTCCCCAATCTGCTCGAGTCGTCTTCTTAACAGATGGAGAGGAGGCACCAAGACTACATACGTTCAATACTAGGGACTTAAACCAATTCCAAGGAGAAGCCGATTGGTTGATGGTTGGAATCGGTTCTGAAGAAGGATCAGCGATACCTAAATATGACAGTGAAAATCAATTAATAGGTTTCTGGTCGGTTGATAGCTTTGCATTGCAGCCCGGTATTGCTCAAATTTCAGAGTCCAATATTGGCGCTCGTAATGACTCAATTGCTTTTAGTGAGAGTGATCGGTATATCTCAAAATTGAATGAAAAGTATTTAATAGAGATTACCTCTATGATTAAAGGTCATTATATAAAGGGTGATAGTGTTAATAGTGTTATTTCAAAAATGAATACTATTCCACCATCATGGAGAGATAATTCAGAATTACCATTAAGAAATCTATTTGTCACATTAAGCTTAATATTCTTTCTTTTAAGATTCAATAAACTGCTATCAACAATTTCCTTTTTAAAGAAAAATAAAAAAACAATTGCATAGTATTAAAAACCAATTAGACGTAATTAAAATATCTGGTATGGACGCTGAATCCTTTATTCAGGGACAGATAACAAATGATATTACCCTTTTGTCTGAAGAAGAAAAATCTATATACGCAGGATATTGTTCGCCTAAGGGGAGACTGCTTGCATTTTTTTTCATCACCAGAATTGATAAAAACTATTTTCTCTTTTGCCCCCCATGCATTAGTGAGGCAATAAGTAAAAGACTTTCAATGTATGTGCTACGAGCTAAAGTAGAAATAACATGCTCTCCTGATAATGTAGATTATTTTTTAATCGATGAAAGCGATATTCAAAAAGTACCTGACAATTTAATATCAAAACCTCAAAACAAAATGCAGACAGCATTGAGTAATAACAAGTCTATTTCCTTAACAATGCTTGATGGATCAAAAAGTTATTATTTCATTTTTGGTAATACAAAAGATATATCAAAACTATATGATGAAATTTATTCAACTGAAATTAAACCGTGTAGCTGGAATGAGGTTCATATTGACAATATTATTCCAAATATTTTTAATGAAACGCAAGATTTATATATTCCGCAATCAGTTAATCTAGATCTAATTGGTGCAGTTAATTTCAAAAAAGGTTGTTACACTGGCCAGGAGGTTGTAGCTAGGACTCATTATTTAGGTAAACCAAAAAGAAGAATGTATTTAGGATCTGTTGCCTTAAATAAAAATCCAGAATTAGGCACTGACATAGAGGTTGGAGGTGAAAAAGTTGGTAGCTTAGTAAATTATTTCAAACAAAAAAATGGTGATTATAAAGTCTTAGTTGAATTAAGGATTGAAAAAGTTGATGCTCAACCGACCTTAAACGAAAAAGAATTGCTCTCTTTAAAAATTGGTTATTAAACTATTTGTTTGGCACTTGGAAAAAAAATTCATCACTTTTAACCATACCTAATTCGTGCCTTGCTCTCTCTTCAATAGCATCAGTTCCATTTGTTAAATCTGATACCTCTGCCTTTAAAGCAAAATTTTCTTTTGAAAGATCTAAGTTGATTTTATATTGCTGATTGAACTCTTGCTTAAGTTTAAAAACGTCATACCAACTCCCCTTTCCAATCCAAAGTGGATATTGAATGAGTATTAACAAAGAAAAAAGGATGACAGATAATATTTTCACTTTACATCCCTATGGTTGAAAACGCTTTTAGGCCCGCATAGTTTATTTTAGAGCCCATCATCTCTTCAATTCTTAATAATTGATTGTATTTAGCCGTCCTTTCTGACCTAGACATTGAACCAGTTTTAATTTGCATTGCATTTTTTGCTACAGCAATATCGGCAATGATTGTATCCTCTGTCTCTCCTGAACGATGAGAAATCACTGAAGTATAATTCGCTTTCTTAGCTAATTTAATCGCCTCAAATGTTTCGGTAAGTGTTCCAATTTGATTCACTTTAATCAGGATTGAATTTGCTATATTTTTGTTGATTCCTTGCTCGAGGATCTTAGGGTTAGTCACAAATAAATCGTCACCAACTAATTGAATATCATGGCCTAAACGATTTGTTAAAACTTCCCAGCCATCCCAATCATTTTCATCCATGCCATCTTCAATACTTATTATGGGATACTTATCACACAATGAAGATAGATAGTCCGTCATTTGTTTTGAATCAAGCGAAATATTTTCAGACTTCAGCAAATATTTACCATCTTGATAATACTCAGAACTCGCACAGTCAAGAGCTAAGAAAACGTCTTTTCCGGGCTCATAACCTGCCTTTTCAATAGACTCCATAATCAGCTTTAAAGCAGATTCGTTTGACTCTAAGTTTGGTGCAAATCCACCTTCATCACCTACAGTCGTTGATAATTTTTTTTCGCTCAAAGTTTTTTGAAGCACCTGAAAAACCTCACTGCCGCATCGTATTGCTTCACTCATGCTTGGTCTTCCAGCTGGGATAATCATAAATTCTTGTATATCTAAATTATTATCTGCATGAGCTCCACCATTTATAATATTCATCATTGGTGTTGGTAAAGACATCTCTTTACTTAAACTTAAATATTGGAATAATTCCGTCTTTTTAAAATTAGCTGCTGCTCTCGCTGTAGCCATTGAAACAGCTAAAATAGAATTTGCCCCTAGATTTTTTTTATTAGGTGTTCCGTCAATATCAATCATTAATTGATCTATTTTTTCCTGATCAAGGGCATCCATTCCAATGATTTTTGAAGCTAGTTCACCGTTTATATTGTTAACTGCACTCTTAACTCCCCTTCCTTGAAAGCGCTCATTATCGTGATCGCGAAGTTCTATTGCTTCTTTACTACCTGTCGAGGCACCTGATGGCACAGAAGCTCTCCCCATGAAATCTCCCTCTAAAAAAACATCAGCCTCAACGGTTGGGTTTCCTCTTGAATCTATTATCATCCTTGAATGAATTTTTGTTATTTTTGGCATATGTACTAAATTATGTTCCTTGATTTAACTAACTCATCAATATCTTTTAACGTTCCCAATAACTCGCTCATATGATCTAGAGGAACTGCATTAGGTCCATCAGATAAAGCTTCTTTTGGGTTTGGGTGTGTTTCCATAAAAACACCTGAAATGCCTGAAGCAACAGCTGCTCTCGCTAGTAAAGGAACATATTCACTCTGACCTCCACTCCTATCACCTTTACCACCTGGCTGTTGAACTGAGTGGGTAGCATCAAAAACAACTGGGCAATTGGTCTCGCGCATAATTGATAAGCTTCTCATATCAGACACTAGTGTGTTGTACCCAAAAGATACACCTCTCTCACAGACCATAATGTTATCTTTGTTTCCATTAGCCTCCTTAGCCTTATTTACAACTTGAGTCATATCACCTGGAGCCAAAAATTGCCCTTTTTTAATATTTACCGGTCTTCCAGATTTAGCAACAGCTGTAATAAAATCAGTTTGTCGACACAGAAAAGCAGGTGTTTGAAGAACATCAACGACCTCGGATACGGGTTTAACTTGATCTGTTGTATGGATATCAGTTAAAACCGGTAGATCAAATTGAGCTTTTACTTTCTCAAGAATTCTTAACCCCTCCTCCATACCATAACCTCGGAACGTGCTGTTTGAACTTCTATTTGCTTTATCGAATGATGATTTAAAAATGAATGGTACACCAAGCTTTATACAAACACTTTTAAGTTCTTCAGCAACACGCAATGTCATATCTTCTGACTCAATAACGCATGGGCCTGCGATTAAAAATAAGGGTTTGTCAATTCCCACGTTAAAGTTTAAAAGTTTCACCTATTTTCCTTTTTTAAATTGAAGTGCAGCTTTCAAAAACGATAAAAATAATGGATGGGCATCTTTAGGGTTCGAAGTAAATTCTGGATGAAATTGGCAGCCTAAAAACCATGGATGACTTTTTTTAGGCAGCTCAACAATTTCACATAGCTTTTCTCTTGAAGTTCTGGAGGCTATCGTTAAACCTGCCTTAATAAGTGCCTTAACATAATTATTATTTACCTCATACCTGTGTCTGTGTCTTTCGTTCACATAGTCACCATAAATATCATAAGCCAATGTATTTTTTTTAATTCTTGATTTTTGAGCTCCAAGCCTCATAGTGCCACCAAGTTCAGATGCCTCATTCCTGTGTTCAATTTTGCCATCCTGTGTCTTCCATTCGCTAATCAAGGCCACCACCGGATGTGGTGTTTTAGGATTGAATTCTGTGCTGTTAGCTTTCTTTAAGTCCACAACATTTCTTGCATACTCAGTTATAGCTAATTGCATCCCTAAACAAATTCCTAAAAAAGGGACCTTAGACTCTCTTGCGAACTGAATAGCCTTTATTTTTCCCTCTGTTCCTCTTTTTCCGAAACCCCCAGGTATCAATATTGCATCCATCTTTTTGAGTGGCGCTACACCTTTCTTTTGAATATCTTCAGAATCAAAGAAATGAATATTTATCTTGGCGCTATTATGAATTCCAGCGTGTATAAGGGCTTCTGTCAATGATTTATAAGATTCGGTTAAATCAATATATTTTCCTACAAAAGCTAGGTTTATTGTCTGGCTTGATTCATCAAGAAGCTTGGTAATTTTTTCCCATTGCTTTAAATTTGCTTTTCTAGGATTGATATTTAGTTTTTCACACACAATTTGATCGATAAGCTGTTTATGAAGCATGACTGGGATTCTGTAAATTGAATCAGAATCAACAACAGAGATCACTGCTTTTTTTGATACATTTGTAAAGAGAGCTATCTTATCTTTTTCCTCTGGTGGTAGTTTTTTTTCTGATCTACATAATAAGATGTCTGGTTGAATCCCAATTTCTCTTAATTCCTTCACTGAATGTTGTGTGGGTTTTGTTTTTAGCTCTCCAGCTGAAGAAAGCCATGGAAGAAGTGTGAGATGAATATAGCATGTATTTTCTTTACCTTCTTCAAACCCCATTTGTCTGATGGCTTCAAGAAAGGGAAGTGACTCAATATCCCCAACAGTACCACCTACCTCAACGATAACAATATCTGCATCTTTAGCGCCATCACGAATATTAGATTTTATTTGATCAGTGATATGTGGAATTACTTGGACAGTTTTACCAAGGTATTCTCCTCGTCGCTCTTTTTTAATAACAGCGTCATATACTTGGCCAGTAGTAAAATTATTCTTTTTCGTCATTTTTGAAGATACAAATCTTTCATAATGACCAAGATCAAGATCAGTTTCTGCACCATCTTCAGTGACAAAAACTTCTCCATGCTGAAACGGACTCATTGTTCCTGGATCTACGTTTATATAGGGATCAAGCTTAATAATGGTGACTTTTAAATTTCGTGATTCTAGAATGGCTCCAAGACTTGCTGCAGAGATACCTTTTCCGAGTGAAGAAACGACGCCGCCTGTGATAAAAACATATTTCGTCATTTAAGATTTTTAAAGGGTTACTGACGGATAACCATTTTACTTTAAAGATGGAAGCCTAACAATGAAATCTTTAATCTTTTACCCAACGGCTATATGAATTAAATCGATCTAAGACTTCTGCCATCTGCCTATCACTCAGTAAAAGTGGCTCTCCAATCTTTTTTGCTTCAACAAACAACCTACTTAAATGCTCAACTTCTTCTGCAATATTAAACGCCTCATCTAAATCTTTACCTAAAGTAACAAGGCCGTGGTTTGATAGTAAACATGCCTTCCTATCTTGAATCGCTTCCAGAATATTATCTGATAACTCTTTTGTTCCAAACATTGCATAAGGTGCACAACGAACTGAATCTCCACCCGCTACCGCAATCATATAGTGAAAAGGGGGGATGTCTTGCCCCAGGACGCTAAGTGAACTTGCAAAAACAGAGTGTGTGTGAACGACAGCATTAATTTCTGGATATTTTTTTAAAATTGCCTGATGAAATTGCCATTCACTAGAAGGTTGATATTTATTTTCAGGTTGGGGAAAGTCATCTGAAAGATTCATTCTTACCATCATATCAGTTGTTAATTTAGCGCTATCAACCCCCGTTGGTGTGATTAAGAAGCCCCCTCTATCTCGACAGCTACAATTGCCCGAAGCGCCATGATTTAATCCTGTTGTCAGAAGTTTATTCGAAGTATTAAGAAGGTTTTCTCTTGCGTTTATCATGGTTTAATAATATCTCTAATTTTATCTGAGTCAAACACACCTTTCTCACATATAAATTTTGATACATACATCGGTGGAGTTATATCAAAGGCTGGGTTATAAGCTGTTGAATTACCGAGATTTACCTCTATTATATTACCTAACTTATCCTCACCTTTCATAGTCATAATCTCACTTGGGTCACGACACTCAATTTCAAAATTACGAATCTCTCCAGAAAAATTAATATCGATTGTACTTACGGGTGCAGCCACATAAAAAGGTATATTGTTTTCTTTGGCCACAACAGCCTTTAGGTAAGTGCCTATCTTATTACAGACCTGCCCGTCTAGTGCAACTCTATCAGCTCCAACAATTACAAAATCGACTAACCCCTCTTTCATCAGAAGACCACCTGCATTATCAGTAACCACAGTATGCCTAATTTTATATTGGCTTAACTCCCAAGCGGTTAAGCTAAGTCCTTGATTTCTTGGTCGAGTTTCATCAACCCAAACATGGACATCAAAGCCCTCATCAAACAACTTAAAGATAGGGCTGAGTGCTGTTCCATGGTCAACTGTTGCAAGCCATCCTGCATTACAGTGAGTTAGAATATTTATCGTTTTTTTATTTGAAAGCTTAAATAAATTATAACCATGTAATCCTATTGAGATATTCTTCTCGACATCTTGATTTGCAAGTTTAATGGCAAGCTCCCAACTTAACTCAACTCTCTCTTTTGATGGGCATTTAATTAGTGCATCATAAACTTGATTAACGGCCCAAGATAAATTCACAGCTGTTGGTCGGGCATTAACTAAATCATTCTTACATTTACTTAATGAATTGTCTGAGCTATCGAAGTTCATCGAAAGTGCAAATCCATAGGCAGCAGTTACTCCTATTAAAGGGGCGCCTCGAACCTGCATGTTTTTGATTGCCCTTACGACCTCATCTAAGGTCTTTAGATGAATAATTTTGAACTTGAATGGTAAGGAAGTCTGGTCTATTATTTTGACGTAAGATTGGTCCTCAGAGGCCTCTATAGTCCTGTAATTTTTTGAGCCAACTAACATATCAACTCCTCCTTAAAATTCCTTACAAAACAGTCCACAAAATCTGTGGATAAGATTGTGTATTAATTAACTATAAAAATGCAACCTCCGAATTTTAAAGGATTTTTTTTAATCGCTTAAATATTGAACTAAAATAAAACTCTTTAAAATCAATAACTTAACCTATCTCATTGAGATTGTTAACTTTTTTACGAAAAGTTAAAGTAACTCATTAGGTGATGTGTATAACTTACCTAGTTTTGGCAGTGCCTCAATAGTGTTACGCCTTAATGTATCCGCAATAACTTCTGTATTAAGCCCTCTTAACTTAGCAAATATCTGTGATATTTTTTTGAGTTGAGCAGGCTCATTTGGCAATGAATTTTCTAGCCAGGATGGATTCATATCTGGAGCATCAGTTTCTAAGACAATCGACTCCATAGGAAGGTTTTTTGCTAAAGATCTTACATGCTTGGCTCGCTCGTATGTCAACACCCCTCCAAATCCTAACTTAAATCCTAGCTTTATAAGTTGTTCTGCTTGTTGGAAGCTTCCGTTGAAGGCATGGATAATTCCTCCTTTAATTGTTCTTTCTCTAATATTTTTGATAATCAGATCAATCATACCTCTGGCATGAACAATGATCGGAAGCTCAAGTTTATCCGCTATGTCTAATTGTTTTTTTAATATTTTTTCTTGAGTACACAATGCAATATTATCTAAAAATTTATCTAGTCCAATCTCACCGACCGCAACAGCATCATGCTCAACCAATAAAAGGGACAATGTTTTGAAATCCTCATCTTTTACTCGATCTGCAAAAAAAGGATGGAATCCTAGCGCTAATGAGCATAAATCAAATCTCTGTGAAATCTTTATTACTTCATTTAGGTTTTCTGGACTCACTGATGGCACCACAATTCGCTCTATATCATTATTAATACTATTTTTTATAACTCTCTCAATATTTTTAAATAAAGCTGGCTGATCCAGATGACAGTGGGTATCAATCAAGGTCATTTTTTTTAGCCTTTAATGTCACCTTCAAGTCAGGACCTATTTGCCTAATATCTTTAAAAGAAAACTGTATTTTTTGTTTAATATTCTTTATCTGGGTTAATTTAACCAGATTATTTGCATCAGATCCCAAAAGGATTGGGGCAATATAAATTACTAAATCGTCATAATAGCCTGCCTCAATTATAGATGCTGTTAGCTTTGGGCCTGCCTCTACTAGCAAGTTATTTACACCAAATTCCTCGAGGTGAGAAACGAAGGATGATAGATTTATTTGATTATTTCTTAGGGGAATTTTTACTAATTTTGCTCTAGTCTTAATTAAGCTATCAAAATTATTATCAGGATCATCGCCGTAAACCACGAAGACATTGTCCTGTTGTAATATCGAGAGATCGGATTTTATTGAGAGATGGCTATCCAAAATAAATCTTTTGGGTTGCATGTGACGCTCCCTATTCCTGACATTTAAATTAGGATTATCATGATTTGCTGTTCCAACGCCTGTTAATATTGCGCACACATTAGCCCGTAGTTTTTGGACATCCTCTCTTGCATGCTCAGATGTTATCCACTTACTCTCGCCACTTTTAAGGCTTGTATTGCCATCTATTGAGCTTGCTACTTTAATAGTGATAAATGGTTTTTTTTCTTTGATTCGTTTAAAAAAACCTTTGTTTAGATTAACCGCCTCCCCTTCAAGAATGCCTTGCTCTACTTCAATATTTTTAGATTTCAAGTATTCTATCCCCTTACCCGAAACTAGAGGGTTTGGGTCCATACAGGCTATAAAGACTTTTCGGAATCCTTTTTTTACAATTAATTCTGCGCAGGGTGGTGTCTTTCCATGATGATTACAAGGTTCTAATGTAACGTACAAATCAGCATCCTGAGCTAACTTTCCAGCCTCATTGATAGCCATGACTTCCGCATGATGTTCGCCTGCTTTTAAATGATAGCCTTCACCTACTACTTTATCGTTCTTAACAACAATCGCTCCTACACAAGGGTTAGGAGAGGTTTGCCCAAGCCCCTTTTCTGCTAAATTAAGTGCCATTCGCATGTAGGAAATTTTTTTGTTTAGGTTTTTATCCAAGATCTTTGATTGCCGCATTAAAGTCTTCGGGGTCTGAAAAGCTTTTGTAGACTGATGCAAACCTGATGTAAGCTACTTTATCTAGCTTTTTGAGGGCCCTCATAACTTCCTCACCAATGTCTCGAGAGTTTATTTCTCTTTCACCAAGAGACATAATTTTTGCAATAATTTCCTCAATTGCTTGATCAATAAATTCAATTGGGACTGGTCTTTTGTGGAGGGCTCTAGAAAAAGAATGTAAGAGTTTATCGCGAACAAAGTCTTCCCTCTTCCCATCCTGCTTAATTACAGCTGGCAAAGATAATTCGATGTACTCATAAGTTGTAAATCTTTTTCTACAGACAGAACAAGTGCGTCTCCGTCTAATTGATACGCCATCCCTAATTACACGAGAGTCTATAACCTGGGTATCTTCGGCCTTGCAAAAAGGACACTTCATAATAGTTTAGTTTCCGTATACAGGAAATTTCTTTGTAAGCTCACTTACCCTGGACTTTACGCTTTTAATGTTATCAGCATTATCAGGGTCATCAAGAACATCTGCAATAAAATTACCGACTAGAGCAGCTTCTTTTTCCATAAAACCCCTGGATGTAATCGCAGGTGACCCAATACGAATGCCAGAGGTAACAAAAGGGCTTTCAGGGTCATTCGGGATTGAATTTTTATTGACAGTGATGTGTGCTTGTCCTAGAACGATGTCTGCTCTTTTTCCAGTCAGGTTTTTAGGAATTAAATCAATTAAAAACACGTGTGATTCTGTTCTTCCAGAGACAATGCGATATCCCCTATCCTGCAATGCCCCTACCATTGACTGCGCATTTTTAACCACCTGTTTTTGGTATTCTTTGAACTCTGGTTTAAGTGCTTCTGCAAATGCTACTGCTTTCGCTGCAATAACATGCATTAAAGGTCCACCTTGTAAACCAGGGAAAACGTATGAATTTATTATTTTTTCATACTCTGGTTTTGCAAGAATAAATCCACCCCTCGGGCCCCTTAAGGACTTGTGTGTAGTCGAAGTAACAAAATCCGCATAGGGCATTGGATTAGGATAAGCACCACCTGCCACCAAACCTGAGTAGTGAGCGACGTCTACCATAAAGAGAGCGCCGACTTTTTTTGCGATTTGACTCATTCTTTCCCAGTCAAATTTTAGCGAATATGCTGATGCGCCTCCAATAATTAATTTAGGTTTTGATTCAATCGCGAGCCTCTCCATCTCGTCATAATCAATCACTTCTTGTTCATTTAAACCATAAGGGACTATATTAAATAATTTACCAGAAAGATTAGCAGGTGAGCCGTGTGTAAGATGGCCCCCATGGCCAAGATTCATGCCCATTATGGTATCTCCTGGTTTGAGCATTGAGAAGTAAACTGCTTGATTAGCTTGACTCCCCGAGTGAGGTTGAACATTTGCATACTCGGCGCCATACAGCTCTTTTAATCGATCTATGGCTATCCTTTCAACTTCGTCAATATACTCACATCCACCATAAAATCTCTTACCTATATACCCTTCTGCATATTTATTCGTAAGCTGTGAACCTTGTGCCTCCATAACAGCTGGCAGCGTATAGTTTTCCGAAGCAATCAGTTCGATATGCTCCTCTTGTCTCTTGTTTTCATTAACAATCTGCTCCCAAATTGCAGGATCTAATTTTTCTAAACTGTCTGATCTTTTAAACATACTTTTTTCTTTGAATCCAATATTTTATTTTATCATGTCGGTTACCAAAATAACCAATGGCAGCAACGTCCATTTATAAATTTATTAAGTAACATTGATAAGATATAATTTTGGATTATTAATTCATAAAATATTTGGAAGAAAAATGCTCTGGACGGACACACTAGAAATTGCAGAAAAACTTTTTGATACACATCCTGATACTGACCCAAAAACAATAAGGTTTACAGATCTAAGACAATGGGTATTAGATCTTGATGACTTTGATGATGATCCAAACAAATGCGGAGAGCGAATCCTGGAGGCTATACAATTGGCTTGGATTGACGAATATGAGTGATGAATTACCCATCAAAAGCATCTTCAAGGCATATGATATTAGGGGTATTGTAGGCTCCGAACTCTCCACTGCCATCGTAAAAAAAATTGGTCAGGCCATTGGGACAACGGCATTATCACAAAAGCAAAAAACCATTTGTGTAGGTTACGATGGAAGGTTATCAAGCCCTTCTCTATCTGCAACATTAATTGATGGACTCCTATCAACAGGTATCAATGTGATTGATATTGGCCTGTGCACCACGCCCATGCTTTATTTTAGCAACTTTAACCAAGAGACAGGTACCGGGGTAATGATTACAGGGAGTCATAACCCACCAGAATATAATGGTTTTAAGATAGTTATCAATAAGAAAACACTGAGCGCTAATGACATCCAAAATCTCTACCAAATAATTTTAGATTCAAACTTTTTAACTGGTGAGGGTAATAAAAAATCACTGAGCATAAAGAGCCAGTATCTCGATGAAATATCTGACTCGATAAAATTAAAAAGACCTATGAAGGTGGCCATCGATTGTGGGAATGGTGCTGCAGGGGTCTGTGCTGAAGACTTATTCAAAAAATTAGGGGTTGAAACCGAACCATTATTTTGTGATGTAGATGGCAATTTCCCCAACCATCATCCTGACCCAAGTAACCCCAAAAATCTACTAGACTTAAAGGATGCACTTAAAAAAGGTGGTAGCGAGTTAGGCCTTGCCTTTGATGGTGATGCGGACCGTTTGGGTGTGGTGACAAAGGATGGCGAGATTATTTTTCCGGATAGGCAGTTATTATTGTTCTCAGAGGCTGTTTTAAAAGAATGTCCTCAATCGTCAATCATCTTTGATGTGAAGTCGA
>ERZ1046367.1050-NODE-1050-length-17040-cov-15.125405_pt1 | contig 17040 bp, 17 predicted proteins | sample MGYA00383091_ERZ1046367 | MGnify/ENA primary metagenome ERZ1046367 (study PRJEB29581, sample SAMEA5548361) | metagenome | biome: marine; feature: coastal; material: water | depth 50 m | study: Short-term variability in the microbial, nano- and picoplankton... | reverse complement strand
AAGCACCAGCAGAAGAACCTGTAACAGAAGCACCAGCAGAAGAACCTGTAACAGACGCACCAAAGAAAGATTCTGAATAATAATTTCCCTTAAAAAATTAAAATTTTAAAAAAATAATTTTATTCTAATTGGTATAAATCTAGTTTACAGTCCATACTGCAATCTGGTGTAGTCCAATCCAATGTATTTTCTTGTGGAATCATTCCCAGTGGATCATAATTGTCAAACTTTGTCATTCCTTGAATTGATGATAACATAACAACTTTAGATTTTTCATTTGATGTCATATCTATTTGGGAATTACTTTCTTTTAGAATGCCATTTGTGATATTTGTAATTGAGTTTAATACTCCTACTGGAATATTACTGCCTCCCACTACATACAACATTGAACGTTTCACTGCGTTTGGTGGGGCATTCTCATAAAGCATTTTTAATGAATCTCTAAGTGAGTCTTCAATGTCTTGACCATTTTTACTAGTTGATAGAATATTTGTTTCAGAAGATATTTCTGATGTTCCTAGTGATTCCACTATGTGCATGATTGCAGAGTTTGCAATATCATAACATGCTTTAGGACTCAAATCTGGATTACTATCTAATAATGAATCATTGTCAAGTACAATAGTACATTTGGAATCTTCTCTGATTCGTTTAAGTGATATTCCAGAATTGAAAATTCTATCTTTTTCATATTTGAAAGGCATAATTGCAAATGAAATTAATCCTTTATCTGATTCTTTACACATTTTAGATATGACCGGTGCAATTGCTGAACCTGCTTTTCCTGCAAGATTACTCATCATTACAACTGTAGAATAGTTTGCAATCTTTGATTTTATTTCATCAGATACTTTGAATGCTGAGCCTCTGATTAATTGAATAGATGGATTTACAACTGAATCTGTTGAAATTTGAATAAATGAATTATCTGACGAAAAATCTTTTGTGTCATTACTAATTAGTAAACAATCTGAATTAAGAGTCTCTTTTGCTTTGATTGCTAATTTTGAGCCTACTCCCCCTAAACCTATGACTAAAATCGGTTCCTTAATCTGAAAGCTCATTTCTATTACTATTTGCTGATTTGGATAAAAAACCTTCTTACGTTTTTTTAATCAAATTTTAGATCTAAAAAATTTAGCTTGCGATCTTTCCAAGTAAGGTGTTTACTGTAACATCTGTAATCTCAACTGTATGGTATTGACCAATATCTACATCATCTTGTACAAAAATAGGCTTGTATGCAAAATTTCTTCCTTTAACACCTTCCTCTGTTTTTTCATCAAACAAAACTTTACCTTTCCACCCGATCCACTTTTTGTTATTCTCTATTGATATTTTGTTGATCTGTTCAAAAATTATTTTACTTCTTCGTTTCATTTCGACAACATCGATCTGTTTCATCTCTGCTGCATCAGTTCCTGGTCTTGCACTGTATTTTGATAAATTAACTACATCTGGTCTAACCTCATCAAGTAAATCTACTGTTTTTTGAAAATCTTCTTCAGTCTCTGAAGGAAATCCAACTATGATATCAGTTGATATTGTAAATTTCTCAAATTCCTCATTAACTTTTTTGATAATTTCTCTAAAAGTCTCTGCTGTATGGCCTCTTTTCATATCATGTAATACTTTGTTACTTCCACATTGCACTGGAATGTGAAGAAATTTGAAGACTTTGTCATTGCTAAAAGATTTGATCAGAGATTCTTTGATTCTTGGCATGTACATGGGATTCATCATTCCAACTCTTATCATAAAATCATCTGGAATTTCTGTTACTGCATTTACTAATGATGGTAAGTCTGTCCCAATATCAAATCCATAACATCCATTATCTGTAGATGTTAACCATACTTCTTTACATCCTTCTTTAATTTCTGTTTGAACTTGTCTAACTATATCTCCTAGTCTGTAACTTGTAAGATCTCCTTTTGATAATTTGGTCTGACAAAATGTACATTCGCTAAGACACCCACTTGCAATCTCTACTATTCCTACCACTGGATTGAGTCTAACTTTTGGTAAACCAACTTTTGATAAATCTGAATCATCTAATGCAATCTGTTTTTTACCCTTTAGTGCAGAATCAATTATCTGAAGTGTTTTCCCAATTGAATTTGGTCCTAATAGACTAGCATTTTCTGAAAATTTCTCCACAGTAACTTGTTCTGCTTTTGGAAGACATCCTGCAACCACTAGTGGTTTTGATTTTAATGATTTTATTCTATGAATCATTTTGTTTGCAGTGGCATCTTTTACTGAACATGTTACTACTATGTTCAAATCTGATTCTGAAGAATCATCAACTAAAGTGTGACCACCATTACGAGCTAATCCTGAAATCATTTCTCCATCTGCAAAACTCGCAGAACATCCGTAAGATTCTACAAAAATCTTTGCCATTGTCTATCCAAATAATGAATCAATTTCTTTGTTGCTCATTAATTTCTTGGAGACAACAAGTTCTCTGATTGTCTTTCCTGTTTTTAATGACTCTTTGAAAAGTTGTGCTGATTTTAGATATCCTATTTTTGGAGTTAGTAACGTAACAATAACTGGACTGTTTTCTATATCTGCACGCAACTTGTCTTTGTTTGCTGTTAGACCATCAATCAGATTTGCAGAAAATATAGGCAAGAAATTTTTGAGCATATCCGTTGATTCTAACATACACTTTAGCATTCCTGGTAACATTACATTTAGCTCAAACTGTCCACTTTGAGCTGCATAAGAAACTGATGTATCATTCCCAATTATGTTAAAACAAATCATATTCATACATTCAGCTAATGATGGGTTTACTTTTCCAGGCATAATTGATGAACCTGCATGTACTGCAGGAATTCCTAATTCTGCCAAGCCTGCTATTGGGCCTGATGCCATTAATCTGATATCATTTGCAAGTTTGCCTATTTCCAATGCCAAGTTTCGTAACGCACTTGATGCATTTACAACTGCAAATTTACTTTGTAAACTATGCTGCATATCTTTTTCTGGTTTTAGTGAAAGCTTAGAAATTTTTCCAAGTTCTGATATTGCAATCTTTCTGTATCCTTTTGGTGTATTTGCGCCAGAACCTACAGCTGTTCCTCCAAGTGCAACATTTTGTAATTCTTTTTGAGATGACACAATTTCATTTCGTGCTTTACTAATTGATGTAACATAAGCTGCAAATTCACTTCCCAATGTAACTGGCAATGCATCCATTAGATGTGTTCTACCAATTTTTTTAAATGATGAAAACTGTTTTGCTTTTTTAGATAAAGATTTGATCAAAATATCAATTGCAGGAATTGTTTCTTTAAGATTCATCAAAATTGCAACATGCATGGCAGTTGGATATGTGTCGTTACTTGATTGTGACATGTTGACATGATCATTTGGATGTAGGAATTGATGTTGTCCTTTCTTTTTATGAAGAACTTCTAATGCAACATTTGCAATCACTTCATTAGAATTCATATTAAATGCTGTTCCAGCTCCTGAGTTTATCATATCTACTACAAACTGATCTACATATTTTCCAGACAAAATTTTATCACATGCAGAAACAATTGCTTTTCCTCGTTTTGTATCAATGGCCTTAGTTTTCATATTTGCAACTGCTGCTGATCGTTTAATCATGACAAACGATCTAATCAAATTCGTATGACTTTTGTTTCCTGTAACGTGATATTGTTTAATTGCTCTCCCAGTAAATGCCCCATAATAGGCCTCAGCTGGAATTTTGACTTTACCTAAAGAATCTTCATCGACTCTAAATTTCATATTATTTTGAATCATTGATTACCTATTATTCGTTTTTTTTAGTTTTTTTGAGCTTTTTTAACTAAGAATTATATACATAATCTTCTTTTTCGACCGTATGAATAAGCGTGTTAGTATGCTCTTTACAATTGCAGCAGTAGCTGTAATGGGAGCAACCTTATTCGGAAGCACATACACAAATACCCAAATTAGTGGACAAGGACTCGACATCAACAAAATGGATGTTGACGTACTTGAACAAATCCATCAAATGGGCGGTTTACAACTTGTAATGCCTCAAGCATTCGCAGAAACTGATTGTGGTGCACTTGCAGATACTGGACGCAACGTAGTTGAGTTCAATCTAACTGGTGAAAGTGTCGAACTTCCAATTATGGGAGGAAAAACATACAACGCCATGACTTTTAGTGGACAAGTCCCAGGACCAACACTTAGAGTTACACAAGGTGACGTTGTACAAATGACACTTACAATTCCAGCTGATGAAGTTACTGGTCACGGTAACGACATGCACGCATCACAAATGACAGCATTGGCCTTCGATTCAGTTAATCCTGGAGAGACAAGTCAATATTGTTACATTGCTGAATCAGCAGGTGTTTTCAAATACCACTGTTCTGGTGTCCACCTAATTGGTATGGACCAACACGTATTTTCCGGCATGTACGGAATTGCAATTGTTGATCCTGCAAATGGATACAAGAAATTAATGGTAGAGAAAACTTCTGGCAGCGGTGAACTCGACAGAGTATTCTACGATGCAGACGCGTTAGAGTTCCAACTACAGTTCAACCAATTGTATCTTAACGAAGATGGCAATTATGATGCAGGAGCAATGTTCCAACATCATAACACTGCAACCGTTGTTAATGGTATTCAATTTGGTTATGTACCAAACATGGCACACAATTTGCTTATCAAAGGTGATACAAACAAAAACATCTTTGTTGCACAACCATGGAATGGTCTTGAACTAGAACATATGCAATCACAACTTATGTATGTTGAAAATGATCAACACGTAAGACTCTTCATCGAAAACCATGGTAATGAGCCAGTCTATTTCCACATTGTTGGAGAAATTTTGGACAGAGTTACCCAAGGTAACAGAACACAATCTGCTGCCACTGAAACATGGTTACTAGGTGGTTCACAAAACATGATTGTAGATTTGGTATTTGACGAACCAGGAGCATATGCTCTTGTAAACCACGACTATGCAGCAATTTACACTGGCGGTATTGGTCTGTTTGTTGCAGGTGATCCATTCAACTTGAACCCAGTTTTAGTTGATAAAGGAGTCCTACCAGCACCAGTCCCATCTTATGCATATGCATTAGGTAACCCAAGTGATGCTGTCCCACCAATGGGATTAAACAGTATTGCACACCCAGCAGTAAACATACATGGTCTATACTCTGATGATGTCGTTTCTGAATTGAAAGCAGATGGCCTTATTCCACTTTGGGAAGTAATTCCTGTAGTGGCTGAAATGGTCTTAGCTGAATAAATCATTCACTATTTTTCATTTTTTTATTTTTCTTAATGAATTATATTCTGCGCATTTTTTTATCAATACATGAGTTTTGAAGATTCTGTTTTAATTTGTGATGAAGTAGATCCAATTTTAAATAAAATTTTAGAAGATAATGGTTTGAAAGTCTCTTATGAACCTACAATTTCTCCTGAAGAAATTTTAGACAAAATTTCTAATTTCAATATTGTAATTGTTCGAAGTAGAACTACTATTACTAAGGAAATAATTGAAAAAGCAGACAATTGTAAAATTATTGCACGTGTTGGCGTTGGACTGGATAATGTTGATCAAGATGCAGCAAAGGCCAAAAACATTCGTGTCATTAATGCAGTAGAGGGTGCAATGAATGCAGTTGCTGAATTAGTTTTAGGTTTAATGTTATCTTTGGCAAGACAAACTGCTAGAGGTGATAGGGCAATTAGAAATGAACAATGGCTCAAAAAGGAACTAAAGGGAACTGAATTGAGAGGAAAATATCTTGGAATTATTGGATTAGGAAATATTGGTAAAAGATTAGGTAGACTTGCTCATGCACTTAACATGAATATTATTGGATATGATGTAGTTCCTATTGATGAAGAATTTTCTAAAGAAGTAGGATTGATGAAAGCAGATTTGAATACTCTTTTGCAAAGTTCTGATTATGTCTCAATTCATGTTCCATTATTAGATTCAACATATCATCTTTTAGATGCACAAAAAATGTCTACAATGAAAAAAACTGCAAAAATCATCAACACTTCTAGAGGTGGAGTTGTTGATGAAGATGCATTGTATGACGCAATTAAAAGTGGAACATTGGGTGGTGCAGCTTTGGATGTATTTGAAAAAGAACCTGCAATTGGAACAAAACTAGCAGAACTGGACAATGTCATTTTAACACCACATATTGGTGCTCAAACAAAAGAAGCCCAGTCTTTGGCTGCAAATGTAATAGCTGAAAAGATAGTTCAGATACTTCGTGGTGTCATCTAGACTTAGCATTATATCTAAATTTTTAAAATAATCAAAAAAATTGACTAATACGTAGGTAATTGTCGTCTCTTTATTTTTAACACTTTTTTGGAGCAAGTCTACTATGTCAAATCATTTAGGTATAGTGAAAGTCGACACTGAAAAGATACGTCATCTTCCTAATGTTAATTCTTTATTAAAACTCTCTTTGGGATTAGTTCTCTTTACAATTGTTTCAACTGCTTTGGTTTATGCTGAAACTCTTTCTGTAGATGATACTTCAAAGACTGAATGTGGCCCTGGGACTGTTCTCAAAAATAATGTTTGTGAATTAGATGATAGATGTGGTCCTGGAACCATTCTTGTTAATGGAGAATGTATTGTTGAATCTTCGCCAGAATCTTCATCATCCTCTAAAGTAATAGGTAAGGAATTGATTAAAGGAATAGTATGTGCATTTGTAATTTCTGGAATTGTTGCAATATTTTTGGGAATTATTGCAAAGGCAAGAAAAAAAATTAATTAATTACAAGACAAGTTTTCTGCATTCATCCTTTTATCAAATTCAAATCCTGACATTTGAGTAGTTGTTGAATATGGGATTATTCCTAGAATAGGTGTATCTGCACTAATTGTTATGATGAACTGATTAGGATCAAGTCTGATATTGCCTCCATTAAATTCAAAATCAAATGTCATGAAAATATGTTGAGCTTCTGACAGCTCCTCTGACATGAAAACCCCTTCTTCTATTACTGAAGAATAAGGATTGATTGTAATTGGTTGAACTGAAAATGATCCCAAAAGTTCTGATTGGTAAAATGTTGATACTTCAAATCTTTCAAAACCTACCCAAAATGGATTTGCATTACAAAATTCAACTTCTCCATCATTTAACATTGAAAAAAATGAAAACTCTCCGGGATTGTCCCATCTGTATTCTAATTGTTGAACTCCTATGATACTTGATGCAGAATATGCAAAAGGAATCACAATCACAATAATTGCAATTGATGTGATGATTGTGTGTTTATTCATATTTCACTCACGTTTTTTATGTTGGGTGATATTATATTTTCGTCAATTAAATAATTAATTACTTGGGCAAGGTCTTTGTCCGAAATCCATCCTTGAATCCACCAGTATGCCACATTTTTTACCCAATCTGGAATGTCAATTTCATGAATGTTCTCTTCATTAATTTCAAAAGGTATATTGATTAATTTTGGATCTATGTATTTTTGAAATGCATCAATTAGATATCCATCTGATATATTTTCATAAAGCCATTCTATCAAAAATTGTGAAATTGTTGGGGGAATGCAAATATTATCTGAATCAACTAATTCAAACTCTGCTGTAACTTTTGAACCTGCATATTCAACATCTACAAAATATTTCCCTAATTGAAACATTGATTTTTCAAAAGCAATTAGTGATGGGACTGGATTTTGTAAGTTTGTTATTTCAATTGGAATTGCACTGCTTCCTTTTCCTGATTCATCTCTAATGTGAATAATTGCCTGTTCTCCTGTGATTTCTGAAACTTCAATAATGTAGAATAATCTATCACAATAGCTATACGTTGTTTTTTCCATTATGATGGTCACTGATGATTCTGCACTAGCAGACGGGAAAAACGTAAAACTTGTACTGATTAAAATTGCTAAAATGATTATTTTTAATCTCATGTATTTTTTAAAAAAAAATACTCAAATAAAAATCTCATAACATTGCAGAGAAATCCTTTTTAATTACTTTGATGACTTTTGATTATAGCGTTTTCTGCGGATTTAATCCGCTTTGAGTGTGTGGTGTGAAAACCCGCCTCAAAGAAATTTTTATTATTAATTGATAATTAGGCGTATTTTTTGATTTACAGTTATTAAAGGGCATTTTGTTATGCCCGATATGCCTAGTAATCAAGACAAAGTATGGATCAGACTTTGGCAAGAAAATTCCCCTGATATACGTGAGCGTGTAGTTGGATGGCGTAAGCAAAATGCAATTACTCGAATTGATAGGCCTAGCAGATTACAAAGGGCTAGAAGATTAGGTTACAAAGCTAAACAAGGAATTATTGTAGTTAGAATGAGAGTGGGAACTGGTGGTATGAGAAAACAAAGACCTACCGGTGGTAGAAGACCAAAACATCTAGGTGTTACTAGAATTAAAGCAGATGATTCTATGAAAACTGTTGCAAACAGAAGAGTTCTTGAAAGATATCCAAATATGAAATTCTTAGGTTCTTACTTTGTGTATAAAGATGGAAAACACTATTGGTTTGAAGTGATTTTGGCCGACCCTGAACATCCACGAATTGCTCAAGATACTGAATTAAACAAACGAATATCTCAAACTGCATAAGTTGAAATTCATTTTATTAATCACATTACTTTTAGTGTTAGTAGTAAACCCTGCATTTGGTTTACTATCTGAAGATGGAACAGGACTTGTAAAACATTTTGATATCCGTGTAGATGGTAATACCTTTGAAATATTCACTGCATCTAACTATGATATTGAAGATCATGAGTTTGACAAAGATGAAAAACGATTAACCTTTTTCATTAATAGTAGCTTAGAAAATAATTTGGGTGAAATATTATTACCAAATGAATTACTCGGTGATAATTTTACATTTTATGTAAATAACGTTGAATCTATTCAAAATGTAAAACCAAGTGAAAAGATTTCTTTTATCACTTTGAATTTCACTGGAATTGGAGATAACAAAATCGATATAATTGGAACTGAAATTACTGATACTCTTGATTCTCAAGGAGGTGGATGCCTAATTGCTACTGCTACTTTTGATAGTGAAATGTCTGAGCAGGTACAACAATTACGAGAACTTAGAGATAATTCATTATTGCAAACCAAATCTGGAACTGCTTTTGTAAAATCATTTAATCAATTCTATTATTCCTTTAGTCCTTTAATTGCTGATTATGAGCGTGAGAACATATTATTCAAAGAAGCAGTTAAAATTACAATCACTCCTATGCTTCTTTCACTTTCAATTCTTAATTCTGTTGATATGAATTCTGAACAAACAGTTCTTGGATATGGTATTGGAATTATTTCTCTTAATGCAATGATGTATCTTGGTTTGCCTATACTTGGTATAGTTTCATTAAGAAAGATTTTTTAGAAATAGTGCTTTATGGACAACTCAAAAATTGCTTTAATTGGTGGCTTTGGTATTGTAATTGCTTTATCTCTAGTATTGGTTTTGATAAATTGATTTAATTTTCGTTAAGTAATTTTTGAATCATTGAATCAATATGATTTGATTGCCCAAATGACACATCTCTGAGAATTCCTTTTCTATCTACTAGAATCATTGATGGTGTTCCTTGTAGAGAAAATTTTTCAAAAGTTTCAGCAGAGTATTCTTTTGAGTTCATGTAACTTTTTACTCTTTGAATGATTTGATTTCTATAGTCTTCTGGTTGTGAATCAAATTCTGGAATTTGAGGATAAATAAATTCCATGATCTTTTCTTGACTAATTTCTCCTGATGTTTTAGTTATATTATCCATTCCTAAAGGAAATGGAATTTTGTATGGTAATCTGTTTCCTTCTTCTAATTGACCATTCATTGAAAATGCTCCTCTTGTCTCACCAACCACTTCACCTGTTTCTGCAAGCATCTTCAAATTATCTAGTGTATTTTTATCAAAATCTTCAAAAGCTGTTGCAAGTCCTAATACTCGAACTCCTTCATCTTTGTATTTATTGTAAATGTTAATTGCTTCAGGAATTGCATGCATAAAACAACCTGGACAATTTACTTGGAATACTTCTAGTAAAATTATGTGATCTTTTTCTTGATCAAAATTGGTAGGTGCACCTTGTACCCACTCTGATACTCCAAAATTTGGTACTTTCTCTCCAATTACTGCACTCATAATTTTTTATCTGATTTTTTACATTAAATACATATCTCAATCAATTTTTGATGAATCCTTTAACCTAATATAGGACTCAACAAGTTTCAAAACAAATTGCAAGCTGTTACTGAAGAAAGATTGGCACTTTTTGCTGAAATGGAATTAAAATATGAGCAAAAAGATACTGATTATTTTGTATCTCTTTTAGAACATCCTGATTATGTTGTCCGAACAAGGGTAGCTTGTATTTTGGTAGATTTTGGTGGTGAAGATAAAGTACAGTATATTGCTAATGTTTTAAAAAATGATAAAAATGAACTAGTCCGACATGAGGCAGCCTTTGCGTTAGGACAAATGAGTTATTCTAGTGCAATACCTCCTCTAAATGATGCAACCCTTCATGATCCAAGTATGTTTGTAAGACATGAAGCTGCAATTGCTTTAGGTGTAGTTGGTACTAAAGAAGCAAAAGGTGCACTGGAGACCGCATTAAATGATCCAGATAAGCCAGTTGTGGAATCTGCAGTAGTTGCCCTATCAAATATTGAGTTTATGGAAAAGTTAAGTAAGAACGAACAATTTGCAAAGTTAACAGGTGGATGAGTTTGAATTTTTCATATGGAATAATAGCAATTGTTGGTGTTTTAGCTGCAATCTCTATTGGATTTATTGCAGTTTCTCCTGATTATATTCCAGAACCACGTATAGTTGAAGAAAAAGAAAAATCAATTGTTCCTGTTTTACCTATGTCATTAACAGTTTCACTTCCAATGGGATCTGGGGTTCCTGGATGTGATGAAACAAACGAATGTTTCTTACCTTATGAGGAAACCGTAGCAAAAGGTGCAACTGTTACATGGAGTAATGATGATTCTGCAGCACATACTGTAACTAGTGGAACTCCTACTGGTGGTCCAGATGGATTATTTGATTCTAGCATATTCATGGCAGGAAATTCTTTTGAATTTACTTTTGATGATGCAGGAACTTATGATTATTTCTGTATGGTTCATCCTTGGATGGTTGGAATCATTAATGTTAACTAAATAGCCAGTACTTTACTTCCTTGCTCTGATGATTCAAATTTGTAAATTTGTTCTACTGTGGAGTCATCAAAGATTTCAGCATCATGTGTAATTATTAGAAATTGCATAGGTGTATCTGAATTTGAAATATTTGATAATTGGGATAACACTCCTACAAGTGATTTTTTCCTTTCTGCATCTAGATGAGTTGTTGGCTCATCCAGTATCATCATATTAAGATTTGATGCTCCTAAAAGACTTGCCATTCCTAATCTTAATGCTAAGGCTACGCTAACTTTTTCCCCTCCACTAAGAGACTCTAATTCTAAAACTTCTGTTTTAGAATTACAAATTATAGAAATGTCTCTAGCTTTTTCTGTTAATTGGATTCTCTGAATTTTTGTATTCATTAGTGAAAGATATTCTGATGCTTTAGCCGAAATTGCATTGAGTGCCCATGATCTCAAGCTTGTAGCAACAGGACCATCTCTACTAAAAATATTATTTTGAATCTCATCAAGATTTGTAATATATTCTTTAACAATTTGTAATTCTGAAATCGCATTTTCAATTATTTTGATTTGTTCACTACCTTTGGATATTTTTTCTAAAATAGCTCCTATCTGCTGATCAATACCTGAAAGTTCCATCTGTTTTCCGTTAACTGATTTTTTTAGATTCAAAAATTCTTGTTCATCAAATCCTTTAGTTTCAGATTCTAGTTTTGAAATATTTTCAAAAATCATTTTTGCATGAGAATCTATTTGTGATATCTCAACAAGATTTGTATTGCTAATTCCTGGAATTTTTTGAATACTCTGTTTTTTTGTTTCAACATCTTCTTGAATTTTAACTAATTCTTCTTTTGAATTAATAGAATGTGCTCTAAGTGTGGCTTCTGCATCTCTTGAAGATTGTAACTTTTCAGAAAACTCTTTTCTTTTTTGATTGTACATCTGGTGTTCTTTTTCTTTTGATGCAATTTGTTCATGTAATGATTCTAACTCTTGCTTTAGGTGTTCTTCTTGGAATAATGGATTTAGTTTTTCTACACTTGAATCACAAACTGGGCATTTGTTATCTTTTAGATGGAGTTTTGATGCAAGCAGTTGTTTCTCATTTAGAGATGCTGTCTGACTCTTCATCTCCTGGATTGTGTTTAATGTTTCATCTACTGCCTGCTCCACTTTTTGAATTTTAGATTCAAAATCTTCTTTTAGACTCGCAGGCTCAAAACATCCTTCACAATCACGTATTTTTCGCTCATTTTCACTGATTTCACGCTGAATTTCACGAATTGCTTCTTTTGCATATTCTTTGAGTTCTTTTTTTCTTAATTCTAATTGATTAATTTTATCAATTTTTGGAGTTTCTGTTTCAACTTTTTTCCTTAACTCTACAACCTCATTTTGTAACTTTTCTTGTTTTGTTTGTAACTGGTTTTTTTGAGGTGTGAATTCATTAATCTCTGTTTGATATTTTTCTAAATCTCTTGATAAAATCTCAATATGTGTATCATCATATCCAATTTTCCCTCTTATGTTTTCACGAAATTCCTTATTCACAATTTTCATTGATTCAGAAGCAACATCCAGCATGTCTATTCCTATTATTGCATTGAGTAATTCTTTGAATTCTTTTGGTTTTGCATTAATGATTGCATTTAATTCCCCTTGTTGTACAATTGATGCAACTTTTAATTTTTCAAAATCAAGACCTATTTTCTTTTCAACTTCTTGGGTCATTGATTCTCCAAATTGTTTTCTTTCACCTGCAGCTATTTCCACTATTTCATTGCCTACTATTTCTGAGAATTTTGCTGAAAGAGTTCCTTTACTATCTATTTTTCTTACTGCCTCATATTTTTTTTCATTTACTGAAAAATTTACTTTTGCGTATCCTTGATTTGATCCACGTTTGATAAGGCCCTTGTTTGATTTTCTTGTATGATGTCCAAACAATGCAAATGTGATTGCATCGATAATACTTGATTTTCCAGCACCATTATGTCCTACAAAAACTGTAACTCCATTATCAAAATCAAGTTTTGTATCTGAATGTGCTAAAAAATCTCCTAATTCAATTGATGTGATCATTGTTTTTCTCCTTTTTAAATTTCTCAAAATTTTCAATTATTATTTCAGAGGCTTCTTTGATTTCTCCTGATGCTAATACTGGGAGTAATTCTTTGATTGCAAAGCTCGCAGCTTGTTCTGATCCTAATGCCTCTATTGACAACCTAAACATCTCATCATCGATGATGTTTGGTCTATCTAAGAATACTGATGAATCTGAGACTTTTTTTGTACTGATCCTCCAAAAACACCTTAACACAAGTGAATTAAGCCTAGCAATCTGTGCCTGAATTTGGTCTGTTTCTATATTTTCACCTTGGATGTTTATCTCTACCATTGGTTTTTTTGTTAATCCTGTAATTTTTTCAGAAATCTCATCTATTGTTTTTGATAATTCTTCATATTTTGTCTTAAATGAAAATTGAGGTCTTGTATTAAGATCTATCCATTTTGGTTTTGCTTCTTTACCTGAAATATCTACTTCAAAGAATCCTTTCTTTGTTTCTTTAATTCCTTCACTAGTTGTTAATTCGATTGAACCTGGGTATGCAATTGGTCCATTCAGATGATTGAATTGTTTAACATCTGTATCATGAAGATGTCCCATTGCATAGTATGTGAAATTTTTTGGAAGATCTGTTGATTGAATTTCTCCTGCAAATTTATTGAATTCAGTTATTCCTTGATGTAGCACTAAAATTTTATGTCCTAAAAATTTTTCTGCAACTATATCTATTTCTGCAAATTTTTCTTCATATTGTGGAATTTCTGTTTTTCTTATTTTGTCAAATCCTGCAAGAAGTATTCCCTTGTATTCTATTGGCTTTCCTTGGCCGATATATTTTGAAAATTCTAAATTATGATACACATATGGGATTGGCGTTGTTCTAATCCTACTAATGTCATGCTCTCCTAAAATAAAAAATGAATCAATATTATTTTGTTTTAATCTTTTTAACCCATTTGCCATTTGAATTATTGCAGTACCTTTAGGGTTTGGTACATGAAACATATCCCCTGCAAAAATCACAAAATCTACTTTATCTGCAATTGATGTATCTATTGCTTGATTGAAAACATCATAGACATCTTGTTCACGTTCCTCTGAACCATATTGTACTAATCCCAAATGCATGTCTGAAATATGTGAAAATAACATTAGTCTAATAACAAATCTTTCTGTACCAATCCTTGTGTTGATTCTACTGCAATTCCTTTCATTTTATCTGCCTTGGCCCAAGCATTAATTGCACTTTGATCTGCTCCCATTATCTTTTCTTTGACTTCTTCAACGTGAACCAGTGATGGTAGATTGCTCCATTGTCCCACAAGTACGGCATCCCCGACGTTTAGAGATGTCAATTGAGAGATTAATTCACGACTAGTTGACTCTGTAGCTGAGGCAATTTGTCTTTGATCATCTTCTTGAATAATTTTCATAATTGCAAATGAGCCCATTTGACTTAATACATTCAGGTCTACACTGCGTGGTCTTTGTGAGACAATTCCTAGACCTAAACCAAACTTTCTTCCTTCTCTGGCAATTTTTGCAGCCCAATATTTTGCATTGGTGTCGTGATCTTTTGGAATAAAGACATGAGCTTCTTCAATAATGACAAATACTGGTGAATTAAATTTGAAATTTCTCTCTCTCTTTGTTTTTCCATGTTGTGCAATACTTGCATCTTTTCTATCCTTGAGTAGCTGTTGTAAGTAAAATGCCAAAGCTACATTTGCTTGTTTTTCAGATAACTCTGAAATGTTTAGTACATTTGCACATCCTTCTTTGATAAAGCTAATTGGGTCTCCCATATCCGGATCTAGAATATCTTCAAATCTTCTTTGAGCATCTTCTACTATATCTTGAACTCTATACGCTGAAGATCTAATCTCTTTGAGTTTATTGTCATCTGAATTAATAATAGAATCCACTTCGTTCTCTAATCTCTTCCAAAATTCACTTGATTTTTTTACATTTTCTGTAAATGCCATTCTTAATACTCTTTGTTGAACAGTTGCACTTTCTCTGATCTCTAATACATCTGAGAGTTGTTCAGAATCTAACAATCTTGGATTTATTTTTGCATCAATTACGTTAATTCGTGGAATGTTTAGACTGGTGTAATCATTATGATAATCAAAAATTATTACAGTGCCTTTTAATTTTGAAATTTGTTTTGTAACTAACGACACTAGATTACTTTTTCCCATTCCCGTCATTGCTAAAATTCCTAAATGTCTAGAAACTATTTTATCTAAATTCACTTTGGCATCAATTGATTTATTTCGTAATAGATTTCCGATGCTGACCCATCCTTCTTTTTTAGGACTGAAAATTTCCTCCAAGTCTTGCTTACTTGGTAAAGTGATTTCTGTGCCTGGAATTGGTGGTATTGCGGGTATTATTGATTGTCCTCTTCTTAAATTTTCTAAGAATCCCAAAATCCCAATATGTGCAGTAAAAGTTTTGTCCCTTTTATTTAATTCTGCAATTTCTGTACTTTCAGATGCTTCATCAAAATTCTTTACATCTGTAAATGCTGCACTTGACACTACAGATTTTTCTACCAATCCCAGAATTTTCCCTTCATCTGAACTGATTTTGACATACTCTCCTACTGATAATGCTCTTGAAGTAATTGCTGTAACAAATGTTGGTTTTGATTCCCCAATAACAAACCCTAAACTCATCCTAGAACCTCTCGTGAACCTATCTCATTACTCAAACCTAACAAGCTTACCATCTTTGCAAGTTCTTTATCAGATATTTTACAGTTATTATGTGCCAGCTTTAATGCATACGGATATCCGCCAACACTGGTTTTGTATAATTTATTCATGATTGATTTAATTTCAGATTCATCATGATGATCTCCTAAAAATTCTAATTTAATAATTGGTGTGGAGTCACTTAATCTCACAAATGTAGATGAGATGATTTTATCTGAACCATATTTTTTTTCTACAAAAATTTTACTAAATCCTGGATTGTTTGTTACATGATTATAATAGAAAATATCTCCTGCGAGCGATCCTAATTTTTCAAATTGTTTTTTTGTATTTGATGTCTTGGCAATGAAAATCACATTATCTTTCTTTTTCATTATTCTAACAATTGTTGATCCTAGATTTGCCTGTCTAGTCATTAATTGAGAATGTAGTGAACCATCCATCAAAACCATGTCTACTTCATCTATTGTTTTTTCACAGGCTTCAATCTCCATTTTACTGGCAACACTTGATATGTCATCTGCAGAACCTAATCCTGATTTATGAAGATCAGCTAAAATTTCCCCGTTGGATTTGATTGAGACTGCAGTTGTAGCCCATAATTCAATTCCTTGAAATTTTGTATTGTTAAAACTTGAATCAATCCCTGCAGTAACCACTTCTTCTTTTGTAGGCGTGAATTCTACCCAATTGTTACGTGCTTTTTGTAGAATCTGCTCAAATTTTGGACCTTTGAGAATTGATAACATTTTGTCTCGATTAATTATAGCATCTTTGTAGACTGTATTGAGCACAACAATACTTTGTAGATTTGAATAAAATCTTTAGGTTATACTGAACATTGACTAAACTGATCCATTTCATCATTATTTTCTAAAATTATTCTATTTCATGATTTTCAAATTAATCATCTGTGGTAATTTTCATTTAATATTCAAAAATTACTTAATTTAAGACTAGAATTAATTAACCAAGTTTTGTTATGGTTATTACTTGAAACGAATCGGCCTTCTTGGATGTGGTGCAATTGGAACTCAGATTGCGTTAGC
>ERZ1046367.1032-NODE-1032-length-17270-cov-12.848853_pt1 | contig 17270 bp, 18 predicted proteins | sample MGYA00383091_ERZ1046367 | MGnify/ENA primary metagenome ERZ1046367 (study PRJEB29581, sample SAMEA5548361) | metagenome | biome: marine; feature: coastal; material: water | depth 50 m | study: Short-term variability in the microbial, nano- and picoplankton... | reverse complement strand
ATACTTACTTTATGAGTTCTCTTTATTCATTTTTATTGGATATGTATGTTCTAAACTTCAAAACAAGGAATTGTTAAATCTAACGGGAAACCAAGAATTATATAACGGCTTTAACCTAACAGATGTTGGAATTGTTTTTTTGATTCTTATGCTACTTGCATTTATCTCAATTGTAAAGTCGTTGTATCAGTTTTACTTATATAGAACCGTTTAAAATGATATTAAAAAACATCTTAAAAGAAGTAAGACAAAAAAAAAGCTATACTCAGGAAGAATTAGGAAATAAAGTAGGTGTAAGCCGTCAAACTATTATTTCGATTGAAAGATATAGATATAAACCTACTTTAGAATTAGCCATGAAAATAGCACAGAAGCTTAATATTAAAATTGAAAAACTGTTCTATTTCGAATAAATATGTAGATCGTTTAAAATTCTTCCCAAAAATTTGTAGTAAATTTTTCTAGATATTCTGGCAATACCTTATTGTCTTCTTTTATATTTTCAAAATCTTTAAATTCTATTGGGCTAGACTCAAAAACTTGAACCTCTGTTACCCTTTCATTTTGCACAGCAAGATCTAGTCTAAATGAAATTTCATTTTGCTTCCTTCTCCCCTTTACATTTTTGTTTTTCTCAATTAATCTTATAGGTCTATCTATTCCAAATTTTTGCCCAAAATTGATTTTAAAATATGATAAATTATATTTTTCATTATTAAATTTTGATAGCAAAACCTTTCCTTTACTTAAATATCGATTAACAGAAACTCCAAGGATTTTTAGCTTAAACAATGGTCTTACGTTTTGAAAATCTAATCTAATTACAGCAAAATCTTCAGCATCAATATATAGAGTTCCTTCAAATTTAGATCTACCCTTGGGGGTGCAATCTATTATATAAACCAGCTTATCCCCTAAATAATTTAATTTTGGATTTGAAAAATTATATTTATTTGGCTTTAATATAAAATTCAAAGAGGAGTCTTCATTAAAGAAAGTGTCAGCATAAAACGATTTCAATAAATTCCTTTGGTATTTCGCAAAATTCTCATTTCTTTTTATCTCTTTGTCTTGGAATTTCTTTAAGGATTCTAAATTTGTGCTATCCACTTCTTGCAATCCATCAATGTCCAAGTCTCCACCAAATATTCCAGATTTAATTTTAAAATATGAGTCTGATTTCAAATTCTTTTTAAGAGATTCTTCTAAACGTTTGTTTAAAGATTGAAGCAGTTCATCTCCTTTATTATAAGTTTCTCTAGCCTTAACTAAATTGATTTTTTGATTTTCATCCTGATCATTTCCAAAATAATAACATAACGTTTCCAGCCCATAATTCTCCTCTTTTGAAAGGTTTGCTGAAATACTATCTAAAAGAGAATTATCTATTTCTTGAATTGAAGATTTAAATTTATTAATATTAAATTTTTCAATTGTTCCTTTTGCCTTTCTGCTTAGAAAAATTTTGTTTTTGGTTATTCCTTTTTCATAATTTTTATCAAAATTTTCAATAACTTTTTTAATAATTTCTTTTGAACTTAAATTTCGATTAGTTAAAATCACATCGTCTAAGAAAATCGGCTTTGGGGGTAAAAAAACTATGGTGTCATTAAATTTATTTAAAGAAAAAGAAGCCTTTTTATATCCCATTGAAGAAATAAATAAAGAATCCTGGTTTTTAAGCTCCCTTGTGATCAATTCAAAAATTCCATTTTCATCGGATATTATTCCTTTATTATTTGAAAAATATACTGTGGCATAAGGTACCGGGGACAACGAAATAGAGTCTAATACTTTAACTGTTAAAGATTGAGAATGAATATTCAATGCAAATAATAATACCAATAAGGAAACTAGTTTTTTCATTTTTTGAAAAATTTAAATTTAAAACAATCCTTATGAATGGCAAAGATTTTTTATATTTAAAAACATATGAATAAAAATAATTTGATTCATTTGATTCTTTCATTAATTGCTTTTGTTTTAGCTTATTCAATTGCTTATTTAACTGGGATTGATTTGGTAAAACAAGTTGTTCTGTATGCTTTTTTAATTCAATGGGTCTTATTTATTCCTGCTTATATTTTTCAAACAGAAAAATTTTATGATTTGTCTGGAAGTTTCACATACATTTTTGTAATCTGTTATGTGTCCTACAGTTTTTACTTGGAAAATGGAATTAATATTGGCAATATTATTCTTGGTAGCGCAATAATAATATGGGCAATAAGATTAGGGAGTTTCTTGTTTTTTAGAATTCATAATGCAGGAGAAGATAAAAGGTTCCGTAATATTAAGACTTCGGCTACAAGATTTTTTATGACTTGGACTCTTCAAGGAATGTGGGTTTCCATTTGCTCAGCATGTGCTCTTACTGCTATTTCAACTTCAGAAGGCGTACAAGTCAATAGTCTTCTATATGTTGGCTTAGCGTTTTTTTTAATTGGATTTTTAATCGAAGTTGTTGCTGACAGTCAAAAATCTAAGTTCCGATCAAATCCAGAAAATAAAAACAAATTTGTAAATACAGGGTTATGGTCATTATCAAGACATCCTAATTATCTAGGAGAAATAACTCTATGGCTTGGGATAACTATAATGTCCATATCCTCTTTAAGCGGATGGCAGTTTGTTACACTAATCTCTCCCATTTTTACCTACATTTTATTGGTATATGTTAGTGGCGTGAGATTACTAGAGGCTAGTGGGAGAAAAAAATGGGGACATTTAGAGAGTTATCAAGATTATCTTAAAAAAACCCCATCTCTTATTTTTAAATAAAAAGAAAGTCCCTTATATTGAATACAAGAAATTTTTCAAAAAATCATACTATGGATAATTCAATTTCAAAAAATAAATTATTTACGGCATCCTGCATCTCTTTAATAGTAACTGCAATGACATTTGCAATTAGAGCAGGTATCTTAACTGACTTGGGAGTACAGTTTAATTTGAATGATACTCAATTAGGATATGTAAACAGCCTTGCATTTTTTGGTTTCCCTGTAGCAACAGTCTTTGGGGGCCTTTTATATAATGTTCTTGGAGCAAGAAAATTGATGATTATAGCTTTTGTCTCTCACGTTTTAGGTCTTGTTATGACAATATATGCTGGAGGGTTTACAGCCCTTTTAGTCTCTTCTTTTTTTATTGGTTTTGCAAACGGATCTGTTGAAGCCGCATGTAATCCTCTAATTGCTGATATGTACACAAACAATAGAACTGCAATGCTAAACAAATTTCACGTATGGTTCCCTGGAGGAATTGTAATTGGAGCATTAACATCTAAATTTATGACTGACTTTGGAATGGGCTGGGAGCTACAAATAGCTGTGATGCTTATTCCAACGGCAATATATGGTTACCTGTTTTTTAAAGAGGAATTCCCTAAAAGTGAGCATATAGAAACTGATACTAGTGTGAATATTCAATCATTGTTTAACCCATTATTTTTATTTATAGCTGCATGTATGACATTGACTGCTATTTCAGAATTTGGGCCTCAGCAATGGATTGAAAGAATTTTAGGAAACTCTGGCGTTAAGCCCATGCTTATACTTGCAATGGTAACGGGTATTATGGCTCTCGGAAGGTATTTTGCTGGTCCAATTATTCATAAACTTAACCCAATAGGTGTATTGCTTATGTCTGCCGTTTTAACAACCGTTGCTGTTTATTCCATGAGTATTGCAGAAGGCTCTATGATTTATTTTGGCGCTATTTTATTTGCATTTGGAGTTTGTTATTTCTGGCCTACTATGATTGGTTTTGTTTCCGAATATCTTCCTAAAACAGGCGCCTTAGGAATGTCCCTTGTGGGTGGGGTTGGAATGCTTTCAACCGCAATTTGGCAACCAGTTATTGGATCATGGCTTGATGCAGAAAAAGCAATTGCTTTAAGCTCAGGCGTCGCTGAAGATGCTGCTGAACTTATTGCTGGAAAAGCAGCTCTTGGAAATATGGCATATTTTCCCTTAGCTCTAATACTCCTTTTTGGAATTCTTTTTGCATTTAGAAAAAAATTAGAAGAAAATAGAATCCCACAAACAGGATAATTTTAAAAAAATAAAATGAGTAAAAAAATTAGATTAGGAATATTAGGAGGAGGAGGAAATTCTCTTATTGGAGTTCTTCATAGAATTGCTGCTAATATGTTTGATAAATATGAAATTGTTGGCGGAGTTTTTAATCCAAATTTTGATGAAAATATTACTTTTGCAAAAACTATTGGATTAAATTCTTCTAGAGTTTATAAAGATTACGAGACATTAATTTCTGAGGAATGTAAGTTAGATTCTTCTGAAAGAATGCAGGCAATCTCGGTGTTAACCCCAAACTTTCTCCATTATCCTATGGCAAAACAATTACTTGAAAATGACTTTCATGTAATTTGTGAAAAACCTTTAACGATATCCTATCAAGAAGCTTTAGATCTAAAAAGAATAAAAGAAGAGAAAAATGCTGTTTTTGGCGTAACACACACCTATACAGGCTATCCAATGGTCAGACAAATGACCAAAATGATCTCTGATGGTATAATTGGTAAGATTCAAAAAGTTGATGCACAATATTTACAAGGCTGGTTAAATCCTATAATTCATGAAAAAGACAAAAGATCTTCTACTTGGAGATTAGACCCAGAAAAATCTGGTCCTAGTTGTTGTCTTGGAGATATTGGAACACATGCGTTTAATATGGTTGAGCTTGTAACGGGAATGAAAGTAAATAAACTATTAGCTGATTTAAACACTTTATATGAAGATAATCCTATGGATATTGATGCCAATATTCTCATTCAATTTTCTAATAATGCAAAGGGTACCATTAGATCTAGTCAAATTGCAACGGGTGAAGAAAATAATATCAGAATAAATGTTTATGGGAGCAAGGGAGCTTTAAAGTGGGAGCAAGAAAATCCTAATTATTTATATCATCTTAGCGATGATAAACCGCTTCAAGTTTTAAAACCTGGTCATTTGTATAATTCTGACATTTCACTTGATGGAACCAAATTACCTCCAGGACATCCTGAAGGGATATTTGATGCAATGGGCAATATTTATAAAGGTGTTGCCAGAGCTATTAATGGCGAATCTTTTGATAAAGCTGAGTTTCCACCAATTGAGGACGGAGTAAGGGGAATGGATTTTATTGAAAAAGCGCTTGAATCAAACTCAAAAGGCAATGTTTGGGTGGAACTGAATAAATAAATATTATGAAAACAATAAAAGGCCCCGCTATTTTTTTAGCACAATTTGTTGGAGACCAAAAGCCATTTAATAGCCTCAAAAACATTTGCAAATGGGCAAAAGATCTTGGCTATAAGGCTGTTCAAATTCCTGCCTGGGATCAAAGATTAATAGATATTGTAAAAGCTGGTGAAAGCAAAACTTATTGTGATGAAATTAAAGGAATTGTAAATGATGCTGGTTTAGAAATTTCTGAGCTTGCAACACACCTACAAGGGCAATTAGTTGCATCTCATTATGCCTATGATAAAATGTTTGATGCTTTTGCCCCCAAAGAATTGCATGGAAATACTAAGGGGAGAACTGAGTGGGCAGTAAAACAAATGAAATCAGCTGCCTCTGCAAGTAAAAATCTTGGGATAAATGTCATGGCGTCTTTTTCCGGTTCTCTTTTATTTCATACTATTTATCCATGGCCACAAAGGCCAGCAGGTTTGGTTGACGCTGGATTTAAGGAGCTTGCCAAAAGATGGAAGCCTATTCTTAATCATTGTAAAGACAATGGAGTTGAAGTTTGTTATGAAATCCATCCTGGTGAAGACCTACATGATGGCGTTACTTTTGAAAGATTTTTAAAAGCTACAAATAATCATTCTAGTGTTAAGATTCTTTACGACCCAAGTCACTTTATTTTACAACAAATGGATTATTTACAATACATAGATTTTTACCATGAATATATTAGAATGTTTCATGTAAAAGATGCTGAATTTAATCCAAATGGTAAATCGGGTGTATATGGTGGTTATCAAGATTGGATTAATAGACCCGGTAGGTTTAGGTCTCCTGGAGACGGTCAAATAGATTTTAAAAGTATTTTTTCTAAACTAAGTCAATATAATTTTGATGGCTGGGCAGTACTTGAATGGGAATGTTGTATAAAATCCCCTGAGCAAGGGGCAAAAGAAGGGGTTAAATTTATTAATGATCATATCATTAATGTTACTAAACAATCTTTTGATGATTTTGCTGGAACAGGGACAAGTCAGGATGATATAAATGAAATATTAGGGCTTTAGACAAAATTTTATGAGAATTTTTCTTACAATTATTTTTTTTATTTATGCATGTGGAGGTTCAGCATATAGTTGCGGGAAAATAGACAGAAAGTATGAAAAGAATGGAGAATATTTTTTTGCATTAATTTTCAGTGATGCTAGTAATAATGAAGAAGGAAGAGTGTATGGTGATGTCTCTGTTAGCAAAACAGTGTATCAATTAAAAAATATTGGCGAAGAGTATTGTGTTGAAGAATAACCTTTAAATAAAAAGTAACTATGGAAACTTATTCATGTAAAAAATGTGGAATGTCTGTAAATGCTTCTTGTGCGAAATGTGGAATTCCATTAGAAAATGGTCACATTACACTTGATGATGGAAGCCAAGTGCAGGTCTCAAAATGTCCTTCATGTGAGGGGAAAATAAAATCTCCTTTATGTTGTGGGGAAGATATGGCTTGCTCTGTTTAATTTAAAGAGAAAAAACTCTTCCTAATTCCGCTACATTATATCCTTTAGAGTATATTGCTTTATAGGCTTTTGATTCTTTATTAATAGCTGGATTGGTATGATTTAAATGGATAAAATAAACCTTCTTTTTATTTAAAGCATCTAAGCTTTTAAAAAGTTCCAAACTTTCGACTATAAAAGGATGTGGAATTTCAGAAATGTCTCTATTATTTATTTCATTAGCATCATAAAAAGTCCCGTCAATGAATGCATAGTCCACTTGTGTAATTAATTCCCTAATAGATTTGTCCCATTTGCCCCATTTGTCAATATCAGGAATAAATAAAGCCGTTTTATTTGGCCCAATAATTTTAAACCCTACCGTTTCTGAATATTCATCTCTATGTGGAACTTGTAGGGGAGTTATTTTTAAATTTTCAGTTAATTTTTCTTCTATTTCATTGAATATTTTTTTTAATTCTATATTTTTTAATTCAATCAACTGATCCCAAGGGCCATTTGAAAGAATAAAATCTGTCATTTTTGGCATTAAGTATAAAGGAATTTTTGAAGTATGCGCCACTTCTCTACCTAAATTGATAAGACCTGAATAATGTCCAATATGTGCATGAGTAATAAAAATTCCATTAAGAGTTTCTAATTTGTCATGAACCAAATCATTTAACTGAACAGAAATATCAGGAGATGCCTCTATTAAATAATTTCTTTTTTCTTTATTGTCCGAAACTCCTAAACTAACTACCCTTTTGTTTGAATATCCCTTTTCAAAAAACTCTTTACAGCAATCCTTTTTGCAACCTAGGTGTGGCATTCCTCCATCCTGAAGAGTTCCTAAAATTTTTACTTCTACAACGCTTTGATCTGCTTTATAGACTCTGGGCTCTATCTTTTGACAACCGTTTAATAATAAAAGGCTGGATAGACAAAAAAATGCTATTTTTCTATTTAAAAATGTCAAAGTTTTAAAATTAATCAAATAAAGCTTTTAGTTCTGTTGCATCTTTTGGTGAAAGTTTCCCTGCCAAAACTAAACTTAATTGTCTTCTTCTTAGGGCTGCGTCATATCTGCTTTTTTCAAGTTCTGTTTCTGGAATAATTTGTGGAACTTTTACTGTTTTTCCTTTATTATTTAAAGCTACAAAAGTGTAAATAGCTTCATTGACTTTGGTCTTTTGTGGATTAGTTTTATTTTGTTTCCATACATCAATAAAAACTTCCATTGACGAATTAAATGCTCTTGAAACTTTTGCTTCTATAGTCAAAATACTCCCATTTGGCACGGGCTCTCCAAAGGAAACATTATTAACAGACGCTGTTACAACAATTTTTTCTGAATGTTTAATAGCAGCTATACTAGCTACTTTATCCATTCTTGCTAACAACTCCCCTCCAAATAGATTATTTAGACTATTTGTATCTCCAGGCATTACAACATCTGTTTGAATTGTTTTGGAATTTTCCGGTGTTTTGGGATCCATTATGTAAAAAGATTATTTGTTATTTAGATTCAAAAATCCACGCATCCTTATTCTCCTTTTTTTGAATGATTCTAAGTTCAGTCACTGCCTCATTTCTTTTTGAAAAACTTGTAAACGCAACAGGGTTTAATCCTTTTTCATTTAATGCTAATCTAGAAGCATCATAACCTTTTCTTTTTAAATTTAAAACAAGATTCTGTGCATTTTTAGATATCCTAAATGCTCCTGCTATGATAAAATATTTTTTCTCTTTCATTTTAACATTTACTGTTAAAGACGGAAGTGATCCAAAATTAAAAACTGCTTTTTGAACTTTTTGGATTGATTGTTCTCTTAAATCCTGCTCATAGGCAACTTGTTGTTCTAAAATGCTATTTCTTTCATTAATATAAACAGCTGAACCAAGTCCAACTATTAGCAATGCCCAAACAGCAGCTTGTTTGAAAAAATTATTTCTTCTTTTCTCAGGCTTAAAATATGTTGGAAGAGGTTTCTTAGAAATAGAAGTGTAGGATTTTTCGGCTTTTAATTCTGTTACGAAAACAGGAGACAACCCAAAAGATTCTTTCAAATGGTTGACTTGGTTACTTGGAATAAAAGTAATATTACCTTCTTGATTTAAATAAAATTCTCCTAAGTTTTTTAAAACAATTGTTTCTGATTTAATTTTTTGTGACCATGACAAAACAATATGATGAATTTTTTTAACCGCATCATCATATGATAAATCTAGTTTTTTTGAAATATCCTTTGCCAATAAACCATCATTATCTCTAATTTGAGAATTAAAAGAAATTTGTTTGGTGGGTGGATAAAATTTTTGCTCTTTTAAATCATATTCAGCAGATTTATAATTCCCTAGAAAGCTTCCAAAACCTGGAACAGTAACACAATCATGATCAAATAATAAATTGCTTATATAAAGGGAGAGCTGCATCTATCAAAAATACATTTTTTTGATTTAAAACTCTATCGGAAAGACTAAAATTATTAAAAGTTAATTATACCCTAATTTTTGGCGTACTCTATTTAAAACATCCTGAGCAACTTTTGTAGCTTTATTGGCTCCAATATTTAATGCAGTATCTATCTCTCCTAAGTTGTTCATGTAATGATTAAATTTTTCTCTTTCATTTTTAAAATGACTCAAAATATAATTAAGTAATTCCTTTTTTGCATGTCCATAACCAAATCCTCCTTTTTGATAATTTTGTTTTAACTCTTCTATAGATTTATTATCTGCAATTAATGAGTACAATTTAAACACATTACAAGTTTTAAAATCTTTTGGCTGATCAATTGGAGTACTATCAGTTTCGATAGACATAATTTGCTTTTTTAACTGGTTTTCTGTAAGAAAAATATCTATTGTATTGCCTTTGGATTTACTCATTTTTTCTCCATTAGTGCCTGAAACATATTTAGTGTTTTCATTAATCTTTGGGCTTGGAATAACAAAGGTTTCGCCATATGCGTTATTAAACCTTGTCGCAACATCACGTGTCATTTCTAAATGCTGCTGTTGGTCTTTTCCAACTGGAACAAATTCAGCATCATACAATAAAATATCCGAAGCCATTAACATTGGATATGTAAAAATCCCTGCATTTACATCATTTAGCCTATCTGACTTATCTTTAAAAGAGTGGGCTAATGTTAATCTTTGGTAAGGAAAATGACAAGATAAAATCCATGACAGTTCTGTTGCAATTGCAACATCACTTTGTCTATAAAAAATTGTTTTATTAATGTCTAGCCCAAAAGCTAGCCATGCTGCAGCGGTAGCATAGGTATTATGCTTTAGTTGATTTGGATCTTTAATTTGTGTTAAAGAATGCAAGTCTGCAATAAATAAAAAAGATTCATTCTCTTTATCATTAGCCATATGAATTGCTGGAATTATTGCTCCTAAAATATTTCCCAAATGTGGCGTTCCTGTACTTTGAACTCCAGTTAAAATTCTTGCCATACAAATAATAATATCAACAAAAGTAATAGATTTAAAAAACATATTGCTCATTTAGTTATTTTTACATAAATGGTAAGATTAATAAAAATGGTCTTGTGTGGCCTTTATAACGTGTGGTTTTACACACTAGCTAGTACTAGTATCATTATTTTTATTCCTTTTCTATTTGTAATGAGCTTAAAAGAAAGTTGGTATCCTTATTTCTTTTGGTGGGCTAGAAATATTTGGGCATCTATTATGTTATATGGCATGGGGCTTATCCCTAAGATTGAATATACAGAGCCATTTGAAAAAGGTAAAAACTATATGTTAGTTGCTAATCATAAAAGCATGATTGATGTAATGCTAATGCTTAAGGTCTGTAAATTTCCTTTTGTTTTCGTAGGGAAAAAAGAGCTTTTGAAGCTACCTATTTTTGGATATTTCTACAAAAGAGTAGCTATTATGGTAAATCGTGATAGTGCTAAAAGCAGAAAGGCAGTATATGGCCATGCTGAAAGAAGACTTAGTCAAGGATTAGGCATCTGTATTTTTCCTGAGGGGGGGGTGTTTGGCCCTGAAGTTAAGCTTGCGCCATTTAAAAATGGGGCGTTTAGATTTTCTACAGATTTTCAAATGCCAATTGTTCCGATGTCATTTTTAGATTGTGAAAAAAGGTATCCCTATCATTTTTCTTACGGCCATTATGTAGGTGGTCCAGGAATATTAAGAGTGCGCGTTCATAATCACATAAGTACCAAAGGCAAAGGCCTTGAAGATATGGAAGACCTGAAACAGCAAGTTTACGATTTGTTATGGAATGATTTAGAAGATTAACCTTTCATGGCTTCTACAATTTTAGCCTCTAGCTCTTCACACAGATCCGGATTATCTGTTAATATTGCTTTCACAGAATCTCTCCCTTGGCCAAGCTTGGTGTCTTTATAACTAAACCAGGAACCGCTTTTATCGATAATTTCATAATTCACCCCAAGATCAATAATTTCTCCCATTTTAGAAATCCCCTTGCTATACATAATATCAAACTCGCTAAGTTTAAAAGGTGGAGCTACTTTATTTTTAACAACTTTAACCCTTGTTTTATTCCCTAAAACATTTCCATTTGTGTCTTTAATTTGAGTAGATCTTCTTATATCAAGCCTAACTGAGGCATAAAATTTAAGGGCATTTCCCCCTGTAGTTGTCTCTGGATTCCCAAACATAACTCCAATTTTTTCTCTTAACTGATTAATAAACATTACCGTACAGTTTGTTTTGCTAATATTCGATGTTAATTTCCTTAATGCTTGTGACATTAATCTAGCATGAAGACCCATTTTAGAATCTCCCATTTCACCTTCAATTTCACTTTTTGGAGTCAGGGCTGCAACAGAATCAATAACGATAATATCAATCGCTCCAGACCTAATTAGATTGTCTGTAATTTCTAATGCTTGCTCTCCATTATCTGGCTGAGAAATAATTAATTCATCTATATTAATTCCTAGATTTTCAGCATAAAATCTGTCAAAGGCATGCTCCGCATCAATAAAAGCTGCAATTCCTCCCGCCTTTTGGCATTCTGCAATAGCATGAAGCGTTAGAGTTGTTTTTCCTGACGATTCAGGTCCATAAATTTCAACAACTCTTCCCTTGGGATAACCTCCAACGCCAAGGGCATGATCTAAGGTCAAAGATCCACTAGAAATAGATTCTATTTCTTCTGGCACAGAATCACCCATTTTCATGACAGTTCCCTTGCCATAAGCTTTGTCTAATTTGTCTAAAGTTAATTGCAGTGCTTTTAGTTTGGAATCTTTGTCAGAACTCATATATTATTATAATTAGGTTGCAAGCTAAAGTACAATTTATTTGAAAGAAGTCATAATAGAAAAAGGGTGATTTTTTGTTATAAATTATAAAATATTAATTTCGCATTATTATGGAATTATATAATAAACTTAGCGCAAAACAAAGAGCTGTCTTAATTGAAAAAGCTGGAGGCAAAAGACTTACTCTTTCTTTTTATAAATACCATAAAATTAAAAACCCTCAATTATTTCGAGACCATCTATATATAACGTGGAATAAAATGAATGTTTTGGGGAGAATCTATATAGCAAATGAAGGAATTAATGGGCAGCTTTCTTTGCCTTCTGAAAATTTTAAAAATTTTAAAAAGAGTCTTGATGAAATTGGATTTTTAAAGGGGGTAAGACTTAACATAGCTGTAGAGCATGACAACCTCTCTTTTCTAAAACTAAAAATAAAGTTAAGAGACAAAATTGTAGCTGATGGATTAGACACCTTAGAAATAGACTTAGAAAAATGCGGTAAACATTTAGATGCAGAAGAATTTAATTTATTAGTTGAAAACCCTAAAACTCTTCTTGTTGATATGAGAAATCACTATGAAAGTGAAATAGGTCATTTTAAAGGTGCAATACTACCTGATGTTGATAGTTTTAGGGAGTCTCTTCCAATTATCGAAAAAAGCCTTGAACAGCATAAAGATTCTAAAGATATTGTAATGTATTGTACTGGAGGTATAAGATGTGAAAAGGCCAGCACATTTTTAAAGCATAAAGGCTTTAAAAATGTTTATCAACTTAATGGGGGAATTATAGAATACACGCGTCAAGTAAAAGAAAAAGGTCTCACAAACAAATTTATAGGGAAAAATTTTGTTTTTGATCACAGAAAGAGTGAATCTATTTCTTCTGATGTAATTTCTAATTGTCATCAATGTGGAGAGAAATGGGACAATCACGTCAATTGTGCAAATGAAGCTTGTCACTTATTATTTATTCAATGTAAAAAATGCGCTTCCCTTTATGATGATTGTTGTTCTGTAGAATGTCAACAAATAAATGCTTTACCTATTGATGAACAAAAAAGGTTAAGAAAAGGCAAAGGAAATAGCAATAAAATTTTCAAAAAAGGAAGATCACAAGTTTTAAAGTACAAGAAAAGTCCCTCATAAATAAGTTTTGAGTTAGCATCTTAAATTCCCTAACTTTAAAAACTAATAAAAATTCCTAAATGGGTTGTTCAAATTGCAGTTCAAATTCTAATGGCACACCACTAGGATGTAAAAATAATGGCACCTGTGGATCAGATGGATGTAACAAAATGACCGTTTTTAATTGGCTGTCTAACATGGAATTGGTAGGTGAAAAAGAAAACTCTAATATAATTGAAGTTAGGTTTAAAAATAGTCGTAAAGAATTTTACAGAAACTCGGAAGATTTGACTATTTCCATAGGAGACCTAGTTATAGTAAAAGCTGAAAAGGGATATGATTTGGGCCATACCACTTTAAAAGGAGGTTTGGTTCCTATTCAAATGAAAAAGAAACAGAGAGATCCCAAAGAAGAATTATTTCCTGTTTTAAGAAAAGCTGCTCAAAAAGATATTGACATTTGGACAAAATCTAGAGAAAAAGAAGAGCAAATAAAAAAGAAGTCTAGAGAAATGGCTATTAGATTAGACTTAAAAATGAAAATTTCAGATATTGAATTTCAAGGAGATGGATCCAAGGCAACCTTTTATTATACAGCGGCAGGAAGAGTAGATTTTCGCCAACTTATAAGAGATATGGCTCGAGAATTTAAAATCAGAATAGAAATGAAGCAGGTAGGATTAAGAGAAGAGGCCTCTAGGCTTGGAGGTATTGGCTCTTGTGGAAGGGAGCTTTGTTGCTCAACCTGGCTTAATGATTTTAGATCTGTGACAACCTCAGCTGCAAGATATCAACAGCTTTCCCTAAATCCACAAAAATTGGCTGGACAATGCGGAAAGCTAAAGTGTTGTTTAAACTATGAATTAGATTTTTATCAAGAAGTGTTAAAAGATTTTCCAAAATCTAATACAAAAATATTAACAGAAAAAGGAATTGCTTATTGCCAAAAAATAGATATTTTCAAAGGCCTTCTATGGTTTGTCTATAAAAATGACAGCATTAATTGGCATGAGCTTACTGCAAAAAGGGTAAAAGAGATTCTTAAAATAAATGCTGAAGGCAAAAAAATTAACAGTTTGGAAGAGTATGCGGTTTTTCAAAGCATAGATAATCAAGAGTTCCAAAATGTTGTTGGCCAAGATAGTTTGACAAGATTTGATAAGAAAAAAAAGAAAAGAAAATTTAAGGCTAAAGCTACTGGAAAATGAAAAGAATAAGTTCACTGTTTTTTGTTTCATTATTTTTTGTGGCCTGTTCTTATTCTAGTCATCTTAATACTTATGAGTTTTCAAACGGATGGAAAAAAAATGAGATTGTTACGTTCGATTTCAACGTCCCAGAATCTAAAACAACTTATAATCTTTTTTTATTAATAAGACATAATAACAATTATTCCTTTTCTAATATATTTTTAATTACCCAGCTAAAGCTCGCTAATGACTCCATATTAATCGATACATTGGAATATAAACTCAGTGAGACAAGCGGAAAATGGCTGGGAGAAAAAAGGCTTTCATTAGTGGAACATAAGCTTCTCTTTAAAAAGAATATTGATTTAATAAAAGACAGTATTAATTATCTTTCTATTAGAAATTCGATGAGACTAAATAATGCAATCTCTCCTATTGAAAACTTAGAAAATATCTTAGATTTAGGATTATTAATTGAACCATCAAAATAAATGGCAACAAAAAATAAAAAAAATAAATCTCTTCCAAAAAAATATAGGCTATACTATTATGGATTTTGGATAATTTTTGTTTTTGGGTTGTTAGGTGGTTTTGGTCTTTTTTATTCTGCTTCAACAGGACTACTTGGAGAAATGCCTGATTTTAGGCAGCTTGAAAATCCTAACACTAATTTAGCAAGTCAAATAATCTCGTCCGATAATAGAGTTTTGGGGAAAATTCACTTTGGGGAAAACAGAACTCCAGTAGAATATTCTGATCTGCCTAAACATTTAATTGACGCCTTAATTGCAACGGAAGATGAAAGGTTTTATGGTCATTCCGGAATTGATTTTAAAGCTACCGTTAGGGCCATTATCTACTTAAATAAAAAAGGGGGTGCCAGCACCATATCACAACAGCTAGCAAGACAATTGTTTGTTGGAGTACGTTCAAAAAATATTTTTGAAGCCATCTCTCAAAAAGCCAAGGAATGGGTTCTTGCAGTAAGACTAGAAAAACAATATACAAAAGAAGAAATCATTACCATGTACCTTAATATTTATGATTTTGGATATAATGGTGATGGAATCCAATCTGCTTCTAGTATTTATTTTGATAAAGAGCTTGACAGTTTAAAAATAGAAGAGTCTGCGGTTCTGGTGGGAATGTTAAAAAATTCCTCTTTATATAATCCAATGAGAAGGCCTGAACTTGTTAAGTCAAGACGAAATGTAGTGTTTGGTCAAATGAAAAAAAACAACCATTTAAATGACAGACAGTTAGATTCCTTAAAACAACTCCCCCTTGAAATTAATTACACTCCTCAATCACACAGAGAAGGCCTTGCAACTTATTTTAGAGCTTATTTGCAAAAATTTATGAAAGGTTGGACTAAAGAAAATACTAAAGAAGATGGTTCAAAGTATAATCTATATTTAGATGGATTAAAAATTTATACTACAATAAATTATGAGATGCAGCAATATGCTGAAGAATCTGTAAAAGAACATATGGCTAATCTTCAAAGAGAATTTTTTAAACAAAACACCTTAAATTTAAATCCAACTGCTCCTTTTTTAGAAATTGAAGAGGAAGAAGAAGAAATGATTTTTAAAAGGGCTATGAGAAGATCCGAAAGATGGAGAAAAATGAGAAACTCTGGTAAATCTGAGGAAGAAATGTTTGCTTCATTTGAAAAAGAGGTGCCAATGACAATTTTCTCATGGGAGGGAAATATTGATACCATTATGAAACCCATTGATTCTATTAGATATTACAAGCATTTTATGCGGGTTGGAATGATGTCAATGGAACCCCAAACTGGCCATGTTAAAGCTTGGGTAGGCGGAATTAATTATAAGCATTTTCAGTACGATCATGTAAAGCAAGGCAAAAGGCAAATTGGTTCAACTTTTAAACCCTTTTTATATGCTACTGCAATTGATCAATTAAAACTCTCTCCATGCGATTCATTGCCTGATGCAATATATTGTATTGAACCAAATAAATACGGCAACCCTGAACCATGGTGTCCAACGAATTCCAGTGACAAATATGGAGGAATGCGAACTCTTAAAAATGCGCTTGCAAATTCTAAAAATACCATTAGTGCTCAGCTAATGGATAAGGTTGGTCCAAAACCTGTTGCCGATTTAGCAAGAAATTTAGGGATAGAATCTTTTATTCCTAATGTTCCTGCAATAGCACTAGGGACTCCTGATTTAAGTGTTTATGAAATGGTTGGTGCCTATGGTGCCTTTGCTAACCAAGGAATATATGTAAAGCCTACCATGATAACTCGAATCGAAGATAAAAATGGGGTGCTTTTATACCAATCGGTTCCTGAAACTAAAGATGTTATTAGTGCTGAATCAGCCTATGTTACAGTTAATCTTTTAGAAGGTGTTACTAAATTTGGCTCTGGCGCCAGATTACGACATAACATCCCAGAAGAAGAAAGGAATCCTGTTTACAGGGATGTCGTAACTGGTTATCCTTACAGTTTTGAAAACGCTATTGCTGGAAAAACTGGAACAACACAAAATCAAAGTGATGGATGGTTTATGGGAATGGTTCCCAACTTAGTAACTGGTGTTTGGGTCGGGGCCGAAGACAGATCTGTTCACTTTGAAAGTATTGCCTATGGGCAGGGAGCTACAATGGCTTTACCTATTTGGGGAATGTATATGAAAAAATGCTATGAAAATGAAGATCTAGGAATTTCCCTTGAAGATTTTCTGGCTCCAGAAGAACTAAATATCCCTATCGACTGTGAAATCATTAAGCCTTTAGAAAATATTAATTCTGATGCTGATGATATCAAGGGCTTAGGATTGTAAACTCTTTTTTTATACCTTAAAGAAATGAGCCAAAGACTAATCTCGCTTGATTTTTTTAGAGGTTTTACCATTGCTGCAATGATTGTTGTAAATGATCCCGGTAGCTGGTCTTACGTATATGCTCCCCTTCGGCACGCTAAGTGGCATGGAGCCAC
>ERZ1046367.1021-NODE-1021-length-17375-cov-6.366801_pt1 | contig 17375 bp, 16 predicted proteins | sample MGYA00383091_ERZ1046367 | MGnify/ENA primary metagenome ERZ1046367 (study PRJEB29581, sample SAMEA5548361) | metagenome | biome: marine; feature: coastal; material: water | depth 50 m | study: Short-term variability in the microbial, nano- and picoplankton... | reverse complement strand
GTTCATCTCGGTGTCGCCCTGGAACGAGCTGAACACCAGGTTGGTCGAGCCGATGGTCGCCCACACGTCGTCGACCACCGCCGTCTTGGCGTGCACGTACACCTCCTCGACGCCCCACTCCCTCCGCACGGCGGGTGCCGACAGGCAGAACCCGTCGTACGCCCCGAGGGCGGCCAACGCCTCGTAGCCGGCGGCGATCCCCGGATGCGCCCGCGCCGCCGCCAGCTCGGGCATCGGATCGCCCGGAACCGAAGCCACCACCAGCACCCCCCGGTCGAGCGCCTCCCGTAACGCCACCAGCACCACCCGGCTGAGGAGCACCTGATCCTCGATGTAGACGTACTCCTCAGCACCCGCGATGGCCGACAGGTACTGCTCGCGCACCGCGTTCTCACCATCCGGCAACTCGTCGTACAGCCCCGGGAGCACGCTGCGCTGGATCTGGGCCGTCGTCGGACCGGCTACGGCGGGCGTCGCCGCCGGATCCCGCACCACCAGGTCGTCGGTACGACCGTCGGGTCGGACGCCGGCCCATGAGCCGAAGCGGCGATCACGTTCGGACGCCCCGTTCCAACGCATCACGAAGTTGTCGTGTACGTCGGCCACGCACGGGCCGCGCAGACCGCAGTGCACGTCGTGGATGTTGGAGTACCGCTCGCCGGGAGCGAACCCGAGCGACGGATCGGGCTGGACATGGTCACGACCGGCCATCGACCCCCGGGTGATGTTGATGCCGCCCACGAACGCCCTGATGTCAGGGGAACGGGCTTCGGAAGTTCCGGCATCGATCAACCAGACCTTCTGGTGCTGGCACTGGTTGCCTACCGCGTCCCACCGAAGCTGCCACGAGGTGTCCCGTTCGGCCAGCAGCGCCGCGGACACGGCGTCACCGGGGAACGTGTCATCGGCGCCGGCCGCGTGCCCGAGGGGATGCCAGACCAGGACACGGACGTCCACGCCCCGGGCCGCGGCGCCGTCCATCAGGTCGAGGAACGTGCCCCTTCCTCTGGGAAACCGGGCGTCCAGTTCGACGAAGGCCACGCACACCCACACCGAGGTGGTGGCCGATTCCACGGCCGCCGCGATGGCATCGAAGGCCACCGCCCCGTCGACCAACGGCTCGACGAGGTTCCCGGCCCGCACCGGAAAGCGAGCCGCCCTCGACGGCGGGATCCGTCCCGGAACTTCAGTCAGATCGGCCACCGTCCCACGCTAGGTCTGTGGTGCGGGCTCGGCCGGACCCACCCCGTACGATCCCCTACGTGAAGCGGGCACTGGTCATCGAACACGACGAACTCGGCCCCGCCGAGGGCGTGGGCGAACGCCTGGTCGAGCGGGGATACGAGCTCACGGTGTTCCGGGTGCTCGACGACCCGTCCAGCCCGGTGGATCACAAGCCCTACCCCGATCCGACCGACTTCGACGTCGTGCTGGTCACCGGGTCACCGTGGTCGATCGTCCGACCCGACGAGATCGACTCCTGGTTGGGCCGCGAGGTGCAGATGGTCCAGACCGCCCACCGGTGCGGCGTGCCGGTCCTCGGCCTGTGCTTCGGAGGGCAGATTCTGTCGTTGGCCATGGGCGGCACGGTGTCGCGCACTGACACACCGGAGTTCGGGTGGCAGATGATCGACTCCGACCTTCCCGACGTGGTGCCCACCGGACCGTGGTTCGAGTGGCACTACGACTGCTTCACGGTGCCCGAGGGGGCCGTCGAGGTGGCCCGCAACGCCGTGTCGCCCCAGGTGTTCCGTATCGGGCGCAGCGTGGGCACCCAGTTCCACCCCGAGATGACGCCCCGCCTGACCGACACGTGGGTCGGCATGGACGGGGGCGAGCTCGTGGACCACGGGGTCGACCCCGAGATGATGGCCGCCGATTCGCGTCGCCACGCCGAGGGCAACCGTGCCCGGGCCGACGCCCTCGTGGACTGGTTCCTGGACGGCTGACCCCCGGTCGGCTGATCCCGGATGGGGGCCGACCGGATCGATCAGACGGTCCAGCCGCCCTCCGGACGGGGGAACCACATGTGGATCTGACCGGTGCCGGCCGCCGACTGGTAGGCCGAATACGGCACGCCGGGCGCACGGCATTCCCGGCCACCGAGAGCCCCCACCATCATGAGGTAGTGGCTGAACAGCCCCTCGGGGGCGTGGCGCCGGAACTCCGGGTACCCGTCGATGACCGATGCGTGGTCACCGGCCTCCCACGCAGCCACGATCGCCTCATCGGCGGCTCGGGCCTCGGCCGTGATGACGTTGGCCGGGTCCGAGGACTCGTGGTCACGGAACACGTCCAGCGGCCAGAACCGGTGGCTCAGCCCACCCGATGCCAGCAGCACGACCCGCCGGTCGAGCGACTCGACGGCTTCGGCCAGGAGACGCCCCCAGAGGAGGAAGTGGTCGAGTCCGGCCGTGCCGCACGTGCTGGTCGTCATCCAGCGTTCGTCTCCCTGGAGGAAGCCCAGCAGGTTGACCGTCGGATAGTGGATGGGGAGGTACTCGTCGTCACTGGCCGTGATCCACGTGTCGTTGTCCAGTGCGGCGGTCTCCAGGGCCCGGGCCAGCTCGGGGTCGCCGGGGATGTCGTAGGGCATGGCCGACATGCCGCGGGGAAGTTCGTCCGACGTGTACCGGCCGGTTCGGCGGGCGTGGGCGGTCACCACCATCTCGACGAGGGTGAACCAGTGGGTGTCGAACACCACGTAGGTGTCGGCGTCCAATGGGTCGAGACACTCGGTCCGGAGCCGTTCCAGTCCGGGGACGAGGTCGATCTCCTCGCCGTCGTTGAGTTCCCGACGAACCTCAGGAGGTAGCACGATGGGCGGCACGTGGGACACCACGGCCGCTCCGACGATCTCACCCATGGGTCCGCTCCATTCCGATGACCTCCCGGTCGGAAGGCACGCCCATCAGCCTAATCGTTAGGATCCAAATGATTCAACCCGGACGAGGTTTCGCCGGAGGCTCGCCGGCCAGACCGTCGAGGATCGACGCCACCACATCGGAATCGGTCGTCGGATTGATGAAGCAGAACCGGAGCACCGGTCGACCCTCCCACCGGGTGGGCACGCACAACACGGTTCCCGCCCTGGCGTGATGCACCGACCAGGCCTCGTAGTCGGCCAGGTCCCATCCGACCCGCTCGAACAGGACCACCGACAGGTCGGGCTCCATGACCAGCTTCAGGTGGGGCCGGGACCGGATCTCGTCGGCCACCGCCCGGGTGGTCGCCAGCACCGTCTCCACGGCCTCCCGGTACCGGTCGGTTCCGTGGGTGGCCAGTGAGAACCAGAACGGCAGGCCGCGGGCCCGCCGGGTCAGATGGACGGCGAAGTCCGCCGGATTCCACGCCGTCCGGTCCAGCCCCTCGAGGTAGTTGGCGAACTGGGAGTGGGCGGCCGCCCCGTGCTCCGGCTCGCGGTAGACCAACGCGCAGCAGTCGTAGGGGGCGAACAACCACTTGTGGGGGTCGACCACGAACGAATCGGCGTGCTCCATGCCAGCGAACAGCGGAGCCACCGAGGGCGCCACCATTGCCGCGGCCCCGTAGGCGCCGTCCACGTGGAGCCACAGGCCATGGTCAAGACACACCTCGGCCACCCCGGCCAGGTCGTCGACCACTCCGGCGTTGGTCGTCCCCGACGAGACCACCACGGCAAACACTCCGTCGGCCAGGGGGTCGGGCCCGACGGCGTCGAGCGCCTCGGCCAACGCGGCACCGGTCATCCGGCCCCGTTCGTCGCCCGGCACGTCGAGGACCTCGCAGTCCATGACGGTCGCCGCGGCCCGCACCGAGCTGTGGGCGTCGCCGGTCGCCGCGAACCGCCACCTCGCCGTCGCCCCGTCCAGCCGACGGCGGGCCCTCTCCCGGGCCGCCACCAGGGCACTCAGGTTGCCCATGGTCGCCCCGGACACGAAGCAACCGCCGGCCGAGGCCGGCCACCCGGCCAGGGAGGCCAGCCAGGTCAACGCCTGGTTCTCGGCGGCGATGGCCCCCGCACCGGCCTCCCAGGTGCCGGCGAACATCTCCGCCGCGCTCACCGCCAGATCGAAGACCAGCGCCGCCTCGGTGGGCGCGGCGGGCACGTAGGCCAGGTTCATGGGGTTGTCCTGGGCCCGGGTGGCCGGGACCATCACCTGGGTGAACAGCCGCAACGCCTCGTGGCCCCCGATCCCGTCGGGCACCACCGTGTCACCGAGCGCCGCATCCAACTCGGCCGGCGGGCGGGCCCGCGCCTGGGGATCCTGACCTCCGGCGATGCGGCGCCAACTCCAGTCCATGACCGAGCGGAGCAACTGCTCGTCGTGCGGCCAGAACCGTTCGCCGGTCACCGGTCGTCGAGGTCCTCGGCGGTCCGCAGGACCCTTCGGAGCAGGCGGGCCAGCGTGGCCGTCTCGTCCTCGGTCAGGTCACCGGTGACCAGGGACTCCTCCCGGTTGAACGCCGGCATGATCTCGTTGACCACCCTCGTACCCGCCGGGGTGAGGGCCACCTCGACCCGACGACGGTCCTCGGGAACCGGCTGGCGAACGGCCAGGGCCTTGCGTTCCAGGGTGTCGAGCACGCCGGTGAGCGTGCCACCGGAGATCCCGGCCTCGGTGGCCAGGCTGCGGGACTCCTGGGGACCCCAGATCCGTAGGACGAACAGCACCACGAAGGCACTCCACGACAGCTGGTGGGGACGCAGGACGTCGCGTTCCATGTGGTTCCGCACCGCGGTGGCCGTGCGGAACACGTTGGACACGGCGGCCAACGACAACAGGTCGAGGTCCAGGCCCGACATCCGGTCCCGGATGAGGCGCTCGGCCTCGACCAGTTCGTCATCTCCGGCGGCGAATGCGCGTGGCATGGACTCACACTAACGTTCGGGGCCTAACGGTTCACCGCCACCCTAAGGAACGCCCACCGATGACCGACCACCGCCGCATCCGCGTGCTCTGGCCCGACCACCTGGCCCTGGCCCGGGGCAAGTACCTCCCCGCACACCTCGCCCACCGGGGCACCCGGCACTCCATGTCGGTCTTCACCCTGCTGTACGACCGCGACATGATCCCCGCCCCCGGCACCCGGATGCTCGAAGGCTTCCCGGACATGGAGTGCACCATCGACACGTCGGCCATCCGCGACGGCTGGGAAGAGGGCGTCGGTGTGGTCATCGGCGACCTCGTGGAAGATGGCCGACCCGTCCCCTTCTCTCCCCGCCACGCCCTCAGGGAGGCCGTGGCCGCCTGGGAGGCCCTCGGCTACACCCCGAAGATCGGCATCGAGTTCGAGGCCTTCGTGCTGCAGCGTGGCGCTCTCGACGGCGAAGGCGACGGCGGTTGGGAGCCCTACGACTGCCCGGGCTCGTACGTGTACGGCACCGGCCCCATCAACGATCCCATGGGCATTGCCGAGTCCATCCATGACGTGGCCGACGCGGTGGGCTTCCGACTCGAATCGGTCAACACCGAGTTCGACCCCGCCCAGTTCGAGTTCACCCTCGAGTACGACGACGCCCTGGCGGCCGCCGACGAGGCGTTCCTGTTCAAGACCATGGCCCGCGACGTGGCCTACGAGATGGGTCATCTACTGACCTTCCTGCCTCGCCCCCTTCTGGACCGGGGCGGCAACGGGATGCACGTCAACCTGAGCCTCGTCGACGCTGACGGGAACAACGCCCTGTTGGATCCGGCAGCCGCCGACGGCCTCTCGGACCTGGCCCACCAGTGCATCGCCGGCCAGCTCCACCATCTGCCGGCCATGGGAGCCCTGTGTGCCCCCACCGTCAACTCCTACAAGCGCCTGCGCCCCGGACAGATGTCGGGCTACTGGGCGAACTGGGGGCACGACCATCGGTGCGCCACCGTCCGGGTGAACCCTGAGCGCGATGGCTCGACACGGCTGGAGAACCGCATGCCCGACGCCACCGCCCCCATCCACACCGTGGTGGCCGCCGTGCTCACCGCGGCCCGACTGGGCGTCGAGCACGGACTGGACTGCCCGGAACCCGAGACCGGCGACGCCCTCGAGGATGCGTGCACCGACCAGTTCGTGGCCGACAGCCTGGGCGACGCCCTGGCTGCGCTGGCCGCCGACGACGTCTTCGTCGACGCCATCGGGCGGGGCCTCGTCGACCAGTTCTCCGCCATCAAGGAGGCCGAGTTGGGCAAGTACCTGGAGGCGGTGGGCGACGAGGCCTCGGCCCGCGACGAGTTCACCGACTGGGAAAAGGCCTTCTACCTGCCGTATCTGTGACCGGCGGTTCCGTTCAGACCGAGGCGACGCCGCGGCGGATGTGGGCCAGCATCTCCGTCTCGGCCCGATCGCCGTCACCGGAGAGGATGGCGTCGTGCAGCACCCGGTGCTCGTCGACGTCGACCGTCGATCCGTGGCGGGCCGACTCGGCGAACGACAGCACGGCCAGGCCCCGACCCCAGATGGCGTCGAAGCAGTCGACGACCACCGGGTTGCCGGCGGCCACCACGATGGCCCGGTGGAAGTCCCGGTTGGCCCGGTAGGCCGCCGAGGCGACCGCGTCGGGCACCGCGGCGAGATCGGCCAGCGCCGCGGTGACCGCACCGCCCACCTCGTCGACCCGTCCGGCGGTCGCCCGGGCCGCCCAGCCCTCCACCGGCTCGCGGGCCTCGTACATGTCCCGCACGTCGTCGGCCCCCGGGGTGCGGATCACGAAGCCCTTGGTGGCCGGCTCCAACAGGCCGTCGGACTCCATCCGTCGCAGCGCATCACGCACCGGCGTCCGGGAGATCCCGAGGTCCTCGGCCAGACGGTCCATGACCAGCCGGTCGCCCGGTGTGAAGCCGCCGTCCAGCACGGCAGCCAGAATCCGGTCGTAGGCCAGGTCGGCCAGGCTGTGGTTCCCGGTGGTGATCGGCAGAAGGGTCGCTTCGGTCTCCATGTCGTCTCCTAGGCCCGGTCGGCCAGTCGCTGGAACCCGTCCCGGGTCTGGGGCAGCTTCATGCCCAGCTCCCGGGAGGCCACCAGAGTCCGCAGCATCTGGGCCGTCCCCCCACCAATGGTGAACATCCGGACGTCCCGGCAGATGCGCTCCATCGGATTGTTACGGGAGTAGCCGGCGGCGCCGAACAACTGCAGGGCGTCATTGGCCACGTCGATGCACGATTCCGTGGTGAAGACCTTCGCCTGGGCTGCCAACGACGGATCCGGAAAAGCGCTGCCTTCCGGGCCCCGGGAAGCTGCCGCTCGCCAGGTCAGGCTGCGGGCCGCCTCCAGACGTATGGCCATGTCGGCCAGCATCCACTGGACGCCCTGGAACTCGGCGATGGGCCGGTCGAACTGCTGGCGTTCCTTCACGAAGGCCAGGGCCCGTTCATGGGCCCCGGCGGCCAGGCCGAGGGCGACGGTTCCGGCACCCACCCGCTGGCAGTTGTAGGCATTCATGAGTTCGGCGAAGCCCCGCCCGAAGCCCGAGGGCGGCACCAGCACCATGTCGGCCGCCACCTCCATGTCCTGCAGGAGGATCTCGGTCTCCGGGATGCCCCGCAGGCCCATGGTCGGCTCACGTCGACCCACCACCAATCCGGGGGTCTCGTCACGCAGGGCCAGGAAGCCGCCGATGCCCTCCTCGTCGCCGTGCTCGTCGAACACCCGGGCGAACACCAGGTGCAGGCGGGACACGCCCCCGCCGGTGATCCAGTGCTTGGTGCCGTTCAGGACGTACACGTCACCATGCCGGTCGGCCCGGGTGGTCATCTGCGAAGCCGCGCTGCCCGCTTCGGGCTCGGTGATGCAGATGGCCGGCTTGTCGCCGTCCAGGACGAAGTCGGCGGCCATCTTCTTCTGGGCCTCGGTGCCGTAGGCCATGACGGCCGAGATGGCGCCCATGTTGGCCTCCACTGCGATGCGTCCCGTGACGCCGCACTGCCGGGCCATCTCCTCGACCACCACGACGGCATCAAGCAACGAGTGGCCGTGGCCTCCGTACTCGGCGGGCACGGTCATCCCGGTGAAGCCGGCGTCCCGTAGCGCCTCGACGTTGTCCCACGGATAGGCCTCGGTGCGGTCCACCTCGGCAGCCCGTGGGCCCACCACCGATTCGGCCAGTTCCCGGGCCCGGGCCCGCAGCGCCTTCTGGTCGTCGGTCAGGTCCCAGGTCATGTCGTGTCTCCCCTGTCGTTCCCGGCGTTCCATCGCGCCACGATCTCGTCCACCGATGCCTCGCCCAGCACCGCCCCGAGCGTCCGGATGATGCCCGGCGTCTCCATGAGGCGGGGCACCACACCGGGCACGGTCACCGGCCCGACCGTCGGATGCTCGACGGTGACCACCGAGTCACGGGCTGCCACCTGCGGGTGGGCCAGGTAGGCCTCGACGTCCTGCACCAGACCGACCGGCACGGCGGCCGCCTCGCAACCGGCCACCACGTCGTCCATGGGGGTGGTGGCCACCCAGTCACCGACCACCATGTTCACCTCGGCCCGGTTGGCGATCCGGGCCGCGTTGGTGGCGAAGCGTTCGTCGTCCAGCAGGTCGGTACGACCCATCACCTCGGCCAGGCGGTCGAACATGCGGTCGTTGGTACAGGCAATGGTCAACCACCGTCCGTCGGACGTCCGGTAGTTGCTGTGGGGCACCGAGCGGTGGGTGTCCGGTCCCATGCGCTGACGGTCGATCCCGGTCGCCGCGAACAGCGGGACCAGCTCGTCGAGGACCCGGGCGATCCCGTCGTAGAGGGCCACGTCGACCAGTTGGCCCCGTCCGGTGGCCTCGCGGGCCCGCAGGGCCAGCAGCACACCGAGGGCGCCGTAGATGCCGGCCACGTAGTCGGCCAGTCCCGACGAGCCCGAAAGGCTGGGGGCACCGTCCGGTTCGCCGGTCAGGTGGGCCATGCCGGTGAACGCCTCGGCGATGCGGGCCACCCCGGCGGTGGCGGCCATCGGTCCGGTCCGGCCGTAGCCGCTGACCGAGAGTTGCACGAGGCCCGGGTTGGCGACCCGTAGCGAGTCGAAGCCAAGGCCCCAGCGTTCCATGGTGCCGGTGCGGTAATTCTCGATCAGCACGTCGGCCCCGTCGACCAGTGACCGGAACCCATCGGCCCCGGCATCGGTCCGCAGGTCGATCTCCACGCTGCGCTTGTTGCGGGTGTCGCTCAGCCACCACCAGGTATCGCCCTCGGGCCCGGCCGTCCCGAGGCGGCGCATCGGGTCTCCCACCCCGGGTTGTTCGACCTTGACCACCTCGGCCCCGAACTCGCCCAGCACCGAGGCGGCGAATGGTCCGGCCAGGATGGTCGCCGCGTCGACGACCCGCACCCCGGCCAGTGGCAGCACCGGGTCGGGCCCGTTTCCGGTGCCACTTCCGAGACCGGTCACCGGCCGCCCGCCAGTTCGATCTCGAGATGGTGGATCCCGTTCACGAAGTTGGACGACACCGTCTCCGGCTGGCCGACCACTGAGATCCGCAGGTCACGTCGCAGGACCTCGCCCAGCAGCTCGGCCAGTTCGATGCGGGCCAGCGACGCCCCGAGGCAGAAGTGGGCACCGCCCCCACCGAAGGCCACGTGCCCGGGCACCCGCGGGCGCCCCACGTCGAAGGCCAGGGGATCGTCGAAGTGGGCGGCATCGAAGTTGGCGCCGGCGTACCACATGACGACCTTGTCGCCGGCCGCCACCTCGGTCCCGGCCAGCACCGTGTCGACGGTCGCCGTCCTGCGGAAGTACAGGATGGGTGAGGCGTGGCGCACCACCTCCTCGACGGCCGAGTCGAGCAGTTCAGGGTCGCGCCGTACACGGTCGAACTGGTCGTCGTGGTCGGCCAGGTGGACGGCCATGTGGGCCATGGCCGACCGGGTGGTCTCGTTACCGGCGAAGATCATCAACTGGAAGAAGCGGGCGTACTCGGTCTCGCTGAGGCGTTCACCGTCCACCTCGGCATGGGCCAACTCCGAGAGCAGGTCGTCAGTGGGGTGGTCGAGGCGCTGCCGGCGGGCCCGACGGGCGTATTCGTCGACGCCGTGGGCCGCCGGGCTGTTGAACGGCAGTTCCCGGAGCGGGCGGGTGTTGCCGTAGGCGCCGGGGTCGAGCTCGGCCGACGAGGTGCCCTCCACCAGGTGGTCGGTCATCTCGATCATCAGGTCGTGGTCGGATTCGGGTACCCCCATGAGGGCACAGATGACCCCGATGGGGATGGGGGCGGCCACCCCGGCCACCCAGTCGCCGCCGCCGGACGCCTCCATGGCGTCGAGTCGTTCGGCGATCCTGCGCTTCACGTCGCCCACGTAGTCCTGGACGTGCCGGGGCGTGAACGCTGAGCTGACGAGCCGGCGCAACCGGGTGTGGATGGGCGGGTCCAGGTCGATCATCGAGGCCCGGGCGTCACGCACGTCGGGGTCCACGTCGTAGATCTGGATGTGGCCGTCGGCCGAGGAGAACGTGGCCGGGTCACGGGACACCGTCACCAGGTCGTCGAGTCGGGTCACCGACCAGAAACCCGACCCCCATGGCCCCGATGGGTTCCGGGCCAGGCCGGGGGTGTCCCGAAGGTCGGCGAACGTCGCGTGGGGGATGCCGTCGTCGAAGTTGGCGGGATCAGCCAGGTCGTGCATCACGCCTCGACCGCCGTCCCCGGGACCGGCTGGGCCGCCCGACGGCGCGAATCGGCCGCCGTTCGGAAGAACACGTCACGCTGGGCATGGCTGCCCCCCACCCGACGGACGAGACCAGCCACCGCCTCGATGCCGAACGCCGAATCGGCGTGGCGGCCCTCGCCGTGGGCCCGCAGCGCGGCGGCCACCGGCCGGACCACCGTCTCGAAGGTGCGGTCGTTCTCCGACGCGCCGTCCCGGTGGCAGGCGTCGAGCCCCAGCCAGAACGGTTCGGCCCCCGGATCGTCGGGGCAGGCCGAGAAGGCCATGGCGGCGTGCAGGTCGAGGAATCCCGTGGTGTGGAGCTGGTCGTGGTCTCGCCACCGGGCGGCCAGCAGCGCCCAGCGGTCGCCCGCCGGGCAACCCTCCAGCTCGAGGCGCCACAGCAGCGAGGTCAGGTCGGTCAGGCCGAACGCCCGGTCGGTGGTGGGAAGCCGGTCGTCGACGAGGGCCAGCACCTCGTCGAACTCCCGGGCGGCGATGAGCCGGAGGCACAGGTGCCAGTCGAGGTGGAGGGCCAGGTGGTCGCGTTCCATCCAGTCAGGTCGGGTGGACCGCAGGTGGGTGACGGCTTCGTCGTGCCGGCCCTGCATCTCGAACACGTGGGCCAGGGCGTGCAGCGCCCAGATATCCACCGGTTCGACCTCGAGGGCCAGACGGGCGAACTGTTCGGCCTCCACGTAACGACCGCACTCCTCGAGGGCGAAGGCGTGCTGTCCGGCGGCCACCCCATGACCGGGATCGCCGGGTGCCAGCCGATCCATGACCCCGATGGACGCCTCGAGGCGTCGGGTGTCGTCACCCACGTGCAGGTAGATCTCATGGGCCGTGCGGGTGGCCACCATGTCGTGGGGGTGACGGACGCCGATGGCGTCCCACCGGGCCGCCGCCTCGGTGAAGTCGCCTTCCACCAGGGACGCCACGGCCCGTACGTGGTCCCGTTCACGGAGGGTGGCCGTGGCGCTCCGGGCCTCGAGGACCATCAGGTCGTCCTGCACGGCGTCGGCCATCGGATCGTCGCCGCCCAGTACGGCTCCGGCAATGGTCACGATCAGGCCCATCACGAGGCGTTGGTCAGCCGTCGTCAACTCGTGCAGGCGGTCGGTCGGTTCGCCGTGAAAGTCCTGGATCTCCCGGAGTGCCGTGTTCCAACCGTCGATGGTGGCCGGATCGGCCACCGTCAGGATCTGGCCGAACCGGTCCAGGCCGGTCACCATCGGGCACACTCCGTAAGCATTCGCATACCGTATACGGAATTACCCGAGGGGTCAATCCCCGGGATCAGACTGATCTCCCGCTACCGATCAGGCCTCGATGGAGATGGCCATGCTCGGGCAGGCCTCAACCACGGCGAGTGCCCGGACCCGATCCAGGGTCGCCCCGGCGGCCACCCGCGAGATTGCATCCTCGTCGCCCAACTCGAACACCTCGGGCTCCAGCAGTTCGCACTGACCGATGCCGATGCACCGGTCCACATCGACGATCAACCGCACGGGATCGCTCATCATGCACCTCCGTCGGCGGCCACCGCGAGGTCCAGGGAACCCACGCCATGCACGAAGTTCGACGCCAGACGGACCGGCGGGGTCCGGGACTCGAGCACGACACCACGGGACGCCATCTCCTCGAACAGGACCTGGATCTCCATCCGGGCGAGGAACGCCCCCAGACAGAAGTGGGGCCCGCCACCACCGAAGGCGAAGTGCGGGTTGTCGGTCCGGGTGATGTCGAACCGGAAGGGATCGGCGAACACCTCCGGGTCTCGGTTGGCTCCCGCGTACCACATGACCACCTTGTCGCCCTCGGCGATCGGCGTGCCGGCCAGCTCGGTGTCGGCCGTCGCCGTGCGGCGCATGTGCAGGATCGGCGTGGCCCACCGGATGACCTCGTCGACCGCGCCGGCGATCAGCGTCGGATCGTCCCGCAGGGCCGCCCACTGGTCCGGATGTTCGGCGAAGGCCATCGCTCCGTGGATCATCGCCGTGCGGGTCGTCTCGTTGCCGGCGAACACCAGCAACTGGAAGAAGTTCCGGTATTCGCTGGCCGAGAGGCGCTCCCCGTCGGCCTCGGCCTCCAGCAGGGCGGTCACCAGGTCGTCGCCGGGCTCGGCCAGACGCAGGAGGCGCATCTTCTCCGCGTACTCGAACAGGGCGTGGCTGGCCGGGCTGTTGAACGGCAGCAGCCGGGTCGGCGTGGTGTTCCCGTAGGCGTCGTCAGGCAGCGACGACCCGTCGCCCGTGCCCTCCACGAGGTGATTGGTCAACTCGACCAGGTGGTCGGCGTCCTCCAGTGGGACTCCGAGAATGGCCAGGATCACCCGGATGGGCAGTGGTGCCGCAACCTGTTCCACCCAGTCACCCCCGCCCGCCGAGACGAAGTCCTCGATCAGTTCGGCGGCGATGTCGCGGGCCATCCCCTCCCAGGCCCGGGTGTTCTTCGGCGTGAACGCCCGCGAGACGACACGCCGGAGCCGGGTGTGGTCCGGGGCATCCGAGTCGATGAGCGACCGTCGGGCTTCCAGCGCATCGGCTTCCAGGTCCCACAGGTTGGTGTGGCCAATGGCCGACGAGAAGAGCTCCGGGCAGCGTGACACCTCGCGCACGTCGGCGTGACGGGTCACCGCCCAGAAGCCGCCATCAGCGTGCTCATCTCCGGCCGGGCCGTAGGAGTGCCAGACCAGCCCCTCGGTCTCACGAATGTCGGCGAACCCCTCATGGGGGATGCCGTCCAGATAAAGGGCCGGGCTCGCAATGTCCGCGGGGCTGGCTGGTCGATCCATGGTCTCGTCCTTCACTGGTCGGCCATCAGCTTTCCCCTGAGAGGTGCAGACCGGATCGGGTCATCGGGTCACGTCGAGCACGAGCCGGCCACGGACGTCGCCGGCCCGCAGGCGGTCATGGGCCGTCTGGGCCTCGGACAGGGCCAGCACCTCGACGTCCTGTACGAGGGTCGGTTCCCGGCGGGCCAGGTCGAGCAGCTCGTCCATCTGGGCCCTCGACCCCCAGAAGCTGGACAGGAACCGCGCCTCGTGGGGTACGGCACCCAGGCCGAACGGGATGCGCCCCCCGAACAGGCCGACGATGGCCACCAGGCCCCGTCGTCGAACCGTCTCGGCAGCCAGGGCCAGCGTGGAATCGGCGCCCAGGAAGTCCAGCACCACGTCGGCCGTGCCCGGGTCGTCCTCGGGCCCGCACGCTTCGTGGGCACCCACCTCGAGGGCCACCGCCTGCTTCTCGGGGTTCAGGTCGACGGCCACCACCTCGGCGTCGGTCAGCAGTCGCAGGTAGCGGATGGCGTACTGGCCCAGCCCCCCGGCGCCGATGACCATGGCCCGGGGACGCTCTGCGGCCCCATCGGCCCGGTCACGCAGCGTGGACAGGCCGTGGTCGACGGCCCGGTAGGCGGTGAGGCCACCGCAGGCCAGCGGAGCCGACGCGAACGGATCCAGTCCGTCCAACGGCGAGAGATAGGCCTCGTCGGGAACACGCATGCGCTCCGCGTAGCCACCGTCGGTGAACAGGCCGGCCTCCGTCGCCCCGGCGCAGATCTGCTCGAGACCGCCGGCGCACTGGGCGCACGTCCGACAGCCCCATGGGGCATAGAGCATGACCGGGCCGAGACGATCGTGGACGCCGGTGACCTCGTGGCCCAGCACCATGGGAAGTGGGCTGGGGAAGTCGCCGTCGACCACGTGCAGGTCGCTGTGGCAAACCCCGCACGCCGTGACGTCGATGACCACCTCCCCGTCGCCGACCGTCGGCTCGGGGTGGTCGGTGGCCAACCGGAGGGTGGTGTCCACCCCGTCGAGCACCACGGCCCGCATCAGTAGCTCTTCGGCATGCCGAGGACCTTCTCGCCCAGGAAGGCCAGGACCAGATTGTTGTTGATCGGGGCGACCTTGTAGAGCCGGTTCTCCCGGAGCTTGCGTTCGATGTCGTACTCCACGGCGAATCCGAAGCCGCCGTGGGTGTCCAGCGCCGCGTTCCCGGCGGCCCACGAGGCCTCCGAGGCCAGCAGCTTGGCCATGTTGGCCTCCGCGGCACACGACTCGCCGGCATCGAAGAGTTCGGCGGCCCGGTAGCGCATCAGGTCAGCGGCCTGCAGGTCGGCGTACGCCCGGGCCAACGGGAACTGCACGCCCTGGTTGGTTCCGATGGGACGGCCGAACACCTGTCGCTCCGACGCGTAGGCCGAGGCCTTCTCGAGGAAGAACCGCCCGTCGCCGATGCACTCGGCGGCGATGAGGATGCGTTCGGCGTTCATCCCGTCCAGCACGTGTCGGAAGCCCATGCCCTCGGTCCCGACCAGCGCATCGGCGGGCAGCACCACGTCGTCGAAGAAGACCTCAGTGGTGTTGTGGTTCATCATGGTGGGAATGGGGTTGATGGTCAGCCCGGGCACCAGGTCGCCGGCGTCATCGCGCATCTCGACCAGGAACACCGACAGTCCGTCGGTGTGGCGCTCACACTGGTCGGCCGGGGTGGTGCGGGCCAATAGGACCATGAGGTCGGAGTACAGGGCCCGGCTGGTCCAGATCTTCTGACCGTCGACCCTCCACGTGTCGCCGTCGCGCACGGCCCGGGTGCGGATGCTGCCGGTGTCGGAACCAGCGGCCGGTTCGGTCACCCCGAAGGCCTGCAGGCGCAGGTCACCGGCGGCGATCCGCGGCAGGAACCGCTGCTTCTGCTCCTCGGAGCCGTGCCGGAGCAGCGTGCCCATGACGTACATCTGGGCGTGGCAGGCCGCCGGGTTGCCGCCACTGGCCGATATCTCCTCGAGGATCACCGAGGCTCCGGTCAGGTCCAGGCCCCCGCCGCCGTAGGCCTCGGGGATGAGGGCGCCCAGCCAACCGTGGGTGGTCAGGTCGGCCACGAACTCCTCGGGGTACCGGTCGGGCTCGAGCCCACGCCAGTACTCCACGCCGTACTTGTCGGCCAGTCGTCGGACCTCGGTCCGGATGACGTCGAGGTCATCGCGGCTTCGGGGTGATGCGCCGGAGATCACGAATCGGTTCCGTCGAAGAAGCCACGTGCCTCGAGCTGGGCGGCGGCTACTTCGCCGCTGGCCTCCAGGTGGACCTCCATGGCCCGACGGGCCCCGTCGGCATCGCCGGACACGATGGCCTCCAGGATGGTCCGGTGATGGGCCACAGCGGCGACGTTCCAGCCGTCGGCGAACTCGAAGTAGTTGGCGGGAACCGACCGCTCGAGATGGCCGAGCAGCCAGCGGGTACGGCTCGGGGCGGCCAGGTTGATGATCCGGTGGAAGTCGTGGTTGAGCTGCTGGAGCTCCTCGGGATCGAGGTGCCCGGCATCCTCCAGGTCGGCGAACCGCCCGTGGACGGCCCGGAGGTCAGCGACCGATGCCGGGGGAAGGAACGTTGCAGCCAGAGCGGCAGCCCGACCGGCCACTACGCCGAACAGGGCGTAGTGGTCGACAATGTCCTCCCGGGACAGCTGCACCACCGAGGCGCCGCGGCGGGGGGTCAAGGAGATCAGGCCCTCGCGGCTGAGGACGACCAGCGCCTCGCGGATGGGGCTGCGACTCACGTCGAGAGCCTCGCTGATCGCCGCCTGGTCGATCTTCTCACCCGGACGGACCGCACCGGTGAGGACGAGATCGCGGATGTAGTCGACGACCTCCTCGCCCAGCACGCCCCGACGTCGGGAGGAGGGCGCCCGCGACGGGTACTGTCCGTGCCGTTCATCCCCGACGGGCTGCATGGTCCTCCTCGATTGCCCCGGGGATGTGCCCAGTGGCTTCATTTCCTAGTTTTGAATACAATATTCATTCAACGATGCCATGACAAGACCCGCCCAGTGAAATTCTGATCGACAGGAGCACAGGACCAGTGGCCAACCGACCTCTGATCGGTATCACCGGACGACGGAAGCGCGGCGACCAACTGGTCGGGAACCTCGACATCCTTGCCGACTTTCCCGTCGACCTGTACTACGCCGACTACGGGCGCGGAGTCCTCGAAGCCGGAGGCATTCCCGTGCACCTGCCGCTGGACGTCGACCCCCGGGACCTGGTGCCCCGGCTGGACGGCATCGTCCTGACCGGCGGCGCCGACGTGGACCCCGGCCGGTACGGCCACCAGCCACTCACCGACGCCTTTCCTCCGGAGCCGTTGCGCGACGACCATGAGTGCGCCGTGCTGGACGCCGCCTACACCGACGACCTCCCGGTGGCCGGCATCTGCCGGGGGCTCCAGATCGTCAACGTGCACGCCGGGGGCACGCTCCACCAGGACGTGCCCTCCCACGCCGGATTCGCCGAGCCGACGACCACCGAATGGCACGGCGTGGGCTTCGAGGCCGACTCCGTCCTGGGCGGCATCTACGGGACCGGGCAACAGGTCAACTCCCTCCACCATCAGACCGTCAACCAGATCGGCGACGAGCTCCGGGTGACGGCCCGCTCCGACGACGGCTCCGTCGAGGGGCTCGAACACTCGTCACGACCCGTGGTGGCCGTCCAGTGGCACCCGGAGATGCTTCCCGGTCGGGCCACCGACCCCCTCTTCGCCTGGCTCGTCGAGGCTGCTTCCAGCGGGGCCACCAAAAGATCAGCCCTGGGCTGAGGACCCCAGATAGGCGGCCTGCACGGCCGGGTCGGCCTGGATCTCGGCCGGCGTTCCCTCGGCGATGACGTGGCCGCAGTCCAGACAGTAGATCCGGTCACAGATCCCGGTGATGAAGTTCAGGTCGTGGTCGATCACCACCACCCCGGCACCGATCACCCCGGCCATCAACCGCACCTGTTC
>ERZ1046367.1020-NODE-1020-length-17392-cov-5.465305_pt1 | contig 17392 bp, 15 predicted proteins | sample MGYA00383091_ERZ1046367 | MGnify/ENA primary metagenome ERZ1046367 (study PRJEB29581, sample SAMEA5548361) | metagenome | biome: marine; feature: coastal; material: water | depth 50 m | study: Short-term variability in the microbial, nano- and picoplankton... | reverse complement strand
GTAAAACGCCTCACCGAGCATTCCTCCACATCCAGCGATATAAATTCTTTTTTTCATACTTATCCGTTGTTTAGTTAATCAATCCAACCCCTCTTTTCTGTCCAATTTTCAAGAGCGGCGAAATCATTCATTTTTATTTTTTCTCTAATAATCTTAGCAGGGTTTCCTGCTACAACACAGTTGGAAGGTACGTCTTTAGTAACAACGGCCCCAGCGCCAACAATAACTTCATCCCCAATTTTCACACCAGGTAATATAATTGCGCCAACGGCAACAAAACAGTTTTTACCTATAAAAGTGTCTATTAGAAAGGGTTGATTGTTATCAACTCGCTTGCAATGGTCATGACTTAATATAGTAACGCCTCCTGCCACTAATGTATTCTCTCCCACATGTATACCTGTAGGGTGTAATTTATCCAACAATACTGACCCCTCAATAATTGCAGAGTAAGGAATGTCATAACCCTTTATTCGGTATTTAAAGACTCTGATTTTTCTGAGTATTGTTGCTACAAGTAATCTTATTTTGAAATTTTTATTTGTAGGTTTTTCCAAATTAAATTGATTTATAAATAGTTAACAATTTTTTAGCCACTGATTCAATATCTAATTTTTTTTCAAGTAATTTATCTCTACTCGTGAAATTGTTATAATTCAAAGACTTAATCACTAATTCTGCTAATTCATTAGAATCAAATGAATTTGAAATGTAACATCCTTCAATATTTCCTATCAAATCATCAATATTACCAACTGGTGTTGATACTATTGGTGTATTACAAGCCAAACATTCTTTTACAGAATTTGGTGAACCTTCAAAATCAGAAGTGATAAGGTGTACAGAGGAAACACTTAAATAATAAGGAATTAAATGACGCTTTGTGTTAGTTAATTTCAAGGGTGCAATATTGTAGGGATTACCATTTTTTAATAAAATGTCAATTACTTTATCAAAACGATCAGCTCTCTTTTGAGCTCTCTTCTTATAGGAGTCCATGAAAATTATGTAGTTTTTATCTTTCTCTAAACCTAATTTGATAATACTTTCATTGTATGAGTATTCTCTAAAAAAATCGGTATTAGTTCCATTAGGTAAATAATAATTTTTTCTTTTGTTTGCTGTAGGATTATTTTTCAAAATTATTCCATTAAAGAAAACTTTAATTATTAAATAAAGAAATAACCCACCTTCTTTTTTTGGAGGGTTTTGGTAAGAAACAATTCTTTTAAATGAATAAAATCTAAATGTAAGAAGTAATAAAACGGCACTAAAAACATGATGACAATGTAAAATATCATAATCACTATTTTTCAACTTTTTTCTTAATTCAAACAGGCCATTAAAATATGCATTAACTCCATTTTCTCTACCATTCACAAAAAAAACATCACATTCAACATCCTTTGAATTTAAAGACTCGATTTGTTCTTTTACAAAAATTCCGAAAATAGGATGTTTACTAGTTGGGAAATTATTTGTTATGTGTAGAGTCTTCATTAAGATAATTTTTTCATCTCTAGCCCTAATATCGTTCTGTTATAGACACAAATTTCGGATTGCCACAAGATAAATAGTTAGATTTTTACAGGGTTTAATTTTTAGGAGAATTTAAGAACATCTAATTAATATTAAAGGTCCTTTTAAACATTAATTTCTTTCCACTTTTTTCAACAGGAATTTGTGAAACATTGTTAAACTTAATTTCAAGATTATTGCCAAAATGCTTTTCTAATGTAAAGGCAACCTTATTAAAATAATCATTTTTATTGGTGTTTTTATCTGAAATATAATTAATCACAAACTCAGAGTAGTTTTTTTGAATAATTTGATGTTGTATAATTTTTAAATCTAAGGTTGATAAATATGTGCTGATTGCAGATGTAGACACTTTTTGATTTTTTTGATTTAAAAAATTATCAGTAATTCGACCTATTTTTAATTTCATTAAATTGAATGGACCTCTGACAGCCTCTTTGTAATCTGATGATATTTCACCCACATCACCATTTTTATAATTGATTAGAGGAAACCCAAATGAGTATAATGGGGTAATTAAAAACTCATTTTTTTTATTCAAATTAAGTATTACAACATCATCAGTCAAAACCATTTCATTTTCATCAACCTCAATACCAACAGCTACAACTTCCCTACAGCCATATTGGTCATAAACTTTACAGTCAAAAGCTTCTTCGATTATTTTTCGATTAGTTAGTTTTTCTGCAGTAGTAACAACAATTTTTACTGAAGGGAGTTTTAAGTTATTTTTTAATAAAAATGTTGAAAATTCATTTATGATGGATGCATATCCATAAACAATCTTTGGTTTAAATTTTAAAAGCCTAAGATGCCACTCAATAAAATCCTTTTCAGAGTACTTAAATGCATTAAGAATAATTCTTCTATTAAGCAAAATACCTAGTCTAGTAACAAAACTTTTTTCGTATTTCACATGTTCTATTGGAGAACCCCAAATCCAAGCTGATTTGTCTGTAGGCATCCACCCAATCATTGAGTTATTTCTCATCCATGAAGCACGAGACATATGTTCGTAATATGGTGAATAAAAAATAGTTGTTTGATTTCCAGAAGAACCTCCTGAAGTAACTTTCATCAATTTCCTGCCAAACCGATCTTTCGACATCAAATTATTAATGTTAGTTCTTATAATTTGTTTTGTTAATACCGGAATTTTATTCAGATCATCTTTTGTTTTGACATCCTCAGGAGAGATATTATTATCATCAAATAATTTTTTGTAGTAATTAGTATTGTAGTAGGCATGATGTACCAAATTTTTTATATTTTTTTCTTGAGTTTCAATAATTTCATCACGCTCTAAATTTAAATTCTTAGACAAGAATTTATAGTATAGAAACCTTTTGTCTTTCTTTGCAAAGAGATATAAAAAAGAAAGGAAAACTTCAACTAATTTCATGCAACGATCTTATAGTTTATAGATTTTGTTTAGCCTTTTAACATTAGAGTTTATTGAAAAATGGGTTAAAACATAATTGTAAGCTTTTTCAGACTTGTCTTTTAGAAGGTTGAACTCATTTGACAATCTTACAATTTTATCGGCTAAATCTATTGGGTCTTCAGAATTAAATAGGGAGGCATATTTCCCATTATCTGAAATTTCAAGATGACCCTCAATGTTAGATAGCACAGCTGGTACTTTTGCCGCTAAAGCTTCTAACGCAGTAAGACCAAACCCTTCAAATCTTGAAGATTGAATAAATAAATCATAATGACATAAATTACTCAACACCCAATTATTAGATTTATTGCCTAATAACGTAATATTATTTTCAAGTTTTAATTTTTTAATTTGATCATTTAACATCATTTTATCAGGTCCTTCACCAACTATTGATAATGTTAAATTTAACGCTGTTTTTTCTTTAATTATATTAAGTGCATTTATTATTATTGATTGCCCTTTGTGAGCATCATCTAATCGCCCAACACATATAATTTTTTTAATATTTTCAAATTCTATTTTTTTATGAATTTTAGTAAAATCTACTCCATTATAACATAGTAAAGGGTTGAGGCTGGGATTATTCTGGACTAAATCCCGTGAAACAGATTTTGAGATTGAAATAATTGTATCACTGTTTTTAATATTATCGTTATCTAAGTGTGTAGAATGAATGGTAGTAATAAATTTAACTTTAAAATATTTTACAAAAATTTTTTTGAGATTGAAAGAATGAAAATGGATTACTTGAGGGTATACCTTTAGTACTATCAAATTAATTTTAATTATTTGAAGAATATTTCTTGTCCCTAGCTTTCTATTTATTTGAAAAATTTTAATTTTTTTACTTAGTTGTTTTATAAGATTTACATCAACTGAATTATTAATTATTATGATGGAAACCTTGTGACCTATTTTAACTTGTTCACTTACGGTATTCACCAACATAGTTTCAATTCCTCCATTTCGAAAAGCCCAGACAACATGTATAATTTTCATGTTAAATAATTTAGTTTATTATTTTTTTCTAAAACTAAAAGGGCAATCAAGACATAAATAAAAATGAAATACTGACCATTATAAAATGTTTCGTTTATTAGGGAAATAACAGATAAAGAAACTAGATATGTAAATAACACCCTTCCATACACAAGGCCTCTGTTTTTGTAACTATATGTTATTATTTTTATTATAAAGCACATATAAATTATACTCCCTAAAAGACCATATCTAGTAATTATATTAGGAAAGAAAACATCTATAGAATTATATTGCTCAAAACCCGTCGGAAGCATCGGTGAATGAGTACCAAGTATGAATATAGGTTTAGTAATATCCATGTCTGGTACAAAACCAACTCCAAAAAGCATCCTCATTCCATCTTCCATAACATACATAAAACGTTCATAAGTAAGCCCTAATCGAAATATAAAGGAGCCACCTTGAGAAAAATACTCTAGCCCATCATAGTTTAAAGTATTTACAATTGAGATTTCATCATATAATAAATTAAACCGCTCTCCAATAATTGGAAAAAACTCAATTAGCAAAACATACACCATTGAAATTGACACAAGCATTTTAAATAAACTAGAAAACTTCATTTTTTTATTTAAAACTAAATATGTGAATAGAATACATAATCCAGAAATGATAACCCCCCTGCTTTGTCCTAAAATTACTGTTATTAATAATATTGTCGACAAAGAAATTTTTTTAATCTTACTGTGAACAAAGTAAATAGAAAGAACTATTACGGGTATTAAATAAGAAGGGCCATTTGTATAACGTGCACCACCAAATTCATTACTAGTGACAACTTTCAAATTATCCAAGTAACTCGTATATGAGTATCCAAAAACATATTGAGATATATAAAGCCCCCCATGTATAGTAGTAGTAATGATTAAAAACCTGAGTAACTTTTGATAATGATTGTAATTGAAAGAGCTTATCAAAGCAAAAAAGAATAAATAACCTAAACTTCTAGTGGTCCTAAAAATTTGCATTAAGGATGTTCCTCTATAAGAATAATCGTAAAATATGCTAAGCGCCAAGAAGACAAAAAAAACAATCAGTACTTTTTTAATTCCGCTTAATTGTTTTTCATTTACTTTAACCCTAAAAGGAATTAGTGTAAAAATTAATAAGAGTGCTAGATCTCCATGCTGTAAAGAAAGGTTCCCAATAAGAAAGAAGCCAGGAGCCAGTTTAAAATAACTAGATGATAAAATAAAAATTACAATAAGCGTTAAGTGCTTATTTTTAGCAAAAAAGGAAAAAAACCCTGTGAAAAAGAGTAATATGCTTAGTAAGCCCAACAAATTAATTTTGTTTTTTTAGTAGGTTGTAAATCCTTAAGATGAAAATTTGAAATAAACGTATTCCTTTGATCAATATTATACTCAAAGTTGACATGCTCCTGTAGGTTTTCATGTAATAAAGGAGACTTTCTAATTCTATACTTAGAATTTCAGCATTTACTATTTTCTTTGTTGATTTTGCGCCTAAGTGAATTGCGGATGTTGAATTTAATATCGACATGTTTAAATTCAACTTAGCTAATTTTTCAAACAAAATATTTTCTTCATAATATAGAAATGTGTTTTCATCGAATCCTTTTAATCTTTTCCAAGTATTTGTTTTCGCCATCATACATGCACCGGATATTATGTCACAGTTGACAATTTTTTGATGAATTAAGTCAGGGTTTGTTTTGAACAAATATTTTCTTTCAAGGTATTTATTTATGATTTTGATGTTTAAAAACTTTAAACTTTCTAAAATTAAAATTTTTTCAGTTGGATTAATTCTGCAACAATTGTGATCGATTTCATTATTATTATTCAATAAAATTGGACTAATTAGTCCAATTTTAGGTTTTTTGACTAAAGCATCTCTTAAGGGCTCAATCAAATTATTAGTTAGCAATATATCATTGTTCAGTATGAGAATGTACTCAACATTTTGTTGGATAAGAAATTGGACACCCAAGTTATTTCCCTTAGCATACCCTAGGTTTTCATTAGATTTAATAAGAACAACTTGTTTTTTTTGGGGTGTAAATAAGTTGCTAGTGTCTAAAACTTCATATTCTTTATCAGAATGGTTTAAGAAAGAAGAAATTTCATGACAAGAATTATTTTTTGAACCATTATCAACAATAGTTATAATTAACTCCTCGCCTAAACAAAATTTATCAACTGATTTAATACAATTAATAGTATCGTCGAAGTTGTTGTAATTTAATATTACAATTCCTGTTTTCATTTAAGATCACATGTTGACTGAATACTTTTGTATAATTTTAAAAAATGTTTTTTACCAGTTTCAGCTAATTCCCTTGCTTCAGTTTGTTTTACTTTTTGTCTTTTGCCTTTCGATATAGTTTCATCCAACATTTTGTATATGGTAGTTAAATTTTCATTCATCTTTTCATTAGCTGAAAGACGATTTTTTTCTAATAAAAAAGAAAAATCTACCATATTGGAATCTAAATCTAAATCCTTAAGTAATCCTGAAATTTTATGTTCATATGATAGTGCTGTAAAAGGAGTTTTATTGTTAACTGAAAAAACAACAGAATGGTATCTTGCACCGATTAGATATTCAGCCTTTGATATTATCGTTTGTTGAATGTCAGAACTATATTGATCATTGATTACTTTAATTCGACTATTATCGGTTATTTTAGACTTTAAATATTTGAAATAATCTACATCACTCCCTTCATCATAATTAAATAGTTGAGGAAGCATTACAATATTAATATCTTCTTTTATTTGTAATAAGTATTTTAATATTGACAAATAATAGATTTCTAACAAATCGGAGTCTATGTTTATAAATTTAGGATTCCATTTCAATTCATTTGGGACATAAACGATATAATTGGACCCTATCTGTTCAGAGATTTCATTTGGGACAATAACAGATGGAGAGTCTAATAAGGCTGTGTCGACTGTGCTTATGAAATCTAAATTTAAACTCTTGGCGTATCCTTGGGTTACACTGTCTCTTAGGGAAAGAAAATCAAATTTTGGCAACATTTTTAAACTCTCATTCTTGAATAAAATTTGGCTTTTATTACCTGTAGGAAAAGGACCAAATGAGCGTCCATAGTAAGCTATTTTTTTATTATAAACGATGCTTAGTTTTAGGAACCATAAATGATCCCAACTCTGATATGGCCCCATGCAAATACCCCCCGGGGAGCATATGACGAGATCAGCGCTTTTTATTTCTTTGGCGACTTTTCTATGAGTTGGATGAATTAGGGAAAGAAGATGCGTTATACCATATTTGAATCCTTTTTTTATACAATAACCATGAGCTTTGTAAGGCTTGAAGTTTATATAACTATTATTCCCCCCCTTAACTTTAAACTGGTTTATACTGTCTTGATTACCTCCAACATGGAGAACTTTGATTTTAGCATTATCAATTTCTTTGTTTAACATTCGTAATAGGCTTTTGTGGGCAGCCTCATCACCTCTGTTGCTGAGTGGTTGGTTTATGATGATTATGTTCATTGTTATTTTAGTTTTATTTTTTAATGACTTTTTTTAGAAAACTTATTCCTTTCTCACCCAAAATTTGTTTTACTGCTGATTTTGCCCCACCTAAATTATCTGACTGAATACTTACCAACTTCAATAAAGCGTCATTTTCATTTACATTATTAGTAAATACTTCAAAAATAATTGATTTTTTAGTAGGTTCGTCATCAATAAATTTTTTGTGGACTACCTCAAATTCTTCTTTATTTGATGCACTTATATAATCAAAACCTAAGCCTTGCGCGTAATTTTTAACTAGATAATTTGATTTATTGCCAAAGTGTCCACCAGCCGAAATATATTCATCCGTTTCATCTCCAAGGCTGTAAGCCATATTCATAAATTGACGAAATTCTGTGCCCTTTCCATTGTTTATCAAAAGAATTCGCAGATTATTTCCAATATGGCGATTACCAATACTATTCATGTCATAAAAAAAGGCTAAATCGCCTATAATACCATAAAACAGTTTTTTGGGCTCTATTAATGAAGCTCCGATTAGTGAGGAAAGACATCCATCTATACCGTATCCCCCTGAATTTGAGTCAGATAATACCGAAGATGGAATTTTGAAAAAATTCCAAGATCGTAAACTATTTAAAATTCCAAAATGAATAACAGATGCGGCAGGTATTTTTGGTGCTAATTGTGATGCCGTCCAAATATTCGAAAATGGTAATTCAGGTATTTTCTTAATCAGGTCATCAGTCAATGTTTTAATATCGTTAAAATAGGTGTTTTCTTTTTTAGTTTCTTTTATTGAATAATGTTCGAAGAATGTTTGCTCCGACATTTCAAAAACATATTCCATTTTTTTATACCTATCACGTATTTCACCGTCTAAACTAACACGCCAAACTTTATTTTTTACAATTTTACCATTATATGTTTCGCCATTAATTTCACCTATATCAATGATAAGGTCAGGGATTACATTGCTAAATGCTTCGTAATTTTGACCTGTTAAAAGACATGTTTGGATCCAATATTTACCCCTATAATTACTACTGTGCTCACAAAATACTGCGGCATTATTTAAATCACAGAATTTATCAAGAGCTTTAGTTTGGCTATCAGTCCATTTTGGGTGAGCCCCAATTAATATGGCAATTTTAGCCCCATCAATGGATGGAAACTTGTCATTTTTTGTTATGCGTTTGATTGTTCTTACTAGAGGTAATTCTTTCGTGCTAAATGATTTATTATATGTTGTCGGCAGGTTAATGTGAGCCGGGCCTCCACCATGACGAGTTAATTCACCTATAGCTTTATTAACCTTAACTTCACACTCCCAAAAATCATCATCGTCTTTAACTACCGGTAAATTAACACTGATTCTTGCTACATCTTTCTGGATTGAACTTCTGTCGATAACTTGAGCAATATGGTGACCTACACTTCTTATAGGTTGGGTTGATGTAATTGCTAGTACTGGGAGCTTTCTATAATAGGCTTCTGTTAAACCAGACAAGTAATTTCTTGAGGCTGTCGCACCTGTACATGTAATAACTACTGATTCACCAGATTCAGCAGCTAAACCACATGCCATGTATGCTGCTCCACGTTCATCAACAGCTGAATACATCTGAAAATATGAATCAGTTTGCATACTTGCTACAAGAGCAACATTTGTTGTTCCGGGTGAGGCTACAACTTTTCTGATTCCGTTTGCTTTTAATAAAGAGATGATTATTAAAACATTTTTTTCGTCTGAGTAATTTTTCATGTGTTCTGATTTTATCAAGTAAATCTGTAGATTAAATACTTGAGTTTTTGTTTTAATCCATCTATTTCTGAAAGAGATGTGTACTCACTTAATTGCTTGTCTTTAATAGCTTCTTGTTTCCAATTGATAAATTTGAAATGAGGATTATCTAAAAATAGCTCCAAACTTTTTGCCAAACCATCTTCAGCGCTATTAAATTCAGAAGGATCTATTTGATTTGAAATTTTGCTGTTATCAAACTGCCTGTTAAATAACCGATCGTATTTAATTTGATATGACTCGCCTTTCCACTTAAAAAAGTCTTTAGTATCTTGTAGTACTACATTAGGTTTATAACCGAGGAATTTTTCTAAATGGCTAAGATAAATGTTGAGAACGTCTCTCCATTTTAAAGAATGTCTATTAACAATGTGATACGCATTTCTATGACATTTTGAATCTCCAATTATTGCTACAATACCTTTTGCTACATCTAGCCCGTAGGTTAGTGTTGTAAGTTTTGTGTTAATTTCTTTTGAGAAAACAATTGTTCGACCTTTTAGTGCTCTATAAAGCCATTCTTCTTTTTCTAGTACACCCAACTGAAGTCTATATGTGCTGTAGGTTATGTATGGACGAATAATAGTCCAGTTATTATAGTCTGAGTTTTTTAAGATATTTTCTTGCCTTGCTTTAGTTAACGCATATTCGTCTGTTTTTAAGTAATCTTTGTCCTCAGTAGTGTCAAGTAAACGACCGGAATCTTCTTTTAATGGGCTTTTTGAGTTAGAATAAACACGTGCAGAACTCAAAAAAACATATTGATCTGTAGCCTCACACAAGTATTTAACTCTTGATTTGAATCCCTCTGTAGTGTAGGTCATGAAATCTACTATAACACCCCATTCTTCGGTCAATAAACTTTTTAAAAACTCTAGTTCTAGTGCATTGCCTTGAATAAAACGAATGTTTTCCTTGGAGCACCTTTTCTTCCGTGAATTTACATATACATCATAGTCTTGTTTTGCTAGCAACTCTACTAAATGTACACCCATAGCTCCTGACCCACCTAATACTAATGCCTTCGCCTTCATTAATAATTTATAGATGTTTATTAAGTTTTTGAGCAATGATTAGCTTCATCTTTAGTTTTAATTCTTTGTTCAATCCAATTAAGTACATAGAAATACAAGAGATTAAAATACTCAGTATCATTAATACAATCGAATATATCAACCCATTTGGCATACTCAGCTTTATCATTAATGAAATCATTGTTGATAAAACAACAACTAAGGATAATGGTATGGCTACACTTTTTAAGTACAACATTATATTTAACCCTGTTAATCTATTTACAATAATTAATCTCACAAAAAACATAACAATATTGACTACAATAGCAATAACATATACAGAATGAGCGGGATAACCCATTTTTAGAAAAACCAATACCAATCCAAATAACAATAATTGTAATAAACCAAGTACTAATTCGTATGTTTTCATATGACCAGGAGCTCTGGCGGCTGTAGCAACGGGAAGGCTTACAGATACAATTAATGATTCTACTAGGGCTAAACGAGTAAAAATAACAGCTTCCAATGGAGGGTTTTTTAGCCAGAGGTTTAAAATTGTATCCATCTCTAAAAATAGTGGTAAAGCAAATACCCACATTAGAAAAAAAGTAATTTTGGACCCATTATAAATTAATTTGTACATGCTTTCTTTATCATCAGATGCGTAGGCTTTTATAATAGGGGGGTAGAGACCTGTGTTAAAATTAGCTGAAAACATATTAATTCTACTTGCAATATTATTAGCTATAGCTCTAGCCGCGACAGTTATTGGGTTAAACAGTTGATTTAATAATATTGTTATGCCTTGATTTCTTGCAACAGTAGTTATTTGACCAACTAATGTCCATCCTGTAAAATCAACAATTTCTTTAAAGAGCTTTTTGTCCCAATAAAATTTTCTGAATTGAACTTCACGATACTTATTCAAACAAACAAAAACATAAATCAAGAAAGTAATAATTGAAACCACTAATAACAAGAGTCCGTATAATTGTAGCTTGTCCCAATTAAGGGATATTAGAAAATAAATGACTCCGAGCTTTAAGACTACTTCAACTAAAGAAATATAGGCATAATAGTGCATGTCTTCATGAGCTATTATAATAGCCATAAAAGGAGCAGAGAATATTGTAGCTATAAAAGTAAAAACAGAACAGTGAAAGGTAAAGATAATCGCATCTGTACGTCCAGGGGGCATCACTAATTCATTTTTTATAAACCATAGGCCTATTGTTTCAAGAAAAAAAACAGCAATGATAGCGATGGCAAAATATATAATTAGATTTACAGATAAAGTTTTATTCAAGTTTTCATTACTACCTTCGCCAATAGCATAAGAAAAAAATCGCTGTGTGGCAGAGCTCATAGTGCTACTGAGAAAAGATAATAGTGTGACAACTCCACCGATTACACTGTAAATACCGTAATCCTCAACACCAAGCTCATCAAGAACAATACGTATTGTGTATAAGCTCACGAACAGAATTAGTATCTGTCTAGTATACAACATCAATGTGTTTCTTGCTATACGCTGACTATTAACTGTAAACTGATTTCTTGACAACTGATTATTAATGAGGTTTTTTATTTTTTGAACAAATTAAGTTTTAGTACTTTTTTTAAAGTATCTCTCCAGGGTGGGATTTCAAGTGAGTAATGGTCCTTAATTTTCATTTTGTTTAACAAACTGTAAGTTGGCCGTTTTGCAGGTGTTGGATATTGTGAGCTTTCAATAGCATTTACTTTAATAGACATCCCTTTGATTTCATAAATAGCTACGGCAAAATCATGCCAGCTGCACTGGCCTTCATTGGAATAATGAAAGATTTCAACGGATTTATTATTAATTTGTGGTAATACGGACAAAATACTTTTAGCCAGGTCTGCAGCATTCGTTGGACAACCGATTTGGTCTTCTACGACACTAATTTCATCTTTAGTCTCCGCTAAGCGTAGCATGGTTTTTACAAAATTATTGCCGTATTTGGAATAGACCCATGAAGTTCGGATTATGATAGAGTTTATAGGGTTGATTTTTTGTAAGGCTAATTCACCATCTAATTTGGTTTGCCCATAGACCGATTGTGGGTTTGGCACATCGGTTTCAACATAGGGTTTGTGGTTGGTGCCGTCAAAAACGTAATCGGTAGAAATGTGGATGAGTTTTATATTTTTGTCCTTAGCGATTTGAGCAATATTAGCAACGGCCAAATGGTTAATTGCATCTGCCAATTCTGGCTCCGTCTCGGCTTTGTCTACCGCAGTGTAGGCCGTGCAGTTGATGATGGTATCTATCTTGTTTTCACTGACAAATGCATCAACCACCACATGGTTGGTGATGTCTAACTGAGATCGATCCGTAAAAAAGAAGTTGTAGTTTGGATGATTAGGCGCCAAGTCTCTGAGCTCAGAGCCCAGTTGGCCTTTTCCACCCGCAACGAGTATGTTATTCATATAAATTTATTGAATGATCAAAGTATTCCGCATTTTCAAACAGGGGTTGGTTTTTGTCTTTTGAGGATAATTGTAAGTCTTCAGACTTTAATTTCCAGTCGACACCTAGGTTTTGGTCGTCAAAGGCAATTCCTCTGTCGCATTCCGGGCTGTAATAGTTGTCTACTTTATAGGCAAAAACCGCCTCTTTACTCAACACCACAAAGCCGTGTGCAAATCCTCTTGGCACGAGGAGTTGTTTTTTATTTTCGGCGCTTAATTCCACTGCAACATGCTCCCCAAAGTTGGGAGAACCTTTTCGGAGATCTACCGCAACATCAAGCACAGAGCCTTGAATGACACGTACTAATTTGGTCTGCGCATGGGGGCCCAACTGATAATGCAGTCCCCTCAACACACCATAGGAAGATCTTGACTCATTGTCCTGACAAAAATCTAGGGTAAAGCCCAAAAAATCATGGAGTTTGTCCTGCCTGAAGGTTTCTGCAAAATAGCCGCGATCATCACCATATACAGTAGGTTCACATAAAACTACATCTGGGATAGCCAATCTTTTGAATTTCATCTATAATTCTTTTGCGCGTTGAATAAGGTATTGCCCATAACCGTTCTTTTTTAGTGGCTCAGCAAGTTCTAATAGCTCATTTTTAGAGATGTAACCCATCTCACATGCAATTTCTTCTATACAGGCAACTTTGAGCCCTTGTCGGTTTTCAATGGTTTGAATGTAGTTGGATGCTTCTAACAAAGATTCATGAGTTCCGGTGTCCAACCAGGCGTAGCCACGCCCCATCAACTCTACCTTTAAGTTTCCTTGTTCTAAATAAGTCTGATTTATGCTTGTGATTTCGAGCTCTCCTCGCTTACTGGGTTTGATGTTTTTGGCAATAGAAACAACGGAATTCGGATAGAAATAAAGACCTACAACAGCATGATTGCTTTTTGGATACTTTGGTTTTTCCTCAATACTCAAGACACTACCATTATCGTCAAAATCTACAACACCATAGCGCTCAGGGTCGGTCACGTAATAACCAAACACCGTCGCTTTTTGTTCGTCTTTTACATTGGCAAATGATTTTGCTAACAATCGGGTAAAGCCGTGGCCGTAAAAAATGTTATCACCTAAAACCAAGCAGACATCATCATTTCCTATGAAATCTTCTCCTAGAATAAATGCTTGTGCCAAACCATCGGGGGAGGGTTGAGCTTTGTAGCTGAATGATACGCCTAATGAAGCTCCATCGCCCAGAAGACGCTCAAAATGCGGCAAATCCGTCGGTGTTGAAATGATGAGAATTTCTTTGATACCAGCAAGCATTAAAACAGATAGCGGATAATATATCATCGGCTTGTCGTAAATCGGAAGCAACTGCTTTGAGGTTCCCTTTGTTATCGGATAAAGCCGGGTCCCTGAACCTCCTGCGAGTACAATACCTTTCATGATTTTGAGCTGTTTTTCTTGTAATAATTTTGGTAGGCACCCGAGCTGATGCGCTCCAACCAATCTTCATGGTTTAAATACCAGTCGATGGTTTTTGACAAGCCCTCCTCAAAGGTAACGGACGGATGCCACCCCAACTCTTTGTTTATTTTTGAGGCATCAATCGCATATCTTAAATCATGTCCAGGACGGTCTTTCACATAGCGGATTAAGTTTTCGCTTGTTCCTTGATTTCTGCCAAGTTTTTCATCCATCTGCTGACACAAGACTTTGACCAAATCAATGTTTTTCCACTCGTTGAACCCACCAATGTTATAAGTTTCTTCCAGTTTACCTTTGTGAAAGACCAAATCAATGGCTATGGCGTGATCAATGACATAGAGCCAATCTCGAGTATAATTTCCATCCCCATACACCGGAAGAGGTTTATCGTTTATAATATTATGGATGAATAGAGGAATCAGCTTTTCAGGAAATTGGTGTGGTCCATAATTGTTAGAACAATTGGTAATGACATACGGAAGACCGTATGTTTCGCCATATGCACGGACAAAATGATCTGAACTTGCTTTGGAGGCTGAATAAGGGGAATTTGGATCGTACGAAGTACTTTCCTTGAACAAGCCGGTTTCCCCGAGGGTGCCATATACTTCATCAGTACTGACATGATAAAAACGTTTTCCTTCCCAATTGTTTTTCCAGAGCTCTTTGAATGCATTCAGTAGAACCATGGTCCCCAGAATATTTGTCTTTGCAAAAGCCAAAGGGTCTGTGATGGATCGATCGACATGAGATTCCGCTGCTAAGTGGATTACAGCTTCGAATTGATGCCTTTCAAAAATTTGGTTGATGTAGGATTCATTTGTAATATCACCGTGAAGAAAGGTGTAATTTTCTCTAGACTCAATGTCGGTAAGGTTTTCTAAATTACCAGCATAGGTTAAGGCATCTAAATTGAAGATGTTATAATCGGGGTAATTATTTACAAATCGCCTGACGACATGTGACCCAATGAAACCTGCACCACCAGTAATAAGTATTTTCTTCATTTAGTGTAATTTTTATACCACTTGATAAATTTTTCAAGGCCAATTTTAATATCTGTTTTTGGACTGTAGTTATAGTCGCTAATTAAGGCATCAATGTCAGCATATGTTTTGGGAACATCACCAGGTTGCATGGGAAACATCTCTTTTATCGCTTTCTTTCCAATGGCTTTCTCAATTGTAGCGATGAAGTCGGTTAAACTTTCAGTTTTATTGTTTCCGATGTTGTAGATTTTATAATGCGATCTTTCTTCAATATCTGATTCGATAATTTTGGTAACTCCATGTACTATGTCGTCAATATAAGTGAAATCTCTTTCCATTTCACCATTGTTAAACACCTTAATAGGTTGGTAATTAGAAATTGCATTTGCAAATAAATAATAAGCCATATCAGGTCTACCCCATGGACCATAGACTGTAAAAAAACGTAATCCTGTAGTTTTAAAGTCATATAAATGTCCATAAGTATGTGCCATTAATTCATTGCTCTTTTTTGTAGCAGCGTATAAACTTATTGGGTGATCAACATTGTCAGAAGTTTCAAAAGGGACTTTTTTATTTTCTCCATATACACTAGAACTACTAGCATACACCAAATGTTTTACTTTATGATTTCGACATCCTTCAAGAATATTTAAAAAGCCTGTAATGTTACTATCAATATATGCCTTAGGGTTTTCAATACTGTAACGAACCCCTGCCTGAGCAGCCAAATTACAAACCACGTCAAACTCCTCAAGTTTAAAAAGAGCATCAATAGATATATCGTCTACTAGGTCTATCCTAGAAAATCGTAAATGTTTGAATTTAGAACTTTCAACTTCTTTTTTAAAGACCTTAGTTTCAGCTTCGCTAAACCCTAATTCATTCAATCTATCAAACTTTAGCTTAGGGTCATAGTAGTCATTTATGTTGTCTATTCCATAAACTTTATGCCCCTGTTTAACTAACCGTAAACAAGTGTGATAGCCAATGAATCCAGCTGTGCCTGTAAGGAGTATTTTCATTTATTTTTTTCCAATCTGGTAATATTCAAAGCCCTTTTCCTTCAGAATAAGGGCATTATATTGATTTCTACCATCAAAAATAATGGGATGATTTAATAGTGCTTTTAATTGTATAAAATCAGGAGAGCTAAATTCTTTCCATTCAGTGAGTAGAATCAGAGCGTCTACTTTTGTTATTGCTTCGTATTTGGTAGTACAGTAATTGACGTCAAGATCTTTTAAATAAAATTCTTTAGCCTCGTGAATTGCCTTAGGGTCGTAAGCATTTATTTTTGCTCCCCGATCCAATAAATATTTTATGGTATAAATGGATGGTGCTTCGCGCATATCATCTGTTCCAGGCTTAAAAGATAAGCCCCAAATACCGAAGGTAAGTCCTGTAAGGTTTTCTCCGAACCGAGAAGTAACTTTATTTGCTATGACTAATTTTTGAGCATCATTAACTTTTTCGACGGCTTCGATTAAATTAGCTTTATAGTCTACATCTTTTGCTAATCGGGTAAGTGCTTTTACATCTTTAGGGAAGCAGGAGCCGCCATAACCACAGCCCGGATAGATGAAACTGTAGCCAATTCGCTTGTCGGAACCAATACCTGTACGAACATGATTGACATCGGCACCCACGCGTTCACAAATGTTAGCCATTTCGTTCATGAAGGAAATTTTTGTGGCTAGCATAGCGTTGGCTGCGTACTTGGTCATCTCTGCAGATCGAACGTCCATGCCTATGAAACGGTCATTGGTTCGGAAGAACGGTGCGTACAATTCTTTCATTTTTTGAAGGGAGGCTTCTTGGTCGGCTCCAATCACCACACGGTCGGGTTTCATAAAGTCGTCAATGGCTGCACCCTCTTTCAAAAATTCAGGATTGGATACCACGTCAAATGTCAGGGATGATTTTCTTAGGTCTAATTCCGCTTGAATGGTCTCACGAACTTTGTCGGCTGTTCCTACTGGGACGGTAGACTTATCCACAACCACAAGAGGTGTTTGCATTTTTTGACCGATTTCTTTGGCTACGGACAGAACGTATTTTAAATCTGCAGACCCATCGGCACCCATAGGCGTTCCTACAGCAATGAATACAAGTTCAGTGTTTTTTAGACCGT
>ERZ1046367.1004-NODE-1004-length-17573-cov-6.396335_pt1 | contig 17573 bp, 14 predicted proteins | sample MGYA00383091_ERZ1046367 | MGnify/ENA primary metagenome ERZ1046367 (study PRJEB29581, sample SAMEA5548361) | metagenome | biome: marine; feature: coastal; material: water | depth 50 m | study: Short-term variability in the microbial, nano- and picoplankton... | reverse complement strand
GGGATTAGCCAGCGACGAGGAAAAACTAAATGGCAGTGCTAAATAAACCTTAATCAGCTCTTCTGCGGTCAAGTGGGTAATGTTTAAAGAAAATAAAGCGCTGTAAAATCCTTGGCCGGTGTACCATTGTTTTTCGGTCCTAACGAAGATAGCCAATTCGCATCCAGTTTCAAACGACTCCCCTTTTTTACCAACGTTGTTAACGTGACCTCATTGGGCTTTACCCCTGCCGCGATCATCTCATCCAGCACCTTTCGGCCTTCTTCATTGCCCAAGCTGAGCGCCATAACGGCATTGGATGCAATGCGATAGGATTTCTGGTAGGATTCTAGCCGACCTTCTTCCAATCCAACCAGTGAGATTGCGATACCGAACTGCAACCGAGCTTCTGCAAAGTCACGCTCTGTGAAAGCGAGATTTCCAAGTGCTGCCAACGAACGCGCAAACTCGATGTTTGCATGTTCTGCGGTGTTCTGCGTGATCCGCGCTGCTTCATGTAATTTAGTCTTGGCTAATTGTATGTCCTGTTCAACTAAGGCTGCTTTTGCGTCTGCCTTTAGTCTATGAACTTAGGTAGGTAGGTTTGACTGGCGATTGAGTTCGTCAACCAGTTCTTTGTATCGGTTCTCAATACTCTGTTCTGACGGGATGCCCGGATTGCTAGTGTCCCTTCCTTTTCGGCGGCCAAAAAACGGCCAAGCCAATCATCGTCAAGTTTGAGCGCTGTCTGCAGCTTCCCCACGATGCAAAATTTGTTAGTTGCCTGCCATTTTCGATGCGGGAAATCATTGCATTTCCACAGGCACCGTTCACGGCATTAGTGAATTCTCCACCAGTCCAGCCCAAACGGTTTCGTTTCTCATAAACAGCCTCACCGAATGCGGTGAGCAGGCTTTGGTCAAACTTTGGCAAATCTAAGCATCCAATAGCAAAGAATGGCATTTCTTTTTCATTTCCGTCATGGCATCAATCAATCACCATTAGGTCTCCCCACTCGCCCGGCGCTTTTCTAGGAGTGTCGGGTGAATATCAGAAAACCAAAGTAAGCGAACGTTCATAAATGGCACAGCATCTGTCAAAAAGTGGGCTCACACCTAGCTTTCACCGCGTGCTACGCGAGCCGCCGATGTCAGGAAGCAGGCCCAACTTTGCAAATCTCGCTTTCTGCGCATAGGTCAAAGCTGGTTGAGATTTCACACTTGGGACAAAAGGCAATGCGCCCCCATGAGGAAAGGTTGGTGAGACAGGGCTTTGGGGGTGAGGTTTTATAAATACAAGATAGAACAATATCTTGAGAGATTGTTCGTCGCCAAACGAGGTCGAAATCTGAAAATATAAGGCAAAGTTGCTTGGGATTTCACATGAAGATGGTGGTGGAGCCTAGGGGGATCGAACCCCTGACCTCTACAATGCCATTGTAGCGCTCTCCCAGCTGAGCTAAGGCCCCGTGCGACGTTTGATCGTCAAAAAGTATCTAGGCAATGCGCGGGGTGGGATCAAGCGGAAAATCACCCCGCACATCTATCTTGGCGCTTTGGCGTTAGCCCTCGTCGTCGTCTGTTGACATATCGGCGATGTCTTCCAGAGGTACGCTATCCTCATCATCATCATCATCCAACACATCATCCCCGAGATCTACATCTACGTCTTCATCGTCCAAAACAACTTCTTCTGTTTCAATCTCGGACTCTTTGGCGCGCACGGAAGACATATCTTCGTTATCTGCGGCAATCATCCGGGTTTTGGAAGTGTCAAGTTGGACGGCTTCGCCCGTGTAGGGGCTGACGATCGGGGTTTTGTTCAGGTCGTAAAATCGCTTGCCAGTGGTTGGACATACGCGCTTTACACCCCATTCTTCCTTGGGCATTGGTTATTTCCCTTTAAACTTTTGCTCTTGTCGACAATCAGCGCCTCCTGCCATAACAAAGCCAGCGTGTCAAAGGCATTAACGGTGAAATGTGAAGGAATGTGATTTTTCATGGGGAACCAAGGATAAATGACCACAATTTTCATTCCAGGACCCCCCCAGATCGCTGTGAGCGTTAAAAAATCCGCACGGGCCAAACGCTTGAGTCTGCGGGTATCATCGCTAGATGGCCGGGTAACACTGAGCGCACCAAACCGTGTTTCCCCACGCAAGATAGAAGCCTTTGTTTTTGAAAAAGAAGCCTGGCTTAGACAGAATATCACCCGCGTTCCCGCTCCGATAAAGGTACAGATTGGCTCGGAAATCCCAGTTTTAGGCCGCAGGGTATTTTTGGCCAAGTCCTCGACCAGCCGGATTTGGCACCAAGAGGATCAGCTTTTTGTTCCGGAAAACAGATCCAATACTGCTGCCCGTGTTCTTGGGTACCTTAAAACTTTGGCGCGAGATCATCTGACGCAAAAGTCCGATTTCTATGCAGGACAACTGGGACAGGACTACTGCAGGCTATCTTTGCGCGACACACGCTCGCGGTGGGGATCGTGCAGCCAAGATCGCGCATTGATGTTTTCATGGCGACTGGTGATGGCACCGCAGGACGTTTTGGACTATGTGGCGGCTCATGAAGTGGCCCATCTTGAGCAAATGAACCATTCTAAGCAGTTTTGGGCAGTGGTTGAACGGCTCTATGGTGATTACCGGCCAGCACGCGCTTGGTTGCGGGATAAGGGCGCCGAATTACATCGCTATCGCTTTGTGGATTGACGCCATGGGGTTTTGTGATCACAAATAGGGAATGGCACATCCCCTAAAACTTCCCGAATCGTCAGCCTCTGCGCATGAGCATATCTATCGCGGGCTTCGCAACCGGATCATGCTGGGGCAGATCCAGCCCGGCCAAGCCATGACCATTCGTGGAATTGGCGAAGAATTTGGGGTCTCTATGACCCCATCACGCGAGGCGGTGCGCCGGCTTGTGGCAGAAGGCGCACTTTCGGTGTCCAGCTCAGGTCGGGTCTCTACCCCTGAGCTTAACAACGAAAGAATCGAAGAGCTGTCCGCCCTGCGCTCATTGATAGAAGTTGAATTGGCCAGTCGGGCTTTGCCGCGCGCGCATCTGGCATTGATTGATCGGCTTACTGCGATTAACGGCATGATTGGAACAGCTGTCAATGATCATGATGCGGTTGCCTATATACGTACAAATTTGGAATTCCATCGCACGCTTTATTTGCGCGCTCAAGCACCGGCAATGCTTGCAATGGCCGAAACGGTTTGGCTTCAATTGGGTCCCACAATGCGACTGCTGTACGGCAAACTGCAGCGCAAGGCCCCGCCGCATTTTCACAAAGTCATTCTTGCAGCTTTGCGTGCTGGTGATGAGCCCGGCCTAAGGCTGGCCGTGCGTTCGGATGTCACTCAAAGTCTAAGGATGTTGGCCGCTTAAGCCGCCAAGCCAGTTGATCCAAGCGATAAAAACCGCTCGCGGCGATCTTTAAGCAAAGCATCTGCATCTTTGCCGGAAAGATCATTAAGAAGCGCGCCCAATGTTGTTCTCACGGCTTCAAATGTGGCGTCGTGGTTTCGATGTGCCCCGCCCAACGGTTCTTCGATCACACAGTCATTGACGCCAAGCTTTTCCAAGTCCTGCGCAGTCAAACGCAGCGCCTCTGCAGCCTCACGCATTTTTTCGGCGTCTTTCCACAGAATCGACGCGCAGCCCTCTGGGCTGATCACCGAATAGACCGAGTGTTCTAACATGGCGACCCTGTTTGCCGTGGCAAAGGCAACTGCTCCGCCCGAACCGCCTTCGCCGATCACCACCGACACCAAAGGCACCCCGATTTGCAGGCATTTCTCTGTTGAACGGGCAATCGCTTCGGATTGGCCGCGCTCTTCTGCGCCTTTTCCGGGATATGCGCCCGGAGTATCCACCAGTGTAATCACAGGCAGGCCAAATTTGTCGGCCATCTCCATCAACCGGATGGCTTTACGGTAGCCTTCGGGCCGCGCCATGCCAAAATTTCGCTCGATGCGGCTTTTGGTATCGTGGCCCTTTTCATGGCCAATCACCACAACAGGTTGATCATTAAAGCGCGCCAAGCCGCCGATCACCGCGTGATCGTCTGCAAAGTTGCGATCCCCCGCCAAAGGCGTAAACTCGGTAAACAGCGCAGCGATATAATCTTTGCAATGGGGCCGTTCGGGATGCCGCGCCACTTGGCATTTTCGCCATGGAGTAAGCGATTTATACAATTCGCTAAGCAATTCTTGAGCTTTGGTATCAAGCGCCTTGGCTTCATCCTCAACGTCCATTTCTTCGTTTTGCCGCGCCATCGCGCGCAGCTCTTCTGCCTTGCCTTCAATTTCGGCAAGCGGTTTTTCAAACTCAAGATAATGCGTCATGCTCGGCTCCCACTGAACCAGTTCTATATGGGGTTTTAGACACCGAGGTGCAACGAAAATTCACGATTTCGCTGCAAATTTCGCGAGAATTCGACTGTAAAAGCAGTCAGTACATATATTTTCTGGAAGTATCAAGGCAAGTAAAAAAGCTGCTATGATAAGTAGTAAACTGATACAGATTTATTCTGCCAATATATCAAAATAACATAAACTTGCGATATAAAGCACTGATAATTGGGCAACATGATCTTCAAAATTAGCTACAATTGACGATTTCGAAAAATCCAGAACCAATTGAAACCTTTCTAAACTGCTGATGAATTTAAGGATCTTAGATGGCCTACGCGGAACAGCGCGCATATTGTTCGGTGTAGCAGCCAAAACTATAGTATTTTCGCTTGGCATGAAGGGATCTGCACCAAAAACAGTTTCATTATTATTTGAGTCGATGATCCTTATACGAGCAATTGGACGCCCCAAATTAGGTTGATAGGCACTTGTGAAAGTCAAATCTATGTCATCGTTCTTTCCGCAGCTCACAATCAACGCAGCATTTTTATCTGTTGAGCTTACATAAACAGTTCGTTGATCACCGGTTAGCGAATCCTGAAACAGTTTAAGGCCATCGTAATCCAAACTAATTGTTTCAGCATGAACGCTTCCCCCAAAAAAGTTGTCAAAACAGCTACCACAACGTTTTTTAAAACTATATTCATCGTTGTAAATCCCTTTTTAAATTGAACCTGAAGATGGTGGCGGAACATAGACTCTGGCCCCGATAAGGCGCGCTTAACCGGCGATCATTTCGGATTGGCGAACAATGACCTCGGCCTGTTTAATCGACGCGATATCCACCAAGCGGCCTTTATAAACTGTGGCGCCTTCCCCATTGGCCTTGGCGGTTTCCATCGCTGCTAGTATTTCGCGCGCTTCCGCAACCGCTGCCTCAGAGGGGGTAAAAACCTCATTGGCAAGCGCCACCTGTTTGGGGTGGATTGCCCATTTACCAACCATGCCCAGCGTGGCCGAGCGCAAGGATTGGGCCCGAAAACCCTCATCGTCAGAAAAATCGCCGAACGGGCCATCAACCGGTAACACCCCATGGCTTCGGCACGCTGCCACAATCGCAGCTTGGGCCCAGTGCCAAGGGTCTGACCAATGCTTTTCGCCTTTGCGCATCATGTAATAATTTTCCTGCGTGCCGCCAATGCCTGTGGTCGCCATACCCATCGAGGCCGCAAAATCTGCCGCTCCCAATGACATCGCCTCAAGCCGAGGGCTGGCGGCAGCAATCTCTTGTACATTCGCAATGCCTGCGGCGCTTTCGATAATCACCTCAAACCCCACCGGCTTTTTGCGGTTTTTGGCCTGTTCAATGGCGGTTGCCAATGCATCGACCGCATATATATCGGCCGCGCATCCAACTTTGGGGATCATCAGCAAATCAATCCGCTCTGAGGCATTTTCCAAAATATCCACAACATCGCGGTACCAATAGGGGGTATCGAGCCCATTGATGCGCACCGATACGGTTTTATTGCCCCAATCAATATCTGATAAGGCCGCAATAATATTTTCCCGCGCGCTGGCTTTATCCGAAGGTGCGACCGAATCCTCAAGATCAAGATTGATGACATCCGCCGCGCTTGCCGCCATCTTTTCAAAAATTGCTGGCCGAGATCCGGGGCCAAACAACTGGCAGCGGTTTGGACGGGCAACGGGCGTTGGCTGTATGCGAAATGACATGGGAAACGCGCCTTTCAAAGGTAAGGAAATTCCAAAATTGATACGTTCTTGGGTATTTAGTTGCGGGCGGAAATGCAAGTTGATTTTGCAACTGCAGCATCTTCAAGCGTGGCTTGCCCTTTTTAGCCCAAAACACCAATCCCTGCCGCGCTGTAAGATCACCCCATAAAAGAGGTATCATGCTAAAATCCAAATTCTTTTCGAATAATTTCCTGTAAATTAAAAATAATTCGAATTTTCTTCTAAATCATGTGACAAACCCTCAAACATCGACAGAAATTACCAAACAGCTTCTGTAGACTGTCAAACGGTTCTTGATTGGAGGATGTTATGATTTCGACCCCGTATTTGTTATTTCTTGGTGACGCCCCTGACCAACTGTCGGCAAAAGTGGCGCAAGGTATTAAAGACTGGCGACCCGAAAATGCTGTGGGTCAGTTTCGCTTGCCGGACTGCGGCGCTGATCTGGGACTGAATGATCTTTCCCTGCAAGAGGCTTTTGATGCCGGCGCCAAAACGCTTGTCATCGGGGTTGCCAATCGGGGCGGTTTTATTTCAGCCGCCTGGAAGCAAATCCTTATTGATGCCTTGCGCATAGGCTTTGATCTGGCCAGCGGGTTGCACAATCTGCTGCGCGATGAGCCCGACCTGGTGGATGAAGCGGTGGCAAACGGCCGGAAGCTACATGATGTGCGTGTCCCATCGGTCGAATACCCGATTGCAAACGGCAAAAAACGGCGCGGCAAAAGATGCTTGGCCGTGGGCACCGACTGTTCGGTTGGTAAAATGTACACCGCAATGGCGATGGATGAGCTGATGCGCAAGCGGGGCATGAAAAGCAGCTTTCGCGCCACAGGGCAGACCGGCATATTGATCACTGGTGATGGTGTTCCCCTTGATGCGGTTATTGCCGATTTTATGGCCGGGTCTGTTGAATATCTTACCCCGGACAATGATGAAGATCACTGGGACCTGATCGAAGGACAAGGCAGCCTGTTTCACGTATCGTATTCCGGCGTGACCATGGCTTTGATCCATGGCGGTCAGCCTGATGCGCTTATTTTATGCCATGAGCCAACGCGTGCGCACATGCGCGGTCTTCCAGAATATCAGCAACCCTCGCTAGAGGCGTTGCGTGATATGGCTTTGGCTTTGGCAAAAGTGGCCAATCCAGCGTGCGAAGTGGTGGCAATATCTGTCAACACGCAGCATATGGAGGATGCCGCGGCCCAGGCCTATTTGAGTGAGTTGGAAAGCCAGCTTGGGCTGCCAGCGACAGACCCGTTTCGCTATGGGGCGGAAAAACTGGTGGATGCGCTTGCGTAGCTTTAACGGGCTTTGCCACAGCCTTCTGCCGCGCCATTGCTGATGTGTACGGGGGTGGTCAATCTAGAAAGGACATTTTATGAGCCTGACGATTAATCAGGATGTATTTCCACTGGCACAGGTGTTCACGATCTCACGCGGATCGCGCACCGAAGCCAAGGTTCTAAGTGTCAAAATCAGCCGAGGCGGCGTATCGGGTTGGGGCGAATGTGTCCCTTATGCGCGCTATAATGAAACCGCCGCATCGGTCAGCGCGCAGATCGAAAGCCTGCCAGACGCGTTTGATCACCAAGGCCTTTACGAGCTATTACCCCCTGGCGCTGCGCGCAACGCCGTTGATTGTGCGCTGTGGGACCTTGAAGCGAAACAAAGTGGTCTTCGAGTATGGCAATTGGCCGGTTTGCCCACGCCCGGTCCGGAAATCACCGCTTATACTCTTTCGCTAGATAGCCCCGAAAACATGCGCGCGCAGGCCGCAGAACACGCCCATCGGCCACTGCTTAAAATCAAGCTGGGCACGCCCGATGACATGCCGCGGCTTGAAGCGGTGCGCGCGGGCGCGCCGCGCTCAGATATCATTGTGGATGCCAATGAGGGCTGGAGCGCCGAGGTCTATGCCGATCTGGCGCCGCATTTACTGCGTCTTGGCATCAAACTGGTCGAGCAACCTTTACCGGCGGCTGACGACGGCGCGCTGTTGGGCCTTGATCGTCCGGTACCGGTTTGCGCCGATGAAAGCGCCCATGATTGCGCGAGCCTTAAGCATCTGGCCGGAAAATATGATGTGGTAAACATTAAACTTGATAAAACCGGTGGTTTGACCGAAGCCTTGGCGCTGCGAAATGCGGCGCTGGCGCAAGGCTTTAAGGTCATGGTGGGCTGCATGGTGGGCAGCTCACTGGCGATGGCCCCGGCAACGCTTGTTGCGCAAGGTGCGCTGATAACAGACCTTGACGGGCCGCTTTTATTGGCCGAAGACCGTGCCCATCCGCTGCAGTTTGATGCCGCGGGCGTGCATCCGCCCACAGCTGCGCTTTGGGGCTAAACTGAAAGGAAAAAGACCGTGAGCCGTATCGTTTATGTCAATGGCCAGTATGTGCCGGAAGAAGATGCCAAAGTATCCATTTTTGATCGTGGGTTTTTGATGGCCGACGGGGTTTATGAGGTCACCTCGGTTCTGGGCGGCAAGCTGATTGATTTTGAAGGCCATGCGGTACGTTTGGCGCGATCGTTGAGCGAGCTTGGAATGGAAAACCCGATCTCGAAAGAGGACCTGTTGCAGGTGCATCGTGAGCTGGTCTCGCGCAACGGCGTCGAAGAAGGCATGGTCTATTTGCAAATCACCCGCGGAGCGCCAGATGATCGCGATTTTGTGTTTCCAGACCCCGAGACAACCCCGCCGACCGTGGTGCTTTTTACGCAAAACAAACCGGGGCTGGCCAACAACCCGGCTGCCAAAAAAGGCATCAAGGTTATCAGCATAGAAGATATTCGCTGGGGCCGGCGCGATATTAAAACCGTGCAGCTTTTATATCCATCGATGGGTAAAATGATGGCCAAAAAAGCCGGGGCGGATGACGCCTGGATGGTTCAGGATGGTCATGTGACCGAAGGCACCAGCAACAACGCCTATATCGTCAAGGGGCACCAGATTATCACCCGTGGGCTGTCGAATGACATCTTGCACGGGATTACCCGGGCCGCGGTGCTGCGCTGCGCAGAAGAGGCCCAGATGGAGGTCATCGAGCGCCCCTTTAGTATTGCTGAAGCGCAAGAAGCCGACGAGGCCTTTATCACCTCTGCCAGCACTTTTGTGATGCCCGTTGTGGCGATTGATGAGCGCAAACTTGGCTCTGGAAACCCCGGCCCTGTGGCTGCACGGTTGCGCGAGATTTATTTAGAGGAAAGCTTAAAGCAGGCGATATGAGGCCAGAGGTCGCCGCCTCCGGCGGGAGTATTTGAGCAAAGAAAAGCCTGACTAGATGGTGTCTAGACCGTAGTCTTTGCACAATGCGTCGACCAGTTGCCTTTGCGCATTTTCCAGCTGTTGATGGCGCGGATACAGCGGCGCGGCGCGATCATTCAGCACCGGGCGGTCCCATTGATCCGTGGTGTCCATAAACCCGCGCGCGCCAAGCTCGCCGTAGATTTGCATAAACCCTTGCAGCACCACATCAAGATAACTGAGCAGGATGGGCGCCGGAGACGGTCTTTGCTCTGCCGCTTTCGATTGCGGTATCGCATAGACCGCACAGGGCACCTGTTGTGCAAGCTCATGGCTGATCTGATGTGTCGCATCCAGCCGATCATACCCGGCTTCGCGCGCATCCAGCGCCTGCCAGTCGCCGTCTTTCACCTGCGCCATAAGGCCCTGGATCTGGGCGCCGGGGGCCGGTGCAATGCTGAGAAACGCGGCTTTGCGATAAGATGTTTCACACCAAAGCCGGCGCCATCCCTGCAGCGTTGCGGGGCGCGGATCGCCGTATTCATGGGTGGCCAGATTAACCAGACTGCCATAGCCGAAAAAGTAAGGATCGCTCATCGGGCGATATCTGGGCTGTTCTAAAGCGCTTGTCAATTCGCGAAAGCGTTAAAATTTTTCTTGTGAAACGGCCCATGGCATACTATTGTATTCCGCATTGGAACGGGAGAACTGGCCCGACCAGTGCCGAAGGAGCAACCGCCCCGGAAACTCTCAGGCAACAGGACCGATCCAATAACGTACTCTGGAGAGAGATGCTCTGCATCCGCCGAAGGGATAGCGATCTCAGGCCAAAGGACAGAGGGGGCATCAGCGCGCGAGCACACGGTTCGCGTAAAGAGTGATGCCGGATTGACCCACCCGTTACCGGCCCGAAAAAGAGAGAGTTATGATGGATGCTCTTCGGCGGACGCCTTTTTATGATTTGCACCTTAAGCTGGGAGCAAAAATGGTCGGCTTTGCCGGCTTTGATATGCCGGTCCAATATCCGCTTGGGGTGATGCAGGAACATGCACACACACGCACCAAAGCCGGGCTTTTTGATGTCAGCCATATGGGGCAAGTCATCCTGCGCGGCACATCTTATGAAGCCGCCGCCTCGGCCCTTGAGCGCATTATCCCCATGGATGTGCAGGGATTGCAACCCGGGCGGCAGCGCTACGGGCTGTTCACCAACCCGCAGGGCGGCATCCAAGACGATCTGATGTTTGCCAATCGGGGCGACCATATTTTCATGGTGGTCAACGCTGCCTGCGCGGATGCGGATATAAAATATCTGCGCGCCATGCTTGAGCCGGACATCAGCATCAAACATCTAGAAAACCGCGCCTTGCTGGCACTTCAGGGACCGCGCGCCGAAGCTGTGCTGGCTGAGCATCATCCGGCCATTCGTGATATGAAATTTATGGATGTTGAAACCCTGCCCCTGGCCGGCGCGGAGTGCTGGATATCACGGTCGGGATATACCGGAGAAGACGGCTTTGAAATCTCGGTGCCCACAGCGGCGGCCAATGATCTGGCCCAAGCCCTTTTGGCGCATCAGGATGTGGAATTTATCGGGCTAGGGGCGCGCGATTCGCTCAGGCTTGAGGCAGGCTTATGTTTGTATGGCCATGATATTGACGAAAATACGAGCCCTGTGGACGCCGGATTAAGCTGGGCGATACAGCGCGCGCGCCGCGCAGGCGGTGCCCGGGCTGGCGGGTTTCCCGGCGCCGAGCGGATTTTGGACGAACTGACGGGGGGGGCGGAAAAAAAACGGGTCGGATTGCGCCCTCAGGGCCGCGCACCCATGCGCGAAGGGGTTTTAATCTTTGCCGATGAAACCGGTGATACCCCGATCGGCGCCGTTACCTCAGGCGGGTTTGGGCCAACGGTGCAAGGCCCGGTTGCAATGGGCTATGTGCCCACCGAGGTGGCCACAGCCCAAACAATTGTTTTTGGCGAGGTCCGCGGCAAGCGGTTGCCGGTCGAAATTGTATCGCTGCCCTTTACCGCAGCAAACTTTAAACGTTGATCAACAGGAGAGTTAAAAATGAAATTCACAGAAGAGCATGAATGGCTGCGCATCGAAGACGATCTGGTGGTGGTTGGAATTACCGAACATGCCAGCACCCAGTTGGGCGATATTGTTTTTGTTGAACTGCCCGAAGAGGGCGATACGGTTTCCAAAGACGATGAGGTTGTGGTGATCGAAAGTGTCAAGGCCGCCTCGGACATTCTATCCCCACTGGATGGTGAGATCACCGAAATAAACCCTGCGCTTGAGGATGAACCATCCAAGGTCAACGAAGACCCGATGGGCGCCGGTTGGTTTTTTAAAATCCGCCCCAGCGATCTAAGCCAGATGGACGATTATATGGATGAAGCAGCCTATAACAAGCTGATCAGCTAGGGCGCTAAATCATGGCCTCAGATATGGGGCCCATCGCAACTAAATTTCTATGTACCCCTGAGCTTTTAACAGGAGCCTGATATGCCGTTTACCCCAACCGATTATCTGCCTTATGATTTTGCCAATCGTCGCCATATTGGTCCGTCGCCGAGCGAAATGGACACCATGCTGACCACTGTTGGCAGCAGCAGTCTTGAGGATTTGATGGATGATACATTGCCGCCCTCGATCCGGCAGAAAAAGCCGCTGGATTTTGGCAAGCCTAAATCCGAACGTGAGCTGTTGTATCATATGCGCGTGACAGCGGCCAAAAACCAGGTGCTGACCAGCCTGATCGGGCAAGGCTATCATGGCACAGTGACGCCGCCGGTTATCCAGCGCAACATCCTGGAAAATCCAGCCTGGTACACCGCCTATACACCGTATCAGCCGGAAATCAGTCAGGGGCGACTTGAGGCACTACTGAACTATCAAACTATGATATCCGATCTGACAGGGCTGGAAATTGCCAATGCGTCCTTGCTGGATGAAGCCACCGCCTGCGCCGAAGCAATGACCATGGCCCAGCGCGTGGCCAAATCAAAAGCCAAAGGGTTTTTTGTTGATCAAAACTGCCACCCGCAAAACATCGCGGTGATGCAAACCCGGGCAAAACCGCTGGGCATTGAGATAATTATTGATGCGCCGGAAAACTTAAAGGCCGATGAGGTTTTCGGGGCGATTTTCCAATATCCCGGCACCTATGGCTATGTGCGTGATTTCACCGATGCAATGGCGGCGCTGCATGCGGTAAAAGCCATTGGGATTGTCTGCGCCGATCCTTTGGCGCTGACCTTGCTCAAAGAGCCGGGCGCAATGGATGCAGACATCGCCGTGGGCAGCACCCAGCGCTTTGGCGTCCCTGTGGGTTATGGCGGACCTCACGCGGCCTATATGGCCAGCAAAGACGCGTTCAAACGATCCATGCCGGGCCGCATTGTTGGCGTATCCATTGATGCCAAGGGCAATAAAGCCTACCGCCTGGCGCTGCAAACCCGCGAGCAGCATATTCGCCGCGAAAAGGCCACCTCAAACGTCTGCACCGCGCAGGCTTTGCTGGCGGTGATGGCCTCATTTTATGCGGTTTTTCACGGGCCCGAGGGCCTAAAAGCCATTGCCCAGCGCATCCACCGCAAAACCGTGCGGCTGGCCAAAGGGCTGGAAGAGGCCGGATTTAAAATCGAGCCTGACGCCTTTTTTGATACCATTACGGTTGATGTCGGTCTGCTGCAAAACGCGGTGATGCAAGCCGCAGTCAAAGAAAGGATCAACCTGCGTGCTGTGGGGAAAACAAAGGTTGGTATAACCTTGGATGAGCGCAGCCGCCGCTCGACCACAGAAGCGGTTTGGCGCGCCTTTGGCATCACCCGCTCGGATGATAATCTCGCCCCCGATTACCGGGTGCCGCCAGCGCTACACCGGCGCACATCCTATCTCAATCATGATGTGTTCCATATGAACCGGGCAGAAACCGAAATGATGCGCTATATGCGGCGGCTTGCAGATCGCGATCTGGCACTGGATCGGGCGATGATCCCGCTTGGTTCCTGCACCATGAAGCTCAACTCAGCGGCCGAAATGATGCCGGTCAGCTGGCGTGAGTTTTCGCTATTGCACCCCTTTGCGCCCAAAGATCAGGCGCTGGGCTATGAAGAAATGATTTCCGATTTATCGCAGAAGCTATGTGACATCACAGGGTATGACGCCATTTCAATGCAGCCAAATTCCGGCGCACAGGGCGAATATGCCGGTCTGCTGACCATCGCGGAATATCACGCGGCCCGCGGTGAAGGTCATCGCAATGTCTGCCTCATTCCCACCTCGGCCCATGGCACCAATCCGGCCAGCGCGCAGATGGTCGGCTGGCAGGTTGTGGCGGTCAATTCAGCCGATAATGGCGATATTGATCTTGAGGACTTTCGCGCCAAAGCCGAGCAATACGCCGCCGAACTGGCCGGCTGCATGATCACCTATCCCTCAACCCACGGCGTGTTTGAGGAAACAGTGCATGAGGTCTGCGAGATCGTTCATAAGTTTGGCGGTCAGGTCTATATCGACGGGGCCAATATGAATGCGATGGTCGGGCTTTCACGCCCCGGTGATCTGGGCGGGGATGTCAGCCACCTCAACCTGCATAAGACCTTTTGCATTCCGCATGGCGGCGGCGGCCCCGGCATGGGCCCTATTGGTGTCAAATCACATCTTGTGTCGCATCTTCCCGGGCATCCGGAAACCGGCGGCAGCACCGGGCCGGTATCGGCAGCGCCCTTTGGCTCGCCCTCGCTACTGCCGATCAGCTGGGCCTATTGCCTGATGATGGGCGGCGAAGGTTTGACCCAAGCCACACGGGTGGCCATCTTGAACGCCAACTATATTGCCAAACGGCTCGAAGGGGCGTTTGACGTTCTTTATAAAGGCCCCAGCGGGCGGGTAGCACATGAGTGTATTTTGGATGTGCGCCCCTTTGCCGACAGCGCCGGTGTCAGTGTTGAAGATATCGCCAAACGCCTTATAGATTGCGGCTTTCACGCCCCCACTATGAGCTGGCCAGTTTCAGGTACGCTGATGGTCGAGCCGACAGAGTCCGAAACCAAAGCCGAACTGGATCGGTTTTGCGACGCGATGCTCGCCATTCGCAGTGAAATTGCCGATATCGAAGAGGGAAGGATCGACGCGGAAAATAACCCGCTGAAAAATGCCCCGCACACGGTCGAAGATCTGGTCGGGGACTGGGATCGCCCCTATAGCCGCGATCAGGGATGCTTCCCCCCCGGAGCTTTTCGGGTCGATAAATATTGGCCGGCAGTGAATAGGGTCGACAATGTACATGGCGACCGCCATCTCATTTGCACCTGCCCGCCGATGTCAGATTACGCCGAGGCCGCTGAATAAGCTGCTAAAAACAATCTGCGCCGCTGTGATGGCGGCGCCTTTTTGATTTTCAATATCGCAATGCGCCGCCCAAGGCGGTCCCCGCCGCGCATGTCCCACTTATCCCAGATAATCGAGCCACGGGCTTTGCTCGGCAATCATATGGTCCACCAGTTGCGGCAATTGCGCGGCAGTTGTGACCACCGGATCAACCATCAGGGCCTGGATCGCAGCGTCTTTGCTTGCGTTTAGAACCGCTTCAGCGGTCATATTATGGACCCCGATTTGATTGGTCAGAAGACCTTGAAAGCCCTTGGGAATAGGGGTCTTGATCCCGCTGATCCCCTGCGCGCTAACAATCGCCGGCACCTCAACCACCAACCAATTTGGCAAATCCTCAATCAATCCGTTATTGGGGATATTGACCGCCGCCTCTTCATAGCCGCTATCGGTCACAAGACCTTCCATAATCGGCACCACACGCTCTTTTAGGACAGGTTCAATTTTGGGCGCGCTATCGCTTAGAAAATTCCGGTAATAGGTGTAAAAATCCAATATCCCACGGTGATCCGAACATTCATTTGCCCAAGAAATATATTCGCCAAAGTGACTGTCCGTGGTGATCGGAAAACAGCCAAATCTGGCGATGATTTCTCGAAACAACCACCGGTCCGACCAGGGCCGCACATCTTGAATATGCGACAGATCCACTTCCATCCAGCCTTCGGTTTCAACCGATGTGCCGCTGGCGCGTTTGGCAGATAGAATTTCCGAATAGCCCGGCAGCGCGGTAAAGAATGCCTCTGCGTTTTGCAAAACATCCCCATAAGCGTCTTTGCCGCTGTCTTTATAGCGCACCTCTGTCATCACCGAAAAATGATTTAACCCGGCCGCGCGATATTCGATGTTATCAATCGTGGTTTTCAGTATAGAAGGCAAAAACCGCTCTAAGGATGCTATTTCATGGCAGATGCCAATGAAGTTAAGTTCGGGAAATTTGCGGTGCACTGTGGTGCAGATACGGCTCATCGGGTTAGAATAGTTAAACACTGTAGCACTTGGCGCAATTTGCAGAACTTTTTCGCAAATCTCTAAAATCGGCGGAATAATCCTTAGGCTGTGAAACAGCCCCCCCGGTCCGCCGTTTTCACCATAGATTTGCGCAATGCCGTATTGCTGGGGGATTTTCCAGTCCTGATCCCAAAGCGCAAACCGATCACCCACTTCGATTGAAATGACCACGAAATCAGCGTTTGCAAGGGCTTTTTCCAAGTTTGGCTCAGCCGTGATGGAAAAATCCAGATTATGGTCCGCAACAAAATCTTGAGCCACCTTTAGGGTGCGCAGTGCAGCGCTTTGGTTTATGTCGTTCAAAACAACTTCTGCAGTGGTTAAAACGCGGCTTTGAAAAAGATCGCCCAGCATACAGGTTCCAAACTGCAGGCTTCCTGCGCCGACAAGTACAATTTTTGGCATCGCCGTTTTCCCTTTTTGGGATGGCCTTGCAGCCATCCAAATCTGTTATCCGTTTTTGACTATATTTCGTCACTCATAAGGTTTGAACGGGTCTTTTTGCACCGCTCGGATGCGCATGCATTATTGCGCTGCATCCTCTTGCCAAAGATCCAAACCCAATAGCTTGCGGCCCAAGGGCGTCAGCTCGGCGGGGCCGTAGTGATTTTTTTCCCAATCGCGTGGATCGCCGGGAAAATCGGGTCTGTTCGGGGGTTCAATATCCCGCCACAATCTGATCCGTTCGGCCCGTTCGGCCGCATCGTCTGGATCAGCCGGGGCCATGGATAAATACTGCGCCATGCGCACGCGTCCATCGGAATGATTGGGCCGCACACCATGGGCCAGAAGCGAGTTGAAGATCAGCAAATCGCCAGGCTCTAAAGTAATATTTTCACGGCTGAGACCGGTCATATCAGGCAGCAGTGGATTGCGATCCTCTGGCTGGGTCTTTACCCACTCTTCGAAGAACTCAAATAAATAGGGAACCGCCTGAAACCCGCCGGTTTCGATATCCTGCTCTTTAATTGATAAAATACCCTGCACGCCAATCGGCAAGGGGCGCGCCGCAGTATCCACATCCCAATGAATAAACCCTTCTGGATTTCCTTTGACTTTCTTGGGCGGATTGATGTTGGCGCGGTCAATGGCCACCCACAGATCTTCTTGATCCCAGATATCGACAAAGGCATCATAGACACGTTGGGCTTGGCGGTTATCCCACATGGCTTGGTGATGGTAAATTTCCGTCATCCCGACATTGTTCAGCTCGGCGCGCACATGCGGGCGGCGCTGCGGTGCATACCATGTAGAGGGTTCATTTGGATCTTTTTCGTCAAATTCCCACAAGACGTTTTCAAGCTGCTGGCAAGCCGCGCGACTTACAGCATTTTTGACCACGACATAGCCTTTGGTAATCCAATGTTGCCAGTCTTCTTGCGATAAAACCCGAAGCGGTAATTTCTTTTGAATATCTTTCAGCTGAATTGTTTGGTTTTTACCCGTCGGGTGACTAATTTCCGCTGCTGTATGAGTGCGCATGTATAAGCTCCTTTCGTAATATCATCCATAGTGCTGTTCGCGCGGCAGGCTCAAATCAAGTGATATTGAACCATCCCTGCCCGAAAAGGTTGAAGTTTTGGGGTCGCAAATTTCCAAATATAACCGTTACTCTCCTTTATTTGATGCATGGTATGCAAAACGCTCAAACCGTGCGCTGCGGCCTTGCCCTGTCGTATCAAAGGCCAGCATCCCAACAAAAGCGCCAGTAAATGAGGCGTGCTCGCCGCGTCCGGCTTCATCCGAAATCAATGAGGCATCGCGCGGTGGGCCGGCGGCAATCCAATCGCCGCCCTGACGATAGTAAAATTGCT
>ERZ1046367.999-NODE-999-length-17592-cov-7.435308_pt1 | contig 17592 bp, 20 predicted proteins | sample MGYA00383091_ERZ1046367 | MGnify/ENA primary metagenome ERZ1046367 (study PRJEB29581, sample SAMEA5548361) | metagenome | biome: marine; feature: coastal; material: water | depth 50 m | study: Short-term variability in the microbial, nano- and picoplankton... | reverse complement strand
AAAGACCAAGCTGCGAAGCAGCGGGGGATGCTCTTTTGAGCAGCTCCCAACAAGGGATCATCCGCTAGAACTAAATCTGATCAAGATAAAACCTAAAGTTAGTCATCAAAAGGACTTTTAATTTTCTCAAGAGCGCTCACAGCAATATGCGTATAAATTAATGTGGTTGACATATTAGAATGACCCAATAACTTTTGAATGTGCGCTATGCCTATACCGTCTTCCATAAGTTGTGTCGCAAAACTATGTCTTAGGGTATGTAGTGTTACTGACTTGGTGATTTTCGCTTTTTTAACAGCTCTTTTTAAAAATTGACCGGCACTCTCAGCAGAATACCGCCCCCCTTTTTGCCCCTCAAAGAGAAAATCTTTAGGTCTGTATTTCAGATAGTAAGTTCTTAATAAGCCCAATACCTTGTGGGATAAAATGGTATATCTGTCTTTCTTACCCTTCGCTTGTCGGACATGAATTAACATTCTACTTGAATCTATATCTTCTTTTTTAAGCGAAAGTAATTCACCTATTCTTAGACCTGAACTGTAAATTAAGGCCAATATCGCTCTATGTTTGATATTGTTCGTGCAGCGCAATATATCTGCAATTTCAGACTTACTCAATACTAAAGGAAGTTTCCGCTCTCTTTGAGTGACTTTTAAATATTCAAATGGAATGACACGATTAAAGATTTCCTTGTAGAATAATTTTAAACCACCAACAATTTGCCTTTGGTAAGAAGCCGATATACCCTTCACCTTAACCAAGTAATAAATATACTCGAACAAGTCTTTATCAGAGATATTCTTTAAGGGGATATCTTTAAAGTGCCTCTGAACATGGATCAGGTGACTTTTGTAGCTAATTATCGTTTGCCGGCTGTAACGTTTTAACTCAAGTATTTTAACAAAATCTGTAACAACTTCCATAAAATAAAATTATATATTTATCATTAAAGTACATGGATTAACTAGTATAATTAAAGTTAAATATATAATTTTAATAATACTAGATTTAACAACAAGTTAGCAACAATAAAGTAACATGGAAAATAATCCAATAGATACATTCTTTAACAGCTTTAATTTTTCAGAAGCAGAGAAGATAAAGATGCTCGAACTGAATTTATTCAAATCCTTTACTAAAGGAACTATTCTAATAAAAGAAGGTGATTTTCCCAAACATAATTTTATTGTTATTCGAGGTGCATTAAGAGAATACCGAATAAAAGATGGCATGGAAAAGACAATAGAATTTTACGTAGAAGAAGATGCCATTTTCTCTGAAAGTACTTTTAATGGAAAACCCTCAGAGTCTTATCTCGTGAGCGAGACAGATTGTATCTTACTTAGAAGTTCGGAAAAAGATGAGCATATTTTTAGAACTAATTTTCCAAGAATAAATAGTTTTTGCAATTCTTTCATCAAAAAGGAAGTAATTAAACGTCAATCAAAATATAGTAACTATTCAATTTCGAATCCAGAGGAAAGGTATTTAAATATATTGCAGAATAAACCTTATTTGCTTCAAAGATTTTCACAGTATCATATAGCAAGTTATATAGGAGTTAAGCCCGAATCGTTAAGTAGAATAAAAAAGCGTATATCTAAAATAAGATAAGACTTGCTTTCTTAACTTAAGTCAATGAATAATTATTATCCACAATCTAAATTTGAGCAATAATCAAATAGATAAAATATGGATATGGATTTAAATCAAAATAAAAGACATTTTCTCGTTATTGCAGCAGCAGCAAGAGGTGCAAGATTTTTTATAAAGAAGGCATTAGAACAAGGACACAATGTCACTGGCTTATGTAGAGCAGATTCAGATACAGGAGCTCTAAGTCGCCTAAAAAAATTACTAAAAGAAACGGAATTAACACCAAATGATGGTCAATCTAATGTTATCGTTGGTAAATTAAAAGCAAAGAATAGTAATATATTAGATGCTCAAACCTACAAAACAATTCTTGATGAAAACCTTACTATAGATGCCATTGTCTGCTTCGTAGGAGCTCCAACTACTTTGAAAGGTCAATACAGTCGTAAACTTCAACTTTATACTAAAACCTATACTGCCATGACTGATGGTATGAAAATAAGTAGGTGGGTTGAAACATTTGTTCATGGCAGTTCGGGTAGTGAAGGAATCCCTGGTCAGCACAAATATTTAAAACTTCCCGCAAATTATAAATTAAAATGGTTGCTCGAAAAAATAGGTAAGACTCCAGCTGCTAAAAATTATTTTGAAAGTGAACATATTCTTGCAGATGCAAAAGAAGATGGTTTAAAATTTATTCTATTTAGACCTGCTTTTCTAACTTCTGGTATAGCTAAGAGGAATTTTGGGTTCTGTTTTGACTCAACTGAATTAAATAATAAGGAACTGCCACTTGAAAAGACAAAAATGTCTATAAGTCGGGAAGATGTGGCAGAAGAGATTTTACGCGTAGCTACTTTATCTGAAATTGAACGTAAAAAATACCATGGTCATGGCATATATCTAGTTGATATGAAATAACGTACTTTTAAAAAATAAAATACTATTGCTAACAAGGTGTATAAAATCATAGTGGCTAAACGCCACTACGCTTCATACACTAAACGTTGTAGCTAACCAGAATCACCCATAAATTTGGAAGACTTAATCCATAAAATAAAAACCCGGCTGCACCTTCGCCCTGAAGCGGAGGAGTTTCTATATTCCATTTCAAAAGAAAAGATACTTCACAAAGGAGAGGTTTTAATCCGCCAAGGACAAGTTGTAAAGAAAACTTTCTTTGTTACGGCAGGTTGTTTGAGGTCTTATTGTATTGATAAAAATGGGAAAGAGCATACCCTGCTGTTTGCCATTAAAGATTGGTGGATAAGCGATTATATAGCTATTCACACTGATGAACTCGCAACACTAACTGTAGAATGCCTTTCTGAATCTAAAGTTATTGAATTCAACGCCAAAGAACTGGATGGAATTCATACGCGTTTCCCTGAATTCGAATCTTATCAAAGACATAATTTAGAGCGCCATGTGGTTAGCTTGCACAAACGCATTTTGAATCAGCTGCAATTAAGTGCTGCAGAGAGGTATGATTTATTTTTAAAGCAATATCCCGATATCGAGCGGCATACCCGAAATTATCACATCGCTTCATTCTTGGGAATAACGCAAGAAAGCTTGAGCCGTATTCGTGCAGAGAAAGCAAAAAAATAGTTTTCTTACCATAAGTCAATTTTTGCGCAGAAGGCACTTCCTACATTTGTTTTAAATTAAAAAAGACAAATATGAAAGCCCTTCAAGTAATAAAATACGGTGACATTAAGGACGCCTTAGCCTTTAATGAAGTCAGCCTACCTTCCGTTGAGGCAAATGATGTACTTATTGAAGTAAAAGCTGCTGCGATCAACCCAATAGACAAAGGGATTATCCTAGGAAACCTACAAGCCTTACTCCCTTTACCCTTACCATGTACATCTGCCTATGACGTAAGTGGAATTGTTGTAGAAAAAGGAAATGAAGTAAGCCATTTTGAGGTGGGTGACATGGTGTATTCAAGAGTCCCGCAAGAGCAAATGGGTACATTGGCCGAATTCGTAGCTGCTACCAGTGCTGCGGTGTCAAAAAAGCCAGGAAACATTTCTTTTGAGGAAGCCGCTGGCATCCCTCTAGCAGGATTAACCGCCATGCAATCTCTAGAGGCTTCTGGCCTTAAGAAAAATGACAGAGTACTGATCCATGCGGGCTCCGGAGGTGTCGGAAGTTTGGCCATACAATATGCCAAGGCGAAAGGTGCTTATGTATATACCACAACAAGCACAAGCAATTTGGCATGGGTGAAAGAGCTTGGCGCAGACAGAGTCATCGACTACAAAACGGAAGATTACAAAACCATCGCCAAAGATGTAGACATCGTATTTGACACACTGGGCCAAAACCATTCTCTCGAAGCCTTTGAAGTTGTAAAACAAGGGGGAATAGTCACTAGCGTTGTAGGCCCTTTGGATGAAGCGACTGCTAAAATGTTCGGCATGACCGATTATAAATTACCCGAAGAGTTGGCCAAAGCAAGCAGAGACAAAGGTGCTGAGTACAAATTCATTTTCATGCATCCCAATGGTTCACATTTAAATGACATGAAGACAATGATCGAGGATGAAAAGATCAAACCAATTATTGACAAAGTGTATCCCTTCTCTGAGAGTATTGAGGCATTCACCCACCTTGCTTCTGGGAGAGCAAAAGGGAAAATTATTGTAAAAATGAGTTAAGTAAAATTCAAAAAAAGAAAATCATGATAAAAAAAACATTCATTGGATTGGCGAGTATCATTACACTCGCATTCGCAGTCATTTACTTTCTGTCACGACCTATCCTAGAAGATGATGGATCTTATAGTCCTTCAAGTTTAGCGCTGAAATTAGGAACCGTTTCCGTAACGGATTTCGAAGACATTAAGTACGAGAAATACCAAGGCAACAGGTCTAAGATTTTGGTGATTTTCACCGAGCACAAAAACTTGGAAATGGAAAATGGCAAGATGTTTTCTACGGGAAACCACCCTGTGGAAGCTCTTGTACCAATGTTACACCTTCAAAATGCAGGATTCGATTTTGAAATCGTAACGCCTACGGGCAAACCTGTAGTATTCGAAATGTGGGCTTTCCCGAGTGAAGACAAAAATGTGAAAGCGATTTACCATGCCTACAAAACGAATTTTGAACAGCCGAAAAAATTGACAGACTTCATCACCGATTCATTCGATAATGATAGCTCTTACGCTGCCGTCTTTGTGCCAGGCGGACATGGAGCAATGATTGGTATTCCAGAAGATAAAAACGTAAGTAAGGTGTTGAATTGGGCACATCAAAGTGATTTGTTTACGATTACGCTTTGTCATGGACCAGGCGCATTATTATCCACTACGCTAGACAATGAAAAATTCCTATATGATGGATATAAGATGGCGGTATTCCCGGATGCAATCGATGAAATGACCCCATTGATCGGTTATTTACCGGGACAAATGAAAAACGGTGTGAGCGAAAGGTTAAAAAGCTTAGGGGCTACGATTGTGAATACCGAATCTGACAATACGGTTTGTGTGGACAGAAAATTAATTACTGGAGCAAGCCCTTTAGCTTCGAATGAATTGGGGAAAATCGCTGCAAACACTTTGTTGAAAGAGTTGAAATAAAATTACTGCGATACATAAAAGCAAAAGCGGTTTGGGAGTAATCTCAAACCGTTTTTTGTTTTAATTCACTATCTTACTAACTGGAAGTAAGTGCACATAAATCCGCAACTGCTTTTATACAAACCGTTCCAAATTATGAGATTCTATATCGCAATATTGTTACCCCTCTTTGTAGGGTACTCATGCAATTCGGACACTAAGAACAATAGAGATAGAAATACCATCATTCAAGAAGACGGGCAGTTTTTAAGCATCTCCAGAGATCAATACAAAGACCAATTGTATGGTTTTTGGTTGGGGCAATGCATTGCCAATTGGACAGGGCTTGTTACGGAGATGGATAAAATTGGTGATATTGGAGACATCAAAACGGGAGATTTCTACACCAGAGCCGATTGGGGGAAACCCGACCAACCCAGTATATGGGGAAATGGCGTTCCGAGCGACTTGTCTCCCTCCATTGATTTTGTCTTCAAAGACACTCATGAAGTATGGGGTGCAGATGACGATACCGATATTGAATATATGTATCAGCACCTTCATTACATTCATAAGACTAGTTTGCTATCTCCAGAGCAAATACGTGATGGGTGGTTAAAGCACATAAGGTCAAAAGAAGAAAACTATTTATGGGTCTCCAATCAAAAAGCTTTTGACTTGATGAAGGAAGGTGTCTTGCCCCCTGAAAGCGGGAGCCCAAATAGGAATGAACATTTTGAAATGATCGACGCCCAATTAACCACTGAGATCTTTGGTTTGTTTTCTCCGGCAAGACCGGACGTTGCCACGAGAATTGCGGAATTACCCATTCAAACCACCGCCCGTAATGAATCTGAAGACATCGCAAAGTTTTACGTAAGCCTGCATGCATTGGCTTCAATGCATACGGAGAAAACGATGCGTGAAAGAATCCATTGGATGGCCCTTGAAGCAAGACAGGTTCTTCCCGACACCACGTACCCAGCAAAAATGTTTGATTACACATTACAATTGTACAAATCTGAGATTCCTTGGGAGCAAGCCAGAGATTCCATTTACCAAAGATATCAGGTCGAACAGCAAGATGGATACAACATGACGTCTAAGAACTTGTATTGCAATGCTTGTTTTGCGGCGGGAATAAACTTTGCAGCAAGCTTAGTGAGTCTATTCTATGGGGAAGGTGACTTGAAAAGAACCCTAAAAATTGGCACCCTCGCAGGTTGGGATTCTGACAATCCCACAGCCACCTGGGGTGGCTTAATAGGTTTCATGATTGGAAAAGATGGGATCGAAAAATCTTTCAACAGACAATTCTCAAATCGGTTTGACATTCACAGAACCCGACAAAACTTTCCTTATGAGGGTATCGATACTTTTGAAAATATGGCCCTGAAAGGGCTAATGGTGGTAGATAGAGTGATTAAAGAAGAAGTTGGCGGAACCATTGATCAAGAAAACAATAGGTGGATTATCCCACTAAATACGACTAATGAATAACAGCAAAAGCTGCCAACAATGTATAAAAATAATAGCGTATTAATCGCTAAAACGAGAGTAAGTAAATATAAAAAAGGTCTGTGTTTAGCCGAAAAGTTAGTGTGTTTAAATCCGCTACTGCTCTTATACTTGACCGTTACAAAAACCCTACTTATAAATAAGCAAGGACTTCGTGGTGGATTGGCCACTTAAAAAGGTGCCTTTGAGAAAGTACGATCCGGAGCTCAGGTGACTTAAATCAATCTTGAGATTTTTCGAATTGAATGAAGAACGGTACACTCGAGAACCCGTGAGGTCAAAAATTTCGAGTTCCTCAAGCGCTTCATCAGTTGTTAAATGGAAAAACCCATTTGATGGGTTCGGAACTAGCGTAAAGGATTGCTCTAGCTCTTCAATAGCAACACTATACAGGCAAGAAACACCTCCGTAACCCTCACAATCTTGAGCAGTGAAACCCTCCTGCCACGGACCAAATGCATTTTCATACAAGCACCCACCTTCACTAGGAGCTTCCTTGCATGAGCTGTAAATACACAATAAATTCCCATTATGATCAATAAATTGAGTTTCGGCCTGAGGCAAATAGTTTGAGGCATTCGGATCTTTACATCCTACCGATGTGCTTATGCAGGGCTCTCCACTATACGAAGAGCAATCATCAGCCGTAAAAGAGCCATGCCATGGTCCAAAGGAATTGGAATATCTACAACCTCCTTCAACAGGCACATCATCGCATGATGCGTAGGTACACATCAAATTACGGTACTGATCAAAAACTTGAACGCTTGCTTCAGCATTGAAATTCAGAGCATTTTCATCCAAACAACCTTCAGAAGCATCTATGCAAGCAGTACCTCCGTAACTCGCACAATCTCCTGGCCCAAAATTAGCGTTAAACGTAGCAAATGCTGTAGGATACTTGCATCCGGTTTCAGGAACGTCGTCACAAGATGCATAAGTACACAAGAGGTTTTGCCATTGATCTTTGGACTGAACTATAGCATCCACATTGTAATTCGTTGCATTTTCATCCAAACAACCTTCAGAAGCATCTGTGCAAGCAGTACCTCCGTAACTCGCACAATCTCCTGCCCCAAAATTGGCATGGAACGTAGCAAATGCAGTAGGATACTTGCATCCGGTATCGGGAACGTCATCACAGCTAGCATAGGTACATAAAATATTACCCCAGTCATCTTTGGTTTGTATGGTAACCAATGGGTTATAATTTATAGCTTTAGGATCCATACAACCGTATACCTCCGAAGAATATTCAGAGCAAATTGTACCTTCCCAGCTTTGACAAAGACCTCTGTTGGCATCTTCAGCAAAGGGTAAGAAATATCCAAACCACAAGCAACCATCTACAGGGACCTTTTCACAGGATTCAAAATTGCAATACAATCCCCCAGAATCACTCATATCTTGCACGGTTGCATTGGAATTGTAATTGGTGGCCGTAGAATAAATACAGCCCCGTTCTTCAAGGCAAGTCGTACATGATGACCATACCTCCAAAACTTGAGTAGCACCATCTACGAGAATTTCACGTTTTGCGGATGTCGTGGAATCCGTACTTGCAATACATGACCAATCCCCTTGCTCATTCGCATAGAGAAGAAGCTCTTCATTGTGCTCTCCCCCATCTGCACAATAGTTGTATTGATGAGCGCCTTTAGGCAGGTAAGCCGTTCCGGTCCAAATCCGTGAATCTCCGACCTCTTCAAGAATCGTCCCCGAACCGCAAACGTTTTCATCAAATCCTGTTACACTCACATATTGGGGTATGAAAGACACACAGTTCATATCCACTTCAAAGTTTACCTCATACAAACAAGAACCATCGTCCAAAATTGCGTTTGAATTGTAATTGTAGGCTTCGGCGTCGGTACATTCGGTCGCCTCAGCACTTTCTTGATACACACGAACCCAGTCTACTTCAATCTGAGAAGGGAATTGCGTGTTTTCACTCGGGCCGTTTTTATCAATAGCAAGATTCAGCATCAGGTACCAATCCCCCTTATTAAAAGGCCAAGTATAATCCGTAGGATAGCTTTCAGGCGTAAGCCTGAAAAGAAACTCGCCATCCACATACCAGCTAATCATATTGGGCTCCCATCGAACCTCGTACACGTGAAAATCATCGGCATAAGAACCGCTAGAAATTGATTTCGAAAAGCTTCGATACGTACTCCCACCTCCTGAGCAAGGGCCCAAGTGTGCAGCTCCTGTTGTTACGTTGCTATATCCATCATTCCCCCACTGCTCCATGATGTCAATCTCGCCGTCACAAGGCCAGCTACCTCCTGTAGGGAGCATCCAAAAAGCCGGCCAAAAACCCTGACCGTCAACGGTTTTGATTCGCGCTTGAACGCGTCCGTATCGAAAAGTAAATAAGCCTGCTGTGATTATCTTTGAGGAGGAATAGGACATTATCTTGGAAGAGTTGAAAGGGTCAGCAACCCCATCAGGTTCTTCTTTGGCAATAATTTTAAGTGTCCCGTCGGATACAAGAGTATTTTCTTCCTGATAACATTGCAATTCTCCATTACCCCAACCCCACAATCCGTATTGGGTTCCTGTCCCTAAATCATGTGCCCATTTGGAAGCATCCAATTGGGTTCCATCAAATGAATCTTCCCAAACCAATTGAAAGTTTTGAGCGAGTATACCTAAGGATAAACTAAAAAAAAGAAAGAAAGAAAATGCAGATTTGTTCATTTGGGGGGATGTACTAGTGTTTGCAACAAATATATGTCATTCGTAGACATTTGGAGTAACGTATTAATAAATACAAGATTAAATAATTATTTGCAGGACTTTGGTTACAAAAAGTTATGCGTAAATTTGTAAAAACCGGATCTATATGGACATCCTAAATCTTGCGCTCAGCGGAATTCTAATGGGAGTTATTCTGATTACTCAATTCATCAGCTACCCCTTGCTAAAATCCATACCAAAAGACTCGTTTATAGATTACCATGCCACTTACACCGGCTACATAGCCCCATTGGTAGGTCCTTTGATGGTTTTCGAACTGATTGTCATCAGCATACTCACCTTTCAAGACCCCACAAACACGATACACATCGCAAGTACTACTCTGGTCATTATGATCTGGCTCAGCACCTTTTTAATTCAAGTACCGCTTCACAACAAACTCTCCAAAGCATTCCATTTAGGCAAAATCAATAAACTGATCCGAAGCAATTGGATACGCACACTTGGATGGAGCATTAAATTTGGGCTTGCCTTGTATTCTCTGTAACCCATCATTCATTATAAAATACAATCAAATTTTCAGCCGTAAGCCCTCATTTAGGTTTGGCTAAAGAACGCTTGCGTTAAAATTATCTTGTATAACTTTTATATTAAATAATTATACACTAAATTTGTATCAAAATCCTTAGACATGAAAATATATACAAAGACATTAGTAGCAGCATGTATTTTAGTGGCAGCCAGCTGCGGGCCTTCAGAAACAAAGACCACAGTAGAACCTGCACCTGTAGTTGTTCAACAAGAGGAAGAAAAGATTTGGGAAGAATTCGAAATCAGTGCGACTGGAAACACCATGCAAGACATGATGTTCAGTGAAAAAAACATTACGGTTGAAGAAGGGTCATGGGTACGCATTGAGCTATACAATGAAGGTGTAGACGCTGCGATGATTCACAATATATTAATTTGCAACTATGGTACTCGTAAGGAAGTTGCCATGAAAGCCATTGAAGCGGGTGCTGATAATCAGTTCATCCCTAATCATAAAGATCTCGTTGCGGCATCTGACATCGCCAATCCTGGCGAATCCGTAACGCTTGAATTCAAAGCTCCTGCCAAAGGAAATTATGAATTCTTCTGTAGCTATCCAGGACATTCACAAATGATGAGGGGGTATTTGTTTGTGAAATAAGAAAGCCTTTACTAGCACAATGTACACCAAGAGTTGAATCTTTCAATTCTTGGTGTTCTTGTTTCTAGGAAAGTCGTAAGGGATTAAAGGTCTTGTAGAAAGGTATTATTTGATGCAGGTAACGAATTCGTCAAGATTATGTACAAACTCTACATCCTTATGCTCTGAACTAAATTCCATCAGCTTGGTTCCTTTGGTCACCACATGTATTTTCGATTTCGGAAAGTACTCCTTACATCTTTCAACGTGATTTTTGATGTTTGAGAGGCTTACATTTGAAATGGAAAAAAACAATAAGTTTTCTACTTTTTGTTTGTCAGAAACCTCAGCCAAACATTCTAGGGGTAGGTTATCCCCCAAATAGATGACATTGTACCCATTCTGAACCAATAAAAACTTAGCAAATAGCAAACCTATTTCATGGAACTCACGTTCTGGTAGGAAAAGCAACCAAGTGGTTTTTTTCGACTTTTTACTGACACCAATGGCATCTGTTAAAGCAGAAAGCTTTTGTTTGATTAACTCCGATAAAAAGTGCTCTTGTGAGGGTGAAATTTTACTGACCAGCCATAACAAGCCCACTTTTTGCAAAAGAGGAATCAGCACCAAATCATAGAAAGCAATAATGCCCATATCCACATAGCCTTTGTCAAAAGTCTCGTGAAAAGAATACTCATCAAAGTTGACGGCTGATTCTAAAAACTTATTGATGTAATACCCTCCTTTTACATGGATGTCTTTGGCTTCCCCAAGGAAATCTACCTGTGAGATCATTTCCTCTTCCGTCATTTTACTGACCTGAGAAATTTTAAAGTTGTTCGCCAACAAAAACTGGGTATTGATTCCTTTCACCAAAAGTTCATCATTGTAAACCCTGATGTTGGTGTCCGTACGCTTAGGCATTAAAAATTCATACCTATTCTCCCAGGTTCGCAAGTTGATTTTTGGAATTCCTGTGATTTGAGAAAACTGTTCTATACTATACTTTGCCATAACTTTCATCTAAACGGATGAGACGCATCAAAGGGGTTTTGAATCATTAAATAATCGATTCATCACTTTCTTCCGATAGTCAAAAATAGCATTTAATTGCCTTTTTATTACCAAGCTGTTCAATAGATTTCCAAAAAATCCAAAAGGCGGTTTGTACGTAATGATGTCCGTCATCCGAACTCCCGTTTCCGTCGCCTCAAAGAAGTGTTGGTGGTGCCACAAGGTGTAGGGACCCACTTTTTGTTCATCCACAAAAAAGTGCTTGTCTTTAACTTGTGTGATTTCCGTCACCCATGCCAATTTTATGCCGAGCAAAGGGGCCACTTCGTAGGTCACAATCATTCCCGGATACATTTTTTCTGCCACCTCAGAAGTGATGTGAAACAACATGTGGTCCGGCGTAATCTCTTTTAAGTTTTTAGGCGAAGAAGCAAAATCCCAGATGGTATCTAGGTCGGTGTTTAACTCCTGAACTTTTGTGAACTGAAAATGCGACATATTACTTTAAGAGTTTTGAGATTTCGTTACTCAGAGGATTTACACTACTCGGGAAGTAAGCAATCAACTCACCTGAAGGGCCAACCAAAAATTTGTTGAAGTTCCACGAGACTTCAAAGTCTCCAAGTTTATTGAGATTCTTCTGTGTAAGCCATTGATAGATGGGCGAGACTTTCGGTCCTTTCACATCAACTTTAGAGGACATGGGGAAGTCAACGGAAAATTTTGAAGAACAAAATTCCTTAATTTCTGACTCCGAGTTTGGCTCCTGACCTCCAAATTGGTTGCAAGGAAATGCAATGACATTCAGATTCTCTTGAGATTCATGAAGCTCCTGCAAGGCATCGTATTGGGAGGTATAGCCACAAAATGATGCGACATTAACCACCAAGACGTATTGGTTCTCGTAGGATTTCATTGAAATTGTTTCTCCATCAATCGAGAGGTAACTCAACTCATGAATGCTTTGTGCTGTAATGCTCATTGACGTAAGTATAAGTGTGAGTATTGGTAACCATTTCATCCTTGTAATTTATCGAGGGACTGAAGTACTTTGTAGGCTTCTTGAAAATATTGATCAGATATCTTACGATCAATACGTGAATACTTGTGAGAAAGCTTCAGTAGGTTTTTGTACTTGCGTTGCAATTTCTTGCGGGGCGAAAAAAAGCTAAATAGATTCATATTATAGTAGTTTAGATTTACCTCCGTCAACGGCAAATACTTGCCCAGTAATCCATGAAGCATCATCAGAAATCAAATGACATGCTAATGAAGAAACATCGATTACAGTACCCACACGAGGAATCGGGTGGTTTGCCGCAATGCGATCTTTCTTAGAATCTGAATTGAGCAGATGAGCGCTTAGGGAGGTGTTAATAATAGATGGTGCAATGATGTTAAAACGTATTTTGGGTGAAAACTCTTTTGCTAGAGAAACAAATAAGCCTTCCAAGGCCGACTTCGAAGCTGCCGTAGAGGCATGAAAGCTAAAGCCATTCTGAGCACAGACTGAAGAAAATCCTACAACGGAAGATCCCTCTGACTTTTTGAGCGCACTTAAAGCAAGCTTCATGGCTTTGTTAAAACCCATTACGTTGACTTGGAATTCATGTAGAAAGTCTGAATCCTTAAGAGAGTTGTAGCGTTTTAGATTGATCGTTCCCGGACAGTAAATCAGTCCATCAATAACCTCAGGCAAATCGAAAGAAAACCCATCAGAATTGAGAACATCAAAATGTCCAGTAGTCAAATTAGAATGCTCTAAAGACATCGAATTAGAACAAAATGTAGCGTAAACAGCGTGGCTTTTGTCCAGAAGTTGGCTTGCTATGGCTTGTCCAATGCCTCCTGAGGCCCCTATAATTAAGTAATTCTTCATTTTGTATATCTTTTGTTTGTCAAATTTATACAATTTGTATAACTTTACAAAGAATTTAATAGACAAATTATGAGCCGAAGAAGATTATCAACCAAGCGAGCCGAAGATTTGATTTCAGCAATTAAAGAAAGACAGCCAAAAATCGTCTTCTACACAGAAAAAATTAAGATCAGCCTTCCTAACATGGAAAGCATTCAGCTGTGGAAAAAAAGATACCCTAAAGGAAAAGTAAGATTTAGCTAGTATTTAGCCAATCCTATTTTATAGGTTTCTAATGCCCTTTTTCTGGCATGTTCATGGACAACTATGGGCTGTGGGTACTCTAGGGAATTGAGTTCAGGAATCCATTTGTTGATGTATTCCAACTGAGCATCAAACTTCTTTGCCTGAGTACTTGGGTTAAACACACGAAAATAGGGAGCTGCATCACACCCAGTTCCGGCAGCCCACTGCCAGTTCCCATTGTTGGCCGAGAGGTCGTAGTCCATCAGCTTTTCTGCGAAGTACGCTTCGCCCCATCTCCAATCCGTTAGTAAGTGCTTGCACAAAAAGCCTGCTGTGAGCATACGCACCCTGTTGTGCATATACCCCGTTTGATTCAGCTCACGCATGCCAGCATCCACAATGGGGTATCCTGTTTTTCCGGATTTCCACAATTCAAACAGCTTTTCATCGTTTGCCCACTCAATGCCGTTGTACTTAGGTCGGAAATTTTCTTTGACCACATGAGGGAAATGAAACAAGATCTGCATGAAAAACTCTCTCCAAACGAGTTCAGAGGTAAAAGTCTCCGACACAGAGCCTATGTTAGACATGAGGGTACGAACACTTACGAGTCCAAAACGCAAATATGGGCCCAAGCGTGAAGTCCCATTGATGGATGGGTAATCTCTGTAATTGGCATAATCTGCAACGACTTTCAAATCATAGGGCATGACTTTGATCTCAGACACCTTAATCCCAAGTGCATTTTTTGTCGGAATTTCATTTGTGATTTGTAAAAACGAAGACCTGTCTGGAGCGTCATAGATCGTAACCGAATCATACAATTGCAGCCACTTTCTTTTGTAGGGCGTAAATACTGTGTAAGGGTTCCCATCGGCCTTCAACACCTCATGGGGCTCAAAAACTACCTGATCTTTGAACGAATGAACCATTATTCCAGCGCCTGTCAATTGTTTTTCAATCCCTGCATCCCTTTGGCGGGCATAAGGCTCATAATCTCTATTAAAAAACACATCAGAGATGGTGTAATCTCTACACAGGGATTGCCAAACCTCATCAACTTTACCCTTTAAAATCAACAAAGAACTGCCCAATGATTTTAGCTCTTTATCAATATCAGCAAGGGTGTCGTAAATAAAATTCACTCTGGGATCGTCCTCTGGTAAAATCTCAACAATGTCCTTGTCAAAAATAAAAATGGGCAAGACGGGATGACCCTGCTTTAATGCATGGTAAAGTGCAGTGTTGTCTTGAAGTCTCAAGTCCCTGCGAAACCAGAATATGGATATGGGCGTTTTCGATGTCATAGTTTATAAGCGCTACTCAATTTCTATTTTATGAATTTGCAGTCGGTAATCCTCATCTACCTTATTCCCGATTAAAAAACAGATTTCCTCAAGAGAAGTATCATTGAAATTGGGTCTATCTATATCCCGCCCTCTGTATCTTGGAACGAATGCATCGGTATCAATAACGATCCTCTCTTTTTCGCCTGAGGTTTCAAAAGCATATACATAGGAATGTGCATCTGAAGATTTATGTTTGATCCTAAATTGATAGGATTTTGAATCTCCAGTCAGGTGGAGTACAAATCTTTTCCGCAGCGTTAAATCCACGTTCAGACGGCAACGAACACCTGCAAAACCACCGTTATTATCCGTAGAAACATGCCCGGAGAATATCCCAGAGCCCTCTGCATCTTTGGTGAACACACTTTCCGAAACGCCCCCCATCACGCCGTCGCTAAACACCTCCCAAGATGGAGCTTTGTGGGTGTCTGTAAAATCAACAATAACCTGGGTGTTCTGAGCGTTAGTAGAAGTATATACCATCAGTAAAAAAATCGATAAATAGTTAAGCATCAGTAATATTTAAATGAAGCTCCAAGGAGAAGCATCCCTGCTGTTTATGGGAATGTCTGCATGGTGAAATTCTCAACAACACAAATTTAAGGCTATTAATCAACCTCGCCAAACATATAAAACACAAGCATGGCAATATGCAAAGCATTAGAAACTCAACTTTAGATAGATGAGAACTAAATTTCGGCTTAGTTATTGAAGGAATTGTTTAGTTTTGTAAAAACAAGTTCATTTATTCAACAAATTACCAACAAAAATGAAAAAATTACTTTCCCTATTGGCAATCTTTGGCTTGCTGAACATCAATAACTTGGACGCATTAGCTCAAGATGAGACTTCTTCAAATACGGAAATAACAGCAGACACAACAGTAGCTGATTCAACTACGGTTGACTCCTCAGCGACTGACTCAATTGTTGAAGAAGCTACACCTATTGCGGTTGAAGAAACTTCAGAAGAAGCTCCTAAGGCAGGATTCCACCAGGTACTTAAAGAAAAGTTTATCGAAGGTGGAGCTGGATTCATGGGAATTGTATTGATTGCCCTGATTTTAGGATTGGCACTTTGTATTGAGCGTATCATTTATTTGAATTTAGCTACTACAAATACCGACAAACTCATAGGAGATATTGATGAGGCTCTAAATACCGGTGGCGTGGAAGGAGCCAAAGACATTTGCCGAAATACACCGGGCCCAGTAGCCTCCATATTTTACCAAGGTCTAGAACGCTCTTCAGAAGGCTTAGACATGGTTGAAAAATCAATTGTCGCTTACGGATCTGTTCAAATGGGAAAACTAGAACGCAACACTTCGTGGATTTCTCTATTCATTGCCTTAGCCCCAATGCTCGGATTTATGGGTACCGTAATCGGTATGATTGGTGCCTTTGACGCCATTGAAGCAAATAACAACATCTCGCCTGCACTCGTTGCTGGAGGTATTAAAGTAGCCCTACTAACAACTGTATTTGGTTTGATTGTTGCTATGATTCTCCAAGTATTCTACAACTATATTATTGCGAAAATCGATAACTTAGTTAACACTATGGAAGATGCTTCAATCACACTGATTGATATCTTGGCGAGACAAGAAGCAGCTAAAAAGTAATACACGAACCGTTAAAACTTATTGAAATGGGAGATTTCATGGCAAATTACGGTATTATTCTTACCTATATTTTAATAGCGGCGGCTACGATAGCTGCAATCGCATTTCCAATAAAGCATTTGATTTCGCATCCTAAAAAGGCGAAACAGGTAGGTATTGGACTTGGTGCTTTACTCGTTATCTACATCATTGCAGCGCTCAGCGCTTCTGATGAGGTAACCGAACATTTTATGAAGTTTGATGTGACGGCTTCTCAGTCAAAGCAAGTAGGAACTGGACTTATTGTATTCTACATACTCGCTGTTGGAGCCCTACTGGTTACACTCTACACAGAGATATCAAAAATGCTTAATAAGTAGGCAATGTCTAGAAGATCACTACCCGAAATTAACGCAGGATCGATGGCCGACATCGCTTTCTTGCTTCTTATCTTCTTTTTGGTAACGACCACTATGGATGTTGATACCGGTTTGGTCCGAAAACTTCCTGCATTGCCAGAAGATGAGGAAGAAATCATTGATGATTCTCAGATCAAAGCCAAAAATATTTATGTGGTACTGGTAAATGCCAAAGACCAACTTTTGGTGGAAGAAGAACTGATGGAGGTCTCTCAATTGCGAGAGGGTGCCAAAAAATTCCTAGACAACTGGGGAAAAAACCCCAACCTATCAGACAACCCTCAAAAGGCGATTATTTCGCTTCAAAACGACCGAGGAACCTCTTACGAAATGTACATTAAAGTACAAAACGAACTCTCCGCTGCCTATCGCGAACTAAGAGATCGCGAAGCTCAAAAGAAATTTGGTGTAAACTACACCAAACTAAAAGGTGACAATAAGAAGGAGATTCGAAAGATGTATCCGGAAAAAATTTCTGAAGCTGAACCTAAAAATGTAGGAGGAAAATAATGAGTCGTTTTAAAAAGAAAAAAGGAAGTGGAACACC
>ERZ1046367.986-NODE-986-length-17697-cov-6.563031_pt1 | contig 17697 bp, 20 predicted proteins | sample MGYA00383091_ERZ1046367 | MGnify/ENA primary metagenome ERZ1046367 (study PRJEB29581, sample SAMEA5548361) | metagenome | biome: marine; feature: coastal; material: water | depth 50 m | study: Short-term variability in the microbial, nano- and picoplankton... | reverse complement strand
GACAAAGATCGATTTTTTTGAGAATCTACTTTTTCGGCTTGTAGTGCAATCTTTTTAAACTGTTCCATAGAATCTTTATGTCCATTGGTAATAGCAATTAATTCATCTGCCCAAGCTATATCAGCATTTCCTACCAGCTCATCTAATCTATCGATAGTGTTAGTAAACATTTTTGGAAGAAATGACGGCGTAGGAGATCCACCCGTACCTTTAGCTTTTGTTTGATGTCTGTATGGATCCGGTGCTCTTAAAATATAGCCTACAACCATCTTGTAATGATCTATTCGATGTTGAATAATCCATCTAACGGAACTAGCAAGACCTTTTCTTAGATTTTGGTCTGACTCAATGGTATCAAAATAAGAAGAGTTTTGTAATTTTTCTCGGGTCTTTACAATCATTGCATGATGGGCAGGAGGTCTGTATCCTACTCTGAATGATTTAAGAAGTTTTGTAAGAGAATCAATTTCACAATCACACGGCAAGTCTTCATCTGCTATAAATCCTTTTCTTAAGATATTTTCAATAATACAAGCATCTACTTCATTATCACATACATATGCATCGGTATGTTTACCTATTCCTGTTATTTCATCTGCAATAGGGTGATAAGAGCTATTAGCACCTGTTTGTCCATGAAGGTGTCCAATATAACAACCTTTCATGTTATGTATTTCACTATAAGTTTCTCCGCACCCTTCAAAAAATAATCCCCTATCATCATAGATACTTCCTTGATTACCATAGAGGCCTTGAATAAAGATACGTACTTCTTTATTATAAAGAAGTGGTTCACTTACTTTCCACATACAATTAAAAAGCTGATTTGACTGTTTCAGAGCTAACTCTATTTGTTCAAGGTTTTGAGCTATATTATTGCCATCAATAGCATCTAATGAATTTTGAATCATCATTTTTGATGTACGCTCCATTGCAAGGTGTGTCATTCTAAAGCCTTGCTCATTTCCATCAAAATCATGGAAGGAGACTACAGGTTTAATTGATCTAATATAATCAATACTATCTTTCATATTGTCAAAGCTATCTAAAGTGTGCTCTGGTAATATTCCTGATCGTAATACGTAATCTGCAGCATATTCAAATTCAGCTTGTTGTCCTGTGATTTTTGATGATAACAATAATAACCCAGATAGTGGCCAAGGGATAAAAGAGCAGGCCTTTTTTTCTCCATTAAAAATTGGTTCAATTTTAATACCATTTGCTAGCCAAGAAGTCCAACATCTTATATCTGCAATAAGCTGCGCAGATTCTCTGGTAGGTTTTTCAATGTGTTTTTTGACATGTAGTATGAAATGATCCATTAAGCCATCATCTAATAGTAAAACTTCATCTAATAATTGTTTTTTTCCAATAAGACCAGTCTTCCCGTGATTGTTCACAGCCATTTCGCTCGCAAGATCGCTAATACTAGAAAACGGATGTGGTAGCGGTTGTAGCGTATTATAAGGTAGTGTCGAATTAGGTTGCCAGATTAATTCAGAGGTTTTTTGTATAATAGATGCATCAAATTTTAGATTAAAACATGTTTCATTAAAATCAATTCCTTGACCTAAATAAGGAAAATTTTTGTCTGTTTTAATGGTAATATTTTGCTTCATATTATTTATAGTATATTATTAAGGTAATCTATTACAGACTGATCATTCCATGTTGCAGATCCTACATCTTTTACTATAATTTCACCCGAAGCATCTACTATAAATGTAGTTGGAATGCCGCGGGTACTAAATAATTCATCATCAGTAATTATTTTATATAACGGCAATTGTGCCAAAGCTTCATCTTTTGGTATATAGTCGATAATAGTGCTTCTATCTTCTTTAGATAGATATAAGAAAACAATATTTTTATCATCTTTATATTGGTTATATAGCTCAACCATTGATGGCATTTCTGCTAAGCAAGGATTACACCAAGTTGCCCAATAATTAATAAATAACGTTTTGTCTCTAAAATCACGTAAGGAGAATTGTGCTCCTTCTAAATCTTCGAATTGCAGTAAGTTGGCATCAAAATCAATTAGAGTCGTACTCATTTCTTCTGCGATTGGTGCTTTTAGTTCTGGTGCTTCCATTATTTCTTGGACATAAGAAATAGCTACTGATTTATAGTAGCCTTTCCATTCCTCAAGTTCCTTATTGAGATTATATTGTTCGTACGATAAATAAGAAAGAGCGACAACCATTAATCCTATAACTATATATAAGTTTTTTCTGTTCATGATGATTGATAATATTGTAGTTTATTCTAAAAAACTAGTTAAATTTGTTGAAATCACTTTCTCAATATGGAAAAATTAGGATACATATTCATTACAGCTTTTTATCTTCTTGTTTCATATATAACCCTACAAAGCATTGAACAATTTTATCCTGAAGGTCTACTGGTATTATTAATCTATAGTGGTTTATTTATCTTATTTGTGAAAGTGCTAAAAGAAAGATTAAAAAATAAAGAAGATGATTACTATTCTAAGGAGATAAATAAATGATTGTTGTTACTCAAGAAAATATCGCTAATAGATCTATTGCTCAAACATTAGGAACCGTTCACGGACAGTCTATTAGAGCAAGACATATTGGAAAAGATATCCTTGCCGGTTTAAGAAATGTTGTTGGTGGAGAAATTACAGAGTATTCTAAATTAATGGCAGAATCTAGACAGCAGGCAATGGATCGTATGATTGCACACGCAGAAGAAAAAGGAGCTGATGCAATTCTCGCTGTTCGTTTTACAACATCGATGTTACAGCAAGGTGCATCTGAAATCTTTATCTATGGTACTGCTGTTAAGTTAGCATAGGATTTTTATGGATCATAAGATATTCCAAGTTGATCATTTACATTTCTACTTTAAAATATCTTATATAGATAATACCTTACATGAATTAACTTTTTCTGATAGAAAAAATGATTTAATCAATCCGCAATTATCATTAAAAATAAATGAAGGTAAACCCTCTAAATTTGCAAAAGATATACAAAATCAATTAGATAGTTATTTTAAAGGAAAATTAAAAAAGTTTGATATTCCATTGAATGTCAATGGCAGTGATTTTACAAAAAGTGTCTTAAAGGAGATTGGTAAGATTCCCTATGGTAAAACAAAGAGCTATAAAGAAGTAGCAGAAAAGATTAAGAAGCCAAAAGCTGCGCGAGCAGTTGGAAGAGCTAGTGGCGCTAATCGCATTCCTATTATTATTCCTTGTCATAGGGTGGTAGGTAGTAGCGGGGAATTAGTTGGGTATAGCGGAGGCGGAGGTCTTTTATTTAAATCTTATTTACAACTATTGGAGAAAAAATGAAAAAAATGATTGGTGTTATTGCTATAATATGTAGTTCTTTTTTATTTGCACAAGATCTTACATGGAATCAAGAAATTGTTACCTTTAAAAGTGCAAATCCATTTTCTTTTGAAGGGATTATTACCGATTTAGATAATCAACCTATTCAAGAAGTTTCGGGCATATTGACCCTTCCTGAAAACTTTGATTCGAGCAAGAAATATCCTTTAATTATAGGAGTAGCGGGAAGTCTGAATTGGTCACAACATCACTTGGATTACTTAGGAATGTATCAAGAAATGGGAATAGCCACTTTTCAATTACAAAGCTTTGATAGTCGCGACGTACAATCGACCGTAGGTACACAAGTAGAAGTAACAACTGCAATGGTGATTTTAGATAGTTATCGTGCTTTAGAGACACTTAGTATCCATCCTAATATCGATATAGATCATGTAGGAATTACAGGGTGGAGTCTTGGAGGAGGAGTATCTCTATATTCTGCCTGGCTACCGCTTATTGATGCGATTAATAATAGAGAGTTCATGTTTGCGGCGCATTTACCTATTTATCCACCATGTCTAAGTTATCCGTATCCTGCTTCAAATATGCAATTTAGCACAGCTCCTATCCATATTCTTATCGGAGAATTAGATAGTTGGGTCCCAGCTGTAGCGTGTACAGAATTGCTAGAAAAAATGGAATATAGCGGGCTTCCAGTGAATATCGATATGACAATCTATGATAATGCACATCATTCATTTGATAAAAGAGATACAGAGATTTCAGTAGTAGAGAATGGATATAGCTTAGGAGATTGTCGTTTTCCAATGAATGAGGAAGGTACATTATTATTAAGTGAATATTGGAAGATTCCTATTAATACACCTTTAAGACAAAAATTAGCATTGATGACATGCGCAGGTAGAGGGCCTAGCATGGGAGGAAATACTGAAGCACGTGAAGCATCTTTCAAATTTTCGGCAGAATTTTTTACTAAACATCTGCAAGAATAATATTTAAGTTCTTACATGGGGAAACAATCTAGAATATTCATTTTATTATTTCTTGTTACTAGTTTTATTGTTTTTTCAATCAACTCTTTCTTAAAGCCTGCTGATATTCCCTATGAAGGAGAAATTGCTAGTTTAGATATTCAAGATACCGTTGAAGTGTATTTCGACGACTATGGAGTACCAAGTATTTTTGCTTCCAATGATGCCGACATGTTCAAAGTTGCTGGCTATATAGGTGCAAGAGATCGACTATTCCAAATGGCATTTATGAAATATGCATACAAGGGCGAACTAAGTTTAGTGCTTAATGATACATTGTTTGCGGAAGATAAATTTTTACGTACACTTGGATTTGAAAAAATTGCCAAAAAGAGCTTATCGAAAATTTCAGCTGAAACACTACAACATCTCGAGGATACATGTTACGGTATTAATGCGTATATAGAGACCTTGTCTCCCTCAGACTATCCATTAGAGTTTAAACTAGTAGGTATCGAAGAATTACCAATTTTTGAACCATTAGACATAGTTGCTTTGTCTACAATGATGGCATGGGAATTGCAGGGCGGATGGGATTCAGAATTATTTTTTGGTGCGATTAGCGAACAATTAGGACCGGATTATTTAAATGATATATTACCATCTTACAATGAAAACTTTATTACCATTGCTTCAAATGATGTCTTGCTCAAGAGTTATCAAGATTTTGCAAGCGACACCAAAAGAATTAGAGATGTTCTTAAAACAGACAGAGATGGTTATGGATCAAATGCATGGGTAGTTTCAGGAAGTAAAACAGAGACAGGGCTCCCGCTTCTAGCAAATGATCCTCATTTAAGCTATGGACAGCCTCCTTGGTGGTATGAAATCAGATTAAAGAGTGATAATTATAACTTTGGAGGATATGGTCTCTATGGATTTCCATTACCTGTTATAGGCCATAATGACCACATTGGTTGGGGTTTTACCAATGTCATGACCGATGACATGGATTTTTATATTGAAACGTTAAACGATGACAATACGCAGTATTTATTGGATGGAGAGTGGAAAGATTTAGAAATCGAAGAAGAAGTAATACATTTAAAGTCTGGGAACACAAGAACTATTACGATTAGATCAACCCATAGAGGTCCTATTGTTAGCGATATTCATCCTGATGCGAGAGGAAAAGGGAAGGCAATATCTTTTAAATGGACAGAGTTCGATGCATTTGATGAAACGACTGCATTGTTTAAGCTAGCCAAGGCAACCAATTGGGACGAATTTTCAGAAGCATCCAAGCTATTCGGAGCACCTGGACAGAATTGGACTTATGCAGATAAAAATGGCAATATTGGATGGAGACCCAACTCTAAAGTTCCTATCCGATTAGGCGGAGAGCATTTAGTACCTTTTGATGGGAGCACGAGCAAGCATGATTGGACAGGATATGTCCCTTTTGATGAAATGCCATATTTATACAATCCTGAAAAAGGATACATATCAAATGGGAATAATAAAACTATTGACGAGGATTATCCTTATTACATTTCTCGATATTGGGCAGATCCTAGTAGAGGAGAACAAATTGACAGAAGATTAAGAATTGATGACAAATTAGGAGTAGAAGATATGAAATCTATTCTGAATGAAATTACCTCTCCATTTGCTCAAGAGTACTCAAGATTATTCTATAAAAATTATACACAAGGCTTCTCTGCTAAAGGGGATGAAATGTATGATATTTTAAACGGATGGGATGGAATTGAATCGTTAGATTCACATGCTGCAGTAGCTTTTCACACCATTTATATTCATTTAATACAAAACTTATTTCAGGATGAATTACAAAGTTTTGGGAAAGATTCTTTTGATACGTTTTATAGCTTAAAATATATCCGTTCATTAGCGATTCGAAGCATTTTTGATGGAGAGGCATCGTTATGGGTAGACAATGTACTATCAGACAAAAAAGAAACATTAAATGATATCGTAAATCAGTCTTTTGATGATGCACATGATTTTCTTACAAAAAATTATGGCAATCCTAAAGATTTGACATGGGGTCAGGTGCATCAAGTAACCTATCGTCATCGATTAGATGGAGATCCACTTGTGAAGAAATTAATTCATTTTAGTGTTGGTCCTTATCCAATGGCTGGATCTGGAATGACACCAAGAGCTGCAAGTTATTCTGTGAGCAGTCCATTTGATGTTCGAGCAGGGTCATCAATGAGAAGAGTGATTGATTTTTCTAATTTTGATAATGGTTTAAGTATTCTTCCAACCGGGCAATCTGGTGTATTCAAATCACCGCATTATAGCGATCAAACTTCTCTCTATAATAAGGGAGAATTTAAGCCATTTAAATTCTCAGAAACTGCTATTAGAGAAGATCAAGCGATGCGTAAGTTGATTTTTAAAGCAATAAATTGAAACAAATTACTTAAATAAATAATTTATCTTGCTAACCGTATTAACTCATGTTTAAACTCTATGAAATGAAGAACTTTCTTAACTATTATTATTTTAGAAGCAGGGGGACTGTAGAGGCCTAATAATAGGACTATATAAAAAACTACACGAACCCTAGCATTAATCCGCTAGGGTTTTTTGTTATATGGAGGTAATGATGAATAAAGACATACAAAAAAATAGAGACAGAATAGATGCAATTGATAATCAAGTGTTTGATTTGTTAATTGATCGATTGGACGCGGTAACAACCATTGGATATATTAAAAAACAGGAAGGATTGCCGGTGTTAGATCAAAATAGAGAAAGCCAGATTTATGCAAAGATTGATGCCAAATTTTCAGCAATAGAGGCAGATTTTTTGAAGCATATTTATCAATCAATTATCGCAGAATCAAAAAAAGTAGAGGAGAAGTAATGAGTAAGTGGACGAAAGATTCATGGAAAGACTTTGATATAAAACATATTCCTGAATATGAAGATCAAAACGAATTAAACGAGACGCTAGATCGGTTAAACACCTTTCCACCACTAGTATTTGCCGGAGAATGTAAAAATCTTAAGTCAGAATTAGCAAAGGCAGTTGAAGGGAAGGCTTTTTTAGTACAAGGAGGAGATTGCGCTGAAAGTTTTAAAGAATTTAACGCTAATAATATTCGTGATACTTTTCGCGTAATTCTACAAATGAGTGCTGTCATTACATCAAAAATGAAGGTACCTGTTATTAAGTTAGGTAGAATTGCAGGACAATTTGCGAAACCACGATCATCTGATACAGAAACAATTGACGGCGTGACACTGAATAGTTATTACGGAGATTCAATTAATGGAATAGAATTTACAGAAAAAGATAGAAATCCTAATCCTGCACGACTGTTACATGCATATTCACAATCAGCATCTACATTAAACTTGTTAAGATCTTTTGCTCAAGGAGGATTTGCTAATTTGCGTAAAGTAAATTCTTGGAATATGGGTTTTGTGAAGGCAAGCAAGGAAGGAAAGAAGTATGAAGAAATTGCAAATAACATTACAGAATATTTAGACTTTATGGATGCTGTAGGTGTTAATACTGAAAAAGTAATCGACCTAAATACAGTAGATTTTTATACCAGTCATGAAGGATTGCATCTTCCTTATGAAGAAGCGTTAACTCGTAAAGATTCGTTGTCGAATGACATTTATTGCACTTCAGCACACTTTATTTGGATTGGAGATAGAACGCGCTTTGTTAATAGTGCGCATGTAGAGTATTGTAGAGGGATTAACAATCCTATTGGTATTAAATGTGGACCGTCATTGGATCCAGAGGAATTGATTAAGATTATTGATGTTATCAATCCAAACAATGAGCCAGGTAAGATCTCATTAATCTTTCGTTATGGAGAAAGTAATATTGAAGCGCATTTACCTACATTGATAGATACAATTAACAAGCATAAAAAATCTGTATTATGGATTTCTGATCCAATGCATGGAAATACTGTAAAATCTTCTTCAGGGCTTAAAACAAGAGATTTTTCATCGCTATTAAATGAGACTACAAGGGCAATTCAAATTTTAAAGTCCAAAGGATGTCATCTAGGTGGAATGCACTTAGAAATGACAGGTCAGAATGTAACAGAGTGTACAGGCGGTATATATAGGCTAAGCGATGACGATTTGAACTCTAGATATCACACGCATTGCGACCCAAGATTGAATGCAAACCAAGCACTAGAGCTTTCATTTAATATTGCAGAGGAAATGGCAAAGTAATGATTGTTAATTCTACTATTTCATTGCCGGGAGATAAATCGATTTCGCATCGATCAATTATGTTAGCTTCCATTGCAAGCGGAGTAAGTAGTATTACAAATTTAAATGATGGAGAAGATTTACAATCTACTATTAAAGCAATGCAATCATGTGGAGTATTAATAGAAAAAGAAGGAGATACTATTGTAGTAACAGGATCGACTTTGAAAAATCCTACAGAACCAATTGATTGTGGAAATTCTGGTACAACTTCTCGATTATTAACAGGATTATTATCCTCGCAACACCTTTCATTTTCATTAATAGGAGATGAGTCATTATCAAAGAGACCTATGAACAGGGTTATTACACCATTAGCTGAAATGGGATGTATAATTACATCAAATGATGGATTATTGCCATTACATATTGATGCATCTAATGGGTTAGATCAGATTAACTATCAAATGCCTATTGCAAGCGCTCAGGTAAAATCAGCAATACTGTTAGCTGGATTAGGATCGCAAGATACATCCACGGTAAAAGAATTAAGGCATTCTAGGAATCATACAGAAATTATGTTAGAGAGTATGGGAGCAGATATTAGAATAGGTGGTAATAGTATTGAAATAGATCCACTTTCTTATTTATTGCAGCCTTTTATAATGAAGATTCCTGCCGACCCATCATCTGCAGCTTTTTTTATTGCATTAGCAGTCTTATTAAAGGGCTCTAGCCTGACTATAGAAAACATTTTATTAAATCCGACACGCACTGGCTTTATTGATGTACTTGAAAAAATGGGCGTGCAAGGCTTAGTATCTAATCAGTCAATAAATAATGGAGAATCTTGCGGTAATATACAATTTATTGGCTCTGATATTAAGAGTTCCAATATCCCAGCAGAAATGATTCCATCTATCATTGATGAGATTCCTATCTTAGCAGTCATTGCAGCATTTGCAGATGGTAAAACAGTATTTCATGAAGTAGAGGAGTTGCGCTTTAAAGAAAGTAACAGGCTCGATGCGATTATCAAGAACTTGCAGTTGTTTGGCATTAATGCGTACGAAGAAGGAAATAATCTAGTTGTAGAGGGAGGAAAGCCAACAAAGATGGCAAAGATTGTATCGTTTGATGATCATCGTATTGCCATGGCATTTATTATACTAAGTATTGTAGCATTTGGAGAGTATGACATCGATAATACGGATTGTATTGATATTTCCTTACCTGGATTTTTTAATATATTACAGGAGATTCAACGATGAATTTAGGATTAATAGGTTCTCCTGTCGAAAAAAGTATTAGTCCTCAATTGCAGAGGATCCTATTTAAGGAATTCGGATTGAATGACTATATATACAAAAAATATGAAGTGATTAATGACAATTTATCTTCATTTTTTGATCGATTTAAAAGCGGCGATTTTAATGGAATCAATATCACTATTCCTCATAAAGAGGCAGCACTAGAGTTCTTAGATACGCTTGATAAGAGCGCAGAGATTTTAGGAAATATAAATTGTGTTAAAAGAACAGAAAATATGTTAACAGGGTATAATACAGACTTGTACGGATTTAACATGCTTCTTAAGCAAAATAATGTGAATATAGAATCAACTCATTGCCTTGTGTTGGGCGCAGGAGGTTCAGCAAAAACGATTATTAAGGCATTAATTGATGGAGGCGCTAGATCGATTACTATTAAAAATAAATCAATGGATAATGCACAAGCAATACAATCATATGCTCAAAGACTAGGTGATACAGATATTTATCTCTGCACGGAATCTGATGCTAAATTTGATATTGCAATAAACACAACACCTTTGGGGATGTATGAAAAAGAAGACACACAAGATTTCTTTGATATTTCAGTGGATAAGAATACTGTTTTGATTGATTTAATTTATACATCACATCATACATTATTTTTAGACAAACACAAAGATAACGTAAAGCAGGTAATTAATGGATTAGAGATGCTTATTTTTCAAGCTATTAAGTCTATTGAAATTTGGACAGAAACTACCTATAATGTGGACCAAAAATTGGATTCCATTAAAGAACAATTGGAGAAAGTAATATGTTAAAAAAAATATCATATATGACTGCGGGAGAGTCGCATGGAAAAGGATTAATTGGGATTATTGAAGGCATACCAGCTGGAATGAATCTTACAGAAGAGTATATTGCTAAAGATTTGATCCGAAGAATGCAGGGACACGGTAGAGGCGGTCGTATGAAGATTGAGAAAGATTATGCAGAAATATTTTCTGGAGTCCGTCATGCAGTTACCCTAGGGTCACCAATCTCTTTATTAATCAAGAATTTAGACTGGGTAAACTGGGAAGATAGAATGGCCGTTGGCACACCAAAAAAAGAACATAGAAAAGTAACAATGCCTCGTCCTGGACATGCAGATTTAGCTGGTGTGATGAAGTACGATTTTGATGACATTAGAAATGTGTTAGAACGTTCATCGGCAAGGGAAACAGCAATGCGTGTTGCTATTGGAGCAGTGTGTAGAAAATTGTTAGAAGAAGTAGGTATTACAGTAGGAAGTCGCGTATATCAAATTCATAATATAGTAGATGACACTACTGTTGATAATGCAATGCCTTTAGATGAGTTAAATGAAACAGTAGACACTTCACCTGTTCGTTGTTTAGATAAAAAAGCAGAAGAAAAAATGATAGCTGTTATTGATGAAGCAAAAACAAACGGAGATTCTGTTGGAGGATCATTTGAAGTGATTGCAAAGGGGTTACCATACGGATTAGGCACTTATATTAATGCAGATGGGAAACTTCAAGCAAGGATTTCACAAGCAATGATGTCTGTCAATGCGTTTAAAGGAGTAGAAATAGGAGCAGGGTTTGCTTCTTCTGCTGTATTTGGTAGCGAATTGCATGATGAGATTTTATATGAAGATAATAAAATTACGCGTGCAAGCAATAATGCTGGCGGTATTGAGGGTGGAATGAGTAATGCTCAGCCTATCCATGTAAAAGTGAGCATGAAGCCTATTTCAACGCTTATAAAGTCATTACGATCTATTGATTTGAATACAATGGAGCCAAAGTTAGCGCATAAAGAGAGAACAGACTCTTGTGCAGTACCAGCAGCCTCTATTATTGGAGAAAGTATGTTAGCAATCGTCCTAGCAGATGCGTTATTAGAGAAATTTGGTGGAGACAGTTTAGAGCAACTTAAAAAACACATAAAAGCTAGTGGAAAATATTAATCAGATTTTCTTAATAGGGATGATGGGTTCAGGAAAGTCTACTGTAGGGGTCATGTTGGCAGAGCAGTTAGATTGGACATTCATTGATATTGATATGGAGCTAGAAAAGGACCGTGGTCTTTCTATTAGTGAGATATTCGAAGATGGAGAGAATACATTTCGCATCTATGAAACAGAAAAGTTGGAAGAAATAGCATCAAAAGATCATATTGTGTGTGCTACAGGTGGTGGAATTGTATTAAGTGAGCATAATTACAAAATATTAGATCAATCATTTTGTATTTATTTAGATACATCGCTTGATACGCTTTGCAATAGAGTTGAACATGACAATAGTCGACCTTTATTGTCCGTAGGCAATAAGAAAGAAATAATGAAAGAAATTTTTGGTACAAGAGAAGGAATATATAAATCCTTATCTAAGCTTGACATTACCACTGATAATAAGAGCATCAAAGATAGTTGTAAAACAATCATGGAATATATCAATGTATAATACGGTAAAAGTAGATCTCGGAAAAGATAGTTACGATATTATTCTTAGTGATAATTTTGTAGAATCTATCGAGAATTTTTCCAAGAAATCTTCATCAAAATGTATGCTGATTACTCAAAAGGTAATATACCAATCTTTTGAAGAAAAATTTGCCGTATTAGAGTCTTTGCCGAACGTAGAAATTCATTTTATTAATCAAGGAGAAGAGGCAAAATCAATAGAAACAGCAATAGACATCTGTAATAAGATGGCCATGATGCAATACGACCGATCGTCTACTATCTTTGCAGTAGGAGGTGGGGTAGTTGGTGATGTAGCTGGTTTTGTAGCATCTATTTTTATGCGAGGTATTAGTTATGTGCAATATCCTACTACACTATTAGCAATGCTTGACTCTTCTATCGGAGGAAAAACTGGCGTGAATTTAGACAGTGGAAAGAATTTAATAGGCAGAATACACCAGCCAGACGCAGTGATTATTGACATATCTTTCTTATCTACATTGCCACAGCGAGAAATAAATGCTTCATTAGCAGAAGCCATTAAATATGGCTTTATTTATGATAGAGATCTATTTGATTATATCGTAGAGAATATGTCCAATATTCTTACAAAAAGAGATGAGGATGTTCTTAGAAAAATTATTTTACGATCTTGTGAGATTAAAAGCGAAGTCGTTAGCAAAGATGTGAATGAGAATGACTTAAGGATGATTTTAAATTTTGGCCATACTATTGGACATGGTCTTGAGGCTTATTTTGAGTATAAAACTTTACTTCATGGAGAGGCTATTATCTATGGAATGAAGTGTGCGCTGCATCTTTCACATACGATTGGAAGTTTAAACCATGAAGAGTATCGTTTAGGGTTAAAAACCTTATCTAGTTTTACCTTACCATCTATTGATATTAAAGAAAAAAAGCATATCCTTGAATTTGTAAAAAGAGATAAGAAGTTCAGAGAAGAAAAAATAAGGTTTGTTTTAATTTCAGAGATTGGAACAGCAGACATTAGCAGTGCAATAACATTAGATCATATTGAAGAAAGTTTAGAGGTATTATGAATATTATTATTATAAATGGACCTAATTTAAATTTATTAGGAGAAAGAGAGCCTGAAGTATACGGATCTGAGTCTTTGTCAGAGGTAAATACTTGGATAGAAAATCATGAAATATGCGCTGATTTAAGCTTAGAATTTTTCCAATCGAATTCCGAAGGGTCTATTATTGATTTTATGCATGAGAAGCGTCATAGTACAGACTATATGATTATCAATCCAGGCGCATTGACTCATTATTCATATGCATTAAGAGATGCGATTGTTGCGACACAATTAAAGACAATAGAGGTGCATTTATCAGATATCCATAATCGAGAAAATTTTAGAAAAATATCAGTGATAAAAAGTGTTTGTTTGGCCCAATATTATGGCAAAGGTAAGCACGGTTATATTGAAGCAATTAAACACATATTGGAAAGCAGATGAAAACAATTGGTATACAAGGAATAGAGGGAAGTTTTAGTGAGGAAGCAGCAAAATCGTATTGCCAAAAATTTGGTATTACAGATTTTGAGCTAGAGTATTTGGTTAGTTCAATGAATGTATTAGACGGTTTAACAAAAAAGACTATTGATACAGGAATTTTTGCAATGGAAAATGCGCAAGGAGGAGTGGTTATTGAAAGCGTTGAAGCGCTTGCAAAAAATCAGTGCAAGATTATTGATATGTTTTATGTTGAGATTAGTCAAAACTTATTAGCAAAAGATAATATTGCACTAGGGGACATCGAAGAGATTCATTCTCATGAACAAGCCCTAAAGCAGTGCAAAGATTATTTAGCCGAAAAATTTTGGTCAAAAAAGCTAGTAGAAGAAGATGATACTGCTAAAGCAGCCCAAGATCTTGCAGAAGGCAAATTACCTGATCATGTCGGAGTAATAGCTAGTAGAAATTCTGCAGAGAAATATGGACTAAATATCCTTGAAAATGATATCCATGATTTGAAGAAAAATTTAACATTATTCTTGGCAGTAGAAAGGATTGATAGCAATGAATAGAGTAAGCATTATTGGATTTGGACGATTTGGAACCATGCTTCATCAACTGCTTGTTAAGGGGTTTGAAGTAGATGTATTTGATATTGAGCCTATTAATCAATCGGATATTCATTCTGTATCGCTTGAAGATGTGTTAAAAAATGATACGATATTTATTGCAGTTCCAATTAGAGATTTTGCAGGTTTAATGCAAGATTTGTCCAGTAAGATAGGCGGTAAAAAGACGTTAATTGATGTCTGTTCGGTAAAAGTTCATCCAAAACAAATGATGTTAGAGCATCTTCCTAGTGAAATAGACATCATTGCTACACACCCATTATTTGGACCTGATTCCTTTCAAGAGCGCGGTTCTGTAATGATGATGGAGAAAGTGCGCGATACGTATGATAGATATGAATTTTGGAAGGCTTATTTTGAGAGTCAAAATATTACAATTGAAGAAATTTCTGCGGAAGAACATGATATGATGGCAGCACGATCACAAGGATTAACTCATTTAGTAGGAAGAGTAATAGATGATTTTGGGACACAACAGACTAATATTGATACGGTTGGTTACAAAGCATTGCATAAGCTAGTAAATCAGACGTGTAATGACTCATGGGAGTTATTTGAAGATATTCAGAAATATAATCCTTATACTCAAAAGATGATTGTAGGATTGAATGAAAGCTTTAAAAAGATAGTTGATAGCTTAGGTGGTAATTAAAAGGAGAGAGAAATGAATGACATTTTTAAAAAAGTAAGTATTAGTTTATTGATTTTAGGAGGCGCTTTTTATGTTATGACAGGTGCTGAGAGTATTACAGCATTGATTCCAGCTTTTTTAGGTGGAATTGTAGGTGGATTCACTCTCTTATCTGATCGCTTTCCAAACCAGAGTAGACATTTTGCACATGTTAATTTATTTGTATTGGGTATGGGTGTAGGAGCTACTTATAAGTCTGTGATAGCTATTTTTGGTTACCTCGTTAGTGGAGATGCCTTATTAAGACCTCTTGCTACGATAGAGCAATTTACAACATTTGTTCTATGTCTGAGCGCAATTATTGTGGGCGTGCAATCTTTTATCGCGGCGAGAAAAAAATAATTTTTTACTTTTCCAATTTTAAATAGTCATACTTGTATGCCCGAAGATCATGATTTGATAAAGCAGTTTAATGATGGCGATCGAAAGGCGTTTGATAAACTGGTAACAAAACATATAGATATGACATATAATTATTATTATTCAATTACTCACGATCAGCTAGAAGCAGACGATTTAACACAGCGTGTATTTGTAAAGCTGTATAAATCATTAAAGAATTTTCGATTTGATGCCGCCTTTACTACCTACCTATATCGTATTAAGGTAAATACCTTAAATTCCTATTTTTTTAAAAGTAAATGGCGTTCATTTTTGCATTTGGATCAAGCACCAGAGTTGCAGGTATCTGATGACAGTTATGATAAGAAAGTATTGAGTACAGAGCTATGGAATGCGATTAAAAAACTACCAAGAAAACAAAGAAATGTGATGAATTTACGCGTTGCAGAGAGCCTCACTTTTAAAGAAGTCGGTGAAGTCCTAGATATTTCTGAGGATTCAGCTAAGAATAATTATAGTCATGGCGTAAAAACACTACGTAAAATTATGGGTACAAACAAATGAGCGATTTTCAACAACAACATTTTAAAACGAACGTATCATTAGATACGGATGCATTCTTAGGCAGGATGCACAATAGGATTGATTCTGAATCAGCACAGAGACGAAGAACAGGCATTGGATTGTCTACGTTGGCTGTTGTAATCCTTTTATATGTGTTCATTCCTACTCAAACTGTTATCTCAGACAGCAATTTATATGCTGAAATGGATTATCTAGAAGATTCTAATGATTTAGATCAATTAGACTTAATTAATATATTTGCAGACAATAACTTGGAGTTTGTAAGTAATAACGAGGAGTTTTAAATGAAAAAGATACTAATACTACTAGCTTTAACCGCGGGATTGTATGCACAAGATCGTGGCGATAGAGAAGCAATGATGAAACAGAAAATGGAAGCAGGTAAAGAGCAGCGCGAGGCTTGGATCATAGGAACGCTGACAAAACACTTAGATTTAACTTCTGAGCAAGCCGAAAAGTTCTTTCCATTGCAAAATGAATTTCATAAAAGATCAGAAGAGGCAAAAAAAGCGAATAGTGAAAAACTAAGAACACTAAGATCCGCTTCTAAAGACGACAGATCAAAATTTGATGTTGATGCAGCAATAGATTCTAAAGTAAGAATGAAAGGTACTTTGGTTAGATTGGAAAGTAAGTTTCTAAAAGATACAAAAGGTATCTTAACTGAAGATCAGCGTATAAAATTGTTGTTTTTTGAAGAAAGAATGAAATCAAATCTCTCTAAAGAAATGAAAGAGCGTAAAGGTCCTCCTTCTGATAGAGGTGGAACCAAAAGAGGTTTTGACAGTAACAAAAAAAGAAGATAAATTTATAAACCAATGAATACAGGAGATTAGAATGAAAAAATTATTATTAATGTTTGGAATGGTATTGTTTGTTTCTTCATGTCAAGACAATATGTCTTATATGGAAGCAGATATGATGAACGATGCACAGCTGATGGAAGCTATTGCTAGCGATCCCAATAAAATAGAGATAGACAGCGTGGATTTACCAGTTCTTTCTCGCATGGTTGTTGATAACCAATATTTTGATCATATCGCTATTGAGGTAGAACTATCTCTTAATTATGGATATCAATTATCTTTAGGTGATATGGCTATAGACGCTGGAGATGTTACTGAGGTATTTTTTGCTAGAGATGGTAGAAAATTAGGTGATAGAGGCGGTGATGATAGAAAAAGACATGGAAAGAGAAAATGTTTTAGATTTGTATTTCCGCTCTCATTCTCATTCTCAGATGGTTCATCTTACACTGTAAATGATGGAAAAGAGTTTCATACAACATTAAAAGCACATTTTGAAGCAACTGGAACCAAAGAAAGACCAGCATTTACCTATCCAATTCAAGTACAATTTAGACCTGAAGAAGAAGGTGGAGAAGGAGAAGTATTAACGGTTAATTCTGACGATGAATTAAAGGAAGCATTTCAAGCGTGTCGAGGTGAAGAGAATGACAAAAGATGTTTCTCTTTTGTTTTCCCTGTAAGCTTTATTATGCCTGATGGCTCAACACTTACTGCATCAGATGAAGAAGACTTATCTGCACAAATGAAAGCATTCTTCGAATCTTATGATGGAGAAAAGAAGAGACCAGAACTTGTGTTCCCTGTAGATCTTACCTTTGAAGATGGTAGTGTCTTAACAGTGAATTCTCATGAAGAGATGAAACAAGCATGGAAAGATAATTGTAGACGTAAAGG
>ERZ1046367.984-NODE-984-length-17708-cov-6.714723_pt1 | contig 17708 bp, 12 predicted proteins | sample MGYA00383091_ERZ1046367 | MGnify/ENA primary metagenome ERZ1046367 (study PRJEB29581, sample SAMEA5548361) | metagenome | biome: marine; feature: coastal; material: water | depth 50 m | study: Short-term variability in the microbial, nano- and picoplankton... | reverse complement strand
TTCTTCAGATGAAGATAAACAGCCAGACATAGGTGCAAGAATGAAGAGCATACTGACAAATAATAATCGTAACCTCATACAGGTGGAAGCGAGACCAGATTCAATAAACTATTCCTCAGCATAATCGCTTTCGGATAGGTTCAGAGGGTGTATCCGAATACCCATTGCTCAGGTATTGGCAAATCAAAGGGCTTGCAGTGGGTCTGTTTGTTCGCTACCCATGTGTATGGCATATTGCTAAGAGATTCTGCGTTAAAATAGTGTAATAAAAAATAATACGATAAGGATTATTATTGCTACATATATCTTGTTTCTCCAGATTCGAACCTCAACATTGGAGTTTCTACTCTTTTCTCCCTCGATATTATTTTCATCATCATTGTTTGATTTTCCTTTGGAAAGGGTCAGTAGTTTGTACATACCCGCAATTCCAAAAATTACAGTAAACAATAAAAATAATCCTGCCATTCCGGCGGCACCAAGACCGGTACCATTTTCCATAGTGTCATAAAATAAAAACAGGGACACTAATGCAAGTCCAAGATATAACGCAGCAAAATTGGAACGACCGTCACTATCCGCCATAGAATTGGTCTATTCTAATCGATGATAAAGGTATATCCGGTTACTAAGTTCTCATCAACCATGTCTGCCAAAATGATGGTCTAAGGAATTTAGCGGAAGACGCAAAGCGGTTGGTCTTCCATGAACACAAGCCCATGGATTTGCAATGCGCCTCATATCTTCAAGCAATCTGCGCATTTCTGCAATAGATAATTTCTCATTTGCCTTTACCGCACCTCGACAAGCATTGAGGAATGCGAGGTGGTCTTTCCTTGCCTCAACAGTCTCCAAAGGAGCTCCATCTTCGCTAGTATCTTGTAATAAATCTAGTAAAAATGGAACGACATCATCACCCTGTAACAGATTTGGTGCAGAATTTAGAACCCATCCACCTTCTTCTTCACTCAAGTCAAATCCAACTTCTTTCATTTTTTGCTGTGCTGCACTAATTCTGGCATTTTGTCTTGGGTCTAATTCCAGTTTCAAAGGACTTAGCCGTTTTTGAGGTAGCCAAAGTGATTCATCGTTGCGTAATCTCTCATATCTTACTCTTTCATGCAGTGCATGTTGATCTATCAATAACAACTCTTCTTCAGCCTGAACAAGAATGTAGGAATCAGCAAACTGCGCTAATGGTTCCATCTTAGGTAATTCATTAATAATGCCTTCAAGCGGCGTTTCTTTGCTAGGTAAATGTGTCTGGCCTGCGCCTGCATGGCGGTGTAAATCCCTCTCTGCAACCGAAAGAGCAGGTGCTATTGGTCTCTCATCCATTCCAGGAAGTATCTCTTGGCTAGCCATTGAAGTCGATACTGGACGTTGTTTTTCCGGTTTACTAATTTCTTCTGCAACTGCTCCAACTAGATTCAATTGAGTTCCAGCAGCGATTGCCCATGATGGAACAGTAGTTTCAGCACTTCCTCCCTCTATAGAGTCACTTATTGCAGAAGGTATGGCAGTTGTGCCAGCCGCTTTCAATATTGGGTCTTGTGACTCATTATTGTGCATATTACTCTTTGTTGTACTCGCTTTTAGTAATTCTTGAACAGGCTGAACTGAAGAATTGTGCGCTAATCCTTGTAATTCGGCAATTCCGCCAGCAGCATCGGGCTGTGTTGGAACTGATTCAAGAGTATGAGCAATGGACCTTTCCAATCTTTCCAGAACTCTCCAAGAGTGCTTTAGTCTAACTTCTCTTTTTGTTGGATGTACATTTACATCGACCTCGTTAGCGGGAATACTAAGGCTCAGCACTGCGATTGGATGGCGACCTTGCATTAGTCTAGTCTTGTATCCGCGACGAATTGCTTGCAAAAACGGACCTGCAGCAACCGGTCTGTCATTGATCAATACATGTACATCATCGCCCTTGCCTCTAGTCGTATCAGGAGTGCTAATCCATCCACTCCACGATTCTTCACCTGGTGCGTCATCATCTATTGATGGACTTGATAATTCAAGCATTGAGGATGCTTGACCACCAAGTAGGTCATACAAGCGGTCACTCATCGCTTCACTAGCAGGAACATCTAGCATTACCCGCTGGTCAATAATGAGCCTAAACCCTACACCCATATGCGCCATTGCGTGTGAAACAACGACATCAACGATCTTTGAATTCTCAGTAGCTGCCCTACGCTGGAATGCAAGACGTGCAGGAGTATTGTGGAAAAGGTGAGCAACTTCTATCCTTGTTCCATGAGCCATTCCTTCCGGTTCAATAGATTGTTTATCTCCATCTTTCATCGAAATACTTCTGCCTTGACAATTTTCAGGCCTACTAGCAATTTTCAGATGTGAAACCATGCCTATGCTTGCTAATGCCTCGCCTCTAAAACCAAGGGTATGGATTGCCGATAAGTCTTCTAACTTGCGTAATTTTGATGTTGCGTGCCTATCAAGAGCAAGTGGTAGGTCTTCCTCATCAATTCCTGAACCATCATCTTCGATACAAATTAGGTCAAAACCACCTCTTTCAACTGTGATTACGATACGAGTGCTACCAGCATCTAGACTGTTCTCTAACAATTCCTTTACCACTTGGGCAGGTCTTTCAACAACTTCTCCTGCTGCGATATGACCAATTGTTTTGTCATCTAGTTGGATGATTTTATTGGCTTGGCTCAACTTATTCACCGCCAAGCATTTTCTTCAATCTGTATAGAGCATCTTGTGCTTGTCTTGGACTCATATCATCTGCATTTATTGTTGACAAGTAATCCAAAACGGCTTGCTGTCCTGGTTCTAGGGATATTTGCTGAACTTCAACAGTTTGGCTTGCAGAGTGCCCCATTGCAGCAGCAGCGAAATATCCCATAAGACTCGCTTGTCCACTATCTCTTGATGCAGGGGCACCACTTTCACCTGCTTTTGCCCCTCTTGCCTGACTTTCTAAGAAGTTGAGAAGGTCACTTGCTCTCTCAACAACTTCTCTAGGCAATCCTGCCAAAGCTGCGACCTGTACTCCATATGAGTCATCACAGGGTCCATCAGCAACAGTGTGTAAAAATTTCAATTCACCATCGGTTTGAGCAACTTGAACATGGACATTGACCAACCCCTTGACTTCATCTTCTAGGCCTACCAATTGATGATAATGCGTTGCGAAGAGAGTTCGTGAACCAATTCGATTACAGATGTCTTCTGTTACAGACCAGGCGATAGAAAGCCCATCAAAGGTTGAAGTTCCTCTTCCAATTTCATCTAATAGCACCAATGAACGTGAAGTAGCCCTTCGTAAAATATGCGCTACCTCTATCATTTCCATCATGAATGTTGAGCGCCCTCTTCGTAAATCATCACTGGCTCCAACTCTAGTGAAAACTCGGTCAACCAATCCCAGTTTTGCCTTTTTACATGGAACGAAAGAACCGGATTGCGCCAGTATTGAAAGTAATGCAGTCGTGCGCAAGTAGGTTGATTTACCACCCATATTAGGTCCAGTGATTAACAAAAATCTTCGCTTGGCATTAAGATGGATATCGTTTGGAACAAAACCATTCTGTGTTTCCAAGACTGGGTGTCTTGCCCCTTCTGCTTTGAGGTGGTCACCTTCGGTCATTTCTGGGCGTGTCCAAGCACGGGACCTAGCAACATCAGCAAAGCACTGTAATACGTCAATAGATGCAACCCTCGCTGCAATATTAGCCAATGTCACAACATGAGTTCTACATTTTTCTCTGAGTGTTGTGAACATTCGATATTCTAATTCCTTCACCCTTCCACTTGCGGTCAACAGGAGATCATCTCGTCGTGCTAGTTCATCTGTAATATATCTGGAGCCATTAGTCATCTGTTGCTTTCTTCTCCATTGTTCAGGAACTTTATCTTCGTGAGTTTTTGTAACTTCAATGAACCAACCTATTTGTCGATTCATTTTGACCTTTAAACTCGGAATTTCCAATTCACCTCGCAGACTAGTTTCCAAATCTCTAAACCAAGAATGACCACTCTCAGCAGTTTCTCTAAGTTCATCAATTTCACTATCGATTCCACTTCTAATCAGTCCACCATCCTTCAATCCCAGCGGGGGATGGTCTACCAGTGTATGGCGGATATTCTCTCCCATATCGCTTAGCACATCCAATTCATGTGATAGATGAGAAAGCAATTCATTATCGGTTTCTTTGCACAAATTAATCACTGCAGGCATTCTTTCCAATGCGATAGCAGTAGCCAATAGGTCTCTTCCATTTGAGCGATTATAGGCTAATTGAGTGGCAAGTCTTTCCATATCTCGCAACCCTTTCAAAGCCTCTCTCAATGAATCTAATCGTTTTGATGAACGAGTTAGGGCAGCGACTGCATCATGTCTTGCCGAAATAGAATCAACATCGGCTAGAGGGCGTAATATCCAAGTTTTCAACAGGCGTCGACCCATTGCAGTACGGCATCTATTGAGGCTTGAAAGCAAACTACCCTCGTATTCACCAGTTAAGGTTGAAGTCAATTCTAAATTTCTTAGAGTAGTTTGGTCGAGGACCAAATGCCCTTCTTCTTCGATTATCTCAACATCTCGCAGTGGGACCTCATCTGTGATATGCATAGTTGAGAGGTAATCTGCAGCCAGTCCAGCAGCAGCTATTGCCAAAGGCGCATCATCTAGGTCTAAATGTCCAAGGTCAGCAACATTCAGGACCTTTGTCAGGCATTGTCTTCTCTTTGCCTCACTGGCTCTATGTTGGCTTATTGCAACTCCATCCAAATGTGAAAACATTGCGCAAAGGGTATTGTCTTCAGCATCACTTGGTGAGATAACTATCTCGCTTGGATTCCAGCGAAGAACTTCATCTAATGCTTTTGCGAATCTATCAACACCATGACAAGTACTGGCCCAAGCCTGACCAGTTGAAGCATCAACAACTCCCATGCCAAGACTATCGCTGCCAAGACAGATGGCTATCAGGAGAGATCTATCATCTGTTCCAAGTAGTGATTCTTCATACAAACTTCCAGGGGTGTATATTCTGCTAACCGTTCTTTCAAGAATCTTGGCACCTTCTCTCAATTCCTCTTCTTGTTCAGCAACACAGACTTTGTATCCTGCCTTTAGCATGCCGCGGATATTATCTTCCAAGGCGTGCCATGGGAAACCAGCCATGCGAATTGGGTCTTGGGCCTTTTTGTCTCTGGAAGTAAGAGCAAGGCCAAGAATTTCAGAAGCAATTTCAGCATCATCGTGGAATAATTCGTAAAAATCACCCATTCTGAAGAATAATATGGTATCTGGGTGTGATGATTTGATTTCATCAAACTGGTCCATCATTCCTCTTTTTGACATGCCAAAACCTCGTCAACGCTCACGCCGGATGTAGTGGTCACTGACGAGGGCACATGAAGATTCTCGCTAATACTTCCTCCGTAGGAGGAATATCAAACAAAACAAATACAATTGTTTAGAGATGTTATCGGAGTTACTTTTTCTTCAATAACTGCGATATCTATCTAAAACAGTCCAACTCATTACAATGAAAACAATGGTGAATGTTGTTAAAAATGCAAAGTTCAAAAAGCCCCTTCCATCCTCTATAGAATCTTGTGCTGTAATGTCAAGAGTCATTAATTCATATGCGCCATTATCGTCCATTCCATGCATGAATATCATGCCGCCTTCATATTCAGAAACTTCTATTGATAGTGGGATTGGTTTTGCTAACTCTTGAATTTCAAGTATTCCGTCATTGAATTTTGCAATTGATGTAGTTCCTTTTTGCCCGATAAACCAGGTATTGCCTTTTGAATCAGTAACTGCAGATTGAGATACAAGGTCGAGATTATTTATTGAACCATCTGCTTCAATATGGTATGCACCAGTATTTGTGGCGATGATCACTTGTGAGTTTCCTGTTGAGAACGTGCTATGTATTTGCCCTTCTTCACCTGTTGTAAATGATATCAATACAGGTGAGGTCGATAGGTTTCCCTGCCATTCAATAATGCCAATTGCTGTTCGTACAATTGGACTTGCAGGATTCTCTTCAGAACTTTGAGTACTGGATATTGTGCCTGTTGCTACCCATTTGTCTTCAGTTAGATGAACGATATTATTCCAATTGACAGAATTAGAATTAACCATTGGTGGTGAAGCGACAAAATTTGACAATGCTCTAATCGTTGAGGTTCCATCATCTTCCTGGGTGACCATCATAGCAGAATCAGGTCCTCCGTTTTCTTGATAATCATCTATCCAAAATTCATCAGTAGTGTTAATATTAAAATATATCAATTGATCATTGAGATTGATTTCAACCAGTTGGGTACTAGCAACAGATAGAATTACTCTATCGCCGCTCATTTCATTCATAAAACGGATTTCATCACCTTTGTCATATCCAGATGGATGATAAATTGGATTGACTGTTTCAGCAGAATCCTGGCTGTAAAGAGAATGTCCTTGGCCTGGTTCGTAAACGTGTGTTAGTTGGCTGGCGACACTACCTTCGTTATCAAAATATACGATATCAAGTACCCGCATACCATCATGCTCAGCCTCGCCAGCGCCCAAATCAACACCAGCCAATGTGCTGGTTCCTTCAATAACAATTCCACCGATGATAGCGAATATGAAAAAAAGGCCAATTGCAAGCCATTGATGCTCACTTTCCTCCTCTAGCAACTTGCGCCAGCGACTCGCCATAATTGCTTGGCGGCGTTGGGGGCAAAAGAAGGCTTTCATGGAAGAGTTAGATTGGGCGCTATTTTGTGAGATTTGTTCGTTATTGGAGGAAGGCTATCAATCAAAGGGATGATAAGGGAACCATTGGTCGCAAGGTTGCTCGGAGGTATACATATGGCACGAAAACCAGCATCCATGTATCGTCAATTAAAAGGACCAGCTTATACTCGTCGCAAGTATATTGGTGGTGTTCCTAACAACCGTATTTTGAAATTCTACATTGGAAACCGTAGAGCTGCAGAACTCGGTGAATTCAAAGTAATCATTGAACTACGCTCTGATAACAATGTTCAAATTCAACACAAAGCACTTGAAGCAGGCCGTGTTATTGCTAATGCAACAATTCGTAAAGTTACAGGAATGGAGGGGTATGCTCTGCGTGTACACACATTCCCTCATCACGTATTGCGAGAGAATAAGCAAGCAACTGGCGCAGGTGCTGACCGTGTTTCTCAAGGAATGCGTTGTGCATTCGGAAAGAATGTAGGAACAGCAGCCCGTGTTAAGCGTGGCCAGAGAATAATGTCGATTCAAACCGATCCTGAACACTACCTATTAGCACGTGATTCATTGCGCAAGGCTAGCATGAAGATGCCAACACCTTGTACAATTCGTCTTGTAGAAGGTCATGAACACCTTAAGGGTCTGATTTGAATACAGATGCAGGGATTCGCTCCCTCATCAAGCATCTCATCTTGTTGTCGTAGCGCGTATTCCAAATACCGACGACCAATACGAATGAATAAAGGGAGGTGAGAATGTGCGAGTTGCAGTTTTGAGAGAAGACAGTTGTCAGCCAAAGAAATGTAATGATGAATGCTATGCGTTCTGTCCTCCGGTTAGAAATGGTCAAGAATGCATTATTCTGGATGACCATTCAGGCAAACCAATTATTTCTGAAAGTTTGTGTATCGGATGTGGGATCTGTATCAATAAATGTCCACATGATGCTTTGATAATCGAAAACTTACCTAGCGAATTAGAACAGGATATGATACATCGCTATTCACTAAACGGTTTCCGCTTGTTCAGATTACCTACTCCAAGTAAAGAAAGCGTTGTAGGGATTCTTGGTCCAAATGGAATGGGTAAGTCAACTGCTATCAATGCACTTTCGGGGCGTCTAATTCCTAATTTAGGGGAGTGGATGGACAAAGAATGTAATTGGGATGGGATAATTGAATCCTTACCAAGAGGTGAATTACGTGATTTCTTTATTTCTGTCAGAGAAGGAAAAATAAAAGTTGCACTGAAGCCGCAAAACATTGACCGCTTACCAAAGAGAATCCAGGGAACTGTTCGTGATTTGCTTAGCAAAGTCGATGAGAGGAAGATGTTTGATGAGATGACAACCGAATTGGGAATTTCTCATCTTCTTGACCGAACAGTACAGCAATTATCTGGTGGAGAATTGCAAAGGATGGCAATATGTGCAACACTTTTGCGCGATGTAGATGTTTATTTCTTTGACGAACCATCATCTTACTTAGATATTCACGAACGGATGAGAATTGTAAAAATAATTCAAAAGTTAGCAGAGGATAAACGTGTGCTAGTAATAGAGCACGATTTAGCAGTTCTCGATGTCTTGGCAGATTTGATTCATATCGTATATGGGAAGAAAGGAGCATTTGGAATATTTACACCTGCTCGTTCTACACGTCAAGCGATTAATACCTATTTAGATGGATTTTTACCGGAACAAAATGTTCGTATCCGTGACAAACCGATAAAGTTCCTAAACCATCGTTCAAATGCGGCAGAACTTGGTACCCAAGTAATCAGTTGGGGTGATTTGGAAAAGAAATTGGGTAATTTCAAGTTAGAAACAGGTGAAGGAGCAGTTCATCGAAGTGAAGTTGTCGGAGTAGTTGGGCCTAATGGAACTGGAAAATCCACAATGATCAAAATTCTTGCAGGCGAGCATGAATATGATGCCGGATGGGTTAGCAGTGGTTGCAGTATTTCTTACAAGCCTCAACACATCGACATCGATATGGATTGCACAGTCCAAGTTTGGTTGGATAGTGAGATTGGCCCTCGTTGGAGGAGTGGAGAATACCATAGCAACGTGATAAAGGCATTAGGAATTGATGAATTATTACCAAAGCGCGTCAAGAAGTTATCCGGAGGAGAAAGACAGGCCGTATCAATCGCTATCTGCCTTGGCCGTGAAGCTGATTTGTACTTACTAGACGAGCCAAGCGCCCATCTAGATGCTAATGCCAGAATGGAAGCAGCAAAAGCGATTAGAAGGACAATGGAAGCAAATGAGAAGTCCGCATTCGTTATTGACCACGATGTATACTTTATCGATATCCTAGCGGATTCGCTTCTAGTGTTTGAGGGAGAAGGTGGCAAGATAGGAAAAGCCGAAGGGCCTTTCCCATTGAAAGAAGGAATGAATCGTTTTCTTTCAGGTGTCAATATCACCTTCCGTCGCGACCATGATTCTAAGAGACCAAGAATTAACAAGTCAGAATCAAGGAAAGATAGAGAACAACGTCAGGCCGGTGATTTCTATTCATATCAGTCTTAAGATGCAAAATATTGCAGTTTTGTCTAAGTATTGCGGAGATTGGTGATTGACTATGCCAGTTAGTAAACCACCTCTTGGCGGTCCTTTGGGGCGTTCCAGGTCTCGTCTTTCAGCGAGTGCATTAACTTCATTTTTACGTTGTGAGAGACAATGGTTCTTAGGCAATAAAGTTGGAATAAGGGGTCCATTAAATCCGCCACAAGTTCTCGGTATTGTCCTAGAAGATGCGTTGTGTTCAATATTGATGCAAAGGCCCGTAGGTATTGATTCTATAGAGGAATTAAAACAATGGGCTAAAGGATTCATTGAAGATTCTGTTGTCACTGCATTATCCGAAGGAGAAAAATTGTGGGATGAAGGAATTTGGCGAGTGGATGAAAATTGGTCAGATGTCGATGTTGACAGAGTAAGAAGAAGGCTAAATGGTGGACTTGAATTATTTATTGAAGAAGTAATAGCGTGCCATTCAGCAAACGGAGGCCCATATCTTGAGTTGTTCCGAAGTGGACAGCAACCATTCAATGTAGCAGCACCCTCTTGGGGGGATGAGCCAGTTTTCCCAATACCGGAAAAAGTGCCAAGCATTGAACTTAGAAAATGGTCTAATGGTGTTGATGCAGAATGGAATGATAAAGGAAGTCCTGTTTCGTGGTCAGAGGCTTGGGAAATTGCTCGTCCTTGGGTAAAAGACCCTAGAGTGCACCAGCCGCAAAGAATGTTCCATCAAGATGGATGGGCTGCAGGAGAATTGGATCTAGTATTGCGTTGGGATGGAAGAATTCGTTTGATAGATATCAAATCTGGAGACCCAACATCAAGATTCGCAGCATCTCTTCAGCATCAATTGGGGTTCTACAGTTGGCTTTGGTACGAGACGCATGATAAGCAAAAGGTAGATGGAATGGAAGGATGGTATCTAGATGGTCCACAAAGAGTATTATTCGATGCACCTAATGTTGAAAATTTAGAGATAATGACTGATGTTTTCAAGAGAAAGCACCAACAAATGCAAGAAATGGGGGCAGGTCCTGCAAAAATGCCAGTTCCCCTTGAAGAAGCATGTGACGGTGAATCAGCCGGTTGTCATTGGTGCAGTTTGGCACTCGATGGAGACCAGTTGGTAAATGATGAATTGTTGAAAACAATTTACGATGGTCAAGAAATTAATATGACCAAGCCCAGTGAAAAATTACAGCAAATACCTCAGAGAGTGAGTGTTGCAGGCAAGTTTACCGGTGCATGGGGTCCATTGCCAAATCACTTCGGTGAACCTGTTTTGGGTGCGATGTTAATGGCGGGAAAAACCCAGATAACGATTGAAGAAAGCCAACCGGGGGCATTTCCAACACTGCATGATTGCCCTCAAGGAGAGATTGTAATTCTCAATGCACTTCCCGGTGTATGGAGGGGACAGGCTAGATTGTATGTTGACAAAAATACTAGAATTATTAGTAGGCAAGATGCAGAACAAGAGTATGATGATCTAAATCAAAGATTGACGCGAATCGGTTTGCTGAGAACTAGAGCAAATGTTGAAGGAATCATTCTATATATTGCAAAACGTGGAGGAAAAAGATTGGATGGAAAGCCATGGACAATGCTGACAATGCATCTTTGGGATGGAAATCATGTCGTTGAAGTCGCAGCTTTTGGTTCGAGTATTTCTGGAGCGATGGAAGAAACAAGGCCTGGAGATTCATTGAAGATGACGGGTGCTGAAATTGGTTGGAGAAATGGTTTACCACAATTAAGAATTGATATTCGTTCAACCAGACTTTCTTTCAATAGAAAAGAGAGGGTTTTAGAGGGTTGAATATAACCGTCAGTGTATGCCGGTGCAAATAGCGAGTGAAGAGGATACAGTTGGGCCTTATAATCGCTTATCTGCAAGTCAGGTTAATTCGTATAACAATTGTTCTCGCCTTTGGTTTTATGAAAAGATACGCCGTTTTAGAATGCCGCAAATCCCAGTGTTATTCGTAGGACGTGCAGTTGAAGATGCGGTTTGTAAAATGCTTAGAGAATCTCCAGGATTAATGGTCGCAAGTGCAGATTCAAAGATTTTAGCAAAGACTCCATTGGATGAAAATGGCCTTCCTACTAGAGATGGAGGAGATTGGCCGGCAACAAATTTGCTGGCATTGCCATCAAGTATGCACCCATCATCAATTGAAGAATTGAAGGAATGGGGAAAAAGAAGATTGGATATTCACTTACCATTATCATTAGAGGCAATGAAGAAGGAATGGTTAAGTGATGAAAGGAAAGCAGGTGATTGGTCTTCTGTTGATGTCCAGTACTGCCTCAAAATGTGCTATTCTGCATTGGATATGCATCTTGCGGAATTGCAGAGGTGTGTTGATGCAAATGGAGGGCCGAACCTTGAAAGTTGGAGAGAAGGAATAAGAGAAGTTTGGCCTGCGCCAGATGGCAGGGATTTCAAACTAGATAGAAGTCACCCTCTTGCTAGTAAGGAATCGTTTACTTTAGTTGAGGCATGGGAGGTTTGCCGTCCATGGTTCGTAGACCCAGGTGCTGAAAAATTCACCATGAATGCAATTCATCCACAACATTGGTTTCAAGGAGAATATGATTTGGTCTATCGTTGGGATGGGAAAATAAAAATTGTTGACTTGAAAGCGAGCGTTGGCAAAGGAGATCGCTCTGGAAATTATGTAGACCAACTTCGAATTTATGCAATGCTTTGGTGGGTAACGCATGGGAAAAATGAAACTGTCGATTCACTTGAAATTTGGTACTTAGGTGCTGATGTCGTCAAAGATGTTGAAGTTCCTAGTGTAGAAGAATTGCAAAAAATGGAAACAGAATTAGAGCAGATGTGGAAATTGCTCAAAGAGAATAAACCCGAGATAGAACAATGTCCTCCTAACCCAGCACCCATGCGAGGTTTTTCTGCAGGTGGAAAGTCAATTGATGCCCCAAATGAATCACGTTGTGACAGTTGTGATTGGGAGCAGATTTGCCCTGGCGGTTCAGGAAATGATGACTTACCAAGCGCCGGTATTGTCAATTTACCAGGTTCATCTTCAAGTTTTGATATTACAGAAATTGCCCAATTAAACCCTCGAGCTACCATTGTAGCAGAAGTCTTCTCTGTTGTTGGTGCCAATTCAAAGCCTGTGCCGCAAATAACAATTTGCCAAGGAACCAATTTCGCAAAAATACAAATAATTTCTGAAACACATGAATCAGGTCAAAGAAGTTGGCCTCTTGGAATAAAGAAAGGGGACCTTGTCAAATTAGATGGATTAGTCTTCACAGTTAACTGGAAAGGTGAAATCGTCCTAAAAGTAGACCCTCATGCAATAATTATTCCAGCATCACCTAGTGAAGAATGTACTACAGACCTGTTATCGTATAGAGCTAAATATCATGTGGCAGGAAGAGTAATTTATCGCTTTGAAAAGCGTGGAATTGGTCGTACAGGTAAGGAATGGCATAGAAAAGGTTTGATGATTCAGGATTCTACAGGTGCGATGAAAGTTGGGGGATGGGCCAATGATTGGCCACCTCAATATGACACTGTACATGTTGGAGATACTGTAGTAGTGGCAAATATTGGAATCGATGCATGGGCAACTGAAGTTAGAGGAGAAATTTCTCGAAATTCAACTTTCCAAACAATTGAACGGATTTCAAGAAATTAATTCAATCTTTTTTGCAGCATCTGGCTTTTTGAACATTGTTATTTGGCTAACCCAAAGAACAATAATCAACACCCCTAGCAAGAATACCTCATCCATTATTTTACTGATTATCCATACTCCTAGATAGAAGAGGCCTATGGAAAAAGCGAGGCCAATGAGAACTTGAGGAGAACTCTTCATTCTTGGATCTATGAATGTATAGATATAATATCCACCTCCAAAAAACGCCCATAGGTATGCAAAAGTCAAATATATTATTCCTATTATAATACCAAATAATCCAAATTCTGGTTGTAAATTTGGTTTGGTCACTATCATATCAATTACAATCAGGATAATTGCTACATTGTGCATTATTGATTCATGAGTTTTGAAGAGGTGGTCAAAGTCCCGTTCCATTTTTATTTCAGTTGGAATTATTATGTATCTGACAACTGTTGATGTTAGAAAAACACAGCCTAATGCGATGGAGTATAATACAGATGAAAAAATTGTTATCCAATCTGGAACTTCAATGTCAAAAACACTGTGCCAAGTACCGATACTGGCGAATAGAAATGCAGTTCCAAAAATCATTAGAGTCCAACTACTAAAGGAAACTAATCTTTCAAGACCTAATAACTCAAACAAGTGATAATCATTTTCTTTGTGGCGTAGGGCAATCATTGTTCCTGGGTCTGTAGAACGGACCATCAATATCACAATTGTATATGCGCTGAGCAAGAAACAAGCAGTACGAAATAATGCTAATAACTCTACAGGGATAATGTTTGAATGAAACTGGAAAGTAGAATTTCCCATCAGACTTGGTACTTCCAAGTACCATAGGGATAATACTGTCAACAAGAATACAACAAAAATGGTTGCAAATGAGAAATTACTGTAGTCTCCTTCGCTATTTGGTGGCAAAACCTCCATAATTAACGCCTCCAATTCTTTCTTCTTGAAACCTTGTAACATTTCGTACCATGAACATTCGTAATTAGATAATATTTCTATTATCAATTGATAGAACATCAAATGATTTCATTCAATTTTCAAATAGGAAATTAATTTTTGTAAGAATGTGTGTTGTTGATTTGAGAGTTGAATTCATTCAACAAACACAAATAATTTCGTGATGGCCGGTATAACCCTTTTTACAGATGGAAACGAGGACAGTTTATGGTTGATGAACCAGTCTTCAGTGAAGTGGTATCATTTGCTGGTTATTTGCCCAATAAAGTAGTTTATACCAAGGACATTGCTCCTATTGGTTCAATACCAAGGAAGATTGATTTCGAGAGATTGACTGGAATAATATCGCACAGAGAGATTGATGATGGGCAGGATTCAGTTGAATTAGCATATGAAGCGAGTATCAAAGCCTTGAAACGAGGCAACATTAAGGCTGAGGATATTGATTTAATAATAAATTGTTCAGTTTCTAAACTGGATAATAAATTGAATCAAATTCTTGAACCAAGTTTTTCGGCATTCTTTGCCAAACGTTTAGGTGCTATCAATTCAGATTATTTTGATGTCGGTAATGCCTGCTCAGGAATGATCACCGCATTGAAAATTGCTGATATGTATATCCAAAATGGCATGGCAAAGAATGTTCTTGTGACTTCTGGAGAATATATTACACCAGTGATAAGAGAGGCTCAAAACACCTCCTTTTGGTTGAATCCGGATGCAGTTCCTTCATTATCAGTTGGCGATGGAGGTGGCGCATACCTACTGGGGGCAACTTCAAATCCAAATCTGCTTCGTTTTGGAGAACCCCAAACACTTGCGCAATACGATTCATATTGTATCGCTGATGCAGCGATTAGAGCACCAGGACCTAAAATGAGGACCAAAGGGAAGAAGTTGCACCAAGCTGCGATGAAACAGTTGATTACATCATTCCAAAGAACTCTTGATGTTTTGGGATTAGAGTGGATGGAAATTGACCACATTATTACACATCAAACTTCAGCAAAAATAATTGAACGAGGAAATAATTTGACTGTTGATGTATTTGGACAGTGTAAATGCTACCACATTTGTGTTGATGAAACAGGAAATACTGCTAGCACATCTCATGCAGTTGCTCTAGAACAAGGGTTGAAGGAAAACCATTTCAGTGAAGGAGAAGACGTTCTATTACATTCATATGGATCTGGTCTAAGTATTTTCATCGCACATTTCATTATTCCAAAAGGGGTGAGTTCATGGTCGTAATCGCAGCATGGGCCGATGGCCCAATTACAACCAAGAATAATATCAAGGGGTGTGCTAAACTTGCGAGAAGGGCGTGTGAAGATGCTAATATCTCTTTGCAAGATATTGGAATAGTGATATTCTCCGGCGTATATCGTCCTAATTTCCGCTCAGAACCATCTTGCGCATCTCACATACAGAATAAATTAAAAATTCGTTGTAAAGATTTAGAATTATCAAGCAAGCACTGCTTTAGTTTTGACATAATTGATGGAAGCAGGGGAGCACATCGTGCAATTCAAACAGCGAGCCATTTCATTAAGAACTCAGAAACAAAATATGCATTGGTGGTTTGTGCTGATGTAAAACCGACAAAACAAAGTAAATGGCTGTATGAAAACCATGCGCTTGCAATGGTAATATCAAGTCATGCATCTGGATTGAAATTTATTTCCAGTAATTATAGCAGTGGTAAATTGACAGCGCACACAAAATCGACATTTGACACAAAAAAGAAAGTATCTGTTCTCAATTATGTTGGTGATACGAATCATTCAGGGGAGATTGAGATTGAAAAAGAATTTAAATCAGATAGTTCGTCTTTAGGTTCAATCCAAATGCGAGATTTCTTGTTATGGAGTAACAATAAAAAAGGTGAGTTAAAACATACTATAGTGGATAGGACAGGAGCCATGTCAATAACTCATTGGAGGGTATAGAAAGATGTTAACAAAGCGAGAACATCTCGAAAAGAAGTATCTTTTTGTAATTCTTATCATCTATTTGTTTTGGCATATCTGCAGCCGAATCGGACTTTCTATAGATTTGCAATGGCATATTGATGTTGGGAGAGATCAATTGTTTACACCGCCACATGTTATGATATTAGCAGGATTATTTCCAGCAATGATTGTTTCTTTACTCTTTCTAATGTGGACAACGCGCGATTATCATAGAGGAATCGAGGTACCTGGGTTGAAAATCGGTCCTATTGTGGCACCAGTTGCTATCTGGATGACACTTCTTGGACAGGTAACAATACTATTTGGAGGACTTTTTGATGATTATTGGCATGCCCAATACGGCCTAGATGTCAATATTACAACACCTCCACACCTTTGGACCATTTCTGGGGGAATAGTGGCAGAAATAGCCACATTATTACTTGCCTGTCAATTAATTTCTATTTCAAAGAGGGAAGAAAAAAGTGAAAAGATTCTAACATTGATTGCACTTCTAACTATTTGAACTTTGGTTATCCATATATTTTTCACTGTCGGTAATTTCTTAGATCCAAGAGAAGCAGTTATCGAAATATTTGGGTTGGGATTATTACCACATTTAGCGCTTGCCGGATTTGTAACGATTGTAATAATTGAAATCACAAATCACTTATTTGACATAGATGAGGTTGCAAAGTTGTCATTAATCACTCTTATTTCTCAATTATTACTATTTTTTTCAATACCGATATTTGTAGAGATGTTAATGGGTCCAGAGCATGTCTATAGGCCAGGTTCACCACATCAAGTGCTGATTCCAAGTTTGCTGCCATGGTTATTGATGCCAGCAATCATTTGCATTAGAAAATGGCCAGCATTGATGAATAACAAATTTACCTATATCGCAATAATCCTGTGCACCAATCCGATTTGGCTACCTCTTGGTGGTGAATATATTCCTTCTTTAGTAGATGAAATGGGATTGGCGATATCTATAATCATATCAATCCCAGTAATGTATTTTGCAATATACAGTTCAAGAAATATTGCTATTGCTATTGACAATGTTATGTTAAGAGTGATAAATAAAAAAGATGCTAAGGAACAAAAAAATGATAATAAATCCTCATTGGTAGGAACTATATCTGTAATACTGATGATGATTTGCTTGATGTATATTCCAGCAGTACAAGGTCATGGTGGAGTTCACAAAACAGAAAAAGGCGATGGTTTCGATGCACCGATGAGAATGCTATTCGATATTGAAGATGTGGATTTCTGGGTTGAATTTATGATATACCCTCCAAAGGCACTCGGGTCAACAGAAATTTTCATATTCCCTGTGGATGAAACGACCAACGTATCAAAAATTTGGATGGAGATAGTTTTCATTGATGATAAAGGAGAGACAAGAATGATTTCTCAATTCGAAAAATTATCGGGAAGAGAAATGTGGGTTTCAACAGTTAAATTTCCATTCTCAGGTAATAATACCATTGAATTCTGGACAACTATTGACGGCGATTCAGCGTATACAGCTATCCCTGTTTATGTTGAGAGTCCAGCATTTCTTTCAGTTAGAATGGCATGGGTAATAGGATTAGGATGGCCAATAACAATGGGAATCATATTTTGGAAATTAAGTCTTCATATGGCAGATAAAGCAGAGAGTGAGGAAGAATGAAGTTAATTGTCACCGGTGCAACTGGATCAATTGGTTCTTCCATAGTCGATAGGCTGGTGAAAAAAGGCCATGAAGTAATTGGTTTGGGCCAAAATAAAGAAAAAATAGAGAGACTTAGAGCAGATGGATTTGACATTAGAAAGTGCTCATTAAATGATAAACAATTAAT
>ERZ1046367.971-NODE-971-length-17894-cov-4.730086_pt1 | contig 17894 bp, 21 predicted proteins | sample MGYA00383091_ERZ1046367 | MGnify/ENA primary metagenome ERZ1046367 (study PRJEB29581, sample SAMEA5548361) | metagenome | biome: marine; feature: coastal; material: water | depth 50 m | study: Short-term variability in the microbial, nano- and picoplankton... | reverse complement strand
GAAATGGTTGAAAAAGTTGGTCTTTATTGGCATTTTGTAGACTTAGTTTGGGTTTTTGTATTTACATTTTTCTATCTAGTTTAAAATAAAAACATGGGACACGATTCACATAAATTATCAATCTTTAGAGGTTATCTGAAGTTTAAATCAAATCAACAAAAAATTTGGGGAGTGCTTGTTTTTTTATCAATTGTAACAACAATTGAAGTTTTTCTTGGAATTGTTAAGCCTGAAATTTTAATGACTCCATTTCTAAAAACTAAAATACTTAACTGGATTTTCATTATTTTAACTTTAGTTAAAGCGTACTATATAGCATGGGACTTTATGCATATTCGAGATGAACTCTCAGGATTAAAAGATGCAATTGTACTTCCTTTGATTATATTAATTCCATATTTAGTTTTTATAATATTACTTGAAGGGGATTATATTTTCAATATAATGCAGGAGGGGTTTGTTAGTTGGAACTTTTAACTAAATTATTCTTTTAATTTTTTATTGTCCTAATGAAAAAAGAAACACAAAAAATTATTGTTCTCGTAATTATGTTTGTTTTTCCTATAGTCATTTATCTATTTTTTGCTTCTGGTAAAAATAATTTTGCAAAATTACCAGTTCTAACTCCTAGCGTATTGAATTTAAAATCCTTTACTCACATAGAAGGTCAGGAGGTTAAACTGGATGGTCATATTACTATTTTATGTTACTGGGGCTCAGATTTGAATTTTAAAAAAGGTGATGCTTTTAATTTGAATCAAAAAATATATAAACGTTTTTATCAGTTTAAGGATTTTCAACTTGTCGCTTTAATTACTGATGATCAAGAAGATCAATTAAAATTTTTAAAAGAAGAACTGTCTAATGGTGTTGGAACTGATCTTGTTAATTGGAAATTCATGAAGGGTTCACCTTTGTCAATAAAAAATCACTTTACTAGTTTAAAGACATCACTTAGTCTAGATTCTAAACATAGCACGCCTTACGTTTTTATAATTGATCGAAAGAGTAATTTAAGAGGACGGGACGATGATGAAGATATTGGAATTTTGTTTGGGTATAATGCTCAATCTGTTGCTGAACTTAATAATAAAATGGAAGATGATGTTAAAGTTATTTTAGCAGAATATCGATTAGCACTAAAAAAATATTCTGTTAGGTAGAAATATGTTATGAAAAAATATTACTTTTTAATTTTATCTTTTATTTTGATCATAATTGCTCTCATATTATTACCAGTAATTATTGATAGAATCACAAATTCCAAAATTGTTGAAAATAATAGATCTTCAGAGTCTGAGCCATTATCTTATATTACGTTAGATGGTGAGGCAAGAAAAGTACCATCATTCCTAATGACTAACCAAGATCAATTAATGATTGGAAATGAGGATTATAATGATAAAGTATATGTAGTTGAATTTTTCTTTACTACCTGTCCAAGTATTTGTCCTATCATGAATAGAAACATGAAACGTTTAGAAAGCTCATTTGGTGAAAGAGAAGATTTTGGAATAGCCTCTTTCACTATTGATCCGGAACACGATTCTCCAAAAGTTTTAAAAGAGTATGCCGAATTGCATGATGTTTTTACTAAAAATTGGCATTTTTTAACCTCAGATAAAAAATCTGTTTTTGAATTGTCTAATAAAGGGTTTAACATTTTTTCATCAGTCAATCCAGAAGTTGCTGGAGGTTTTGAGCATCAGGGATATTTTGCCTTAATTGATAAAAAAGGATACATAAGATCTAGATTAGATTCATATGGAAACCCAATTGTTTATTATCTTGGAATTGATCAAGAAAACTCAGAATTCCCAGAAGGAACAGATATGCTTTTAGAAGATATTCCAAAGTTATTGAAAGAATAGTATTATGAGAAAAAATCAAGACATTACAGCGCCCACTTTAAAATATAAAAAGTGGATTATTCTTATATCTGTATGCATACCTTTAGTAGTAGCAATTTTATTTGGAATTAGAATACCTAACGTAGCCCCTCTTAATTTTTTACCTCCTATCTATGCATCAATTAATGGTATAACTGCAATTTTATTAGTTTTTGCATTTATTTCAATAAAACAAAAAAGTATCATTTTACATGAAAGATTGATGAAGTCTGCAATAGCTTTATCTGTTGTTTTTTTGGGAATGTATGTTGCATACCATATGACATCTGATCCAACTCCATATGGAGGAAAAGGGTTTATTAAAGGAGTTTATTTTTTCATATTAGTATCTCATATTACACTTTCTATTGGAATCATTCCTATGGTTTTAGTAACTTATGTAAGGGCTATTTCAAAACTTTTTGAAGACCACAAAAAAATTGCTAGAATTACATTTCCAATTTGGCTTTATATAGCTGTAACTGGTGTAATTGTATATTTAATGATATCTCCTTATTATGTCAGTTAATACAATTAGAAAATTATTTTTCTTGGGATTAATTTTAATATTATTTATTGATCCTGTTAGTGCGCAATGTTCAATGTGTAGAGCTGTTTTAGAGTCAGAAGAGGGTCAGCAAATGGCCAAGGGAATTAATAACGGGATTGTGTATCTGATGGCAATACCCTATATTTTAGTTGCTTTGGTGGGATGGAGAATTTTTAAAATATATAAAAGTTAACTTTTATTTCATATATTTGGTTTATAATATAAACTAGTTTATATTTGTCCAAATTTAATAAAAATATATGAAATCAAAAGAACAAATTAATATAATAAATGAAGCTATTAATAAAGCAAAAGTAGACCTTAAACCACTTGGGTTTAATTTTATTTTTTGGGGAATATTTATAACTATAATGTGTATAATTCACCTTTCTTTTCCAGCTTTCATTCAGCAAACTAAATTTTCAGCAGTTATTTTCTGGGTTGTTCTTCCTTTAGTTGGAATGGTATACACTACAAACTATAATATTAAAATTGGAATTAAAAAGGGTTATGAAACTCATATAGGTAGGGTGATAAAAATCGTGTGGATGGTTTTTGGTCTTTCATGGATTTTAGTTATAATTCCTGTGTCTATTATTAATAATCAAAATCCAGTTCAAAATATTGTTTTATTATTAGCCTTGACTGTGTTCACGACCGGATTGATTTTAAAGTCAAAATCAGTTATTGTTGGTGGAGTAATATTATTTTTGCTGTTCTATAGTATTGAATTTTATCCATTAGTTAATACGCTAGTTTACACTATAATCGCTCAAATATTTGGTCTCTTGCTACCTGGTTTAGTTCTTTATAATCAGAAGGATGAATAAAGATCTAGAAAAACTGCTTTTCAACCCTATTAGATTAAAAATAATTTCATTTTTGATATCTGTTGATAAGTCTAGTTTTAAATCATTATCCAAAATATCAGGGGCTACAAAAGGAAACCTGAGTATACAGATAAAAAAATTAAATGAGGCCGGATATATTAAAATTAAGAAATCCTTCAATAACAATTATCCAAATACAACATGCTCGATTACTATTAAGGGTAAAAATTCATTTAAACTTTTTTTTAAAGAACTTCAATTATATAAAAATAACCAAAGGTGAAAGCAATAATATTTAGAATACTGTTATCATTAATTATTATTAATATTCAAATAGTATTTAGCCAAAAAAAATCAAAAGAAAGTATGAAAACAGTATTACGTAATAATGTTTATTTCTTTACTGAAGAGACAGGCCCATATTCATTAAATATCGAAGTAACTAAACTGAAAAATGATGAAGGGAATTTAATGCTTGGATTGTTTGATGAAAATAAAAATAAAATAGCAGCAATAAATAAAATTCCTATTATTGATAGTGAATGCATATTAAAAATAGATTCTCTTAACTCAGGAAAATATGTAGTTCAGTTTTGGCATGATATAAATAATAATGGAATATTAGATATGGGAATTTTTGGGCAGCCTAAAGAAAGTTATGGTAATTCAAATAATATTAAAGGTTTTATGGGACCACCTAAATATGAAAGTATGATTTTTGAAATTAAAGGTGATTTAAGTATAAAAATGAGACCAATAAATTAATTAAACAAATAATGTACTATGTTTTGCATAGTACATTGTTATATATATATTTGCAAAATATTTAAACCTTTTAGACATAAAAACATCTAAAGTTAATAAATAAGATTTCACAAATAAATTGGAATCAAAGTAATTTAAAATATATATTTGTGGCGAAAAAAATCAAAAATGATAAAGATTGAAAACCTTCATAAGTCTTATAAAATGGGTAATAACACCTTACACGTTTTAAAAGGCATTGATTTTAAAGTTGACCAAGGAGAATTAGTTGCAATCATGGGTTCGTCTGGATCAGGAAAGTCAACACTACTAAACATAGTTGGCATGCTTGACCTCTTGGATGAAGGTCAGTACACCCTTGATGATGTTATCATTAAAGATTTAGATGAAACTAAAGCAGCAAGATACCGTAACAAGTTTTTAGGCTTTGTGTTTCAATCGTTTAATTTGATAAATTATAAAACTGCTCTTGAAAATGTTTCTTTACCTCTTTACTACCAAGGGATAAAAAGAAAAGAACGTCAAGAAATTGCTTTGAGTTACCTTGAAAAAGTGGGCCTTAAAGAATGGGCTACTCACCTCCCAAGTGAATTGTCAGGAGGTCAAAAACAGAGAGTTGCTATAGCAAGAGCTATGGCTGCTAGACCTAAAGTTTTATTAGCAGATGAGCCGACTGGAGCACTTGATACAACTACTTCATTTGAGGTCATGGATTTAATTCAAAAAATTAATGAAGAAGGAAAAACAATTTTAGTAGTTACTCATGAAGAAGATATTGCTAAAATGTGTAAAAGAATTGTAAGATTAAAAGATGGTGTTATCGTAGAAGATAAAAATGTAGAACAAGTATTAGCTTCAAAGTATGTTTAGTTTAGATCGTTGGCAAGAAATTTTTCAAACTATAGCAAAAAACAAACTTCGAACTTTTTTGTCTGGTTTTACTATTGCTCTTGGAATTTTCATTTTCATTATTTTATTTGGTTTTGGAAATGGTCTAAAAAACACTTTCAAAGAAGAATTTCTTGATGATGCTACAAACAGTATAAGAATATTTGCAGGTAAAACTTCAAAACCTTACAAAGGATTTAAATCAAATAGACGGATTGAATTTAAAAATTCAGATATAGAAGACATTAAATTAAATTTCCCTTTTTATTTAGAATATATTACTCCCAGAATTAACCGATTTTCGATTTCAAGTTATAAAAATGAATCTAATAATTATTCTACTCAAGGAGTAGCACCTTCTCATCAATATTTTGAAAAGACAATAATGATGAAAGGGCGTTACTTAAATGAAAATGATGTAAAAAATAAAACTAAAAATGCCGTTATAGGAAGATTAGTAGCTTTAGATCTTTTTAAACAAGAAGATCCCATAGGGAAATATATTTCTTTGGCTGGAGTTGCTTTTAAAGTAATTGGAGTATTTCAAGATGAAGGAGGAGACAATGAAGAAAGAATTATATTTTTACCTTATACGACTCGACAACTTCTTGAAAAAAGTAATGATAAAATTGATCAAATACTAGTTAGTTTTAAACCAGAATTAGGTCTAAAAATTGCACTCATATTTGAAAAAAAATTAAGGTTGTTTTTGAAAAATAAAAAGTCTATTGACCCTACTGACTCAAAAGGTATTTACATTAGAAATATAGCTCAAGCTGCAAATCAAAACGAACAATTTGCAAGTGTGCTACAGTATATAGTTGCTTTTGTTGGCTTGGGTACTCTAATAGCTGGTATTATAGGAATTTCGAATATCATGGTTTTTGTTGTTAAAGAGAGAACTAAAGAATTAGGAGTTAGAAAAGCATTGGGTGCTACTCCAAGATCAGTCATAGCAATGATTTTACAGGAATCAATTTTCATTACAGCATTATCCGGTTCTATAGGTATGCTTATAGCTATAGTGATATTACAAAATTTAGGAGATACATTAGATAAGTTTTTTATTCGAAATCCATATGTAGACATTTCAACTGCGATTTTTTCGACTTTTATTCTTATTATTTTTGGAGCAATAGCAGGTTATATTCCTGCTAAAAGAGCTGCTTCAATAAAACCAATAGTTGCTTTAAGAGATGAATAGTTTAAAAAAAATTTTTGATAGAGACACTTGGCAAGAAATTTTTGGATCAATTCAAAAAAATAAAGTGCGAACTGCAATTACCATTGTTGGAGTTCTTTGGGGAATTTTTATTTATATAGCACTTTCTGGCTCAGCTAAAGGGTTAGATAATGGTTTTGAAAGACAGTTTCAAAAAGTAGCAATGAACTCCATGTTTGTATGGGCTCAATCTACAAGTATTCCATATGATGGATTCAAAATTGGAAGAGAGCCTGATTTAAAACTTCAAGACGTTGAAATATTAAGAAATAGAATTCCTCAAATCAAATATATAGTTCCTAGAAATTCACGTGGAAGTTTTGGAGGAGGAGAGCCTGCCAATATTGTACGGAATAATAATTCAGGGAATTATGCTATTTATGGAGATTTTCCTGAATTTAGAAAAATAGCTACACAAGATATTTATGATGGAGGAAGATTTATCAATGAGGAAGATATTAAAAATAATAGGAAGGTTTGTGTTATTGGAGAAAGAACAGCCTCTGATTTGTTTGAACCTGATGAAAATCCTGTAGGAAAATATGTTAGAATCGATAATATTTTTTTTAAAGTAGTAGGAGTATTATTTTTTAGACAAGGATCACCTTTTGACTCAGATTCTGATGTTTTTATTCCTTTTACGACCTTTCAAAATTTATATAATACTGGGAACTATGTTGGTTGGCTAAATATAGCTGCTTATGATGATGCTGATGTTGTTCAAGTTGAACAAGATGTTAAACAGATGCTTAAAAGAATTCACAGAGTTTCACCTAAGGATGATAGGGCTTTTGGATCATTTAATTTAGGAGAAATTTTTAACGCTATAATGGGTTTTGCAGAGGGGATGACTTTCCTTTCATTAGTTGTTGGAATTGCTACAATTATAGCTGGAATTATTGGAATAGGAAATATTTTATTGATTTCAGTAAAAGAAAGGACTAAGGAACTAGGAGTTAGAAGAGCTTTAGGGGCAACTCCTGGAGAAGTGCGTGTGCAAATAATATTGGAATCAGTTTTTTTAACTATAGTCGCTGGAATTCTAGGAATAATTCTTGGAGCATTTGTTTTAGCTGGCATAAATGCATACACAATTGACATGACAGATTTTCCATATACTAACCCAACGGTTCCTATATATTTTGTTCTTGGCGCATTATTTATTATGGTCAGCCTAGGAACTTTGATTGGATTAATTCCAGCACAAAGAGCAATTAGTATTAAACCTATTGAGGCATTAAGAGAAGAATAAATTTATAATATAAATCTACTACACTATGAAAATTTTAAAATATATAAGTATTACACTGGTAATTTGTGGAGCATTATTTGCTGCGGCTTATTTCATAAAAACTAACAGTAAATCAATAACTATATATAAAACTGAAACACCTTTTATTTCTTCTGTTGAAGAGAAAACAGTTGTTACAGGTAAAGTAATTCCAGAGGATGAAGTTGAAATCAAGCCACAAATTTCAGGAATTATTCAAGAATTATTTGTTGAAGAAGGAGATAAAGTTAAAGAAGGAGACCTACTAGCAAAAGTAAAAGTTGTTCCAAATGAAGGATCATTAAACAGCGCTAAGGGAAGAGTTGCATCACTAAGAATTATTCTTGAAAATGCAAAAATAGAATATGATAGAAATAAATCCTTGTATGAAAAAGACATTATTTCTAAACAAGATTTTCAAAACGCGTCACTTAGCTATAACCGATCTAGCCAAGATTTAGCTAATGCTAAAAGTGATCTTCAAGTTATTCTTCTAGGTTCAGCTGGAGGATCTTCAACGGCTAATACTAATATTCGAGCAACTGTTGCGGGAACAGTTCTAGAAATTCCAGTGAAAGCTGGAGATCAAGTTGTGGAAAGTAATACGTTTAATGCTGGAACTACAATAGCTACAATAGCTGATTTAAATAAAATGATTTTTGAAGGTAAAATAGATGAATCTGAAGTTGAGAAATTAAAAATTAACATGCCTCTAACCATAAACTTGGGAGCAATTCAAGATAAAGATTTTGATGCCAAATTAAAATTTATTGCACCAAAGGGAAATGAAGAACAGGGGGCAGTTAAGTTTAAAATTGAAGGAGATGTTTATTTGGATAACTCGGTAAGTGTAAGAGCTGGATATAGTGCTAATGCTTCAATAGTTTTAGTAAAGAAAGATAGTATAATGGTAATATCTGAAGCGTTACTTCAATTTGACAAAACAACCGAGAAAACATTTGTTGAAGTTGAAAAAGCAGATCAAACTTTTGAGCGAGTTGATTTAAAGGTTGGTATTTCAGACGGAATCAATGTTGAGGTTATTTCTGGGGTGTCAATGGAAGATAAAATTAAAGTATGGAATGAGACCAAACCTCAAAAAATAGGAGCTGATGCTGAGGTTAGTGTTGAGGTTACCAACGAAGATTAATTTAAACAATATTTAATAATTGAATATGAAATATATTTTTACTTTTTACTTATTAGTGTTTGGTTTTTTTAATTATGCTTTATCTCAAACATTGACCCTAGAACAATGTATTAAAATGGCAATTGAAAAAAACATTTCAATAAAGCAGTCAATTTTAGATATAGAAAATGCAGCCGTTGATAAGTCAAGTGCGATTGGCAATTTTTTACCAAATTTTAATGCACAATCTCAACATTCATGGAATGTAGGACTTAATCAGAATATTACAACAGGTTTATTGGAAAATTTAACTACCCAATTTAGTTCACTTGGAGGAAGTATTAGTGTTGATGTTTATAATGGACTCCAAAATGTTAATCGACTGCATAGAGCAAATTTAAATTTACTTGCTAAACAGTATCAATTAGATGATATGATTGATGATATAAAACTCCTTGTTGCAAATAGTTATCTTCAGGTAATGTTTAATCTTGAATTTTTAAAAGTTCAAAAAAGTCAATTGGTTGTAACGCAAGCTCAATTGATAAGAACAGTATCTCTTATTGAAGCTGGAGTTTTAAGTAGTGGAGATGTTTTTGAGTTAGAAGCTAATATTGCTAGTCAAGAACAAGCTATTATTCAAGCAGAGAACAACTTTATTCTATCAAAGATTAGTTTAGCTCAACTATTACAAATTTCAGATTATGACAATTTCAATGTTGTAATTGAAGATCTTGACATACCTTTTTCTCAAATTTTAGAACAAAACCCAAAATCAATTTTTGAAAAAGCACTAACATTAAGAAATGATATCAAATTAGGAGTAGTTAATATTGATATTGCAGAGAAAGACATTGAAATAGCTAAGGGAGCGCTCCAACCATCTTTAAGAGCATTTTATAGTTATAGCAATCGAATAGGTTATTCAGATCGATTAGTTGGGACGGGAGATTATTATTATGCCCCAATTGGAACCGTTTTATCTTCAGGAGAGACAGTGGTTAGAGAAGTTGAAAATAGGATGGCTGCATCCCCCTTATCTGTTTCAGATCAATTTAAGATAAACGAAGGCCAAAATTATGGCTTAAGCTTAAGTGTTCCAATTTTTAATGGTTTTAACACTAAGAACTCTATTAGAAGAGCTAAAATAAATTTAGAAAGAACAAAAAATAATTTTGATAGACAAAAACTTGATTTAGAAAGTCAAATTAATCAATCATATAATGATGCGCGTGGGGCTTTTAAATTTTATGTAGCGGTACAAAAAACAGTAATATCTCGTAAAGATGCATTTGATGATGCTGAAAGTCGTTATACTGCTGGAATTATGAATTCATTTGATTATATTCAAGCTAAGCAAAGATATGAGCAATCATTATCAGATCAGATCAGAGCCAAGTTTGATTACATATTTAAATTAAAAATTGTTGAGTTTTATTTTGGTATTCCTTTATCTATTGAATAATAAAGTTTATAAATGATTAATAGGATATTACATATTGAGACTTCGACCAAAAACTGTTCTGTAGCATTAAGCTGTGATGGAAAACTAGTAAATTCTATAGAAAAGAGTAGTGAAAATTATAGTCATGGTGAGCAATTACATCTATTTATTAAAAAACTTATAGATGATTCTCAAATTAACCTAACAAAATTATCTGCAATCTCTGTAAGTAAAGGACCAGGATCTTATACAGGACTTCGTATAGGAGTGTCAGCAGCTAAAGGACTATGCTACTCTTTAAACATTCCATTAATATCTTTAAATAGCTTATCTATACTTGCTCAGAATGTTAGTGTTTCAAAAGACACTCTTTTAGTTCCAATGATAGATGCTAGAAGAATGGAGGTTTATACCCAGGTTCTAGATTATCAATATAAAGTTTTGAAAAACTCATGGGCTGAAGTTTTAAATGAAGACAGTTTTAAAAAATATTTATCTACCCATAATATAATAGCATTTGGAGTAGGATCAGAAAAGGCAAAGAACATAATTGCTAGCCCAAACTTTAAAGTTCTTCAAAAATTGCATGAGCCATCAGCAAAGAATATGGTTAAGTTGACAAACGAAAAGTGGAAAAAGCAACAATTTGAAGACATTGCCTATTTTGAACCATATTATTTAAAAGAATTTTACACAAATCATCCTTCTAAATCCTTCACAATATAATTTCATTCAATGTTTTTATTCACATTTCTATGTGAACGAGCTTTATTTTAGAACTACTATCCATTGATTGCATTTACATTTTCAACCTGCCCAGGAAGCATATCTTTTAACATATTTTCAATACCATTTTTAAGTGTTATTGTAGATGAGGGACACCCGCTGCAGGCTCCCTGAAGAATAACATTAACAGTTTGACTTTTTTCAACATATGAATCAAAACTTATATTACCTCCATCAGACGCTACAGCAGGTTGAATATATTCATCCAAGATTGAAATGATTTTCTTTTCAACATCTGTTAGAGTAACATTTTCAACTTTCAACTCACTATCCTCTATCAAATTAAAAAGAACTTTTTTTTGTTTAAGTCCTTCAATCAATAATTCTCTAACTTCTAAAATAACAGGGTCCCAATCGGTTATATCAAATTTGGTAATGGAAACATAATTTTCTGAAACAAAAACTTCTTTAACAAATGGCAAATTAAATAATTCTATTGCTAAAGAAGCTCCTTTAGCATCTTCAATGTTTTTATATTCAAAATTATTTTCAACTAACTTTTTATTAGCCACAAATTTCATTACAGATGGGTTTGGCGTGCTTTCCGCATAAACACTTATTAGGACTTTTTTTTCCGTGTAATCAGATTTAACTATAACATCACCTAAATTTAAATAATTTTCGATTTGATCAGTTACTTCAGTTATTACTTCTTTCCATTCTAAAATATTAAAACGTTCAATTTGAATTGATTGATTATTAAGAGTGACAGATTTTACAAAAGGCAAATAGAATAATTTTTGTACTATAGGAGCATCTTGGGCATCATCTATATTATTATATTTTCTTGAATATCTTATACCTAAGGGTTTGTCTATTTCAAAATGAGCTATTGGATTTCCTAACTCACTTTTTCCAGTTACATTGAAAGATTCCATTATTTTTTTTACAAAAATACTACATCAGTTTGATATTTTTTAATTTAGTAGTGATCAAATTTGTTGTTATGCCTATTAAAAGTGTTCGAGGATTTACTCCTAAATTTGGAGAAGGATGCTATTTTGCTGAAAATGCTACTATTATCGGAGATTTAATGATAGGTAATAATTGTTCTGTTTGGTTTCAGGCTGTGATTCGTGCCGATGTTAATTCAATAAGAATTGGTGACAGAGTAAATATTCAAGACGGAGCTATAATCCATGCAACTTTTGAGAAATCGTCAACAGTTATTGGGTATGATGTTTCTATTGGACATAATGCTATAGTACATGGGTGTAAACTTGAAAACAGTGTGTTAGTTGGAATGGGAAGTATCATTATGGATGATTGTGTAATAGGAACAAATAGCATAATTGCTGCAGGTTGTGTATTGCCAAAAGGAACAGTTGTCCCTCCTAATTCAGTTTATGCTGGGGTTCCCGAAAAAAAATAAAATTAGTAGACCCATCCCTAAAAAAAAATGAAATTGATAGAATAGCAGAAAGTTATATTACCTATTCTTCCTGGTTTAAATAAAAAACACCCATCATTAAATGATGGGTGTTTTTTATTAGTAAGAAAGGATTTAGAATCCTAATTCGTTTTTAACATTAAGTAAAAGATCTTTGCCTTTAGCCATAATCACAAACCCTCCAGGTGTAGAATCTAAAACATAATCAAACCCTTGGGCAGCAGCTACTTTTTCAATTGCTGCACGAGCTTTTTCAATTAATGGACTCATCATATCCTGTTGTTTTTTTTGTAAATCTTGAGCTGCAGTTTGTTCAAATTTTTGAATATTCTGTTGCATTGCTTGCAATTCTTCAGCTCGAGCTTGATTAGTTATTTCAGTTTGATTTGCAGCATCTGCAGAGTAGGTTTGTTGTTTAACTTGTAACTCTTTAATGGTGTTTTGAATATCATTAGTATATGTTTTCTGGAGTTTTTCTAATTCTTTTTGAGCTGCAATCACTTCAGGCATATCAGTTATTAATTTTTGAACATCTATATGAGCAACCTTTGATTGAGCATTGGAAACTTGTAGAGGAATTATCATTAGAAATGCAAGGGCGAAAAGTTGAATTAATTGTTTCATTTTATTATTTTTCAGATTATTAATTTTTATTTTTTAAAGCGTTTATTTTTTCGTTTCGCGCTTTTATTTTTTCTTTGATTTGTATTCTTTTAAGAACTAGGTCGCTAATATCGTAATTTTTTGCTGAATATAGCATAACAATATCCGAAGATCTATCAAAGATAAAGTCATATTTTTTTTCTACAGCGATTTGCTGAACAATTACTAGCACTTGATCCTGAATTGGAGTTATTAGCTTTTTTCTTTGTTTGATTCTATCACCATTTGGCCCAAATCTTTTTTCTTGTAAGGCAATAATCTCATTTGCATAATCATTAATCTCTATTTCCCTATCAGCTATTAATTCAGGTGTTAATAAAACTCGTTCAGAATTCAGTTGATTTTGAAATTGTGACAATTGCATTTTTTTCAATTCTATTTCTTTTTTCCACTGAACTATTCTTTCGTCTAGAATTTTAGTTGATTTTTTATATTCACTGATGTTATCAAGAATAACATTCATATCAATATATCCAATTCTTACTCCTCTTTGCGCATTGAGAAAATTATTTGAAACAATAATTGTAAAAACTATCAGTCTTTTTAAAAAAAGAACAACATCAAATTTAGAAATCATATCATTTATTATTACATTTCTATAACGAAAAAATATCTATTTTATTTTTTATTAATGGAAATATTGATTTTAGAAATTTTGTCCAATTATAAAATGGGTTTCCCATCCATTAGGTGAAGTGTCTCCAGGAGTTGTGCTATCAAATCCATGACCAAAATCAATACCAAGCAACCCAAATGCAGGCATAAAAATTCTAACACCTAACCCAGCTGAACGTTTTGATTCAAAAGGATTAAATTGTCTAAAACTATCATAACCATTACCTGATTCAAGAAATGTAAGTGCAAAAATAGAGGCTTGAGGTTTAAGAGTTATTGGATAGCGAAGTTCTATGGTAAATTTATTATACAACAGAGAGCCATCTCTAGAAGATAAAGATTGATTAGGATATCCTCTTAAAGCAATTGTTTCTCTTCCGTCCATTGAATAATTATTAGCCATACCATCTCCTCCAAGATAAAAACGTTCAAAAGGAATATTACCACGATCATTATTGTAGGCCCCCAAAAACCCAAAGTCTGTTTGTGTTTTCAATATAAGTTTATCTACAATTCTAGTGTACCATGTGCCGCTGAATTTTATTTTATAATATTCTAGCCAAATAAACTTAGCTTGATCAATTTTTTTAGTGTCTGGATCTCCATTTTGAAGTTGAAAATCAGGGTTTTCTTCCATATTAGAAAAGTCTTCTCCAGTAATTAAAGAATATGGAAGAGTGAATTTACCACTTAAAGAAAAAGAAGAACCGCCAACTGGAAATATAGGGTTAGTATAAGTATTGTTTCTAGACAGAGCTACTGTGTAATTTAAATTATTAGCTTTTCCGTCACCAAACGTGAATAATCCAGTATAATAATTTTTAAGATTATAGTATTGATACTGAACTGCTTGAGATAAAGTAAAATAATCATCAGGAACTCTTAATCTCTTAGCTATACCCATACTTGCACCACTAATTTGCATATATTGAGTTTTATCTGCTCTTCCAGTAAAATAATCATATCGATATTGAATTGTGTGAGATAATGAGGTAGAAAGTTGAAAAGGTTGTCTCCCTCCTAACCAAGGTTCAACAAAGTTAAAGCTGTAAGTGCTGTAAAATTGACTCGCTTGCAGTCTTAAACTTAGTGTTTGTCCATCTCCCATTGGAAGAGGTTTATATGCTTTTTTGTTTTTGATATTTTGCATTGAAAAGTTGTTAAATGAAAACCCTAGAGTTCCTATAAAACCTCCTCCTCCATAACCACCCTGAAGTTCTATTTGACTTGCTCCAGACTCTACTAGTCCATACTCAATATCTACAGTTCCTTGGTTTGGATCAACATTTTTAAAATTTGGACTTATTTGTTCAGCATCAAAAAATCCAAGTTGACCAAGCTCTCTTACTGTTCTAACAACTTTATCTTTGCTATATAATTCACCTGGTTTAGTTCTAAGTTCACGGTAAATGACCCTGTCATTAGTTTTTGTGTTTCCTACAACAGAAATTTTATTAAATTTAGCCAATTTCCCTTCAGTTATTCTTATTTCATAATTAATTGTATCATTAATAGCACTTACTTCTACAGCATTGATAGAAGAAAATAGGTATCCATTGTTCTGATAAAGGTTTGTCAAGTCATTTCCATCAGGTTTTTCTTCGTCAGCGATTTGTTTTTTTAGAAGAATACCATTATAGGGATCTCCTTTTTTTATACCAAGAACCTGTTGAAGTTGAAAATCATTATAGGCACTATTTCCAAGAAACTTAATATCACCAAAATAATATCTATTACCTTCTTCAATTTTTATATTTATAGTTAAAGAATGATCTGTATTTTTAATTATGCTATCTGATATGATTCTAGCATCTCTATACCCTTTCTCTTTAAAATAATTAACTAAATTTTCTTTATCCTCAACAAAATTATCACGTGTAAATTTTGACTTTTTCCAAAAACGACCAGTAAATTTTGTTTTGGTGTTTTTCAATTTTTTTTTCAATTTAAAATCTTTAAAAACTTCGTTTCCGCTAAAGTTGACAGACTTAATTTTAATTCTTTCTCCTTTATCAATATTTACAACCATTTTCAAACTGTTGTTCCCAATAGTATCAGGAATTGTATTTAAGGTAACTTTAGTGTTTAAGAAACCTTCTTTCTTATATTTATTGATAAGATAGTTACGGGTATTTGTTATAAAACTTTCAGAGAGCTTTTTACCTTCGGTTAGCTCTGTATCTTTTATAAGTGTTTCTGATTTAGATTTACGAACTCCAATTATTTTTACTTCAGTTAGTGTTGGGAGCTCTTTTATCTCTATCTCAACTGTAGCTCGGTTTCCTGAAATATTTGATACATAAAAATTAATATCACTAAAGAGCTCTAATTTCCATAATTTATTTATAGTACTACTTATTTCTTCTCCAGGAATTTGCACTAATTGTCCTTTTCTTAAACCACTATAGGATATTACAGTTTTCGCATTAAATGTTTTAAGCCCACTAACTATTATAGAATCAATTATATATTTTTCTCCTTTATTGAAATTATCAACTTGGGACTGTCCTTTAAATGCAATACTTAAAGTTATTAGGAGAGATACAAATATTTTATGGCTAAAATGTATTTTACACATTGATTTGTTCACTTGTTTTTCCAAATCTTCTTTCGCGGTTTTGGTAATTTAACAATGCTTCATGTAGATCTTTTTTCCCAAAATCAGGCCAATAAATCTTAGTAAAATACAATTCTGCATATGCTATCTGCCAAAGTAAAAAATTACTAAGTCTTTGTTCACCACTTGTTCGAATTAGCAAGTCCACATCTGGCAAATTTCGGGTGTAAAGATGCCTATTTATAATGGATTGGTCAACATTTTCTATTGAAATTGTATTATTTTTAACTTCTAAGGCAATCTTTTTTACAACATCTTCTATTTCTTCTCTTGCACCATAGCTTAAAGCTATAGTTAAAACCATTTTTTCATTATTTTTGGTTTTTTCTGAAACCCGTTTAACTTCATCCTGCACCAATTTAGGAAGAGCACTTATATTTCCAATTGTGTTTAAACGAATATTATTTTTAATAAGTTTATTGAATTCGCTTTTAAGATATTTTACTAATAAATTCATTAAAACTCCTATTTCGTGTTGAGGACGATTCCAATTATCTGTTGAAAAGGCGTAAAGTGTTAAATAGGGAATATTAAGATCTAGAGCCTCTTCAACTATTTCTTGAACTGACTTAACTCCTGAATCATGACCTGATATTCTTTGTAAACCATTTTTGGCAGCCCATCTTCCATTTCCATCCATTATGATAGCAACATGCTTTGGAAGCTTATTTCTGTCTAAATTTTTATTCATCATTCCTTACAATAACAAGGTAGGTCGCCAAAGGTAATAGAAATTGTTATTCCACTAAAAATATACCAATCATTATTATTGTTATTTCCAAACGAAAAATAATCCATACCTATATCTTCTTTAGGTGAACTCCCATCTAAATTATCAGTTAAAGCATATCTTGCTCCAATTTCTAATCCAAGAATTAAATAGGGGCTTGGATTAGTTTTTATGCCAAAGATAACAGGAATTGAAAAACTTTCTCCTTTTTCGTATTCTATTGGTTTTGCAACTGGAATCAAAGAAGAGTTATAATAAAATTCATTAAATTTAATATAACTAACACCAAGATATAAATAGGGACTAAAGTTTGTTTGTTCTTCGTGAAGATTAAAATCCAAAAAATTAAATTCGATACCCAGACTTCCTTCACTTAGATTATTTTCAAAGCTATAAGCTCTTCCGAATCGATTTAAATCACTGGTTCTATAGTCACTTGCCTTTAAAGAAGTGTTAATAGCACTAAAGCGAATCGAATATCTAGTCGTTAGATTCCATTTGTAAAGTAAACCTATTGCAGATTTCGTGGGCATTACGTAATAATCAGAGCCTATATCACCTATGTAATTGCTTGCACCTATAAACAAGCCCATTTCATGATATTGAGCTTTTAAATTTATAGAGCTAATTATTAATAAAAAAAGAAAAATTATTTTTCGCATTATACTAAAGCACTATGTGCTTTTTCTAACTAAAAAAAATGAGTTTTATTGTCTATTTCGCTTATCTAATCCCCAAAAAAGTTTATCTCTAAGAGTCATGAAAAAATCATCCCCGTCCAATTGGATTGTTTTAATGCAAAAGGATGCCTTAGATATTGAAATTGAACTACCGTTTTTTATTGGAACCCTTCTATTGTCTAATGAAATCAAATGTTTTATTGACCTTCCTGTAACATGAATTTCAATTTCAGACACATCGGGAACAATCAATGGACGGATACTTATATTATGAGGAGCGATTGGATTTAATACAAATACATTAGCATCAGGGCTTATAATAGGACCCCCGCTACTAAGAGAATATCCTGTTGAGCCCGTTGGGGTAGATATTATTAAACCATCTGACCAGTATGTAGTTAGAAGTTTTTGGTTAATGATTGTTTT
>ERZ1046367.965-NODE-965-length-17955-cov-5.501844_pt1 | contig 17955 bp, 18 predicted proteins | sample MGYA00383091_ERZ1046367 | MGnify/ENA primary metagenome ERZ1046367 (study PRJEB29581, sample SAMEA5548361) | metagenome | biome: marine; feature: coastal; material: water | depth 50 m | study: Short-term variability in the microbial, nano- and picoplankton... | reverse complement strand
CCATCAGCTTATGCAAATGCTTGGGCTGCTAAACAATATAAAGCCGCAGGCGGTGGTTGGAAGAAAGAATCAGTTGAACTTGAAGAAGGATTATTAAATGAAGCAACTTATGTAAAAGGTAAGATGTTGGTAATATTGAAAAATTCATTTAATCAAGTACATAATAGTTTAAGTAAGAATGTATCTTTATCAGGTTCTTTATCTGACGAAGCAAGATACAGATTAGGTATGTTTCAAAAAAGAATGTCCGCAGCTCGTGAAGATTATGTTAAAGCAGTTATGAGAGCAACTAAACCATTTGATAAAGAGATAACCGGAGTATAAATTGGCTAAGATTCAAGTACAAGGTCTTGGTATGTATGATGATAAAACTCTTAAAAAGAAAATCATACAATTAGCAAGTGACTTACAGAAGAACTCTAAGAAAGGCAATTGGAGTAAAGCATCTGAAAATGGTATCAGAGCTTTAGGTCGTATGTGGGGAGCATATCAAGATTGGGCGAGAAACAACGAATCTGTAAATGAAGGTGAAAAAAGAGCTATTGACCAAGCTTATACAAAATTTTATAATGCATATAAAGACTTTGCAAACGCGTCTATGGATATAGCTAAAGAATCTACTAAGATAAGTGGTGATAAAACAGACCAAAAAATTATTTTAAAGAATTATAAAAAATACGTTATACCATTTATAGGATTAATGCAAAGTTGGAATAAAGGAAAACAGAACAATCCACATATAGATGAATCAGATTTAGGACTTACATATAAAAAAGGTAAAACGGTAAAAGTTACACATAAGAAATCAGGAAAAGAATTAGTTATTGTAGATAAACCAAATGTAAGAAAAGAATATGAAAAAATAGGATTTTATGCAGAATCTATAAATGAAGCAATACCAAAACTTCCGAGAATTAATATGGGATTTGGTGAAGCACAAGACTATTCAAAAATGATGATTAAAAAATCTCAAGATGTTTTTAAATCTACGAGAGCTGGAGATTTGGGTAAAGCAAAGAAAGCTGTAAAGGATATGGAGGAGATAGTAACTCAAATAAAAAGAGTATTGGGAATATGATTAAGTTAAAAAATATAATAAACGAATCAACACCCGGATATGAAGATAGAAAATTTGGAGACCCGTTACCTACATTAGCAGATGTGGCTAAAAAATATAATGAAAATAAAAAAACTATTTCAGAAAAGAAAGAATTAGGTAGCGCTTATATTGACTCTATAAGAATGCTTACTGATAATAATAATCACACAAGAGCAAGAGCAGAACTTGCAAGACAAATTGGTGACAAAAGAGTTATAAAAGCATACGAAGGTTTAATGTATGTAGAAGATTTATTAAGACAAGCAAATGAAACTATAAAAGCAAGAAATAAATTAGACAAAATTTTATTTGCAAGGTCAAAAAAAGTTTTTAGTAATCACGACATAATTATGAGTGTATTCTAATGATTAACAAAAAAATATTTATAGGAGATAAGTAATGGCAACAGCAGATGCAGGAGGAATGCACCGAGTAAAAAGAGAAGATGCTTACAGCCTCGGTGATTACAATAGAGTAACATATGTAGCACCAAACTCAATGGTAGCATTCACAGGTTCAATGGCAAGTGCTGCGGTTGTAATTGAAAATGCTACAAACGTAACACTTAATTTAAATAACGGTGGTAGTATGACAGGTGCGTTACTAAACACTAAAGAAATACATCCAATAGGTGTTAATAAAGTAACAATAGGTGCTACAGGTAAAGTACACGTATTACATAAATAGAGGAAAATATAATGGCTAAGTTAAAAGATATATTAAAAGAAAGTTCAATTCTTGTTAGTCCTATCAGAACTATAAAACCTGTTGGTACCATTGAGATGGCTACTATGGTCAACGAAGATGAACAACAAGAATCAAGAAAAATAGATACAGAAGCATTTCTTGGTATGGTCAATAGATTTGGTCGTATTGGTGAAGACATCAAAGTAAACGATTTACGTAGCATTGCTAATGTATTAAAGAATGTTGCTGAAACAGCAAAAGTACATACAGAATCTTTAAAAGAAGATTGGTTTGATAAAGTAACCGTTTCACGTAATATGAAAGAATTAAATACTCATTCAAAACAATTTAGTAAGATTGCAGAAGAAGCCGCAAGTCTTCAAGAACGTATGCAAGGATTGTATGAAGATATGGGTAATATAATGGGTCGTTACTATGAGATAAGTGAAGAAATTACAGAAGATGACGAATATGAAAAATTCTTTCAATCTGCTTTAAAGAAATTTGATGCAAGTTCACCTGCTGATATGGATGACGAAAAGAAAAAGAAATTTTTTAATTATGTAGATAAAAACTACGATGCGAAAGACGAGAGGGACTAAATGGTTTACGTAAAGGTTGATAAAAGAAAAAGTATTGAAAAGGCTATATCTATATTTAAACGTAAAGTAAAAGAATCAGGTATTCTTTTAGAGTTACGTGAAAGACAAGAATATAAAAAACCAAGTGCAGTAAAAAGAAAAAAACGAGCACAAGCTAAAGCTCGTATGAGACAGAGAAAAGAAAAAAGACCAACTAAATGGTTATAAAACTTTTCCTTTATATATTTATATAAAAACAAATACACTTTCGTACTTTCGTACATCATAAAGTGTACCTTTAGAGAAATCTATAATAGTTTAAAATAACTATTTTAATTCCAAAATTCCGTAAGGAGAATAGTAATGGATGATTTATTAAAAGATGCCATTGCAGATGCCAAAGCAGTTCGTGAAACAGCTATTGCTAATGCTAAGTTGGCTTTAGAAGAGGCTTTTACACCTAAACTTCAAAATATGCTTTCTCAGAAAATTCAGAACGAAATCGAAATCGATGAAGAAGAACACGATGAAGACGAAGTCGAAGACGAGATGGATGATGAAGAAGCAAAAGAAGAAGGTCGTGGCGATATGAGACGCGACGGTGATGAAGTCGAAGATGATGTTGATAGCGATGATGACGACATGGAAGAAGACGCACACGAAGAAGACGAAGTAGAAGAAGATGGACACGAAGGCGAAGAAGATGTGGAAGAAGAAGAATCTGACGAAGATGAGTTAGATTTAGAAGCTATCATTAAAGAGTTGGAAGCTGAAATCAATGAAGAAGACGAAGACGAAGTCGAAGAAGGTCGTGATGACAAAGAAAAAGACGAAGTCAAAGAAGAAGACGAAGATGATGAAGCTAAAGACGAAGTGAAAGAAGAAGATGAAGACGATGATTCTAAAGATGAAGTCAAAGAAGACTCTGAGTTTAACTTAGACGAAATACTTGACGCTCTTAAAGAAGATTCTGACGAAGAAGACGACAAAGAAATGGATGAAGTTACACAACTTCGTTCAGAACTTGACGAAACTCGTGAAGCAGTCAAATTTATGAGAGACAAGCTAAACGAAGTTAATCTTCTTAACGCTAAGCTTCTTTTCACAAATAAGCTTTTCCGTGCTTATGGCTTAAACAATGAGCAAAAAATGAAAGTTGTTGAGACTTTCGACAGAGCAACAAATCTAAGAGAGGTCAAGTTGATTTATTCAACAATGGCTGAAACTTTTGGAAATGGAGCTAAGAAGAATATTAAAGAATCAAAAGGCTCGGCTTCTAAAGCTGTCGCATCAACAAAGAGTGAAAAACAAACAGAAGTAATTTCTGAAGGTAACGCACTCCGTGACAGATTTAAGAAGTTAGCTAATATCATTTAAGGGGAATTAAAATGCCTAATTATGACAACATTAATGACTTAATGAGCGCTCAATCTCCACAAGCTGAATTGTTGAAACATACACGAAAGCTTACAGAGAAATGGGAACCAACAGGTTTACTTGATGGCATAGATGATGAAACTAAGAAAAGTAGTATGTCTGTACTTCTTGAAAATCAGGCTTCACAGCTTGTTAAAGAAGCTTCAGCAACATCTACTTCTGCTAATAAAGAAGAATGGTCAGGCGTTGCGCTTCCGTTGGTTCGTAGAATCTTCGGTGAGTTAGCGGCACAAGACTTCGTAAGCGTTCAGCCTATGAATCTTCCAAGTGGACTTATTTTCTATCTTGATTTCAAGTATGGCTCAGGTAATGGACTTGCTGCGCAAGGTGGAGACATCTTCGGTAATACATCAGGTTCAGGCGATGCAAGTGGTGGACTTTATGGTGCTGGTAAATTTGGATATTCCGCTCCGGAACAATCTAAAACAGGACTTGTAAGTGCTGCGGCTCTTGCTTCAAACAAATTCATAACCGGTTCAGTTTCACATTCAGATGTGGACTTTGAACCATCACTATCTGCTTCTTTATCAAGTTTGGTAAAAGTTAGTATTCGTAAACAGGATTTATCAAGTCCTGATGTGCAGTCTGTAAGAGCTTATGAGCTTACAGGTTCAGATGTGAATACACTTTATCCTGCTTATACAAAGTATGATGGTGATGATACAATTTCATTTATCGCAGCTGCGGACGCAACATTAGCCGCATCTGCTATTGGTTTGAAATACATCAAAGAAACAGGTGCTACTTCAAGAGGTGATTTTGAAGATGTTCCTGCAGAACCAACACCAACAGACTTGAGTATACCTCAGGTAGACATCCAAATGAAATCAATTCCGATTGTCGCTAAGACACGTAAATTGAAAGCAGTATGGACTCCTGAATTAGCTCAAGACCTTAACGCTTATCATTCAGTTGATGCTGAAGCTGAGTTAACATCTATGCTTTCTGAGTATGTTTCTATGGAAATAGATTTAGAAATTCTTGATATGTTAATGGCTGACGCTTCTGCTAAAGAAGAAAAGTGGTCTGCTAAAGTTGGATTCGAATGGGATGGCGGTAATGCTTTTGAAGAAGTATCCGGCAACTCAAATGCTTACACTAAAGGCGAGTGGTTCCAAACACTTGGAAACAAAATACAAGCCGTTAGTAACGCAATACATCAAAAAACACTACGTGGTGGTGCTAACTTTATTGTTGTGTCTCCTGAGACAGCTACAATAATTGAGTCTATTCCAGGCTATGCAGCTTCTACCAATGGTGATGCGATGAACAACAAGTATGCGATGGGCGTACAGCAAATGGGTTCTCTTAATAACAGATATACGGTTTACAAAAACCCTTATATGTTAGAGAATCAAATCCTATGTGGTTTCAGAGGAAGTAATTTCTTAGAAACAGGTGCTGTCTATGCTCCATACATTCCGTTAATTATGACACCTCTCGTGTATGACCCGGTCAACTTTACTCCTCGTAAAGGTGTAATGACTCGTTATGCTAAGAAGATGGTACGTCCTGAGTTCTACGGTAAAGTTATCGTTGCTGACGTTGACAAAGTGTAAGTGTAATTTAACTTATACTCTTTAATGAAAAAGGCCCTTTTTTAGGGCCTTTTTCTGTTTCTAAATCTTCAGAAACTTTAGTTTTTTATATTTATATATGATACGAAGCTTTGGAGAAAAAATATGCCTCAATTACCAATATGGTCAGGTACAAGTACATTTAAATCAGGAAACACGCCATACGGATTTTATGATAGTGATTCAGACTTTTCAGGTTCAAGTGCGCACTCTGTAGACAGATTCGCAGATTGGGCGGCTAAAAGACTTGGATATCCTATAATAGATATCGAATTACAATCAGGTTCTTTTTATGCTTGTTACGAAGAAGCTATAACTGAATATTCAGCACAAGTAAATCAATTCAATATTAAAGACAATTTACTATCTTTACAAGGACAATCAACAGGTTCTAATTTAACACATAGAACCGTAACTAATTCTTTTGGTAGATTTATAACTCTTTCTGAACAATATGGTACAGAAGCAGGTGTAGGTGGAACGGTAGATTTTAAAACAGGTTCTGTTGATATTGTTAGTGGTTCGCAACAATACGATTTAAATTCGTTATATGCAAATGTATCTGAAAGTGGTAATGCTATAGAAGTTAGAAAAGTTTATTATGAAGGACCTGCCGCAGTAAATAAATACTTTGACCCTTATGCAGGTGTAAATCAAAATAATATGAATATGTTAGATGCTTTTGGTTGGGGAAATTATTCACCGTCAATTCAGTTTTTAATGATGCCGATGTATGCTGACTTATTAAGAATACAAGCTATAGAGTTAAATGACCAAATTAGAAAATCAGCATATTCTTTTGAATTGACAAATAACAAAATAAGAATTTTTCCAAAACCTGTCTCTAACTATAAATTATATTTTAGTTATCTTGTAAAAGACGATAGAGGTAATCCTTTAAAAGGTAGTAATGTAGGAAGAGTTAGTGATATTAGTAATGCACCATATGATAATATGGAATTTAAACACATTAATGATGTGGGTAAACAATGGATTAAAAAATATGCACTTGCTTTATGTAAAGAACTATTAGGTACTATACGAAGTAAGTATTCTTCAGTACCTATTCCAAATGCAGATGTAACGATGGATGGCGATACATTGAGAAATGAATCAGCATCAGAAAAAGAGATTTTAGTAACACAACTAAGGGAAATATTAGAACAGACAAGTAGAAAAGCAATGATGGAAGCTGAGAGAGATGAATCAGAAGCATTGCAAGAAAAACTACAAAAAGTTCCATACCCGATTTACATAGGATAATGTGATGGCAGGACGCTTTCTCTCTGCAAGAGACAATAACTTCTTTCACAAAGTAAACAAAGAACTATTAGGTGATTCGTTTGCGAGTAAAGAAGGAATAATAAATCAAGAAGTGACAATTTATCAGATTGATGAAAGAGATACTGCTACTGATATGTATGGAGAATCTGCATCAGGTAAAGCTTGGAAAGATGGCGTTTCTTTAAAATGTTTAATTGATGCGGAAGATTTTGATTTTAATACTGATGAATTTGGTGCAGATAAACAACAAAATGCTACCTTTTCTTTCTTGAGAGAATCAGTATTAGATGCAAATATTGTTGTAGCTTTAGGCGATGTAATAAATTGGAACTACGCATATTTTACAATTTCTTCTTTAAACGAAAATCAATTAATAGGTGGTATGCAAAATCAAAACTTTTCAGTAATAGCAACAGGATATTTAACAAGACTAAGTAGTTTAGGTATTGAAAACGTGAGGACTTATTAATGGCAAGTAGAGTAGAACCTAATTTATCAAGACCGATTAAATACACAGAAAAACGAAATATAAATCGTGGTCGTGAGTTAAGAAGAGATAATGATGATTACAAAAAAAATTATTCAATTACTCTTATGGACCACGATGCGGCTGTTATGTATTATTTTAATGAAGTAATAAGACCTGCAGTTGAAGAAAATGGTAATCAAGTTAAAGTTCCTATTATGTATGCTAATCCTGAAAGATGGGCATCTGTTAAGAAATCAGGTCACATGGTTGATAGAAATAAAAAAAGAATTATTCCGGTGGTAGCATTTAGAAGAGTTTCGATTGAAAAAGACCCTAATTATGTTATAGATAAATTAGATGCTAATAAACCTAATTTTTCATATACATTTCAGAAAAAATATTCTATGAATAATAGATACGATTTATTGTCTGCGATGAATGGTGCGCAACCAAGTAAAGAGTTCCATTCTGTTACTATGCCTGATTATATGATTATGAATTATGAAGCAATAATTTGGACAAACTTTACAGACCAAATGAATAAGATTATAGAAAAGATTAATTTTGCTGATGGAGCATATTGGGGTGACCCAGGAAAATTTAAATTTCGTACTACTATAGATAGTTTTCAAGATGCGTCTGAATATGAAACAGAAAGATTGATAAGAACTAACTTTAGTTTTACGTTTAACGGATATTTATTACCCGAAGAGTTTAATGGTGTTTCTAATACACAACGTGGCTTCTCTCCAAAGTATGTCACTACGTTTTCAGAAACAACAGCAGATTTATCTGCGACTCTTAGAAACAATAATATTAAAGTGGAAGAATAAAATGGCTGATACAAGCGATTACTTACGAACTAATCAAATAGGAAATCAAGAAGATTTAGAATTTACTAATGCTGATGGTGGGCCTACTTTATATATTTTAAGAGGTAGTGGTGAACCATCAAGTTCAGCAGATAGTAAAGCACTTGTAAATTACGGATATGTTGTTGGTAACTTTGTAACAAAGCAACAATATTTTGCTGGTAACGCATCATCGTCTTTAAAATCAGGTTCTCCTGTGTATCGAGTTACTTTGTCTCCTACAGGTTCACAACAAGTTAATGCTAACACTTTAGAAGTATATTTAAATGGTATTAGTTTAAGAAAAGATGAAGTAACAAATCAACATTCTTCAGATTTTTTCTTATCAGGTTCTAATAATGTAGTAGTATATGCACCAACAGGTTCATACGGATATTCTGTAAAAAATGATGATAAAATTAAAATTAAATTTCAACAAGGATTCTAATGGCAAGCGCAACTGAAAAAAGAAGAATTTTAGTAAATGCTGTTGTTTCATTAAAAGATGAAAGCAACAAAGCATCTGACCTTGGATTTAAACATACACTTTTAAGAAGTAAAAAACCATATAAATTAAATCTAAAAAATGATTTGTCTAATAGAAATGAAGACATTTTATCTTTAGGACATATAAAAAAATACATAGAAGAACAATCAGTTAGTTTAAGAAAACGTAAATTGAGTACTGATGCTACAAAACAAGTTTTCGATTTAAATGTTCCTACAGGATATAAAACGGTTACCGGAAGCGCATCTTTTAAAATAAATGGATTAGAACAACATAGTTCAGACAATCAGATAACACATATGACATCAAGTATTGATTATTATCTCTCCGGTTCAAGATATGAACAACTCGTTTTGTATAAACCTCGTCAAGACCATAGCGGTTTAGTGGTAGATAATGGAGACTCCTTAATAATTAACTATAGAGTGGAGAAACACATTGGCTAAAATTGATTTAATAAGACAGATACGAGCACCGCAAACGAGTTCAGTTTACGTAAGAACTTCTGCTGTTACGAGTTCCATTACAGGTGAATATGACTTAGAATTTGTACCTATTACGGGAATAAGTGCATCAGTAGATGGTCCTGCAATTAGTGGTTCATTAGGTACTAACGCTACATTAATAAGAAGTTTAACCGCAGCTGGTATTAGTGGTTCATTTGGTGCACCAAGTGCTTCTTTTAGTACACGATTGACATCTGCTGAAACAGAATTAAATAATAATTTAATCAGTTCATCTGCCCAACAAGCTTCAGATATTAGTGGCTCTCTTTCTAAAGCACATTTATCCGTAAAAGTACCTAATCTTATAAGTGGCTCAGCACAAGTAAAAGGTTTATTACCTGCAGGAAGCGTAAGTAGTTCAGCACAGATATCAAGTTTAACAAATGTTATAAGTAGTTCAGCACAAATAGCTACAAATATTAGTGGTGCTTTTTCAGCACCAAGTTCTTCTTTCAGTACAAGATTAACAACTGCTGAAACAGAACTATCTTTAACATTATTAAGTGGTTCAGCACAAGTTAAAGGTTTACTACCTGCAGGAACCGTAAGTAGTTCAGCACAAATATCAAATTTAACAGGTGTTGTTAGTGCATCAGGTCAACTTTCTTCAGATATAAGTGGTTCATTATCTAAAGCACATTTATCTTCAAAAGTACCAGGTGTAGTTAGTTCATCAGCACAAATTAGGACTGACATTAGTGGTTCATTTACCGCACCAAGTGCTTCTTTTAGTACACGATTAACAACTGCCGAATCAGAATTAGAACTAACTTTATTAAGTGGTTCATCACAAGTAAAAGGTTTACTACCTGCAGGTACAATAAGTAGTTCTCAACAGATACGAAGTTTACCTAAGATGGAAGATAAAACAATCAAGATTTCACAAGTAGGTGGTGCGAACGTAAAAACTCTTGTAAACGATGTTAATATTCCTATTTTAAATGATGGTGATATTCTACAATGGAATAATTCACTAAACGAATTTGAAAATAGACAAAGAATAGTTAACGCAACTATGTCTTTTAATCCGTCTACTTTAGCATTAGATATTGAAGGTGGTAATAGTGTAGATTTATCTAAGTTAGCAGTTTTTAGTAGTAGTGGTAATCATTTTGCTATGACGGCATCTAATGAAGGTGTCGCATTAACTCAAAATGTTAGGTCAATAAATTTTACAGGAGCGGCGATAACTGCTTCTAATAGTGGTAATGCTCTAACGGTAAATGTTGGAGAAACACCATTTGATGGTAATAGAAAAATTACAAATCCTAATTTAGGAGATTTATTTAATAATGAATTTAATGCGGCTACTACAGGTTCTGTAAAAGACTTTTTAGAACAAACTTTCTTTTCAAATACTTCGCCTAACTTATCAAGTAGTAAAATGGAAATAAATGAATTTGAAACAGGAAGTTCTGTTGTAGGTACAATAACTGCTACAGACGCAGAGCAATCTTTTGCGAGTGGTACATTAAGTTTTGGTACAGGAAGTTATGCTTCTGCAACTTTTCAGATACATAGTGGTAGTGGACAAATTACCGTAAGACCAGGTAAACACACATCCGCAAGTTTAAATATAACTAATCCAGGCGATGGTACACTTAGACATCAATTTCCTGTAACCGTTAGTGACGGAATTGCTACAAGTGCTGCTAATATTTTTATTAGAATTACTCCAAACACAGCTCCTAAATTTAGAGCAACAAGTGTTGGTGGTTCAGTAATAACAAATCAAACAGGTAGTGTCAATGAAAACACAACAAGTGGTACAACGGTATCAACAATTTTTGTAACAGATAGCGAATCTGATGTTCTTAACATTTCAGCACTAAGTCAAAGTGCCGGAAATAAATTTGCAATGGCAGTTGCTAATGTAGCAGGTGGTAAAAGATTAACAATAACAACAAATACAGGTAGTTTTGATTTTGAAACTACTACACAACATAATTTAGAAGTTAGCGCATCTGATTTTCATCACGGAAACACAAGTGGTAGTTATCTAACAACTTTACCGATAAGAGTAAATGTAGTAGATAACGTTTTACCAACTATGGGAAGTCACGCATTTAACGTTCACGAACAAAGTGGTAGTAATGTTGACAATGGACTTGGAGCAAATACAAATAGTCAAACGAGAGTAGGTGCTCTTAGTGCGAATGATGCGGAAGGTGATACGATAACTTTTACAGGATTAACCGTAACAAGTGGTAGTGGAAAAGATAACTCGACTCAAAGTAAACCTGCTAATGACCCTTTTCAAGTTTCAAGTGGAGGTGAAGTTCAATTAAAAGCAGGTCAATATTTAAATGCTGATGTATATAAACAATATAAATACAATGCGAGTTATAGAGATAATTTTAACAATGCAAGTTCGAGTGGTGTTATAACAATAAACATTTTACCTGAACCTGTACCAACTTTAACAACTAATGCGCCTTTCTTTATGATAGAAAGTGGAGTTGCAACTAATACGGTGAGAGTTGGAACAGATGGTAGAAGTGGAGCAGTTGCTGATTTTAATTCTAACGCTACGGTTTCAATGAGTGTTAGTTCTTCAGGATTCTTCGCATTAAGTGGGGCAGGAAATTTATCACTTGCTTCAAATGTTAGTGCAAGTACGTTCACATCAGGTAGTAGTATAACAGGAGCAGTTAGTGCTTCTACGGCTTATGGTACGGTAGCAACTTCTTCGTTCTCTGTTAAAGTTACGAAGAATAATCCACCAACACCATCGTTTAGTAACACAACAGCTAACTTGAATACAAACGGTGCGAGACCAAGTAACACACTAACTACAATATCTTTTAGTGATGCAGAGAGTGATACTCTCGAACATCCTTCATTTGTATTAACAGACCCAAGTGGTCAGTTAAATACTAATAAAGTTAGTAATACATATCAAGTAAGAGCAACTACTAATTTAAGTGCATCTGTTTATCAGATGACAGCATCTATAAAAGATGAACACGGATTTAGCGTAGGAAGTACAAAACACACAATAACGATAGCTCGAGCAGGTATTGGTACTCTAACTAAAAATGGTTCTTTCTATGTACAGGATGGAGCAACAAATGGTTCGGAGATTGTAACACAAGCAGATGGTGACCCAACTGCAACACAAGGTGATTTAGGAGTTACATATTCACCAACTTATAACTCACAAGCAGTACAAAATTTTACATCTTCAAACTCAGATATCGGTATTGCAAGTAATGGTAACTTAACCGTTACTACTGCATTTGGAGGAGCAGGAAAACAAGCAGGAGATACTATTACTTCTAACATTACTTTTAGAGACCAATTCGATAATATCGGTTCAGGTTCAATATCAGTTAGTGTTGTATCTACTCCAAACTTAGTTTATGGATATGGTTGGTCAGGCGGTAGTGGTGCGAATGAAGCAGCTACGATGGGTTCGATGGGTGATACAGGTGCTGACGAAGTAGCAATAACAAGTGGTAGTTTTATTGCGATGTTACAAAGTGGTTCAATAGGGTCTACTTTTACACCAGCATACGTAGGAGGAGCGGCAACACTACATAAAAGTGCTTCATTGACTACTATGTCTGACTCAGGAGCCGCAGGTATATCAACATTAGGTTACTTAGATTTTTCAGGATTATCATCAAGGTTGTGTATTATTTTTCCATCATCATCAGCTCAATTTGGAAAACCAAGAAGTATGTATGATGGAGTTCCTCCCGATAGTACAGGAACAGATAAAGAGTACTATGTATATGCAAAAGATGCATCTATCCCAGGAACAATAGGAACAGGAATCTACTATTTTGATTTAGAGAGTCCTTTGAATGGAGTATCACGTTGGGGTATGATTTTTGCAGAAGGTAAAAACACTAACAATTCACGGTATTACTTGATGCCTGATTCGGCATCAGCGCCTTAATGGAGAGTATGAATGGCAACAACAGCAGGTGATATTTATGTAAGAAGTGGTACATCGGGTTCATTTACAGGGGCGGAGTATGTTCAAGGTGGATGGATAACCGTTGCATCTTCATCTACTATGAATGGTATCTATCACGACAGAATAAGTGATGGTCAAGTAGCTTACGTAAGAAGTTCAAATAGAGTTTATATAGCATCAAAATTTGTAGCATTTGAAACTCCTGGCTATGGCGGGACAAATGATTCTGCATCTTGGTCTGAATTAATTTGGCCATCAGCAAGTTTTGCTGCTAACGGTGGCGGAGGTGGCGGTGGCGGTATCACTATTTCTAATAACTCTAATAATAGAGTTTTAACAGGTGATGGTTCAAATGCAAACGCAGAAACAAAATTAACATTTGATGGTACAACACTAACTTTAGGTGCCGCAACAACTGCTTCTTTTAAGAGAATAAATGCTGAAGTTATAAGTTCAAGTCTTGTACAAGTAGATGCGGCAACTTTACAAATAGGCGGTACTGCAGTAAATAAAACTTTAATAGATAACGTAAAATTATCTTTTAGTGATTCAGTAGTACAAACTTCAAATAACGTAACAACTACAGCCTCAACAGGTTCGTTTACAGGTTTTGTCTCATCATCACTATTTTTATTATCATCAGTACAAGGAGCACCGCTTACACCTAAAGCAGGTGGAATTATGTTTAGTGGTAGTGCTTTTTATTTAGGATTCGAATAAGAATGAAAGTAATATTTAAAGATTTTATATTTATTAATATGAATATTCACAACAACAATAACCTTAATTAGGGAGAAATATAATGGCAAGTTGGAAAAAAGTAATCGTCTCCGGCTCGAAAGCCGTCCTTGCCGAAGTGACGGCTTCAGCGGGCTTTAGCGGAGATGGTTCAGGATTAACAGGTATTACGGCAAACTCCGTAAATATCGATGGTCTATCAGCATTGGGAGGCGCAGGCGTTCATCAAACTGAAGACCACTTTATGTTTTCTGATAATGGAACAGAAAAGAAAATAACGTTTAGTAATTTACAAGATGCAGTTTTTGCAGATGTAAGTGGAGATGCAACAATCGCCGCAGGTGGTGCTTTAACAATCGCTAACACATCTGTTGAAAACGGGATGTTAGCAAACGACGGAATTACAATTGCAGGTGTTGATACATCATTAGGTGGTAGTATAACACAAGCCGCTATTTTAGCTGGAAGTACTGCAATTAGTGCTTCTGCAGGCGTTACTCACGATGATACAACAGGATTTGTAGCAAACGAACACATTGACCATAGTGGAGTAACAATTACAGCAGGTGATGGTTTAACAGGTGGTGGAACAATAGCTGCGACACGAACTCTTGCAGTTGGTGCTGGTACAGGTATTGATGTTGCCGCAGATGCAATTTCAGTAGATGTTTCAGACTTTATGACAAACGGTGCTAATAATAGAATCGTTACTGCAACAGGTACAGATGCGATGAATAGTGAAGCTAATCTGACATTTGATGGTACAAATATGGTTGTTACAGGTAATGTAACTGCTTCAGCAGGAATTACAGGTTCATTTGTAGGTGATGGTTCAGGATTAACGGGTGTAACAGCCGCAGTTGATATTGATGCTTTATCTGCAGTAACATCTCCTCATCAAACTGAAGACCATTTCATAATTTCTGATAATGGTACTGAAAAGAAAATTTCATTTACTTCTTTAGAAGATGCAATTTTTGCTAATGTTAGTGGGGATGCAACGGTAGCCGCAGGTGGTGCTTTAACAATCGCCGCAGATTCTGTTGAAAACTCTATGTTAGCTAACATTACACGTGGTAGTATTAAAGTTGGTGGTGGTTCAAACGCACCTACTGATTTAGATGCTAAAACAAGTGGTCAAATACTTGTTGGTGATGGAACAGATATTGCTTCAGTAGCAGTTAGTGGAGATATTGCATTAGCTTCAAACGGTGCTATGACAATACAAGCTAACTCAGTAGCACTCGGTACAGACACTACAGGAAATTATGTAGGAACAATTACAGGTGGAGATGGTATTACATCTACAGGTGCTACAAGTGGTGAAGGCATTGGACACTCATTGAGCGTTGACTTATCAGGTTTATCTTCAGTATCAATTGGTGCAGGTACATCTGAAACAACCGTTAATGATAATCTTACTATTACAGGTGATTTGACCGTTAATGGTGCGCAAACAATAATATCAACAACTAATTTATCTGTAGAAGATAAATTTATTACACTTGCAAGTGGTTCAACTGCAGGTAGTGATGGTGGTATTATCGTACAGAGTGCCGCAGCAGGAACGGGTGCTTCATTTGTATGGGACACAGGTGTTGATAGATGGGCTCTCGGTAAAGAAGGTTCAGTAGATGATTCAGCAACAGCAGTTGATGCTACCGATGGTAATTTCAACTATGTAGTTGGTGTTTCAGGTTCAACACTTGACCCAACGATTGGTGTGAATCCAACATTTGGTACAAATGCCGCGAGCAGAGCTGGTCAAATGCACGTGAACACTACAAGTGGCGATATTTATATTTACTCTTAATCTTAAATGACAAGTGAAAAGGTTTTTTATGGGTTTAGTAAATAAAGTAAAGTCACAGAAAAGTGTGAAAAATACACAACCTAAAAAAGATGCTTCAGGATTAAACTTGAGGCATCTTGAATGGTTGTTGAGTACAATAAGAGATGCTGAACATTTAAAAGGTTCAGAATTACAAATTGCAACTGAAACGGTGCAATGGTTACAAAATGAATATATGAGGTTACAAAATGAAATTAGTAGTAAATGAGTTGGCGTTTATAAAAGATTGTATTTATAATACGGCAATACAAGGTAAAGATTCTATTTTTGTAGGAGATTTATTAAGAAAAATTTTGAAAGAAAACGATAGACTTATAGCAATAGAAAAGAAAAAAGCAGAAGAAATGCAAGAAGTCTATATTAAAGAAAAATAGTCTGTATTGGCCCGAAAGGGAAGTGGGCTCAGAAGAGTAACCAACCATATAGGAGAGTAGTTAAATGCCAAGTTGGAAAAAATTAATAACATCAGGTAGCAACGCAGTCTTATCTAATGTAACCGCAACTACTTATATAAGTGGTTCAGCACTTGTAGGTAAACAAACTATAGCATCACAAACAGGTGCTAATAACGTAGATTTATCAACCACTGCAAATCATAATATTACAATTACAGGAGATATAACTTTAACTCCGACAAACTTCTCAGGAAGGCGCGGACAAAGTGGTATCATAACATTAATTCAAGATGGAACAGGTAGTCACTCAATCACATTAAATTCATTGTTTAAAACGCCTAGGGGAGATTCTATAAGCTTTGACACATCTGCAAATGGCATATCACTAATGTCTTATTACGTGATAGACGCCTCAAATGTTGCAGTCAATTACTTAGGCCCATTCTCGTAATGAGATAGGAGTTATAAATGGTCGGCGGATTCGGATTTTTAGACGAATTAAAATTCAATACTGAATTTAATACTACTAAAAGTACAAGTACTTCTAAGAACACCACCTTAGCTACTTCTACTAATAGAGCTACTGCTACCGCAAAAAATACTTCTACAACTTTCAATACTACGAAAGAAACTACTACAACTTTCAATACTACTTTATCGACTATAACGACTTATAATACGACTTTAACTACTGCAACTTCAAAGTCTACAGCAACTTCAAAAAGTACAATTACTACTTTCAATACTACTTTAGAGACTATTACGACTTACAACACTACTCGTTCAACTGATACGGTATATAATACAACATTAAGTACAATAGAAACAAGAGCTACTTCTACTTCAAAAGCAACTATTACAACTTTTAATACAACGTTAAGTACTATTGAACAAAGAGCAACTTCTACTTCAAGAGCTACGATTACAAGTTTTAATACTACTAAAGAAACAATAACAACTTATAATACCACCCTGAGTACGATAGAAACACGGGCGACATCCACCTCAAGAAATACAATTACAACTTTTGAAACTACACTCAGTACTATTGAACAGCGGGCCACGTCCACTTCAAGAGCTACGATTACAACTTTCAATACAACGTTAGCAACTATTACAACTTACAATACTACATTGGATACTATTGAAACTCGTGCTACGAGTACATCAAGAAATACAATTACAACTTTTGAAACTACCCTCAGTACTATTGAACAAAGAGCCACATCTACTTCAAGAACTACTATTACAACTTTTGAAACTACATTAGCAACTATTACAACTTACGAAACTACGTTGAGTACTATTGAAACACGGGCGACATCCACTTCACGTAATACAATTACAACATTTGAAACTACCTTAGAAACAATAACAACTTATGAAACTACTCTAAGTACTATTGAACAAAGAGCTACAGGTACTTCAAAAGAAACTACCACAACATTTGAAACTACCTTAGAAACAATAACAACTTATGAGACTACTCTCAGTACGATAGAAACTCGGGCTACTTCTACTTCAAGAAATACAATTACTACTTTTGAAACTACCTTAAGTACAATAGAACAAAGAGCAACTTCTACTTCACGAACCACAATTACAACTTTTAATACAACGTTGGCAACTATTACAACTTATGAAACTACGTTGAGTACTATTGAAACTCGTGCTACTTCTACTTCAAGAGCTACTATCACGACTTACAACACTTCAAGAAATACTATTGAACAGAGGTCAACAAGTACAAGTAGAACTACTATAACAACTTTTAATACAACGTTGGCAACTATTACAACTTATGAAACTACACTAAGCACAATAGAGACACGGGCGACATCCACTTCACGTAATACAATTACAACTTATATTACATCGAAGAATACTATTACAACTTTTAATACTATTACGACATATTCTACGATTACTACGTACAATACGACTTTAGCAACTATTACAACTTATAACACTACACGTGCAACTATTACGAGTTTTAACACTATTACTACGTATACTACATCAACAGCTTTTAATACCACTGCAACA
>ERZ1046367.964-NODE-964-length-18002-cov-4.929069_pt1 | contig 18002 bp, 18 predicted proteins | sample MGYA00383091_ERZ1046367 | MGnify/ENA primary metagenome ERZ1046367 (study PRJEB29581, sample SAMEA5548361) | metagenome | biome: marine; feature: coastal; material: water | depth 50 m | study: Short-term variability in the microbial, nano- and picoplankton... | reverse complement strand
TCTTACAAACGGAACTTTTTTAAATGGCCTTATTCACATTGGTGAAAAAAACTTTGGAGGAGGGCGAGCTGGAGAAAAATCATCTTTAGGTTTAACCGCTTGCCTAGAATCCCATGGTTTTGTTTCCGGTAGAATGAAAACAGGAACACCTCCAAGAGTTGACGGAAGGTCTTTAAAGTATACAATAATGGAGGAACAACCAGGAGATTTAGACCCCGGAACATTTAGTTTTTTAAAAAACACTACCGTACTTAAATCACAAAAAAGTTGCCATATCACATACACCAACGAAGAAGTTCACGATCAACTTAGGTTAGGATTTGAGAGATCACCAATGTTTAACGGCCTCATTGATGCTGTTGGGCCAAGGTATTGCCCGTCTATAGAGGATAAAATTCACAGATTTGCTGACAAGCCAAGACACCAAATTTTTGTTGAGCCAGAAGGGTGGAATACCGTTGAGGTTTATGTTAATGGTTTTTCTACATCTTTACCGCAGGAAGTTCAATATGATGCTTTAAAAAAAGTTAAGGGGTTTGAGTCTGTCAAATTTTTTAGGCCTGGATACGCAATAGAGTATGACTATTTTCACCCTACCCAGTTAAAAACTAGTTTAGAGACTAAGAATATTGAACGTTTGTTTTTTGCAGGCCAAATTAATGGAACCACAGGTTATGAAGAGGCTGCTGCTCAAGGAATAATGGCTGGAATAAATGCAAATTTGAAATGTAATGAATCAGATCCATTTGTATTGAAGAGAAATGAAGCCTATATAGGCGTTTTAATTGATGATTTAGTTGTTAAAGGAACAGAAGAACCATACAGAATGTTTACCTCAAGAGCGGAATACAGGACCTTGCTGCGTCAGGATAACGCCGATGAACGCCTCACGCCTAAATCCTTCAAGCTAGGACTAGCTAATTCACAAAGAATGAAGACCCTTGATGATAGAATAAGCTCTACCAATAAGATGATCGGTTTTTATAATAAAACTGGCTTTGACCCAAAAAACTTAAACTCAATATTAAAATTAAAAAAGTCATCACCGGTAAAACAATCAGCAAGGCTCTCTAAAATTCTTGCAAGGCCAAACATAGATACTACTGACCTAACAAAGCTAAGTTCTGTTAAGGAGTTTATTGAAAAACAAAAAATATCTAAAAGTGCTTTAGAACAAGCAGAAATTCAAATCAAATATTCTGGATACATCGAGAAAGAAAAGCTAATGGCAGATAAAATACAAAGATTAGAAAATATTTCTATTCCTATTAATTTTAATTACAACCAACTTGCCTCGCTTTCAAGTGAGGCCAAAGAAAAACTTAATAAAATATTACCACAAACACTATCTCAGGCAAGTAGAATTAGCGGTATTAATCCAAGCGACATAAGTGTATTATTGGTCGCATTAGGAAGGTAATGTTCCACGTGAAACCCATGAAAAAGTATAACAAATATTATTGTACCGCAAAAGATCGTCTCGTCTCTGGTGAATTATTTTCTGTTTATTTTAATAATAATAGAACTATTGCCAAAACAAAAGTTGATAGAAGTGAAGATATGTACCGTTTTTATAAATCTAATCAGTATCATTCTCATCAGGAAACAACCAAAACATTCACGGATAAAATATATTTTATAAGTCGCAGAATTATGTTGTATTTTAAATATAGACTTATCAAGTCTAAAACAGCTAACTTAAAACTTCTTGATTATGGGTGTGGTAATGGAAGTTTTTTGAAATATCTCAATGATAGAAAAATTAATACAACCGGAGTTGAGAAAAGTTTAGTATCTCAAAAAGTTTGTCGCGCTAAAGGAGTAAATGTTTTTTCATCAATCAAAGACATAAATCAATCAAAGTATAATATAATTACTATGTGGCATGTTCTGGAACATGTTTCTAATCCCTCAAAATGCATAAGCGCCCTTTCTAAACTTTTATCTATAGGGGGGTCTCTTGTGATCGCAATACCTAACATACAAAGTATTGATTCTCAGGTGTTTAAGTCTGAATGGGCTGCTCTGGATGTTCCGAGGCATCTCTGGCATTTCACGCCTAAAGGGCTTATTGATCTTTTACAAAAGCAAAATTTTATTTTATATAATAAGAGATCATTGTTTCTAGACGCTTATTATATTTCATTATTGTCAGCTCGGCGAAAAAAGATTATTTTTCCTTGGATTATAGCTATTTTTGTTGGAACAGTTTCAAATATTTTTGGTCTTTTTACAGGAAACTGCTCTAGCAGTGTATTTGTTTTTAAAAAAAGAAACTAGACATTTTTTTTATTTAAATATCGAGAAATTTTGAGTATAAAGTTTGAAAATAATATTTTAGAATTAGCATTTCTTTTCAAGTTGTAGGATGCCTGGTCTAATAATTTAGTTAGATCTATTATATTATGGCTATCAACAAATGGAGCGAGTTTTTCAATTTTAAAGTCATTCAGGCTCATATAATGAGAAGCTTTATTAGCGCTATAATTTGTAACTAAGGCAGACCTAATTAGAGTAGACCCATATTGTAAAAAAGATTTTTGTTCATCTCGAGAGAATTTAGAAACTTCTTCTGCCCATTCCATCAGCTCTATAACAATTGATTTATTTCCGATTGATTTAAAGGCGCTTCTAAGACCTTTGATCCACATCGACTCAAGTGTTTTTAAAAAATTGGATTGACTAGATAATTCAAGAGCAGTTTTCCAACTTCCCTCTGAAGCAAGAGCTATCTCTGATGCATTATTAACCCCAGAATTAATGAGTTTTTCTTTTATTAAACCGGTTGAAAGCTTATCTATGTTTAAAATAATTGAACGAGATAAAATTGTTGGTAAGATTAGGTCAGGCCTTTCACTTACCATTATAAAGAAAGTATTTGAAGGAGGCTCTTCAAGAATTTTGAGCATTTTGTTTGCTGCAGAAATATTCAGAAGCTCTGGAGCCCAAAGAACACAAACTTTATTTTTACCCTCATATGCTTTTAGGCTTAGTTTTTGATACAGGGTGTTAATTTCCTCAACACTTATTGAGGCTTGTTTATTTAAGGATTCTAAACCTTGAAGCCAATCGTTGACACTGCAGTAATTATTTTTGTCATAAAATGATTTGAATTGATCCATAAAGCCTTGTGAAACTTCTGTTTTTTTATCAACTTTAATTACTGGAAAAGAAATATAGAAGTCCGGATGTTTATAAGGGTCTCGGCCAAGTAATTCAGTTGCAATAGCAGTAGCTAAAAAGAGCCCTCCTCCTCCAGAAATATCAGTAATTAATTGAAAATGAGGAACTTTTTTATCTTCTAACTCTCTATTAATTTTTTTTGCTAAGTCTTCGTGCCCCCAGAAAGTTATCATTTTAGTGTGATAAGAAAAATCCATTTAAAAGTACATATTATTTTTTTTCTCAGACAGCATTCCCATTTATAGATTTAAAAAAATAGTTAAGAGCATTAAAATTCTTATATTTTTGCAAAAACAATTAGACATTATGAACACAATTGACAATATAAGTTTTCATGGAGAAAGAGTTGTCATAAGAGTCGACTATAACGTTCCGTTTGATGATCAAAACCGAATTACCGACACAACACGAATAGAGTCTTCCAAAGAAACAATTTCTATGGTTCTAAAAAAAGGGGGGAGTGTTATATTATTAACGCACTTAGGCAGGCCTAAAGGGATTGATTTAAATTTATCATGCTCTTTAATTGTTGATGTTACATCAAAAATATTAGGCGAGAAGGTTATTTTTTGTCCATCAACTATTGGAGAAGAAGCTGAGAAGCTGAGTAAAACATTGCTTCCTGGAGAAATAATGCTAATGGAAAATGTTAGGTTTTATCCTCAAGAAACAAAAGGTGAAAAGGCTTTCGCTAAAGAGCTCTCAAAGCTTGGATCAGTATATGTAAATGATGCTTTTGGATCGGCCCATCGAGCTCATTCATCGACAACTATAATTGCTCAATTTTTCGAAAAAAAATATTTTGGCAAACTGTTAGAAAAAGAGATCAGATCTATTGACAAAGTAATTAATAATGGAAAGAAACCTATACTTGCTATTTTGGGAGGAGCTAAAATATCTTCTAAAATAACCATAATTGAAAGCTTGCTTGATTTGGTAAACGATATCCTTATTGGAGGAGGTATGGCATATACTTTTATCAAAGCTCAGGGGGGGGCAATAGGAAGCTCAATATGTGAAAATGATTTTTGTAATTATGCAATAGAACTAATTGCAAAAGCAAAAGCAAAAGGAGTACAAATTCACTTACCAAAGGATGTAATAATAGCGGATAGTTTTAATAATTTAGCTAATAAAAAAGTAGCTTTTATAAATCAGATTCCTAAAGGCTGGCAAGGGCTAGATTTTGGCCCCAAAAGCATTGAAGATATTAAACCTTTAATTAAAAAATCGAAAACAATTTTATGGAATGGACCTTTGGGAGTATTTGAATTTGATAATTTTTCAAAAGGAACAATAAAGTTAGGAGAATTAATTTCAGATGCCACCTCCAAAGGGGCTTTTTCTTTAGTTGGAGGAGGTGACTCTGTCGCAGCAGTTAAAAAATTTGGATTTAATAATAAAATGAGTTATGTTTCCACAGGAGGAGGCGCTATGCTAGAAAGCCTGGAGGGAAAAAAACTCCCAGGCATAGAGGCTTTAATGTGACCTTTCAACTTAAATTTATTAATAATTAGAACTCTAATATTATTTTGTTTTATTTCGTTTGTTTCTTGTGACCAAAAACTTTCAACTAGATATGTTCCAGAATCTAGCGGAAACATAAACACTGTAAATGTTGTTATGCCTAAAACTAATTGGGAAGGTAATTTAGGAAAAAAAACCAGAGATTTTTTAGGACAGATATATGAAGGACTTCCTATTGACGAGCCTCAATTTTCAGTAAAATACTTACACCCAAAACTATTCAATGGTTTTGCTAGACATTCAAGAAACATAATTGAATTTGTAAAAGATACGGTAGCTAAATTCACTCTTTCTTCAGATTTGTATGCAAGACCTCAGGTTGTTGCAAAAATTCAAGGAAATGATCCTGAAGAAATGGAGTTTTTTTTAGAACAAAACGCAAAACTAATACGAGGGGTGTTTGTTGAAAATGAAATCAAAGAAAAGTCTAGAAGAATTTCCAAATCTTTGAGTATAGAAAAAAATATTCAAACTAGGTTTGAAGTTCAAATTAAATATCCTTCAGCATATAAAGTGGTGAAAGACACCACTAATTTTATATGGATTCAAAAACCAATATTAAAAGGACATCTTAATCTTATTGTTTATTCAATTCCAAATAGATTAATTAACAAAAACATTACTAAAGCAATTACAGGCATTAGAGACTCAATAGGGAGAATTTACATACCAGGAAGAATCAAGGGCTCATATATGATTACTGAAAAAGCATATAGGCCGTATTTTTATAAAACACAGTTATTAGGAAGGAGATCCTATTTAACAAAAGGAACATGGGAGGTCGCTAATGATTATATGGCGGGACCATTTATCAATTACATAATTTCTGACACAATTAAAAAAAGGTGGTTAGCTATAGAAGGATTTGCTTTTGCCCCTTCAGTAAGCAAGAGAAACTATATGTTTGAACTTGAAACAATAATAAAAAGCGTTTCGTTCAATTAAGAAGATTTGAGATCTATTTTTTTTCTTCATCCTTTTTTTCAGGATCGTCTTCTTTAACACCCTTTTTGAACTCTTTTATACCAGTACCTAAACCCTTCATTAATTCAGGAATTTTACGACCGCCAAAAATTAATAAAAGTGCAGCTACAATTAATATAACTTCTTGCCCTCCAAACAAACCCGCTAGACTATTACTTAACATAACAAATATATTTAAAACAAAGGTAAAGAAATAATTAACGCAAAAACTAAGACAGCAATTTCATAGTTGAAGTTGTATATTTGTTTGTTATGAAAAATGAAAAGGATAGAAAAGCAACGGGATTAAAAAAGCTATTTAATCAATACAGAATTGTTGTTATAGGCGAAGACACTTTTGAAGAGAAGCTCTATTTTAGACTTTCAATAATTAATATTATCCTAGCCTCTTTTTTAGCTATTTCATTTATAGCTACAATGACATATTTTATTATAGCGTATTCTCCAGTTAGAGAATTTATCCCAGGATATCCCTCAACAAAAATGAGGATAGAAGCAATTTCAAATGCTATTAAAATTGATTCAATCACATCAAAGATTGAAAAACAACAGGTATACTTTGAGGCGATTAAAAGAGCTTTATCAGGGGAAATAAAAGTGGAAGAAATATCAATTCAGGTATCAGAAAAAAAAGAACAAATTATTTCTTTCCCCCCAAAAACATCAAAAGAAGATTCTATTTTAAGAGCTATAGTAGCAGAAGAGGATAAGTATAATGTAATAAACGATAATAGCGATTCGCCCTTGTTTATTCTTTTCACACCGGCAAAGGGAATAGTTTCAGAAAAATTTAATATTCAGGAAAAGCATTTTGCTGTAGACGTAGCTCTAGAAGAAAACACTCCAATTAAATCTATTGCAGAGGGAACTGTTATTTTTTCTGAATGGACAGCAGAAACAGGATATGTAATAATTTTAAAACACCCTTATGAGCTTATATCAGTTTACAAGCATAATGCATCTTTAACAAAACAACAAGGGGAAAATGTTCAGGCAGGGGAGGTTATAGCTTCAGCAGGTAATACAGGAGAGTTTTCTACCGGATTCCACCTTCATTTTGAATTATGGGCCGAAGGATATCCTATAGATCCAGAAAAACTTATTGACTTTTCTAAATAGTAAATGAAAAAAATAGCTGCAAAACTTTTCGCAAAACTTATTAATTGGAAGAATAAAAGATGGATTGAAAATCCTATAGCCGCCCAAGAAAAAACTTTAAAAGTCTTAATAAAAAAAGCTTCAAAAACTAAATTTGGAAGAGATCATGATTTTGCGTCAATAAGTAATTACATGGAATTTAAATCAAGAGTTTCAATAAACGACTATGAAGGAATAAGACCTTACATTGACTCAATTATAGCTGGAGATAAAGATGTTTTGTGGCCTGGAAAGCCATTGTATCTAGCAAAAACAAGTGGAACAACTTCTGGCGCAAAACATATTCCAATAACAAAGGAGTCAATGCCTACACATATTAATTCAGCTAGAGACGCTATTTTAAACTATATAATACAAACAGGGAATGTTGAATTTTTAGCAGGAAAGCAAATATTCATTCAAGGAAGTCCTGTTTTAGAAAATCTAAACGGAATTTCTTTGGGACGACTTTCTGGTATTGTGGCTCATTTCGTTCCGTCTTATTTAAAAAAAAATAGAATGCCAAGCTGGAAAACAAATTGTATGGAAGACTGGGAAGACAAGGTTGATGCAATTGTAAATGAAACCTTTGATCAAAACATGACCGTTATAGGAGGAATTCCTTCGTGGGTTCAGATGTATTTTGAAAAAATAATAAAAAAAACAGGTAATACTGTGGGAAAACAATTTCCAGAGTTTTCTTTATTTATACACGGAGGCGTTAATTTTGAACCCTATCAAAGGCTATTTGATAATTTAATAGGCAGAAAAATTGATTCTATAGAGCTTTTTCCTGCTTCCGAAGGATTTTTTGCATATCAGGATAAAATTGATAGTGAAGGACTGCTTTTATTAGTAGATAATGGAATTTTTTATGAGTTTGTTGAAGCAGAAAAATTCTTTGATCCTGACCCTGAAAGAATCTCTCTTAAAGATGTAAAGTTGGGAGTTAATTATGTCCTTATACTATCGTCAAATGCAGGGCTATGGTCTTATAATATTGGTGATACAGTTTCTTTTGTTTCTGACAAACCATACAGGGTAATAGTGACTGGAAGAATCAAACAGTATATTTCAGCATTTGGGGAGCACGTCATAGTTAAAGAAGTCGAAACGGCATTAAAAAATGTAATTGACTCAACACCAATTGAGGTTCGTGAATTTACTGTAGCCCCTCAAATAAACCCATCATCAGGATTACCACACCATGATTGGTTCATTGACTTTAAAAATCCTCCAGAAAATATTGAAGATTTTTCAAAATACTTAGACAGTGAAATGCGTAAGCAAAACATTTATTATGATGACTTGATAAAAGGTAAAGTATTAAAGCCACTTAATATTTCAATAGTTGAGAATCATGGTTTTGAATATTATATGAAAGAAACAGGAAAACTTGGAGGGCAAAACAAAGTTCCAAGACTAAGCAATGACAGAAAAATAGCTAACAGACTTTCTCTAAAAAAATATTAGGAGTAAAAAACGACTATGAATAAAACAAAAAAAATAAGCTTTGTTTATACATTACCTACTTCTTTTGTAACTAAAGACATAGAAAACTTAAAATCAATAGGGCATCAAGTTTTCGAAATAACATCTCCCCCATTTAAAAACTTTTTTCTTTTTTTTAACAACAGGATTAGAGAGTTTTTTAAAGGATTTTTTTTAATTCCTAAATCTAACTGTGTTATAATTTGGTTTAGCGATTATCATGGGTTGATACCGTTAGTCATAGCAAAAATATTTTCTATTAAAAGTATTGTTATTGTTGGAGGCTATGATGCAATTTCAGATAAAGAGATTGATCACGGAATTTTTTCTAAAAACAATTTAAGACAAAAAATTGCTAGAATGAACTTTAATTTAGCAACAAATATTTGGGTTGTTGATGAAACCCTATCTAAGGGCTGCAAGAAGGCTTTTATACAAAACAATATAAATTCTGGACTTATTAATTGGATGCCTAATCTTGAAAAAAAGATTAAAGTTGTACCTACAGGATACTCATCAACATTTTGGAAAAAAACTAAATTAAAATTGCCTAACACAGTTTTAACTGTTGCTAACTTTAACGATTCTAGAGTTCTTAAGCTAAAGGGTATTCCGATAATATTAAAACTGGCCAAAGAACTTCCAGAGTTTAATTTTATAATTTTAGGATTAAAGACACAAAGCATCATTTCTGCCGATATAAAACCTCCGAATGTTGAGACCATTAAATCAAAAAACAAAATGGAATTAAGAGAGTATTTTTCTGAAAATCAATTTTACATTCAAGCATCAAGATTAGAAGGCCTACCTAATGCGCTTTGTGAAGCGATGCTTTGTGAGTGTATTCCAATTGGTAACGCAGTTTTTGGCATACCTAAAGTAATTGGAAACACAGGATTATTATTTAATGGAGAAAAAGATTTTAAAAGAATAAAAAAATTTCTTAGAGGAAAAAATCAAAAATCAGGAACACATGCCCGTCAGCAAATAATAAATTTTTTCGACAAAGAAAAACGAATTGAAGAGTTAAAAAAAATATGACATGAACACAAAACAGAGAGGGTTTTTGTCCTATCCAGAATCTAATAATCTGGGAGATTATATTCAAAGCATAGCAGTTAGAGAATTAATTGGAAAAAAAGCTATTGGCGCAGATAGAGAAAAATTAAATATTTATTCAGGATCATCTTTGAATTTGATAATGAATGGATGGTTTATGGAAAACTCAAAGAATTGGCCCCCCAGTGATAAAATAACCCCTCTATTCATTTCATTTCATTTAAACCCAATAGCTGAAAAACATATGCTAAGTTTATCAGGAATTGAATATTTTAAAAAGCACGAGCCTATTGGCTGTAGGGATTTTTACACTCAAAATATTTTATCTAAAAGAGGAATTAAAACGTACTTCTCTGGCTGTTTGACACTTACTTTAAACAATAAAAACAAGAATCATAAACGAGAAGGCATACTTGTACTAAGCGCCCTAGACAGAATGAAGCCAAAATTTACTATCAACAATTTTTTTATTCAACTTTTCAAATTTCCTAAAAAATATTGGCAATATAAAAACTCAAAAAGAAGACTTGAGGGTTTCATTTCAAAGCAAAGATCTTCAACAGTTAAATATAAATCACAGATTGTTGATGTTAAAAAATATTCTGAACAACAAAGGTTTGTCTTGGCACAAGAACAGTTAGATATAATCTCTAAATCAGAACTTATAATTACATCTAGAATTCATTCTGCTCTTCCTGCCGTTTCTTTAGGGACGAAGGTTGTTTTTTTAACTGACGGTTTGGATCACATTAATCAAAAAAGCAGACTAGAAGGGCTATCAGATTATTTCTATTGTTGTAAAACAACAGACTTAAATAAATTAAATTTAAATGAAATAATTCCAAAACAAAAAAGCAGAGAAATATCAAAAAATCTTATTGAAAAAGTTAATCAATTTTTTAGCAAGGAGGAGTAAAGACTTATATTTGAAAAAAGATAAATAATGAATATTTTAGTTATTGGGTCAGGTGGGCGTGAGCACACACTTTGCTGGAAATTAGTTCAGAGCCCAAAATGTAAAAATCTTTATGTTTCTCCAGGAAACGCAGGAACATCTAAAATAGCTACTAATTTAGGAATTTCAGTCATTGACTTTGAATCTATTAAAGAGGCAGTAATAAAGTATAAAATTGAAATGGTTGTTGTGGGACCAGAAGCTCCGTTAGTTGAAGGGATAAAAGAATTTTTTGAATCAGATGATCAATTAGAAAAAGTAAGTTTGATTGGACCAGACAGTAAAGCTGCAAAATTAGAAGGGAGTAAGTCTTTTGCTAAGGCATTTATGAACCGACATAATATCCCGACAGCGAAACATTCAGAATTTACATTGGCAACTATTGATAAAGCTTTCAACTTTTTAGAAACCATGAGCCCTCCATATGTTTTAAAAGCAGATGGGTTAGCAGCAGGAAAAGGAGTTTTGATTATCAACAATATTTATGAAGCAAAATTAGAACTTAAATCGATGTTAATAAACAAGAAGTTTGGACAAGCCTCCGAGAAAGTTGTTATAGAAGAGTTTCTAGATGGTATAGAATTGTCATGTTTTATATTAACTGATGGTGAAACTGGGATAACTCTTCCATTTGCAAAAGATTATAAAAAAATTGGAGAAGGAGACAAAGGGCTGAATACAGGAGGAATGGGAGCAATTTCTCCAGTTCCATTTGCAGACGAAGAGTTTATAAAAAAAATAAATGATAGAATTATTGAACCAACACTATTGGGACTTAAAAAAGACCAATTGCCATTTCAAGGATTTATTTTTATTGGCCTAATAAACGTTGGCGGTGAGCCAAAGGTAATAGAATATAATGTTCGAATGGGAGATCCTGAAACAGAAGTTGTTATCCCAAGAATTAAAAATGATTTAATTTCTCTATTTGAAGCAACGGCAAATAAAACATTGAATAAAATTAAATTAGAAATAGATTCAAGAAGTGCATCAACAGTAATGGCTGTCTCAGGAGGCTATCCTAAAGCATATGAAAAAGGACATTTTATTGAAGGAATAAATAATGTAAAAAACGCATTGGTTTTTCATTCAGGAACCTCCCTTGAAGACAATAAAATATTAACTGCCGGAGGAAGGGTGATTACAGTTACGGGACTTGGAAAAGATATGTCCTCAGCATTAAAAAAATCTTATGAAGGCCTGGAAAAAATTAATTATAAAGGGATGTATTACAGGAAAGATATAGGCTTTGATTTATAAAAATGAATGAGCGGAAGGATCCTTATCCTCTTCACCTTTTTTGTCAAAAATCCTTAATTGATTTATCCAGTAGACACTAGCACAAACTCCTAACACCAGGAAAGACCAGGTTATGCTATTAGCTAACCACCAATTCTCTAATTCTAGTTGCCTAAGAAAGTTAAAAGGAATAAATAGTATTTCTTCAAATAGCCAAGCAATCGCTTCAAAAAAGTTTTTCATCATGATTAGATTTTTTACCTTACAAAGGTAATAAAAGAGAATATGCTCACAAAGCTATTTAGTAAATCATCTTATCTAGCTAATTTTTTAGCATTTGTATTTTTAATAATTGTGATGATTTCTAAAATAAAGCAAAATTATTCCTCTAAAGGTATAGATCTTTCATTATACGAACATTTAGGATTTATTTGTTTATTTACTTTTATCTTTTTGCAATTCAGCAGGCAGGAAAATGAGAACACGAAAATCATAGAGAGATCTGGTTTTCACATATTTTTATTTCCTGTTGCAGTTGCTTTTTTGCCTAAGGAAATTTTCAATTTTTATTGGATATTCAGTGGGTTTTTAATGTTTCATGCATTAATAAAAGGTAATTTATTTATAAAAACTTTAAAAGAAAATCAACTTTTTGAATGTGGGATATATATGAGCTTTTCAATCATGTTTATTCCAGAATCATTTATTTATCTTTTAGTATTGCTATTAAGAATTTTCACAACGGGTAATTTCTCAACCGTTAGAGGAATTATTTTGTTATTCCCAACTGTGATCACATGGTTTTTGATTTTAACGACCAATATGGTTTTAAAAATAAATTTACCTTTTTATCAATGGGTTAACCAAAAAGCAGATTTTTACTTTCAAATAATACATGGGCTAGAAGGGCTTGCTTTTATAGCTATCATAATTTTAACCTTAACAGGTTTTGTTTTAAGAAGTAAAAAAACTGACCATGTTTACAGCCTAGAAAATAAGATAATACCTTTTTATAAATTAATACTTTTAAGCATTCATTTATGTTTTATCAACTTTGTTAGAACCCCTGAGTCTTTAATAATTCTAATCCCTACAATTGTTTATGGAACTAGAAATCTTATTAGAATTATAAGACTTAGAGTTTTGAAAGAATCCTTTTTATGGATAATGTTGGTTTTTTCTCTTTTGAACATATACCTTTCCTTTTGATTCCGTCTAGCAAATAGTATCTTTGTTTAAATAAGCTGTTTAATAAAAGTTAAGCCTGTGAATTCAAATAAAATAAGTAAAAAAGCTTTTTATATTTTTAAAAATGTAATTGATCAGTATCATATTTTAAACACCGTTGATCAAACATTTAAAAACCCTTTTTCTGCTAAAACATTCGATCACTTGTTATATAGAAAAAACTGGATTGATACTGTTCAATGGCATTATGAAGATTTGATCAGAGACCCGAATATTGAACCGAAAAAAGGAATGGAGCTCAAAAGAAAAATTGATGCATCCAATCAAGATAGAACTGATATGGTTGAATTTATTGATAGTTATTTTCTTAATAAGTATAAAGATGTTAAAGTTTTAGAAAACGCAGAAGTTAATTCAGAAAGTCCAGCTTGGGCAATAGACAGACTCTCAATTTTAGCATTAAAAATATATCATATGGAAGAAGAGACAAGTCGAAATGACGCCTCTAAAAGACATAAAACAGACTGTAAATTTAAGCTAGATGTTTTATTGGAGCAAAAAACAGACTTGTCAAACGCAATAGACTCATTATTAGATCAGATTTCCAAGGGTCAAAAATACATGAAGGTTTATAAGCAGATGAAAATGTATAATGATTCGGAATTGAATCCAGTTCTTTACAAGGGCTCTAAATAATCGAATGAAACGAGACAAAAAAGTATTAATACTTCGCTTTTCTTCTTTTGGAGACGTAGCGATTATGATACCAATACTTAGGGCATTATCAAAAAAATATCCAAAAGATGAGTTTATAGTAGCGAGTCGTCCTAAAATGGCTCCTCTTTTTGACGAATTTATAAATATAAATTTTCTTCATTTAGACATAGATAGCCACTATAGAGGTTTTAAAGGGGTATTTAATCTTTTCAAAAAACTTAAACAGCAGAAGCCATCACACATAGCCGACCTTCATTTTGTTATTAGGACAAGGGTAATTTGTTTGCTTTTTAAGTTATTAGGGTATAAGGTTAAAAGTATTGATAAAGGAAGAAGTCAAAAAAAAGCATTAACAAGAATTAACAACAAACACTTTGAACCCCTAACTCCTACTGTTTTTAGATATTTAAAAGTTTTTTCAAAGCTTGGATTTTCGGTTGATATTACTAAAAATGAAACATCTCACAATAATTTTTTACCAGAAAAATTGAAAAATATTTTTTATTCTGATAAAAAAAAATGGATTGGCATAGCTCCCTTTGCATCTTATGAGGGAAAAACATACCCATTAGATTTAATGCAGCGGGTTATAGTCTTTTTACAAAGAGAGTATAAAATATTTTTATTAGGCGCTGGAGAAAAAGAAGAGAACTTATTAGAGGTTTGGACTAAAGCATATTCAAATTGCTGGAACGCATCTAAGGAATTAGATTTTAAAGAACAGCTTATGGCCCTTCCTTTTTTAGACCTCATGATTAGTATGGACAGTTTAAATGGACATTTGGCTTCAAATGCTGGAATTCCAGTTATAACCCTTTGGGGTCAAACTCATCCATATGCAGGTTTTGCTCCATTTGGTCAGCCAGAAGATTACTCAATATGTGTAGATCGCAATCAATACCCTGGAATCCCTACTTCAATTTATGGAAAAGACATCCCTAAGGGTTATGAAAATGCTTTTAGAACGATTTTTCCAAAAGTTGTGATTGAAAAAGTATTAGAAGCTTTGGGAAACACTAATAATTAAACATCATCAAAATTAACTTTGAGGTACTCTTGTTTAGATTCAGCCTGACAAGTTAATATTAAACCATCTTTTATTTCTTCTTCGGTCAGGACTTGATTGGTTTTCATTTTAGCATTTCCATCCATAACTTTTGCAACACAACTACTACAGACTCCTCCTTGACAAGAATAAGGAACATCAATACCTGATTCAATTGCTGCTTCTAATACAGTCTTTCCAGAGATATTATCAATATGATACTTAACACCTTCATATATAATATCTAAACTTGAAACTTTAGTAATAGAATTTTTTAAAGTATTTTTTTTATTAGTTGTAAATAATTCATAAAGTATTTGCTCTTTGGAAACTTTTTTTGTTAATAAAACATTTAAAACAGAAAAAATCATTGGCTCTGGACCACAAATGAAATATTTATCAGCTTTTCCGTGTAGGTTTATATAATAATTAATAATGGAATCATTAATTCTTCCAAATTTACTTTCTTTTTCGTTTGACTGACTATAAAGATTCATAACCTTAAAACGATTACCAAAGTGATCTTTTAAACCTTTTATTTCAGAAGAAAACATTTCGTCACTCAAAGATTTATTTCCATAGATTAATCTAAATTCATTTTTTTTATTTGCGTTTAAAACAGATTTAGCTATTGATAAAATAGGAGTAATACCACTTCCAGCAGCAATTCCAGTTATTACTTCTTTACCACCAGTTGAATGATAAAAAAATCTTCCTTCTGGGACTCCAACATTTATCATATCCCCAGCCTTAATATGTTTTATTACATAATTTGAAAAAACGCCTTTAGTAACTTTTTTAATTCCAATTTTAAGAACTTCATCAGGACCAGAGCATATAGAATATGACCTTCGAACTTTTACTTTATTAATTAATAGCTCTAAAGGCAAGTACTGCCCAGAAATAAAAGTGTATTCATTTTTAAGATTATAAGGAATCTGGAAAGATAAAGCAACAGCATTTGATGTTAGCTTCTCAACCTCAATGACTTTTAAAAGATTAAAATTAGACATATAGCTTATAACCAAAAGAATTTAGAAATTCAAAATTACACCATTTTGACAAATAAAAAGCTTAATAATAAATTAACACAGAATAATTTTAAGCAAAGCTAATTCGTTATATTTGCTCTCTTTTAATTTAAAAAATGACAAGCAAATTTATTGAACTTAAATGGAAGAAATTTTCAAGAGCCCCTCAGTTTGGAGCAAAACTTGCCATTAAGATTTTAATAGGGTTTTTGATAGTTTATTTTTCACTTGCCGCAGTTTTTTTAAGTGGGGTTTCTTTTATTATACTTCAAAAAGAGTTTCCGGATCAATCACCCTTATCAATCATAAATGATTATTTATTGTATTATTTTATTTTCGGTTTTATCTTCAGGTACTTTTTCCAAACATTACCTTCGACTGAAATACAGCAATTATTAATAACCCCTATATCTAAAAAAAGAATAGTTATTAATACATTATTAAAGTCTACTTTTTCTATTTATAACGCATCACCAATTTTTTATTTTTTAACATTTGCAATTGTTTTTATTGTAAGGGGAGAAGGAAACATTCTGGGAGTTTTATCATGGTGGCTTGGTATTCAAATGATTACTTTGATCTTAAATAATATGATCTTTTTAATCAATAAAAACAATTCAATTTTTAAGATGATTATTATAATTGCAATTTTATTATTTAGCCTTCAAAAACTTGAATATTATAATTTTTTCTCTTTTTTCGGATCAGCTCTTGACAAGATCTATTACAACCCAATTTGGCTTATTGCTATTATTTTGATTTTTACAACCACTTATTTTCTATTATTTAAGTTTTTAATTAAACAATGTTATTTGGATAAAGCGCTTTCAAAAGGTAAAGAAAAAATAATAGGTCAAAATCTTTCATTTTTAAATCGTTTTGGCACATTAGGGGTATTAATTAAAAATGACATTAGATTGATTATAAGAAATGTGAGACCTAGACAAGTTGTACTAATGTCTTTTTTATTTTTATTTTATGGAATTATATTTTTTACTCCTGACATCTATAAAGAAATGGAAACATTGTTGGTTTTTGCTGCTTTATTTATAACGGGAGGTTTTATGATGACTTTTGGCTCGTATGTTCCTTCTTGGGATAGTGAATATTATTCACTTTTGATGGTGCAAAACCTTTCATATAGAAAATACCTAGAATCTAAATTAATCTTAATGATAATTGCAACTTTTATAGCGCTTGTTTTAGCCACCCCCTATTTATATTATGGACTAAAAATTTACTCTTTGGTTATAGCAGGAGCGTTTTTTAATATGGGACTTGGAGGTTATATTACACTTTTTTCAGGCGTGTTAAATAAAAGCCCATTGAAACTCAATGTAAAAGCAAAAGCTTTTGAAAACACTCAGGCATTTAGTTTGACTCAGTTTCTTTTTATACTCCCAAAACTAGGATTACCAATTTTAATATATTGGTTGTGTCAATTGGTGTTTAGCGAACAAACAGGGATCTTGTTATTGGGACTATCAGGAGTATTAGGAATTATTTTACACAGCACTATAATTAGTCAAATTGAAAAGGTATATAAGAAACATAAATACAAAACAGTAGAAGCGTATAATACAAATAATTAAAATGATTAAAATTGAACATTTAACAAAAATTTATTCTGGAAAAACCGTGCTTAATATTCCAAACCTTGAAATTGAACAGGGTTCATGTTTTGGACTGGTAGGGAATAATGGGGCGGGAAAAACAACTCTTTTTAGCCTGCTCTTAGACTTGGTTGAGCCTACTTCGGGAGAAATATTAAACCAAGGAATAAAGGTTTATAAGGATGAATCTTGGAAAGCAAAAACAAGTGCCTTTATTGACAGCACATTTATTATTGGATACTTAACTCCTGAAGAATATTTTGAGTTTATAGCTGAGTTAAGAGGTGTTGCAAAGGAAGAGTTAAATGACTGGCTTGAAAATTTTTCAAGTTTTTTTAAGGATGAAGTTTTAAATCAAAAAAAATATATTCGAGATTTATCTAAAGGAAACCAAAAAAAAGTTGGAATTACAGCCTCTTTTATTGGATCACCAGAATTGGTTGTTCTTGACGAACCTTTCTCAAATTTAGATCCTAGCTCACAAATTATTTTAAAAAAATTAATTGAAAATTTTTATAAAAATCAAAATACTACGTTTTTAATTTCCAGTCATGACCTTAGTCATGTTACTGAAGTTTGCAATCGAATAGTTTTACTTGAAAAGGGAGTTGTTATTAAAGACATCGAGACCAATAAAGCTACATTAAAAGAACTTGAAGGGTATTTTACTATTTAACCTTTTTTAATTTATACTAAAAAGTTGCTTTTTTAGTTATAATAAAAAAGCAATTTTGAAATATTATTTCGAGTCTTTTTGTTATTTATTTCTTTTTTCTTTGATTATAGCCTCGTGCTCTACTCAAAAAAATAGATTTTTAAACCGACAATATCAT
>ERZ1046367.951-NODE-951-length-18108-cov-7.996898_pt1 | contig 18108 bp, 5 predicted proteins | sample MGYA00383091_ERZ1046367 | MGnify/ENA primary metagenome ERZ1046367 (study PRJEB29581, sample SAMEA5548361) | metagenome | biome: marine; feature: coastal; material: water | depth 50 m | study: Short-term variability in the microbial, nano- and picoplankton dynamics... | reverse complement strand
TTTCATTTGGATGGGCAAGAGCATTTTCAGAAGGAAAAGATTATAAAGAACATAATGAGTGGATGGTCTCATTAAAATTCTAAATTGTAATGTATTAAATGAAGAAAATTTTATTAAATAGTTTCGGGTCATGTATTTTAATAACAGGCTTATATTTAGCCTTATTTTACCCTTTGATTTTGATAAATAGGTTTGACTGGTTTGATTTATTACTAGTCACACTTTCTATTTCTCCAGGAATATTTATCATGTCTCTCATTTATTATTTAGATGAATATGACAAAGAACCTTTATGGTTATTAGCAATTGCTTTCATATTTGGAGCCATGAATTTACATTTAGATGTAGATATTCTAGATTTTATGTTTAATTCTATTAATGTTGAAAATAATCTTATAAGATTTGGAGAAGAAGCGCTTTCTGTTTCAATTACAGAAGAATTATTAAAGTTTTTGGTAGTAATTTTAATTCTATATCCTAATAAGAATTTTGATGAACCTTTTGATGGAATTGTATATGCTGTTTTTGTAGGAATGGGGTTTGCTACAGCTGAAAATATAGCTTTTGTTATGCAAGGTTCTGCATCATTAGCAATATTAAGAATGCTTTCAGCAGTACCTGCTCATTTTGTTTTTGCTGTTATAATGGGTTATTATCTAGGTAAAGCTAAAACAGAGAAAAAAAACAAATTCTTATACTTGTTTTTATCCTTATTAGTGCCTATTGTTTTTCATGCCTTTTATGACTATTTCTTATTTCTAGAAAATATTCCAGGTATATGGATAGGTGGATTTGTAACTTTATTAATAGCATTTTTTGTTGCTAAAAATTCCATTATTGAACATCTAAAAGCATCGCCATTTAAAAAAGAAAATAATAAATAGTTTTTCTTTTTGGTTTTTTTTTATAATGGGTGTATTTTAATGGATAAGATTTTTGCGACAATTAAAATGAAATTAAAACTTCTTTTTTTACTTTTACCATTCTTTATTTTTTCCCAAAATATCAATTGGGAATCAAAGGGAGAATTAAACACAAATAATAAGTACTACTTCGAGACTTCTTACGATAATTTTAAAAATTCTTTATTAGGACCTGGTATTTCTAAAAAAGGAATTGAGATTAGTTTACCAATCAATGATACAAATTTTGAAAATTTTACTTTTTATAAACAAAATCCTTTTTCTAAAGAATTAAGTGAAAAATTTCCTCAAATAGAAATTTTTAAAGGGGAATCTAATGAAAGTAATAAAAAAGCTTTTATTTCTATAATTGATCAAAGAATCAACATCACAATTCTTGATGATTACAAAAAATCCGTTCTTATAAACTCAAAAAACAAGAACATTTTTGTTTTGAACTCTGGAATAAAAACTCAAGAGGTAAAAGCATCTGATCTCATTGATGATATTATAGGAGATCCTAATACCTACCAAAAAAAAAACTTTAGAGAACAAAGTCTAAATACTGTTTCATTCAGTCCAAAAGTTAAAAAATACAGGTTAGCAATTGTAACAACTGCAGAATGGTCAAATCATTTTGTAGAGCTTTATGATGCCCAAGACAAAGACAATGATTTTAAAAAAATTATAGTACTTGCTGAAATTGGAACAGCAATTTCAGCATTGAATGGAGTCACCGAGAGAGACTTAGGATTAACTTTTGAACTTGTTTTGGGCTGCGAAGATTTAATTGAGTTCGATACAAACAGTGACGGCTTAACTAATGGAGATAAGACAAAAACAATAAATGAAGGACATCAGATTATTATAAATAGAATTGGGGTAAATAATTTTGATATAGGACATTCCTTTTATGCGGGCGGAGGTGGTTTAGCAGCTGTAGGAGCAGTATGTTCTGGAGGAAAAGCAAGAGGAACTTCCGGAGGATATAGTGGTCTTGGATTTCATTTTGTTTTTGCACATGAAATGGGTCATATGTTGGGAGCAGTACACACATTTAATAATGCTGAAGGATATGGAGCCGATGGAAATATGGTTGAAACGGCGGCTGGTGCTACAATAATGGGATATGGTGAAAGAAAAGAACGCAACTTATATTACCATGCAATTTCTATTAAAGAGATAAGTGAAAGGGTTAAAAATACTAGTTGTGGTTCATTCTTAACAGATCAAAATAATGAATTACCAAAATATGTTTCAGATCCTGTACAAAAATCATTTTCAATACCAGCTGGAACTCCTTTCGCTTTGGGTAAAACTTTTGAAATTACAGATGCGAATAATCAATACATTGATTTATTGTTTAATTGGGATCAAATGGATGCTTATGAAATAACTGTTAACCCGCCTTTAAATACCAGTCTAATAGGGCCAACATTTATCTCTCTATTTCCCGATAATAAAAAAGTAAGATATTTTCCTGATATTGAAACAATACTTTCCGGAAAAACTGCAAATGAATGGGAAGTTGTTCCTCAATTGAGTAGAAATTTAAATTTTACTTTTACAGTTCGAGATAATAATGATAAGGGAGGAAGTGTTTTGCAAGATGACTTTCTTGTGCAAACTAAATATTCTGACGATGGGGTTTTTATGGTTTTAAGTCAACATGTTAAAGATTTAAAATATCATCAAGAAAAAGAGATTGAAGTAAGATGGAATCATTTGGCTGCAACAGAAACAGCAAAAGTTAATATTGAATTGTCTTACGATGGCGGCTATACTTTCCCAGTAAAACTATCTGAGTCTACTGATAATGATGGTTTTGAAAAAGTTACCATTCCATTAGTTAGTAGAACTAAAAAAGCTAGAATAAGAGTTCAACCAACAGATAATATATTCTTTTCTATAAATACACATAATTTTGAAATTCTTGATCCTGAATTTAAAATGAATGTTACTTTTCCTGAAGAAATATTATGCTTTGGAGATGTAAGTAAAATTTCAATCGATCCAAAAGGAGGAGCTGGACCAACATATACAATTTCTTGGGAAAAATTATTAGGAGATACATGGTCTAGTTACGATGATAATGATAATGATCCAAAAGTTTTATCAAATATTGCAGCTGGAAAGTACAAAGCAACAGTAAGTGATATAGACAATAATATTTTTGAATCAGATCCAATTACTGTTACAGGACCAATTCAAGAATTATTAATTCAATTAGGTTCGGAGGTTAATAAGGAAATATCTTGTGTTGGATATAGCGATGGCTACCTAAATATAATTACTGAAGGAGGATCAGCGCCATATACATTGTTTTTAAATGATCAAGTTATAAAAACAGAGTTAAAAGAAAAAGAAGTTTTTAAAGTAAGTAATTTAAAATCTGGCGATTATTCACTTAAAGTAATAGATGCTAACGGATGTAATTCCAACGTTTTAAATGAAAAAATTACTGAACCTGAAAATGCACTTTATTTAAAAAACTTCAATATAACAAACCCTAAAGAAGGTTTAAGTGATGGAGCAATAGATATTGAGATAGATGGTGGAACAAAAGATTATAGCTACAGCTGGACTGGATTAAATTTTAGCAGTACAGATGAAGATATAACTAATTTAGATGTAGGAACCTACTTACTTACCGTTACAGATGCTAAAGGATGTGAACTAAAAAAAGAATTTATCTTAGAACTAAGTTCTAATTTCAATTACAACATTTCAATTACACAAATTAATTGTTGGGGAGAATCTTCTGGAAAAATTGAGACAAAACCTTCAGGGGGATCTGGAGCGCCTTACACAATTGAATGGCTTGATCAAAACGATGTTCTATTATCTACAAGCTCCATATTAAATAATGTGAAGGCAGGAACTTATAAACTAAAAATTTCTGATTCTGATAATAATGTTTACCCTATTAAAACAATAGAACTCACTGAACCCTCATCTTCTATTAATATTAGTTTAAGTAATAAAACTGATATAAAATGTAAAAATGATTCAACTGGAAATTTCACCATTTCCGTTGTTGGAGGAATAGCACCTTTCACATATTATATTAATGATACGTTTTTAAAGTCTCAATCTGGAAATACTGATAACAATACAGATGAATTGGTTCAAAATAATTTACAAGCTGGTCTTTATAACATTACGGTTGTAGATGCTAAAAATTGCTCAAAAAACTTTCAGGTATCTATTTCTGAACCAGAATTCTCGATTAATATTTCAAGTGAAAAAATAAACAATGTTTCAAAATACGATGCCAAAGATGGTTCAATTGAAATAACTGTTGCTGGAGGTTCAGTTGATACTAACAGTGATTACCAATATAATTGGAGTGGTCCAAATGATTTTTCATCAACAAATAAAGATATAAGTAATTTATCTCCTGGAAAATATATTGTTGAGATAAAAGACGACAATGATTGTTCTTTAATTAAGGAGTTTAATATTAAAACTCCTACAGACTTTTCATACATATCAGTTACGACAACAAAGCCAAAATGTTATGGAGGAAAAGATGGAACAATTACAATAGATTTTGAAGGTGGTTATGGGGAACCATACACTGTTAATTGGTTCCAAAAAAATAGTTCAGGAGAATTTGTTGCAGTTAGTGCAGAGTCCGATACAAGTAAAATTCTAAATACTGCTTCTGGAACTTACAAGGTTGAAGTAATTGATAAAGAAAATGTCAAATATGTTTATGGTTCTGAAATTGTTGTGGATTCAGTTTCTGAACTAATAATCGATTTACCATTTAATATTATTCCTGAAACTTGTCCTGGAGATAAAGATGGCTCATTTAATATTAAGATTGCTGGCGGAACTGGGCCCTACTCCTATTATTTAAATGATAATCTAATTGCAACTAACAGAGGAAATCCCGTTGATAATAACGATGAATTTAAAGTTGAAAATTTAGAAAAAAAAGGATATTCATTCTATGCAATAGATGCTAATGGATGTATTTCAAATCCTGTTATTGTTGGAATTTTAGGAAATGATCCTATTCAAATGACTAATGTTGACATAGCATTACAAAACATCAAATGTTATGGAGAAAGTACTGGATACATAAAACCAGCATTAACAGGTGGAGATGGAACAGGAATTTTTACATACAGTTGGATGGGTCCAAATGGATTTACTAGTACCCAAAAAGACATAGAAAACTTAGGAGATCCTGGTGATTATAGTTTAACTGTAACTCAGGGACCATGTTCACAAAAATTTGATTTCACTATTTTGGAACCAACAGAAATGTCTGCATCATTACAAAGCATAACAAACAATGTTTGTTATGGGGATTCTAAAGGCGGAGTTCAAATTTTAGTTGAAGGAGGAACTGCACCTTACAAAGTTAAAATTAATGATGCTGCAGATTTCCTGTATTTTGGAAGAAAAGGAATAAATACAAAAGTTATATCAAAATTAAGGCTGCCCGCTGGTCAAGTTAAGTTTGAAATTACTGATTACTATGATTGTAAGACCATAATTTTAAACCCAGAAGTTCTTCAACCAAGTTCAGAATTAATAATTGATTATAATATTTTAGGTGACTGTGAGACAGAGAAAAGTACACTTAATTTAAAATTGAATGCTGGTGATACATTTTTAAATGATGAACTTAACGAATATTACAAAGTAACTTTGACTTCTGCTGATTTTAATAATTCTTATGAAATCATCAAAAATCAAGATTTTAGCATAGAAAATTTAAAAGACGGAAATTATCTTCTTAAAGTTACCCAAAGGGATTTTTTAGAAAGCAATGATTCAGATAAAATTGGTTGTATTGTTGAAGAACAGATTTATATTTCTAATAAAGTTGTTTGGGATAGTAAATCAATTAAAAATATTTCTTGTGTTAATGAAGGTTTAGTAGATGGTGAATACACTCCTTCTAACGATGGATCTGTAACTTATAAAAAAATTAGAGGAGGCACCCCATTTGTTTTAGGAAATAAAACTTATAAATATGAACTTATATTAAATGAAACAATTATTGATCAGGGAACGATAAACCAAAATGGTGACTTAACACTTGATGGTCTATTAAAAGGAATGTACTCAGTTAATTTTATTGGAAATAATGAAAAGTGCATTCAAACAGATGTATTTGAAATCACTCAACCTGCTCCTATTGCTTTCAAAGTTGAAGAAATTGTTGATTCTTGTAAAGATGCCGTTCTAAATTCATCAAAAGGAGAAATCAAGTTTAATATAAAACATGGCACCGCTCCATATAAAGTTTACATTATTAATGAAAATAATGTTATTTCAAATACTGGAATTAAGGGTGGAAATGCAACTGATCAAGGCACAATTGGCTTTACAAGCACTGTTACTGGATTAGATCCAGGAAAATACAAGATCAAATTAATTGACTTTAATGATTGTGAGTTTATTTCAGATGAAATAACTGTAGGTGAACTAGATGAATTTGTTGTTTCAAATATTCTTTTTTATGATGTAGAATGTTTTGGCGAGAAAAACGGTAGTATTGATATAGGTTCAATAAGTGGTGGAAGAGCTCCATACTCGATTTTACTAGAAGGTCCTAATTATAAGCTTGAAAGAACAATAGTTGAAGCAGTTAATAATTATGTAATTGATGATTTAGATAAGAAAAACTATAAATTAACAATAAAGGATAAAAATGCTAAATGTGGAACCTTTGTTAAGGATTTTACCATTAGAGAACCTGAAAAAATAAATATAATTATTACAGAAATTGAAAATCAAAAATGCTACGATTATGCAGATGGTAAAATTAAGATTGATTTACAAGGGGGAATGCTTACTGGAAATCCTGCTACTTATTTAACTAAATGGTATAAGGATGATGTATTAATTCCTGAATGGAATGATAAATTAGAATTAGATAATTTAATTCATGGATTCTATAAAATTGAAGTTACTGCAAAATCGATAGTAAATTCTAAAGAAGTTTCTTGTATATCTACTAAATCTTTTCAAATCAATAGAGAGGATAGAATAATTGCTTCAGAAAATATTTCTAAACATGTTGATATTAGTTGTAATGGAGGAAATGATGGTCAGTTTGAACTTTATTTTATAGGTGGTGCTCCTCCTTATAAAGTTGTCTCTAATGGTAGTGTTGTTGCAGAAAACTTAACAGGTAACACTTACTTATTTAAAAATATGCTTGCAGGTGAATATGACATTGATATATATGACTCAAATAACTGTAAATTTTCAGAATCTATTAATGATGCGACTAGTCAAGTTAACGGAGCAATTAAAGTCAAGCTAATACAACCTGAAAAACTATTAAATGTTGAAACATCAATTATAAACGCCTCTTGCACTGGAAGTGATGATGGAGAAATTACAGTAAATGTCTCTGGAGGAAAACCACCTTACTCTATAAACTGGAATTTAAATAGACCATATAAAGAACTAGAGTCCAACCCTAATACTGGTTATTTTAAAATAAGGACTTCTAAAGGAGATGTTTTTGCTACTGTTACTGATGTAACTAATTTTTGTGGTTCCATCTCTTCTAATTTAGTTATAAAAGAACCTCAAGAACTAAAAATAACTCAAGTATCTAAAAAAGATAATGTTTGTGTTGATGGTGAATTAGGTGAATATGAAATTTACCCCAATGGATTATTTGAGGATATATATAGCGATCAAACTATAAATTGGTTTAAAGTTGAAGGAGATGTAAACAAATCACTTATTGGTCTTAACAATATTGTAATAAGTGGCAATAGTTTAAAAGCTACTAATCTTCCAAAAGGAAATTACTTAATTGAAATAAAAGCAAAACATTTTAGAAACTTTACTGATGGTGAAATAGTAGAGTGCTTAACCACCAAAAAATTTGAAATTAAGGATCCTAATCCTATGATTTTAAGTGAAGTAACCGAAAAACATCAAAATATAGTTTGTGAATTAACAACAGGTAGTTTAGTCATAAATATAGATGGAGGAACAGGTCCTTATAGAATTCTAGTTAATAATAATTTATCCCTAGAAATTAATACTGATACTGAAGGAAATTATAAATTAGAAAATTTAACAAAAGGAATATATAATATTTCTGTATTTGACAGTTTTAATTGTAAAACAGCTGAAATTTCAAGTGAAATTAAAGAATTAGACCCAGTTTTTGAATTTGCTAATATCTCTACTACTGATTCCAATAATAATGGTATTATTGAAGGTAATAAACCTAAATGTTTTAATGGATTAGGTAGTTTTTATTTTGAAATTGCGAATAATACATCTTCACTTCCATTAAAGTTTTATTTAGATAATACAGAAATTTTTATTGATCAAGAAATTTCTTTTGAATCAACTGGTTACATAATTAAGAATATTGGATTGGGAGCAAAAGAGCTTAAAGTAATCGATGAAAATGGAGCATGTAGAACTATTGATTTTGAAATATTAAATGAAGAAAAAATAAGATTAACAAGCAGTGATAATTTAAATTATATAGAAAAATATATTGCGTGTCATGACCAGCAAGATGATTCAAATCTAAATTTGGGAATAATTGATGTTACTGGAAGTGCAACAGGAGGTGTAAAATATAAGAATTTAAGTTATGAATATAAGTTCAATTGGTCTGGACCAAATTTCTCTAGCAAAGAGACTAGAATTGAAGTAACAGAGCCAGGAATCTATGATTTAATTATTTCAGATGCTAATGGATGTGAAAGTGAAAAGTTATCATTTGATTTAAGTATTCCGCCTATTTCTGCAAATCCAACTATTACAAATTATTCTTGTACGGGTGATTTAGGGAATATCACTATAAATCCGTCTGGAGGAAAAGCACCCTATTTAGTGCAATGGTATAAATCTGATAAAGACGGAAAATTGCTAGAATTTATAAATGGTCAATTAAAGATTGATAAATTATTACCAGGGTATTATACTTCGGTTATTGTAGATAATAATGGTTGTCAAAAAAATGAGACTCACCGACTTATAAGTGAACAATTATTCATAATAGAAGAGCCTGTAATTGACAATGAACTTTGTCTACAAAAAACAGGTTATTTAGATATAAAAATTCATAATCCATGGGAAACAAAATTGATTTTCTTATACGACAATAAAGAACTAACATATACAAAAATTAACACTACAGATGATTATGTTTTATATCGTGTTAAAATAGAAGAACCTCTAGGAGATGCTAATTTTTATATTAAAAATGAATATGATTGTACATATAAGTTAAATCTTAATTTAGGTGTAGGAATTCCTGGTTTTTCAATTTATGACAATAAAGATTTCGAAATAGAAGATTTTGGAAAAATTCCTTTTAACCGGGAAATAACAATTAAAAATACGTCAATTGGAAAATATTTTTCCGTTTCTTATAATTTAGGGGATGGATCTGGAGAACAAACTTTTTTAAGACAAAATGATCAAGATTATAAAATTACATATAAGGAAGAGGGATATTACAATATTTCATTAAGAATTTATAATCCACAAGGTTGTTATAAAGAAATTAGAAAGACAATTTTAATTGGAAAAGGATATTGGTTCAAAGTACCAAATGCTTTCACACCAAATAATGATGGCATAAACGATACTTTTAGACCTATTATAAGAGGATTTATCAATGGTCAATTTAATGTATTTTCCATTTCTCAAATAAAATTATATGAAGAAACTTTTGATGTAGGAGTAGATTATAGAAAAATTGTAACATTAGATGGGTGGAAAGGTGACAACAGAAATAATGCTGAAAAAGTATACTATTACCTTTTTAATGGCACCACACTGGATGAAGAAAAAATAAGTAAATCAGGTTACTTTAAAGTATTAGAATAAAAATGAATTTTAACAAAAATAAAATATTGTTTTTTCTTTTCTCAACTATGAGCATAAATTCTTTTTCGCAAAATGCTTCTAAGATTTTTTATTCATATCTATTGGAACTAAACAACCCTAGTTTTGCTGGATTAACTGAAATAAGTCACCTAAGCTTAATTTCAAATCAAACATATGATTTAAATAAAAGATCCTATGGTTATGAGAATTTTGTAGGAACATATTTCTTTGAGGAAAATAACTTTTTTTTAGGTTCTAAAATTTCATCTACACATTTTTCAGATATTGGTTTAAATAGTATGAGTTTGGATATATCTTATACTCATAAATTAAAACTTAATGATCAATTTTTTGTAAAAAACATAACATTATATCCCTTTATTACTGCAAGTTATTCTTTTCCTATAAGGTTAAAAGATGTATTGCTTGAGGATGAAATTCTTACTGGAGCTCCTAGTTTAGATCCACTCTACCTGCTTAATAACACAATAGGATATTTAGATTTTGATGCAGGATTCTTAGTAAAAAATGACAAGTTTATGTTAGGGGTTACAATTAATAATTTAAGACAAGCAAATACAGCTACAGATGAGGAAAATGTAGCAAGAATTTCTAGAAGTGGTGATTTTGTTTTTGGTTACCAAAAAGAATTCGATAGATTTGGAATATTTGCTATGGCTTCCTATTTCCATAGACCTGCAATAAATAAAGAGATAACTTTTTCTAGTTTTAGGTTAGATCAAGAAATTATGTTTAATTCTATTTCATTTAATTTATTTGAAGAGTTTAACATGAATACTTTTCAGTCTGGACTGAGAAATGTTGGAATTTCATTAAGGTATAAATTAGAAGAGTTTGACTTTGGAATTGGCTATAGATCCCCTTTAGGAACTAATGCATTCAATAATGAAAATAGCTTTGAAGCTTTTTTTAGATACAATTTTGATTTTCTTGGGTTTCTTTCAAATAAAAGATGGGAAGACGACAGTTACTGGTAATTATTTTTTTTTCTGTTAAAAAATATAGACAAGTAATAAATTATAGGTGTCATTAAAACCCAACTAGATTGAGTCTGAAAAGTAATAGGGTTACCTGCTATTTTAAAAATTGTTGGATTATACCATGATCCAAGTGGTTGTAAAGGAGCCCATGACAAGTCTCCATTAGATCCTAATTGAAGATGATAAAAGAAGGCTTCTATATAAATATTCTGGATAATAAACCATGTTAATAAAATAAAAAAAGCACCCCATTTCCATTTAATAAAAGGAGATCTCTTGTTCCTATAGTGAATTTTAACTAAAAATAAACCAATCCAAACAATCAATACATCAGCTAATGAATTCAAAAGCCAATTTATATTTACTGGAATGGCACAAGTTAACATTACACTCCTTCTTTGATCTACTGGTAACCCTCCAGATAATCCATATGTTAGCCATATTTCCCAACCAAATGCAACAATAAAAAATGCACATATCAATGTGTAGGCCGTAGAATAAGAAACTTTTTTATTAATTAAATAATATGTAGCTAATAATATTGGAAGAGTTGCAGCAAAATAAAGACGAATCACCAACCAATATTCGAAATTATTTAAATCACAAAAATTTAAAAAATCATACATTACAAATTGTAATTTAAGAAAAAGTATTTATTCTAAAGAAAGTGTAAGTTTCTCCCATTTTTTCATCAGTGTTTCTAATTCATTTTTCTTTTTTTCATAATTCGGGAAGAAATTGTGCTGTTCAATGGTTTTTTTGTAATTGTTTAACAAATCATTATCCAATGATAAAATTTCTTTTTCTAGCTTAGAAATTTTACTTTCTAAATTTCTTAATGTTTTTTTTAATTTTTGATTTTTGATTTTTTCTGATTTGTCTATTGATTTGTTTGAGTTTACTTTTTTTTCAATATTTTTCTTTTCGATAGCTCTAAAATCATCTACTTTTCTTTCTTCTAGATAATAATCAATATCACCTAAATACTCTTTTATCTTTTTATCCTTAAACTCATAAACCTTACTTGTTAAACCTTGAAGAAAATCTCGGTCATGTGAAACTACAATTAAAGTTCCATCAAAATTTTGTAAAGCTTGTTTTAAAACATTTTTAGATTTAATATCCAAGTGATTAGTAGGTTCATCCATAACTAATACATTAAAAGGTTGAAGCAGCATTTTAGCTAATGCTAAACGGTTTCTTTCACCGCCAGAAAGAACTTTCACAAATTTATCTACATCTTCACCTTTAAATAGAAATGAACCTAAAATGTCTCTAACCTTGCTTCTATTGGATTCATTAGCAGAATCTATCATGGTATCTAATACAGTTTTAGAACCATCTAAGTATTCTGGTTGGTTTTGTGCGAAATAACCAATTTGAACATTATGTCCAAGATTTAACTTTCCACTTCCTTTTAATTCTCCAACTATAATTTTTGCTAGAGTAGATTTTCCTTCACCATTTTGACCTACAAAGGCAATTTTACTTTCTCTTTCTATCAATAGATTAATGTTAGAAAGAACATGATTGTTATCATAACTTTTTGATAAACTTTCTATTTCGATGACTACTTTTCCAGGTCTAACAGAAACAGGAAAATGTAATTTCATCACACTATTATCATCTTTATCAACTTGAATTCTTTCAATCCTATCAATTTTTTTAATAAGGGATTGAGCCATGGATGCTTTTGAAGCTTTAGCTCTAAATTTTTCAATTAACTTTTCTGTTTGTTGGATTTGTTTGTCTTGATTTTTTTGAGCACTTAATTGTTGTTCCTTTATTTCATTTCTATGAATTAAATATTTAGAATATGGCTTATTAAAATCATAAATTCTTCCTAAGGATATCTCTATTGTTCTATTAGTTATGTTATTTAAAAACATTTTATCATGTGAAACTATCATTACAGCACCTGGAAAAGTCTTTAAAAACTGCTCAAACCATATAATCGATTCAATATCTAAATGATTTGTAGGTTCATCTAAAAGTAGAAGATCATTATTTTGAAGAAGTAGTTTTGCTAATTCAATTCTCATACGCCATCCACCTGAAAATGTATCAGTTTTTTTATCAAAATCATCTCTTTTAAAACCTAAACCTTGTAAAATTTTCTCAGTTTGGCCCTTATAATTATATCCCCCTATTAATTCATATCTATCAGTAATTTCACCAAGTTCTTTTATAAGTTCCATATAAGATGGACTTTCATAATCTATTCTTTCTTTTAATGTTTTATTTATCTTATTCTGTTTAGACTCTAATTTCTTTATTTCAACAAATGCTTGATAAGCCTCCTCTAGAACTGTTGTTGCTTTATCAAAATCAATATCTTGTCTTAAAAAACCTATCCTAATATCCTTTTCAAATGCAATAGATCCAGAATCCAATTCCATTTCTTTTGATAAAAGTTTTAGTAAAGTTGATTTCCCAGCCCCATTTTTTCCAATAAGCCCTACTCTATCTCCAGAAATTAATTTAAAGGATATTTCTTCAAATAGATACTCACCCGAAAAAGAAACGGAAAGTTTATGAATATTAAGCATTAAGTAAATCTAATTTTAAACTGCTGCGAAGTTAATAGAAAAATAGAATTGAGAAAAAATGATTACTATAAATTACCAAGCTCTTATAAGACTAAAGTGTCCTTTAAACATTCTGCCATCTTCTAATATTACCTTAAACCAGTAATCAGTTTGGGGCATTGGTTTACCATTAAAATTCCCATCCCATCCTGGTGTAAGTGGATCTAATTCTTTTAGAAGTTTTTCAAATCTATCGAAAATATAAATTTTAGATCTAGCTTGATAATCTTTAGTAATACCTATAATATTCCATTTATCAGTGTAACCATCACCATTAGGAGTAAAGAATTTTTTATATCCAATAACCCAAACATCCATATTTACTACTCCACATCCATTTTTATCTCTAACATAAACAGTATGTTTTCCAGGTCTAACTTTATTAAATACAGGTTCATCTTGATAAGGACCTGTTTGATCATCTAAAGCATATTCATAATCGCCAATTCCTAAAGTTGCAGTTTTAATAGTTATAGTATTATTTGGGCCTGCTAATAGATCTTTAATAACTATATCCGTTCTAAGTAAAGTAGCAATGCTAGATTCCTTTATTGTAATTTTCATTGATTTAGAACAATTAGTTCCATCCGTAGTGGTTGCAGTTACAATATATTCTCCACCTAAACCAATTAAAATACTACTATCAATTCCTGTAATATTAAGAGGAAAATTAGTTCCATTTCTCGTCCAGGTATAAGTATACTTTCTATTATCTGCATTTGTTACTCCTATAGTTGCTGGAGGTAAGTTAGTACATACACTTTTAGTGTCTTCAATTCTTTTAATTTCAGGAAGAGCATTAACAACAAAATCTATAGTTTGATTAGCTTCACATTTTCCATTTATCTTACTTTTAAATTTAACTGACACCGTTTGAGATGCAGAATAAAGAGGATTTGGAAGAGTAGCTTTTGTAACATTACCAGATGTAGCATCATCATAGTAAGTAAATTCAAAATCAAATAAGTTTTTATCTTGTAAAGCTCCTGTAGAAGGGTTCTTTAATAACTTATCTAAAATCGATGAAGTATCAAAATTAACTTTTCCGTTAGTATCGTCTCCATCAGCATCATCATCACAGTTTTCAATCTTACCAACAGTATATGCAACTGGAGGATCAGTCCCTATAATTTGAACATCTATTTTTTGTTCATATTTTGGTTGTCCCACTACAGTAAAAACAAGTTTATGAGTTCCTTCTGCTAAATCTTTAATTTGAGCTGTTTTAGCTGGAGACACAATTGTTGCAACCTGACCTTTACCTTCAATAGCAATATTGTAGGTAATAGGAATATCAGCTCCAGCAGCCGTTTTTTTATAGGATGTCGCCGCTACCTCAATATCTATTATTCCATATGCAAAACCTTTACATGTTTCAGTTGGTGTTATTGTATAATTTGACAAAGGAAGATTTAAAACAAATTCTTTAATCTTTATAGTCACTTGTGAATCTTCTCTTTTACCATTTAAACTATTTGTGCTATCCAACTTTCCATCATTTACTTTAAAATTATATTTATCCTCTCCAGAAAAACCAGTATTAGGTACATATGTAGCATCTGTACCTTTTAAAGTAAATGGAAGATCAGAAGTAGTAATGGTTTTAGTACCTTCTTTTAATATACCGTTTGAAGGATATGATGTAATTATATAAGAAAGATTTAAAATATTAAATATTTTATTAGGTCCAGAGTGTCCTCCTGCAGCCATTATTTTACCGTCGGATGACATATCAAACGATTCTCCCGTCAAGCCTGTTGAAATAATATCTGCTCCTAACTGTTTCCATGAAGTTCCATCCCAATCAAATACACCTAACTTAGTACTCATTATAGGTATTCCTAATCTACTTCCATCATCAGAAAGAGAGATATATCTCCAATAACTGGATTGATTTCCATAGGGAATATCTCCTCCTATTTTAACTGGATTTGATCCAGAAATATCATAAACACTAACACTTGAAGAATCGTGTTCACCTATAGCTATTTTTTTACCGTCTCTTGTTAGGTCTATTGTATTACCAAAACGTCCATTCTTACCATCAATTGCTGCATACTGAGTCCATGTATTGGTGCCATCCCAATCAAATATTTTAACTTGACCTTTTGAACCATTAGCAATAGTACCTATTGCTAGTCTATTACCATCCATAGATAAATAAACTTGACCAGGGGATTCGGTAGTTCCAGTATTAATTGGAATAACAGCTGATTTTATCCATGCTGTTCCATTCCATATATAGGTGTTAATATAACCTCCTTTAAAAGAAGCTACAGCAAGAACTTTACCATCTCCTGAAAGATGAACTCCACGAAAACCTAATTTATCTCCAGCGGAATCCCCTAGTATTGAAGATCCTGTTTGAATCCAACTAGTTCCATCCCAATCATAAATTTCTACATGTCCTTTACTACCATCATGATCTGGACCTGCTATAGCTACTCTATTTCCATTACTAGAGATAGAAACATATTCACCATAATGATCTCCAGATGATGCTCCCTTACCCTTAATATCAGTACCCAATTGCACCCAACTAGTTCCATCCCAATCAAAAACCTTAGCATTTCCAGAACCTGGACTCCATTCACCCAGAATTATTCTCTTTCCATTGGATGAGAGCGCTAAAGACTCCCCTATTTGTCCTGTTTGAGGAATATCACTACCCATTTGGGTATGAACTGTAAATACATCAACTAAATCTTTATCTCTTCCAACATGAGTAATATCAACAGCAACATCTTCATCAGTATTAACAGTTTGAGGATCTGATTCTGGTGGGTCATTAACTGGAATAACAACAATTGATACAATAGCAGAGCCGCTTTCATGAACTCCATCATCAACTTTAAAAGTTAAAGCATCATTTCCATTATAATCAACATTTGGACTATAGGTTAGTGCATCCCCTGCTAATGTTTTTGGTAAATCTGTAGTAGTAATTGCGGTTCCACTTTCTTTTAAAGTTCCTTTATTTGGAAGTGCAGTAACTATATATGTTAATGGCTGACTCTCAGGATCTGTACCTGTTAAAGTTATTGAAGCATCTATAGTATCTTCATTTATATTTACAGTTTGTGCATTAGCAACTGGAGGATCGTTGACTGATTCAACTCTAATAGAAATTTTAGCAGGAACACTTTGAGTACTACTACTTATAGAAAATTCAAATAAAGGCCATGATTGTGCATTACCAATAGACATGTCATTCCATTGAATTCCTTTTGGACCTGTACTACTAAATTCAAATTGAGCATAATGTTCAGCACCAGCATTATTTGGTTCAGATGGGTAATTATACCAGTTTTCATATCCCCTATCTTTTAAAGTAACACCATCGACCCAAGTCCATCCACCCCAATTTTGAGTTTCTAATCCTGGCTCAGCATAGTCAGGAGAGTTTGTATCTTGATAAAGTCCAATCCAATAATAAAGACCTGATTTACCAGTCAAGCCCATAGATTTTAAACCATTCCAGACTAATAATTCCATTGTTGCATCCAAAATAACGTACATCTTAGCTCCCTTAATTGAATTAGTTAAAGTACGTGCAGTAGTCCAATCTATAGGTGTACCAGAAACCCCAGTATTTTCCTGAATTAAAAAGTAAGTTTTTCCTTCTGGTTTTTGATAAGTTACTGGCACTCCATTTTGGGTTATATACTTTAAATTATTTGCCTTAGTAAAAGAATTTAAATAATTAGCATTTATTAAAAAATCAAAGGAATCATCTCCTATATAATTAGCATTAGGCATATAAGTTATTTCGTCAGCAGGTAAAAGTTTAGGTAATTCACTAGCTAATATTTCAGTATTACCATCCTTTAGTTTTCCATTTGTAGGAAGAGTTTTAATTAGATAAGTTAAAGGATCATTTTCAATATCACTTCCAGTAAACTTAATTGTCAAAGCAGTATCCTCATCAGTTGTTAAACTTTGAGAATTAGCAATTGGAGGATCATTAACCTCTTTAACTGTAATATCAACAGTAGCAGCAAGTGTACTATCAACAGTACCATCATTTACTTTAAAAGTATAAGAATCTGCTCCATTATAATTAGTTTGAGGGACATAAGTAGCTTTAGTAGATGATAAAGTTTTAGGAAGATCTCCACTAACTATTTCCGTTCCATTATCTTTTAAAATTCCTTTTGAAGGTAGTGTTATAATTATATAAGTTAAGGAATCCCCATCAGGATCCGTTCCTGCATGAGTAATATCATTTTCTGTATCCTCATCAAAAGTAACAGATTGTGCTGTTGCTAACGGTGCATCGTTTAAATTACCTACATTAATTGTAACTGTAGCTTGATTACTAACAGCAGGAGTGGATTCATCATCTTTTGCAGTAAACTTAAAAGTATCATTACCTGTAAAATTTGCATTTGGCAAATAAGTTAGTGCACCAGATATATCTCCAGCAGCTGTAATTTCTGTTCCTCCATCTTTTAATTTACCATTAGTTGGTAAAACAGCAATAGTATATGTTAAATTTGTGTCACCAGGATCAGGATCTACTGCAACTAATGTTATTGTTCCTGTTTCTTTTTCTTCGTCTGTTGATAATGTTTGATCTTCAGCAACAGGAGGATCATTATCCGTATTATTTACCGTTAGAGATACTGTAGCAGTATCAATGCTATTTTCTACATCAGTTAATTCATCATCACCTACTCCTTTATCTCTTGCTTTAAATTTAAATGAATCTGAACCTACAAAATTAGAATTTGGAGTATAAGTTACTTTTGCAGTTCCTGAACTAACAACTAAAGA
>ERZ1046367.949-NODE-949-length-18140-cov-4.530440_pt1 | contig 18140 bp, 21 predicted proteins | sample MGYA00383091_ERZ1046367 | MGnify/ENA primary metagenome ERZ1046367 (study PRJEB29581, sample SAMEA5548361) | metagenome | biome: marine; feature: coastal; material: water | depth 50 m | study: Short-term variability in the microbial, nano- and picoplankton... | reverse complement strand
CTCATATAAAACTCTGGAGTATCCTAGGGTATCCACCTTGCTACTCCGCCGCCATTATGAGAAACAAACTTTTATGTTTGGTAGTTTTTTATGAGTTCTTTGCAATAACTCTTCATTCAATTATCTTATTAGATTTCAGAATACCTTGTTTATTTGCTCTATTGTTTGATAAAAAATGTTTTGGGTGCGGTCTTTCTGAAGCTTTTGAGCAATTATTAAACTTAAATTTTTTAATAGCTTCTGAGGTTAACCCTTTAATATATCCTTTCACCTCTGGAGCAGTCTATTTGCTCTATAAGGAGTATGTAGAGTTTAAATATGACGTTTAAGTAATGAAAAAGCTACTTCTTCTGTGTAAGTTCAGGTATTTTTAATTTCCTTACATTTAAAGAAAATAATCCTAATGAAAAAGGTATTAGATAAATATCAATTCATAATTGGCACGGTAATTATTCTTGCTCTTATGATAAAAGATATAATAGGTGCAGGTATTTTAACATTTGAAGTTACTGACAATTGGTTGCCTTTTGAAATGACAATTACATTATATATTATTTCAATAGCCTTATTAGCAAGACATCTATATCAAAAAAATAAAAGATAGTTAAACTAAACCCGAGGCATATCTTCTTTTGTAAGTTCAGGTATTATTAATTTCCATACATTTAAGTTAAATACATACACTATTAAAAAGCTACTTCTGGAAAACTCTTTTTTTATAATTTGAAGGGCATTAGTAATCCTATTTTCCATACTTTTAGAAGGGTATAAATAGATTTAAATCTTTCTCATAAAAACTTAACATAGATAAGATGTATAAAGCACCCAAAATAATTTATCAACTAACCTTATTACTTTTTATTGTTTTCTCAAGTGTTAGCGCCCAATTTCATAAAGAGATTGTTCATTTTGAAAGCGCAAATCCTTTTTCGCTCAGTGATATTATAATTGCTCTTGATAAACAAGAAAAGCAAAACGTTTTTGGTCAACTAACTATCCCTACAGACAGTTTGAATCATAATAAAAAATATCCTTTAATTATAGGAGTTGCAGGAAGTATGGGCTGGAGAGAACATCATCTTGATTATATTAAAATGTACCAGGAGCAAGGCTTTGCAACGTTTGAGCTAAACAGCTTTAAAAGTAGGGGAATAACCTCTACAGTAGGTTCTCAAGATGAAGTAACGGTTGCTGCTGTAATACTTGATGCGTATCGTGCATTAGAAACTCTAGCGCAACATTCTAATATTGATAAAGATAAAGTCGCTATTACTGGTTGGAGTTTGGGTGGCGGAGTAGCTCTTTTTTCTGGCTGGTTGCCCTTAAAAAATGTTATCACAACCAAACTTAGTTTTGCTGCACATTTAGCTTTCTATCCTCCGTGTTTTATAAATCCAGAAAATCTGTCTTTTACAAAAGCTCCCATGCATATTTTAATTGGTGAAGATGACAACTGGACACCCGCATCACCGTGTGAAGATTTGGTTAATACATTGTCTAAAAACACCAATATTGGTATTACTGTATATCCTGATTCACATCATGGATTTGACAGTAAGGAACCTGTTAGCAGAAACGAAAAAGGTTATAGTTTCAAAGATTGTCTATTTGACTTAACGGCAGAAGGAGATGTCTTGATGAATTATTTGAGACTGCCCATGTCCAATCCCACCCTTCAAAAAGTTGGATTCTTATTTTGTGTTGAGCGAGGCGTCGATATAGGAGGAAATCCAGAAGCAAGAAAAAAATCATTAGCCTTCGCTAAAAGTTTTATGGAACGTGAATTATTGACTCCGTAAAATTTTCAAATCAAAAACTATTACGGAATAGGACTTCATTGTTTTAACACAATTGAAATATGATAAAGAAGAAACAAATAAAGAACCTTCAGAAATACAAATTAATATAATAGAAACTACAAATAATTTATACAGTCTGAAAAAGGTAAATGCATGCGAAAAAGACTATATTATTAAAATTCTATAAATTCAATTTTTGATTGATTTTTGTCATTTTTAACTCAATTTTGATCATTTTTAGTCATTTTTTGATCATTTTTTCCCTTTTTTGATGTTTTTTGACTTTTTATAATTTCACTTCCTCTGACTGATTAGCCAAGACCAATTAAACCATAATTGATATCCCTGATTTTTATTTCTTTTATTTAGATTAAAATATTATAACTTGTTAGCTTAAGCATGAGATAAATGCAAGACCCGAAAATTAGCAAAGGTTCTTTTTTAAACATAACACTTTTAATACTTTCAGGGGAGTTAATCTATATGCTTCCCTATGTTTTGGCTCGAGTATTTAGGCCTACGTTTTTGGATGTATTTCGCTTAACAAATTTTGAATTAGGTAGCTTGTTTTCCGTTTACGGAATAGTAGCGCTACTATCTTATTTATATGGAGGAGTTCTTGCAGATAAATTTTTACCAAGAAAATTAATTGCTTTATCCCTTTTTTCAACTTCCTTAGGAGGTTTAATAATGGCAACTTTTCCGTCTTATTTAGTCTTACAGATCTTATTTGGCTATTGGGGATTTACCACTGTTTTCTTATTTTGGGGAGCTATGATTAAAGCTACCCGTTTATGGGGAGGATCTTTAAGTCAAGGTCAAGCATTTGGATTTTTAGATGGCGGAAGAGGTTTAGTTGCGGCTTCAATGGGCAGTATCGGTGTTTTTATTTTTTCATTTATTTTAACAACTGACATTAAATCAGCCAATTTAATTGAGCGTCAAGAAGCATTTCGTTATGTTATTTTATTCACCTCGTTTATGGTTGCTTTAATAGGGTTTTTAGTGCTTGTGTATATGAAGTCTGAAGGAGAAAATGAAATAAAAGATATAGCTTCAACAAATTCTTTTTCTAATATTAAATCAGTTATGAAAATCCCATCGGTATGGCTATTAATGATTATTATAATGTCTGCTTATGTTGGGTATAAGTTAACTGACATATATTCTTTATACGCTTCTGATGTGATGCTTTATGATCAAATACAAGCTGCTGAAGTTGGAGCATTACAGTTGTACCTTAGACCGATAGTATGTGTCATTATAGGTTTACTAGCAGATAAAACAAGTGGGGTCTTCTGGATCATTGCTGGTTTTATAATAATGTTAATCGGAGCAATAATTTTTGCCTCTGGAGTTATTCAATCAAATATGAACTTTGTTTTTTTCTTATCATTAATTATAATTGCAATTGGAACCTACGCAGCAAGAGCTCTATACTTTGCTATATTTCAAGAAGGATATATCCCTTTAGCTTATATGGGAACAGCTGTAGGAATAATATCTGTAGTTGGATACACCCCAGATGTTTTTGCAAGCCCTATTATGGGTTATTTGTTGGATAGTTACCCTGGGATTGTTGGACATCAATACGTTTTTACTATGCTAGTGCTATTTTCTATTTTGGGGCTATTTGCTTCAATAAAATTTGCCAAACTGGTAAAAGCAGGATAAGGAAAATTCATTAAAAACGAAAAGGGCAAAAAAAGCAACCATACTTTTAATACCCTTTAAGCTATTTCGCTGCGTGAACAACGAAGTGCGAATGTAAGCCAAATTATATTATTAACCATTAACATATATATTATTTTTGGTTGTCGTTGGAGAGTAAACGAAAAATCATAAAAATTAGTACTGATTTTTTAGTCAGGGGCTTTGATTATAAATATGATTTATTTACTTTAATGAACAATAATTCTTTCTAATTTGGGAAGTAGTGACAAAAAAAGACGTGTATGTAGTTTCTGCTGTTCGAACACCACTAGGTAGCTTTGGTGGTATTTTTGCTAACGTATCGGCTACTAATCTTGGTTCAGCAGCAATAAAAGGTGCTCTAGATAAGGCTAATTTAGATCCAAACAGCATAAATGAAGTTTTTATGGGTAATGTTTGCTCTGCAAATTTGGGACAAGCCCCCGCTAGGCAAGCAGCTTTAACTGCTGGAATTTCTGATACCGTTCCTTGTACTAGTATAAATAAAGTTTGTTCCTCTGGAGCAAAATCAATTATGCTTGCTGCACAGAGCATTTTATTAGGTCAGTCTGATCTTATAGTTGCAGGTGGGATGGAGAATATGTCTGCTGTTCCTTATTATATACCAAAAGCCAGATACGGATATAAATATGGTAATGCAGAATTAATTGATGGTTTACATAAAGATGGTTTATTAGACCCCTATAATGAAATATCAATGGGTGTTTTTGCGGACAAAACTGCAGAGAAATATGATATTTCAAGGCAAGAGCAAGATAATTATGCCATTCGTTCGTATAAAAATTCAGCTGCAGCTAATGAAAATGGAGTTTTTGCTAATGAAATTATCGGTGTTAGTGTCCCTCAGAGACGTGGAGATCCTGTTATGATAATGGAAGATGAGGGATATAAAAATGTGGATTTCGAAAAAATTCCACAATTAAGAGCCGCTTTTACTAAGACTGGAACTGTAACGGCTGCAAATGCTTCTACCATTAATGATGGTGCCTCAGCGCTTGTTTTAGCAAGTGCTGAGGCAGTAAAAAAACATGACTTAAATCCTATTGCAAAAATTTTATCTTATGCGGATGCTGCCCAGGAACCTGAGTGGTTTACAACTGCTCCAACTAAAGCTGCTCCTAAAGCACTGGGATTAGCAAAAATGTCAACCACTGATGTTGACTATTTTGAAGTTAATGAAGCATTTTCAGTTGTCCCTTTGGCTTTTAATAAAATATTAAATATTGATATAAACAAAGTAAATATTCACGGAGGGGCTGTTTCTATGGGTCACCCACTGGGAGCTTCTGGTGCAAGAATTGTTACTACTCTCATTAATGTGTTACAAACTAAAGATGCAACAATTGGATGTGCAGCAATTTGTAATGGAGGGGGTGGTGCTAGCTCAATTGTTATTGAACGCCTATAAGTTTTGAGGTTTATAAAACTTCATTTTTTTGAGATATAAATTCAATCCTAATAAGAGTAAAAAATCTTCTTGGTATAAAGAAAATTAAAAGTAAATTGTGACTAAATCAGATGAAAATAAAATCTAACCTAACTTTTTTTTTATTAATTTTTATGTATAATTCTCATTCACAAAACAAACTTCCATTTTTTGAAATTCCTGAGGCTCCCAAGGAAATTTCTTCTTCTTCTGTGACTGCCAGAATGATCCAAGGTGTTGGTTTTAGATACTACTGGGCAACAGAAAGTTTGACCGAAAAGGATTTGTTATACAGGCCCTCTATAGATGCTCAATCAAGTTATGAGACTCTTGAACACATATACTCTTTATCTCTCACTATAAATAATGCAGCAAGCTCTACTCCAAATATTCGTCCTATAAAAGAAGTCCCAAAAGATTTTGTTTCTCTTAGAAAAGAAACTCTAACTCAATTAAAATTAGCTAGTGATAAGTTTTTATTAGCAAAACCTGATGATCTTGAAAAAATGAAAGTTGTTTTCCAAAGAAAGTCCAATCAATCTTCATTTCCTGTATGGAATTTAATTAATGGTCCTATATCCGATGCTATTTATCATACCGGGCAAATTATTAGTTTTAGGAGGACTTCTGGAAATCCAGTTCCAAAGGGAGTTAATGTTTTTTTAGGAGTAAAAAATTAATTCTATTTTACTTTTTATATCGTCCAGGAGCTAAGGCCCTGCTCAAAAGAGAGAAAACAAAAGACGGCAAAAGCCTTATTAAAAAAACAATAATTTTCCATGTTTTTGTAGGAACACACAAACTCTTTCCTTTAAGAGTTGCTTCTACTGCTTCCTCAGCAATTCTTTTTGCGTCTTTTTTCATAAAGGTTGGAACCCTATCCATCTCATTTTGAACTCCACTAGCTTTATGAAAGTTTGTTACTGTATATCCAGGGCATACAGCTGTTGATGTAATTCCTTTGCGATTATAGCTCAAATTTAAACCTTCACTAAATCTATTCATAAATGTTTTAATTGGTCCATAAAGAGATTGAATTGAAGAAGGAGGTGCAAAGGCTGCTACAGATGAAATAATCATTATCCTTCCATGTTTTTTTTGAAGCATTTTTTTTATAAAAACTTTTGTTAAACTAATTACAGATATTCCCAAAACTCGAATAAACTTTTCCTCATCCTCCATTGATGTCTCATGAAATTTATCCGGGTTTGCAAAACCAGCATTGTTAACTAAAACAGAAACGTCATAATTTTTTGAACTACAGTAATCAAAAATTTTGAATGGTGAGTGCTTGTCATTCAAATCACAGGAAATGAAATCTACCTTAACATTGTTTTCTGATTGAATGTTTTTTGAAACTTGACTTAATCTATCCTTTGATCTTGCTGTTAAAACTAAATTGTATCCTTTTTTTGCAAGACACTTTGATATTTCAAGTCCTATTCCTGAGGAAGCACCAGTTACTAGAGCATAAGAATTTTTCATGTAAATATTTTTTATTAATCTATAATATGACTTAAGCTTATAAAATTACCATTTAAAAAAATCTTGCTCAGTTATTATTTTGTAATCTTCCTCTTGTTGGGGATCATAATAAAAATAAAAAGAATGTTTCTCTCCAAAATTTACAACAATTCTTTTGAGGTCTTCAAAATAAAATTCTTTTGCTTTAAATTGAACGTAAAATCTTGTTATAGGCATGTTCTCAAAAATCCAATTATCCCCAGTCCTTATATATACATGTCTTAAATATTCATTGTATTGCCCTCTTATTAGTGCAATTATGTCATGATCTGTTTCGTTTGAAATTAAAAGTGTTGATTTTGAAATTGCTTCAACATTTTGAGGAAATCTATCTGAAAAAATTTCTTGTCCAGTTTTTCCTCTTTGTGCACTTAAAGAATAGGACAAGAAAATTAATGTCATAAATTTCATTATGGTATTTATACCAATCATTTTATTATTTTAACCAAATTATAATTACTCCGTGAATTGTTATGATAATTAAAAATAGTGAATTAATTGATATTGATTTTATTTTTGAAATGTACAGGGTAGCTGCTGAATATCAAAAAAAAAGAGTTATTGACTATTGGCCTGTTTTTGAAAGAGAAATGGTAAAGAATGAAATTGTAGAAAAAAGACAATTTAAACTAATCATAAAAAAAAATATTGCATGTGTTTGGGCTATAACTTTTGATGATCCTTTTATTTGGGGGGAAAAACATAATACGGAGTCTATATATATTCATAGAATAGCTGCGCATGAAAATTATAGAGGTAATAACTTTGGTCTTAAAATTGTTGAATGGGCCAAAGAATATGCTCTAAAACATAATAAAAAATATATTCGTTTGGATACAGTTGGTTACAATAAAAAGTTAATAAGTTATTACTCAAAATGCGGATTTAACTTTTTAGGATTAACCCAACTATCTATTTATAAAGGTTTGCCTAAACATTATCAAAATGCTTCAGTTTCTCTCTTTGAGATTATGTTATAATCCTACAAATTGTATATTGCAGAGATATTTCAATAAAAAAATGAAAAAATGAAAAAATGAAAAAATTAAAATTAACAATTACTGCTTTTATTATTGCTTTTACTATATCTGCTTGCGATAATGCAGTTCAAAAAGCTACTGAAACAGAAGCTACTGAAGTGGTAAATACAAACGGAGAGCCAGCTGGCCCTCACACTTCCACTGAATGGAAAATATGGGCTTACAGCACAGCTGCACCATCTTTCATCGCAGAAAACTGTTCAGTCGTTGACGTTGATGGAACTGTTTTAAGGGAAGGTACAAATGGTTGGACTGCTATGGCTGCTAACCCAAGAGGTATGGCTGATCCTGAAAATGGATGGAAAAATCCACATGAAGCAATGCCTATGGTGGGAGATGCTGAGGCAATGAAATGGGCAATGGCCTTTATGTCTGGAGGGACACCCGAAATGGAAAGTGATGGATGGGCTTGGATGCTTCATGGAGACATGGGTGAAGACAATACAAAACAATTGGTTCTTAATAAAGAAGATTCCGCTGAAGGTAAATGGATTGAATCTGGAGCACATTTAATGTTATTTCCAAAAGATCCTGCTTCTTTAAAAGGAAATACAACTGATTTTAATACAGGAGCTCCTTACATCATGTTTGAAGGAACTGGTTATGATCATTTAATGATTCCTGTTGAAGATTATTACAAATACCAAGCAAAAAACTAAAATTATTTATGCTTATAAATTAAAGCCTTTATCTTTTGATAAGGGCTTTTTTATATTTAATCATCACAGTATTAGAACTTAAGTATAATGGATGTTTTGGTGTTCCATTTTTATTTTTGCCAAAACAATATGGTTTTTTAACAAGATCGACTAGCCATTCAGGTTCATGCTCTGTTACTCCCCACCCATAGACAATACGTTTACTTTTTAAAATATATTTCTTTACATACTCTTTATTTTTTCTTGTCCTATTGTTATCTATATTATTATATAATTCTTTCGGATACGAGGTTATATATGCATATAGGTTACAAACCCAAAAACCTCCATATTTCCATTTTTTTGAAAATGAAATTAATCTCTTAATGGTTGGATCATCTTTTTTAGAATCTGCAACTGAAGGATTCAGTAATATAAAAAGAATTGTATCCAGAGAATCATCCCATGATCTTCCCAGCATGTATCTAAATTTTTTATTGCTTGACAATAAAGCTTCTCTTTTCATTTAGCCTTAATTATATCTTCATTATATTAGAAATATGAAAAAAAAATTAAACGTTTTAATAAAACTTTTATTCTTAATTATTGTTTTAATTATTATCTCTATTGGTGGCGGAGGTCTATATTTAAAATCAAATTTACTTGATTTTGAAAATAATTATTCTATAAATCAATTTGAAATTTCAGAAATCAGTATTAACGGGTATAAATTCTTAGATCGAAACGGCAATAAACAATTAGATGTTTACGAAGATGATCGCCAATCTATCGAATTTAGAGCTAATGATTTACTTTTAAAATTAACTAAAGAAGAAAAAATTCATTTACTTAAAGGATCAGGAATGGGGTCAGGAATTGGATGGTCTTCTAATGGAATACCTGGCGCTGTTGGAACTATTGTGCCCACTCCAAGATTAGGGCTTCCAGAAATCTATTTATCTGATGGACCTGCTGGACTTCGAATACTTTCAACAAGAGAAAATGATGATAAAAAATATTATTGTACTGCATTTCCAATCGGCTCATTACTTGCGTCTACTTGGAATACAGAATTGGTTCAAAATGTTGGCTATGCCATGGGAAATGAAGCCCTTAGTTATGGTATTGATGTTATATTAGGTCCAGGAGTAAATATACATAGACATCCGCTTTGTGGAAGAAATTTTGAATATTATTCAGAAGATCCCGTTTTAACTGGAAATATAGGAGCTGCAATGGTAAACGGAATAGAATCTAACGGAGTTGGAACATCACCCAAACACTTTGTTGCAAATAATCAAGAAACATCAAGAAATTCAAATGATGCTATAGTATCTGAAAGAGCTCTACGAGAAATCTATTTAAAAGGTTTTGAGATAATTGTGAAAAAATCTCAACCGTGGACAATAATGACATCTTACAACAAAATTAACGGCATATATGCTCCTGAAAACAAACGACTTTTAACTGATGTTTTAAGAAATGAATGGAACTTCGAAGGGCTTGTAATGACTGACTGGTTTGGGGGAAATAGTGCTACAGCTATTATTAATGCGGGTAATGATTTAATTGAACCTGGAACAAAAAACAGTTGGGATGAACTAAAGAAGTCTGCAAAAGATGGAAGCTTGCCTATAAAGAATATTGATACTTCTGTTAAGCGTATTTTAAAGCTTGTTTTGAAGTCTAAAAAGATGGAAAACTATGATTATGATAATAGTCCAAATCTGGAAAAGCATGCAATAATTAGCCGAAATGCTGGGGCTGAAGGAATGGTTTTACTTAAAAACAATGGTATTCTCCCAATTGAAAATATAACTAATATTGCTCTTATAGGTGCTACATCATATGACTTTATTTCAGGGGGAACAGGCTCTGGAGATGTTAACGAGGCTTATACAGTAGCTTTAGATGAAGCTCTCAAAAACGATGGGTTTCAGATAAATGAAACAGCTTTGAATGAATATGAAAAACAAAACTCCAAAAATTCAAATAAAAAACAAAAAGGTGGAGGAGCAATTGAAGCAGTTATGACTATGATGAATCCCCCCACTCCTATGGTTATGAATTATTCTATTGAATTGCTTGAAGAAACTAGTAAGACTGCTGATCTAGCAATTATAACAATTGGAAGAAATAGTGGGGAAATTATTGATAGAAAGATTAAAGATGACTTTTTGCTTTCTAAAAAAGAAATAGGGATGATAGAGAAGACATGTAAAGTTTATCATTCATTAGGAAAAAAAGTAATTGTTATTCTTAATATTGGTGGAGTAATTGAAACCAACTCATGGAAAAATTTACCAGATGCTATTTTATTAGCATGGCAAGGTGGACAAGAAAGTGGTAATTCTGTCGTAGATATTTTAACTGGAAAAATGAATCCAAGTGGAAAGCTGTCGATGACTTTTCCAAATGATATAAATGATCATAAGTCTACATTGAATTTTCCAATGGATGGAAAACCAATGAAGTTAACTGATGTGATATTTGGTATTAATACTGAAGAAAAGGCCGAAGAAGATAAAATAAAAAACATTGATTATACAATTTATGAGGAAGGTGTTTATGTTGGATATAGACACTTTGACAAAGAAAACATTAATGTGTCTTTCCCCTTTGGACATGGACTCTCTTATACGGAATTTGAGTATTCTGACCTTCAAATAACAAAAAAAACAGATACAATTGTTATTTCTTTATATGTGAAGAATGTAGGGATTCAAAAAGGTAAAGAGGTTGTGCAAGTATATGTTTCAAAAAAGAATTCTAAAATTAACCGACCTATTAAAGAATTAAAAGAATTTTCAAAAACAAAATTGTTAGATCCTGGGGAAAAAATTAAAATAGATTTTAGAATCCCTATTTCAGATCTATCATATTGGAATGAGGAAATTAATGATTGGAAAATAGAAAATGGTATATATTCTATTCTTCTAGGCGCCTCTTCAAGAAACATTAAGCTTGCGCAAGAAATAGATATTAAATATTAATTTTATAAAAATCTATTTCAGATTAAGAAAATAAAAATGACCAAAAATGAATTATTAGATTGTCATGATAGAATTAAACCATTCATTCATAATACCCCAGTTCTTACTTCAAGTCAAATTAATAAAATAGCTGGAGCTGACCTTTACTTTAAATGTGATAATTTTCAGAAAATGGGTGCGTTTAAAATGAGAGGTGCTACAAATGCTATTTTACAACTTTCCGATAAACAGAAAAAAAGGGGAGTTGTAACCCATTCTTCAGGTAATTTTGCTCAAGCACTATCTCTTGCAGCTCATAGTATAGGGATAAAAGCATATATAGTTATGCCTTCGAATGCAACAGAAATAAAAAAAACTGCTGTAAAAGGTTATAAAGGAGAGCTTATTGAATGTGAACCAAATCTAAAAGCAAGAGAAATTGCTGCTAAAGAAATTGAACAATCAAAAGGTGCAACTTTTATTCATCCTTCAAATGATAATGATGTAATTCTTGGACAAGGAACAGCTTGTAAAGAGTTATTGTATGAATTTAATAACCTGGAATATGTGCTTACTCCAGTTGGTGGTGGTGGTCTTATTGCCGGAAGCGCATTAGCTGCAAAATTTTTTGGTAATAACTGTAAAGTTATTGGTGCTGAACCATTTGAAGCTGACGATGCTTATCGTTCTTTAAAAAGTGGGAAAATTGAAACAAACGACAATACAAATACAATCGCAGATGGGCTTAAAACTCAGTTAGGTGATAAAAATTTTCCGATAATTCAGAGGGAGGTTCATTCAATAATTAGAATTACTGAGAATGAAATAATTGAATCAATGAAGATTATTTGGGAAAGATTAAAGATAATTTGTGAACCTTCTTGTTCCCTTCCATTGGCTGCAATAATAAAAAATAAAGCGTTTTTTAAAAACAAAAAGCTTGGAATAATAATTTCAGGAGGTAATGTTGATTTAAATAATCTTCCTTTCTAAAAAATTACATATTTATTCTCTTTTTTCTTTTTTAAGAAATACTAATTCAGTCGGTTAAAAAGAAATTCCAAATCCAATATTTCCCACAACAATTCCTCCTGATCCTATCCCAGGAATACTTGGTATTTCTTCAGTAACCGACTCTGAAAATCCATTTGAAGCAGTACCAGTAAAGGTTAATGAGTCAGGAATTGTTCCAAATCCATATCCTAATTCAATACTAAAATACAGTGTCCCTCCTGTTTTTACCCCTGCTTTTAATATTGTTGTGTCAATATTTAAATCAACAGATCCTACACCTGATAATCCTCCAGATAGACTTAGGTCATTATATTGAAGTGACGAAGAAAAGCTAGAAACACCTATTCCGGTATAAAAACCTTTTCCTTGTTGATTAAAGTAATATTTTGCCCCAAATTCTGAATAAGACAACTCAATTGAAGTTTCATCTAAATCTAAATCATAGGCTCCGTAATTAATATAAGGGGCAAAGTGATTTTCCATGACTGAAAGAACATATTCAAAAGATCCTGAAGCCATGTTTGGCACACCTAATTTAAGACCTAAAGAAGCTCTTTTTATAGGTTTTACTTCCTCAGATTGTTCAATAATTGCAGAATTATTTTTTTCATCTTGAGCCATAAGCTGAAAACAAAAAAATAATATTCCGAAAGTAAATATTTTTTTCATTTTTTATTTTTTATTTTTTATTTAAAAATAAGAAAATCAATTCTTATTAGTGTATTAAAACCTCAAATCAAGCAATTTAATGTAGATTGCCAAAAAAAGGAATCGGAGTTATTTATATTAATTAAATTAAAAAATTAAATGGAAATATTAATATCTGCCATTACTATATTTTTTTTAAGATTAGCTGATCAGAGTCTAGGAACAATCAGAGCATTACTTGTTAATAAAAACAAATCTTTTTATGCAGCTTCAATAGGTTTATTAGAGTCTGGTATATGGGTAATCGCTGTTTCAAAGGTTGTAAGAGATGTTGATGATCCTATTTTAATAGCTGGATATGCATTTGGATTTGCTTCTGGAACTATTCTTGGGTCATATCTTGAAAACATAATTGGAGTAGGAAGTATTGTTGTTAGAGTTTTTTCGTCAGTTGATTCACCAAGTATAGCAGATGCATTAAGGGAAAAGGGGTATCTTGTAACTGTAATAAATGGTGAAGGAAGAGATGGTGAAGTGAGAGTCTGCTGGAGTATTATTCCTAGAAGAAAAAGAAAAGAGGTAATTCGAATCATAAAAAATGTTAACCCAGAAGCCTATGTAACTTCCGATTTAGCTAATCCAGTTTCACTAAAAAAATAAAATCAACAATTATATTTTTTTTTAGTCTCTTAAATTGTCTATATTAGACAGTTACAACCTATAAATTTTTGATATGAAAAAGTTTAGCGCATTTATCATTCTTTTATTGTTTTCTGTGAATTTAACATATGCTCAGAAATCAAAAACCAATAAATCTGAGAAAATTTTTACCAAAAATTGGAGGGTAATTAAATCAAAAGATAATTCTTCATTGTCGAGTGTAAAGCCAAATAAAAAAATCAACGCTAATAATATAGACGGTAAAATCTTTACCAAAAATTGGAAGGTAATTGAATCAAAAAATAAGTCTTCATTGTCGAGTGTAAAGCCAAATAAAAAAATCAACGCTAATAGGGTAGACGGTAAAATCCTTGGAGAAAGAAAAATGAATTCATCTGATTCTCATTCTAGGTCTAAAAAACAAAATAAATCAACTTATTCTAACTCTTTAAACAACAGTAGCTTGTCTAATAAAAGTATTACTAGCTCTGGCGCCTTAACAAAGGCAAGAACCACAGTTAGAAAACCTAATAAAAGGGCGACTAAAAAAAACAAATTCTTTTCTACAAAAAATAGAGAATAACTAGATTTTTTTATTTGAATAATTATAAAAAAAACACTTATTTATAGGCATTTGAAAGGTTAGTTTTTATCTTTGCACAAAATTTTATATTTCTTCTAAAATGAAAGCATTAGGAACTAAAAGTAGAATGAGGCATATGGCCCATAACCCCACTGGAGAATTGGTTAAATCATTAACAAATTTGCTAAAAAATATGAGGAAGTAGCCATGCTTTTCCTAAAAAACATTTTAAATGTAAAAAACATCCTTTTTCTGTTTTGTTTTATTGCTCTTTCTTGCTTAAAAGATGAAACAAAAAATGAGTGTAATTACACTGAAAAAATATGCTCAGCTATTGATGAGCTTAATTATAATAAAAAGAAGTGGGTAGATTCAAATATAACATCCTATTCAATGTATTTTAGGATAAGTTGTTTTTGTGTTTTCTTCGATCCATTTTCTGTAAGTATTTTGGAAAACACGATAGATAACGTGTCGGGAAATGAAGAATGGGGACATGAAATGGTTCTCACTATAAATGATCTATTCATTGAAATTGAAAAACGAATTTATGAAGATCCTTTTTCTTTCCAAATTGAATATAACACACAATACGGTTATCCTGAAAGTTCTTTTTTTGATATGGTTGAAATGATAGCTGATGAAGAAATAGGTTATTATATAACTAGTTTTAATCCTTTGTAGTTTGACTGATAGAATAAAAAAATTGGGGCTAAAAGAAAATTTAGCACAGTTTATTTTATTAATAATTATTAATGCTTTTGTAGGTGGAATGGTTGGAATTGAAAGAACAATTATTCCCCAGTTTGCAACTGATAACTTTAACATATCATCAAAATCAGCTATTCTTTCATTTATAATAGCATTTGGAATTACTAAGGCGTTCACAAATTATGTTTTTGGTAAACTAGCTAATTCCATAGGAAGGAAGAAGTTGTTAATTATTGGTTGGCTATTTGCAATTCCGGTCCCCTTAATTTTAATTAATGCTAATTTTTGGATTTGGGTAATTTTTGCCAATATTTTATTAGGAATAAATCAAGGGCTTACATGGAGTAGTACAATAAATATGAAAATAGATTTGGTAGGGGAAAAAGATAGAGGTTTTGCAATGGGTTTAAATGAATTTTCAGGGTACTTAGCTGTCGGAATTACAGCTTATCTAAGTGGGTATATTGCGAATAAATATGGGATAACTCCTTATCCTTTTTATATTGGATTTATTGTTGCTTTATTAGGGCTTTTGACAACAATTTTATTTGTAAAAGAAACCAGGTCATTTATTAATATTGAATCAAAAGCAAACAAATTTAATTCTTTTGAAAACGTATTTATAGATACTACATTTAAAAACAAAACGCTTAGCTCTGTCACTCAAGCAGGATTAATAAATAATCTTAACGATGGTATGATTTGGGGACTACTTCCAATTCTTTTGTTGTCTATTAACCTTAATACAGAACAAATAGGTTTAATAGCAGCAGCCTATCCAACATTTTGGGGGATTGGACAGTTGTTTACAGGTAGATTATCTGATTTTTATTCAAAAAAAAGAATGCTATTTTGGGGAATGCTTATTCAAGGTATTTCAATTTTATTCTTGCCATTTATAAACTATTTTTTCTTACTACTTTTTCTAAGTATCCTTTTAGGGATAGGAACTGCAATAGTATATCCAACTTTTTTAAATGTAATTGCTGAGGAATCACCACCATTACAAAGAGCAGAAAGCATAGGAGTTTTTAGGCTTTGGAGGGATTTAGGTTACGCAATTGGAGCTATAATTTCAGGAATTACTGCTGACTTATTTGGGCTTGAATTCTCAATTATTTTAATTGGACTGATTACAATAATGTCATCAATTATTATTCAATTTAGAATGCCTTCTAAGTCTTAAATGATTTTACCAACCTTTATTATAAAAAGATTGAATTTCTTACTCATTAGGAATAATTAGATTGTTTTGTGGGCTTCCAGAAGCTAATGCGTCTGACGTCATTTTAGATAAAACGTTAATAAACTTTTCCAATTTAACTCCCTTACAGTAACTTAAATTTTCATATTTATAGTATGAAAATTATAAATCATTACCAGCCTGATTCATTTTCATATGTCCTATCCCATCTTGTAAGAGTAACTTTTTGCCTAGTATAAAACTGTACTCCTTCATTTCCTTGCATATGTAAATCTCCATAAAAAGAATCATTCCATCCTGCAAATGGAAACATTGACATTGGAGCTGGAACTCCAACATTAATCCCAATCATTCCACAGTTAACATTTGTCCTAAATTGTTTAGCTGCAGCTCCACTTTGAGTAAATATGCTAGAACCATTTCCATAATTTAACTCATTAATCCATGAAATAGCTTGATCAAGATTTTTAGGGTTCATGATTGACAACACAGGGCCAAAAACTTCATGTTTAAATATTGTGGTTTTTGGTGTTACATCAGTAAAAAGGGTAGGGCCTACAAAAAATCCATCCATATTTAAAAGATCTCTTCCGTCTCTAGCAAGTTCCACTTCTTTAGAAACATTTTCAATTAAAGTAGGAACAATAGGTGAAGATGAAGTCATATTTTTTTTTAAACATACAGTTTGATCTTGAAAAACCCTTATTAATCAAATATCAAAAAAACAACTAATTAACTACTCTTCTTATCTGTTGTAAGAAATTTTCTTTAGATGTTTTTATTAAATCCCCTTCAGAGGAATATAGTTCACATTTGTATACGTCTCTTTTTTCATTTAAAAAAATAACATAAATGGGGTTTGTATATGTTATCGAATTAACGATACATCTGTCTATCTCATAATATCCAATAATTTGAACTCCTCTTTCATATTTAGAAATATATCTAGAGAAGGTGCCTTTTTCATTTTCTGTATTCTGATTCAAAAAAGAATTACTAAATGAAAAATAGTTGTCTTTATATGGGATATAAATGTTAACTAAGGAGTCTTTTTGATTACGCCAGAGCCCTCTTAAATCTTTATAAAAATAAATTGTATTAGCGTATTCTTCTGGAGATAGTATATTGTCGAAATTCTCAAACAATTCTTTTGCAATTAAATAATTTTCATTTTTAATAGATTGACAACCATTAAAGGTTAAAAGTCCTAGAATTATAAATTTTTTCAATGTTGCTTTTTTTTAACTACACTTTAACCCTATTTTGAGGTTTTCTTAACACTTTGATCTTTATCTTTAAAGTCTTAATAAGCTCTATCATTTAATGTTTAATTGGTTTTGTTTGATCCGTGCGCTTTTTTAAAATTAAGTGCACGGATTTTTATTGAGATATTTCATATTCAAATTCCCAACTAGGATTATCCAAAATATTAATAATATATCTTACGGTCAATTCATCCCCTTGATTAATTTTTTTAGTAGTTATTAATCTTATGTGTTTAACTTCTCCTATCTCAGGATCTTTATTACTAATTACTGCTTTGCAATTTGGAATTTCATGATGATTAATAAACCCTCCCAGTGACAATCGAATATATCCATCAGGAAATCTAGAGTCAAAAACATGAGATATTCCTAAATCTGTTCCCAGAGGAATGTTTGAGCTAGCAAATAACCCTAAGCCTTCAATATTACTTTTTGAAACTGTCAAAAATTTTGGTAAAGGCCTGAATGTATACTCATTTTTTTTCACAGAGATTCTTATTTATTATAATTTGAAATTAAAAAACTTTAATCAAAAAAACCCTAGTATTATGAATGAATTTAAAAAAAGAATTTTTAATACTAAATAAAAAATATTTATCTTTTAATACGAATCAACCCCTCCTGCGTTACGGATGCTATTAAAATACCTGATTTAGAAAAAATACTTCCTCTAGCAAAACCTCTGGCAGAAGATGCACTAGGACTATCCATGGCGTATAATAGCCAGTCATCAATTTCAAAATCTCTATGAAACCATATTGCATGATCTATACTAGCAACAAATATTGGGTGATCTCTTATTTTTTCTCTATGAGGTTTTGTTGCAGTCATTATTAAATTTATATCAGAAGAAAAGGCTAACAATTGTTGTTTTATAGGTAAGTCTATCTTCATCTTTTCTTTGGTTTTAAACCAAACATGGCTAAAAGGAATTGCATTTTTT